>Ga0163212_1000921_pt1 | contig 13055 bp, 12 predicted proteins | sample Malawi_45m_30L_FD_113532 | JGI IMG/M metagenome (GOLD analysis project Ga0163212, IMG submission 113532) | Freshwater microbial communities from Lake Malawi, Central Region, Malawi to study Microbial Dark Matter (Phase II) - Malawi_45m_30L | ecosystem: Environmental > Aquatic > Freshwater > Lake...
GTGTCCTGGTAGAAGGACAGCTCCGCTTTATCGAGCAGCTTGCGCATCTCGGGCTCTTCCATCATGCGCAGGAGACCCTTGTTGCGCGGTTCGCCGAGCTTCACTTTGAAAAGCGCGCGGCCGGCGGCTTCGTTGTCGCCCTTTTCGAGAAGTTCCTTCACCTCGGTGATCAGGCGGTTGCAGAGCATGGACTGCTTGCGCACGAGTTGGTCGACGAGCGGCTTGAAGCGGTCGTATTGGTGCGTCGAAACGGTGGCCGGACCGCTGATGATGAGCGGCGTGCGGGCTTCGTCGATAAGGATGGAATCCACCTCGTCAACGATGGCGAAGTAGTGTCCGCGCTGCACCTGCTGCTCCTTCGACGTGGCCATGCCGTTGTCGCGCAGGTAATCGAAGCCGAACTCGCTGTTCGTGCCGTAAGTGATGTCGCAGGCGTATTGCGCGCGGCGGACTTCCGGTGATTGGTCGTGCTGGATAATCCCGACGGTCAGTCCGAGGAAGCGGTAGATTTCCCCGACCCACTCGGCGTCGCGGCGGGCGAGGTAATCGTTGACCGTGACCAGATGTGCTCCACGGCCGGCGAGCGCGTTGAGATAGAGCGGGAGGGTGGCGACAAGGGTTTTGCCCTCGCCGGTGGCCATCTCGGCAATACGCCCACTGTGCAGGACCATGCCGCCGATGAGCTGGACATCGAAATGGACCATTTGCCATTCGATCGGATGGTCGACCACCGTGATGGTGCGTCCACAGAGGCGTCGTGCGGTGTTTTTGACCACGGCGAAGGCCTCGGGCAGGACCTCGTCGAGGGCCTTCTGCTGCTCCGTGTAATCCTTGATGGCCGAAATGCGCGCCTTCCATTCGGCCGTCTTGGCCCGCAGGTCTTCGTCGGAAAGCGACTGGTATTGTTGCTCCAACTCGTTGATTTTGCGCACGATCGGCATCATGCGCCGCACTTCACGCTGGTTCTTCGATCCGACGATTTTCCTGATGATGAAATTGATCATGCCTGGCGCCCGGGACGGGACGCGAAAGTTTCCACCGTATCTTCAGAGAGCCTCTGAATAAAGGCTTTCTTGAACAGAAGATAACGAAGCGAACGAAGGGGATCGGAGAGAGGTATTTCCGGACAGCAAAAAGGGCGCCCGAAGGCGCCCTTTTGTGAAATATTCAGTTTGGAATTAAGCGCGACGACGACGGCGCATGGCGTATCCACCAAGAGCCAGACCGCTCAGTGCAAGCAAGGCGTAGGTGGAGGGTTCCGGAACGGAGGTGAAAGTGCTGCCTCCTGTGAAACTGCCTGAGGTTATGGACGAGCTTGGAACCGTGCTGTTTGCGACAGTGGTGAAAGCACCTCCGGATGCAAGGAACTGGAAGGTCGAGCCACTGGTGTCGTTCGCGGGCAACAACCAATTTGAGGACCTCCAGAGCGAAAGAGCAGTGCCCCCGGTCAGGCTGTTCGCTTGTGCCGCACTCGGAAGAATAAGGATGGCGAATTGATCACTCCCAGTCATGCCGCCGGTGAAGGTGAAGTTGCTAACGTTGCCAGGGACCGAGCGTAGGGCGGTGGCATTGTTGCGACCAAATACGGTGAAGGTTGTAGTGTTAATGGTGAGCTGTGTGCCAACCGTGAACGCGGTGCCCGGTGCGACATTGTTTAACGCAGACCAGTCGGTGCCTGAATCTAGATTCAGCAGAACTCCGACATAGTTGGTGTTGGCAACATAGTTTGTAGGAAACGATGAAGCCAACGCGCTGCCAGTGAAACTAATTGCTGCGTGCAGATTGGCACAGGCGCACATTAGAGCTGTGATTAGGAGGGTTTTTTTCATAGATTAAATGGATTCCGGAGTTAATGAGATGTGATGGTCTTACTGTAGAACATAGGGGAGGTTCGGAGCAAATTTAGTGACTTGGCTGGGACCGGCGCCCTTGCGCACCACAATTGCACCTCCGGCTGGTAGCGCGACATTGTCAGCCTCAGTGAACGTTCCGCTCTCATACCAGCCTGCTGGCAAGATACTTCCATCATGGTAGAGATATTGAGCAGAGGATGCGGGGTTGATGCCGCTATTACCCAAGCTATAGACCAATAATAGATCGACCGGGTTCTCCGGATCAGGAGACGCCGCAATTGCGCCCGAAGAATTTAGACCAGAATTGGCGAGTGTTACGCTCGCAGGAAACTGATTCAAAATAAGATTGTCCTGCTGACCGCCGGGGCGACGAACGACATCGATCGCAGATGTTTCGGCGGGAACACTGCCGACAAAGGAGATGTTTACGGGTGATGCGGTGGAGTTGCGCAAGGTAAGGAAAGACTCCGGCGATATAACAACGTCGTTCGCTTCGGCAAAGGTGCCACTTTCATACCAGCCGGCGGGTATGATGCTTCCATCGTGGTAGAGATAGGATGCACCTGAAGCTGGATTAATACCAACAGCAGCAAGGTCGTTTAAGAGGACCAAACCACGCGGATTATCTGGGTCAGGGGATTGGGGCACGGCACCGCCACTGGGGAACAGACTGGAGAGCGTCCAAAAGGGGCGAATAACGAAGGTATTTGAATTGGCGAAACCCGAAATAGGCGCCAAAAGCGTAACACTTGTGCTGGTGCTTGAGGCAATTTCTTCCCATGAACCAGCCGCACTTCCCGATGTAACGAGCAGGAGATTTTTGCCGGACAGCGTGGGAACACCGCTGGTAGTCACGCTCGTGCCAGCAACCGTTGTTGCCGAACCCGAAAAGACTGAAGCTTGTGTCATCGGAACGCCAATTTTCTGGTCCGAATTGGCGTTAACCGTGTAGGACACATACCCGACCGGATCAGTGGTGACGATTGTTTGAGCATTCGCGCTGAAGGCAGCGGCAGCGATGATCGCTAGGGAGAAGCGGAGATATTTCATACTGTGGCAAAGGTATTCAGCTCTTGCGACCTGTCAAAGAATTTTTCGCTTTTTTTTTGGGGGGGGAGCGGCCTTTTTTTGGAGCCATCATCAGGGGGTCTTGCGACCGCGCAAAGAGGGCGGCATTTCAAGGCAAAAGGGGTGAAGCCGAGCTATTGTTATCCAAGCCGAACGCGGGGTCGGAAAGCAGCAGTGCAGCCTGTTGGAAGGTGAGAAAACCGCGGAGCCGGTCAGCTTTGCCCCCGCGATCCGGCGCCCCCGCGATCAGAGCGGCACGGAGACCCAACAAGGCGTCCCGCGCTCCGAGGTTGGTCGCCGGGCTATCCGTGGCCTCGGGCGGGAGCCCGGCCTCATCCGCGGCCAGAGCGGCCTTGAGTGAAATGAGCAGCGAGCTATCCCATAAATTGAGGCGGTGAAGGGCCTCATGCGCGCGCTGGTTTCCCTGACTATGCTGACCGGACTCCCTAAGGACATCGCCGTAAAAAAAAAGCATCAGCGGATCGAAGTAGTTTTCCTCGCCGGCGACATTGAAGAGATGTGAAACGTCGACAAGGAATGATGCGTTAGCAGGAGCATCGGGGCCGCGGGTGAGCCATTTCTCCAACCCCAGCAATGCATGCGCCTGACCCGCATATTGCTTCCGCTCGACCGCGCGCTGCGCGTATTCTTGCAGGTCCGCGAAGAGGCGGCTGTCGAAAGCGATCTCCGCCACGACCAAATCCACGCCCGGCACATTCGCATCGGCCGCGCGCGCGCGCTGCACCAAGGCAAGCGCGTCCTTGGGGCGCTCCTCGAATCTCGCCTTGTAGGCCTGGTCCAATAGATCGAGGGCCGCGGCACGCGCTGCAGGGTCGGCGGGGGCGGACGCAAGCGATGGATCTTCTTTCGCGGCGGGACGGACAGCCTTGCGCGGATTCCCGAACTCGTAGCCACCGAGAAAGGCCAAGCCGACGGCCGTGAACACACCGACGACGGCCGCGGCACGAAGCCCCCGGCCACGACTCTGCGACGGGCGACGGGAACTTCGGCGGGACGAACGACGCGAGAACATCGTTCCATCCTTTAAGTCAAGAGATGTGACCACTGCAACCAATCTGGCGCATGCGCAAATGTCCGTGCACCGCCCCACGCACGCGGATATTAACACGCCGTGGCTGCATTCGAAACATCCGTGACCATCCGCTTCGAGGACGCCGATCCGGCGGGGATCGTCTTCTATCCGCGCGCCATCGCGCTGGCCCACGGCGTGGTGGAGGATCTCATCCGGCAGACGGAACTCGGGTGGCACGGATGGTTCGAGAATCATGGTCTGGCCTCACCGGTGCGGCACGCCGAAGCAGACTTTCATGCGCCGATGCGGGCGGGAGAAACGCTGAGGGCCCGCGCCTGGGTGGAAAAACTTGGCGAGACATCGGGGACTTTCGCGGTGGAGTTCCTCGGCAAGGAAGGCGAAACACGCGCGCGCGTCCGCACGGTGCATGTGCTGGTCGATCGAAAAACAAAGCAGCCGGTTGCGCTCACGCCCGAAGTGCGGCGAGCGTTGGAGAAATTCACGGCTTGAATGCGGCGCGTCAGGCCCGGCGACGGCAAGCGATTTTTAGCCACGGATAAACGCGGATAAAAGACAGGATAAAGGCACGAGCGACTGACATCGCTCGGGCCTGTGCTTTCCGACGAATCCTGCTTTTGTGGCGGAGTCGCGGGTAGCCCTTGGGCAATCAACCGGGAAAAAAACATCTTCCGATGTCCGTGTTGGTCCTGTGCTCACAGAGCGCTACTACAAAGCTGCACCCACGCCGAGTCACGATGGAGCGTTCTTGCTCCGAATTTTTTTGCCCAGCGGGCTGACTTGAACCGCTCCCACGCGAAAAGCGGAAGGCCGGGCGTAAGGCGGAAAAATATCGATCGCTCCCCTCGCCTCGGCTTCGGCGGCGGCGGTTTCGGCAACAACAGTCAAAGCGGAGCCATTGCGCTCGTTAGGTTCGACATCGATGCGCACCAGGCCGGAAGAAACACGGGATTGCAACTCGCGCTCGAGCGCCGCGATGTCAACCAACTCGCCGCGGATTTTGATCAGATCGTCGGCGCGACCGCAGAAGCGCAACTTGCCATCGCGCAGCTCGACGCGGTCGCTGGTGCGGAACCATCCATCGATCTTCGGATCTTCCCAGCGAGACGAACCATCGGGATCGAAGAACATCCATCCGGTAAGCAGCGAAGGTCCGCGCAACTCAAGCGCGCCGTCTTCGCACACCCGCGCTTCAACATGATCAAGCAGCGTCAGCCACTTAAAATCCTCCGCACCAAGCCTAGCGGTGGCCACTTGCGATGCAGTTTCGGTCATTCCATAGCTGGGCAGCAAGGGCCAGCCTAGCTGCGCGGCACGGACGCGGAGAGATTCATCGAGCGCGCCCCCGCCCACCACGATGGCGCGCAAACTTGGGGGACATCTTAGTTGCGCATTGACCAAATCGTGCACCTGCGCGGGCACGAGCGATGACAATGTTGCAGCGCAATCTGCGGCGCGGCGGACAAATTCCTGCGGATTCCAATCCTCGAACGAATGGCATGGGGTTTGCGAAAGCGCGGCGCGGATGAGGATACCGAGTCCGCCGACATGGAAGAGCGGGAGCGGGTTGATCCATCGGTCCGCCAGACCAACACCGAGATGACGATTGACCGCCGCCGCGCTGACTTCGACCGCAGCGCGAGACAGCGCGACGATTTTCACGCGGCCGGACGTTCCCGAGGAAGCCAGCCAGATTTGGTCCGGAAGATCGGGGAAGTCGGTGGACAAAATCCGCTCGCGCGACGCCGGATCCAAACGCGGATTGAGCAGCAAAGATTGCCCATATGCACCCCACTGTATTGGGCTGTCGGGCAACAGATTCGCACCAAGCGCCATGGGGGCATCATCGCCCCGCCGGGCCGTTCCTGAAATTTCAAATTTCGTTGTGCCGATTCGACGGCGCTCCAACTCTAGTCACTCGCCACAAGCCACAAGTCACTTTCCCCTGCCTTTTTCCTTGCGCCGCGAAGGGCGGACAGCCAGATTACGCGACCTTTTCGGCGCCGCATGCGGTGCCGCCGCTGTCGAAAGCCAGGGTAGCTCAGCGGTAGAGCAGGGGACTCATAAGCCCTTGGTCGGGAGTTCGATTCTCCCCCCTGGCACGACAAGAAAGACTAAACCAACATGGCCAATATCAAATCCGCCGCCAAACGCGCCCGCCAAGCCAGGGTGCGCACCGCCCGCAACCGCAGCACACTCAACGCGCTCAAGACCGCTTCGAAAAAGACCGGCGCCGCCATCGGAGCCAAGGACGCCAAAGCCGCTCAAGAATCCGCCCGACGCCTCGCCTCGGAACTCGATCGCGCCGTCAAACACGGGACGATCCACCGCAACGCCGCCGCCCGCCGCAAGAGCCGTCTGGCTCGCCAACTAGCCGAGCTGAAATAGTCGAGCCTGCGGTGGCCCCGCGCGTAAGTTGTTGCGGCGCAACAACGATTCTACTTTTGGCAAAATGTAGAAGCGTGAGGCGGTCCCGGGTTCTCCTAATTTCGGGAGACCTCGATCTACAGGGGATCAATGCCTAACTGACCGGCATACCAGACCCGAGGTCACGCGGTTGGAGCACAACAGGCTCAATTTCCTCCAGACTGCGTTCGGATCGGAGCGATCAGGGCGTATTCGCCGGGAGCGAGGAGGTTCGGGTCGATGGTCGCCATGGCGGCCCGGGCGCGCTGGTCATCGCCGTTGGCATGGAGCTCGGCGGCGATGACTGCGAACTGTCCGTCGGGCAACTGGTCAGCGAAGACCGTGATGCCATCGAAAGCCTGCAGGGCCTCGGCTGATTGTCCGTGATTGAGCAGATTGAGCGCGTGGGTGATGCGGAAGATGACATTGGACGGCTCGGCGCTGCATGCCGCGGCCGTTTCCGTCAGATCCGCTTTCTTTCCCTCGAGCAAACCGCGGTAGCGGGCGCAGTCCTGGACCGAAGCGCTCTGTGGCGAAACGGATTGCAAGCGCTGGAAAGCGGAATCCAAAGCCGAAGGTTTTCCGCTCCGGCTGGAACGGTCGCGCGCCACGCGGAAGACGTAATCGCTCAATGACGGATCACCGCACAGCTCGTGCAACTTTTCATCGACCGCGCACGCGGCGCCCAGCGCATCTCCGGTGGAGAGGATTATTTCGAGCCGGCCGCTTTTTGCCGCGGCAACCATCGCCTCGCCGAGGGCCTCGGCGCCTTTGGCATCGTGGTCGCGCGCGTATTCGGCGCGGGCCTTGACGGAAAATCTCACATCATCGTCCACATTGCCGCCCGCTTCGACCGCGGCGAAAACCGCGTCGAGATTTTCCATGGCGAATAGCGCCTCGGTGCGCGCGCCGAACGCGGCGGTGGATTCGCCGGCTTCCTGCGCGGTGATCATGGTCAAGGCCTCCTTCGGCATCCCTGCTCCGGTCTGCCACAGCGCGTAGGCCGCGCGGCGCTCGAGCGGGGGGGCGTCGAAGACCGGACGCAATTGTTCATCGATTTGCTGCTGAGTTTTTTTGTCCGGAACGCACCAGCACCGCGGCGGCGGGCAACAATGCGGCATTGTCCGTGACAACGTCATCCATCGCCGCGTTCGACCATTTGAGCCGGTTCTCAGGGGTGCCTGCCATCTCGTTGAGGGCGAATGCGAGCACCTCCTTGCGCAGCGGCGTGCCGAGCAAGGCGTCGACAATGCCGACTGCCTCGGCCGATCCGGCCACGGCTGCGGCGCTTGGTGTCGTGCCGGCCCGGAATTGCGGGCGGTAACGCTGCACAAGCAGGCGCGCCAGATTGAATTTGAGCACGGGATCGATCGTCCGAAGCGGCCACGGCCGTGCGCGCTTCGGCGATGGCGCGATCGATGTCTCCGCGGTGCAGCTTGCGGGCGGCCCGCAGTTCGCCAGCCTGCGGAACTTTGCCCGCTTTCTCGAGGTCGGCGACCGCCTGTTCGAATTGCTCACCGGTCCCGTGGCGCAGCGCGGCGGAATCGCGCGCCGAGGGATCCTCCGGGGTCAGCTGGGTTTGTGCAGCGAGTTGTTGCAAATGGTCGAGCGCCTCCGACCGCCCGAAACCTGCTTCGATCAGCGCGGCCGCACGCAACACCTCCGGGTCGTCGCTGCGCAAATCCCTCGCGGAGCTGATCTGCAACCAGGCCATGCGGAAATTTCCCTGCTCAAAATTCACTTTCGCTTTGGTCGCGAGATCACGCGCCTGCCAACCCGTGAAAAGATGGTAGCCGGCCGCGCCGAACACGCCCAACACCACCAAGAGAACACCCGCGATGATCAAAGCGCGGCGAAATTTGACCTGCGAGTAACTCGTTTTGGAACTGTCTTTCGTGCTGATTCGCAGGACCAGGGAGAAGACCGCTTTCTAATACCACCAATCGCGCTGACCGGATTTTTTCGGCGCGGCGGACGCAGGACGCGGGGCCTCGTCGGCACCCGGTTTTTCCAGCAGGTGCGCGGGAATTTCGGCGAGGAAACGCGAGCGGCGTTGGAAGGGATCGCCGTAGCCGCTGTTCAGGCGGACGAGCGGATGACAAAGGTGCAGATGGTCGCGTCCGCGTGTGATGGCGACATAGAACAATCTCCGCTCTTCCTCCAGCGAATCGGGTTTTTCCAGAGAACGCGATCCGGGAAACATTCCTTCGGTGAGGTAGATGACAAACACCGCACGCCATTCGAGTCCTTTGGCCTGGTGCACGGATGACAGAACAACGCGATCGGTGTCGGTGTCCTCGCGCGCGCCCGCGCCGTCGACATTGGTCATCAACGCGATCTGGGCGAGAAATTCCTCCAGCGAGGAGAATTGCCGCGCGTAGCCGGTCAGCGTGCGCAGATCCTCGCGGCGGTTTTCGAAGTTGGCGAATTCCGCCTTCATGTAATCCTCATAGACCGCTTCCATCACCGTCTCGATGGCCAGGTCGGGCGCGATCGGTTTCCGCTCGGGTGCGATTTCGTCGAGCGTCGCAGCCAGTTGCTCCCAGACCTTGGCCGCGCGAGCCGGCGGCTTGGCCATGCGCAGCACTTCGCCGAAGGGCGCGGCGGATTCGGCGCCCGCCTTGACGATGTTCCACAGGCTGTCCGCCGTTTTCTCCCCCACCCCCGGAAGCAGACGCACCATACGGCGAAAGGCAGTTTCGTCGTTGGGATTGAGCGCGAATTTCAAAAACGCGGCCACATCTTTGATGTGCGCCTGCTCGAAGAAACGGAGTCCGCTCGTCACCTCAAAAGGAATCCCGCGGCGGGTCAGCTCGAGTTGGATTTCCATCGAATGGAAATGCGCGCGGTAAAGCACGGCCATCTCGCGGAACTCCATCCCTTGGCGGTTGAGTTCGAGAATCTGCTGCGCGACATAGGCCGCCTGGTCGTTGTTGGTCGGAAGTTCGGCCAGCACGGGGCGCCCCCCCTGCTTGCGCCACGCGCGAAGGTTCTTCTCGAATTGCCGCGCGTTGCCTTTGATCGCCGCGTTGGCCACATCGAGAATACCCGGAACACTGCGGTAATTCGTCTCGATACGGTAGGTTTGTGCGCCGGAAAACCGCTCGGGAAATTTCAGGATGTTTTCGAAGTTGGCCCCGCGCCACGAGTAGATCGACTGCGCGTCGTCGCCGACCACCATGATGTTGCCGTGCTTGGAGCCGAGGAGCTCGACCAACTCGGCCTGCACGAGATTGGTGTCCTGGTATTCGTCGACCAGCACATGACGGAACTGCTCGCGGTAATGCTCGCCGATCTCCGGGTGATCGCGCAGAAGCTGGTTCGTGCGGATAAGCAGGTCGTCGAAATCCATCGCGTTGGCCGACACCTTGCGCCGCTCGTAGGCATTGCGCACGGACACGATCGATTCGGAAATGCCTTCGAAATATCCGAAGCGATCATGGACCACGACATCGAGCGGATCCCCGGTATTGGCCGAGAGCGAAAAGAGCTCCGCCAACACGTCCGGCTTGGGGAAGCGTTTGTCGCGCGGAACGCCGACATCGTTGGCCACGCTCTTGAGCAGATCGGCTTGGTCTTCGCGGTCGAGGATGCTGAAGCCGGATTTGAATCCGATCACGTCGGCATGACGGCGGAGGATGCGGTTGCCGATCGAATGGAACGTCCCGCCCCAAATTCCGTCGGCTTCGGGTCCGAGCAGTTCGCTCACGCGGCCGGTCATTTCCCGCGCCGCTTTGTTGGTGAAAGTGAGGAGCAGGATATTCCAGGGCTTCACGCCGTTCTCGAGCAGCCACGCCACGCGGTAAGTGAGCGTCCGCGTTTTGCCGCTGCCCGCGCCGGCGATGACCAGGGCGGCGCCGCCGGGCGAAGCGACCGCGGCCAATTGCTGTTCGTTGAGCTCGGCGGCGTAGTCGATGCGGTGGGCGGCCGCGCTCAAAGCCGCAATCCCCATTCGAGAAGCTTCTGCGAATCGTCGTAGACATGCTTCTTGTTGCTTCCCAGCACCACGGCGATGACGTCGCGGTCCTGGCTGCGGCCGCTGGAGACCAGGCAGTGACCCGCCGCGTTGGTGTAGCCTGTCTTCATACCAGTGCAAAACGGCGCGGTGCGCAGCACGCGGTTGGTGTTGACCAGTTCGCGCACGCGCCCGTCGGCGAAATGGAACTCGAAGCTCTTGGTCGCCACGATACGGCGCAGAATCGGGTGCGCGTAGGCGTTGCGCGCGATGATGGCCATGTCGCGCGCGGTGGAATACTGCCCCTCGGCGGGCAGCCCGTTGGGGTTGACGAAATTCGAGGCGCGCGCGCCGAGGGCCTTGGACCGCCGGTTCATCTTCGCGGCAAAGGCATCGACGCTGCCGGCATTGTCGCGGGCCAGCGCGCAGGCCACGTCGTTCGCACTGCGCACGAGGAGAGCCTGCAGCAATTCGAAGCGCGAATATTTCTGCCCGGACTTTAGGTAGAGCTTCGTCGGCGCTGCCGTGGTGTCGGACGGTTGGATGGTCACATTTTCCCAAAGATTGCCGTCCTCCGCGACGATCAGCGCAGTGAGAAGTTTCTGCGTGCTGGCCACCGCGCGGGGCGTGCGGGAATTCTTGTTGTAGAGAACGCGGCCGGAACGGACATCGACGAGAATGGCCGATTCCCCATGGACATCGGGCGGCGGCGCGGAATGCAGCACTTCCCCGCGGAAAACGAGGAAGCAAAGGAGCACGGAGGTGGCGCAGCGGCGCATCATCCGGGTAATAGTGCCTTTTTTTGCGCGTCGAGGCAACTCGTGCGACTACTTGGCGAGGGCCTTTTCGATCAGCGGGTCGGGCTCGGCCCCGAGACGGATGGCTTCCCGGTAGTGACGCTTGGCCAACTCGGTGGCGGGCGGAATGCGCTCGAGGCAAAAGACAGCGAGATTGAAATGCGCGTCGGCGTAGTCGGGGCGCAATTCGATGGCGCGCCGCAATTCCGCCTCGGCCGCGTCGAACCAGCGGTTCCGACCCGCCGCCACTCCGAGGTAATTGCGGGCCACCGGATCATTGGGCGCATGCACCACGGCCTGTGCCATGGAAGCGAGCGCCCGCATCGGTTCCTCGCGTCCGAGATAGATCATGCCGAGATTGAGCCATGCCGTCGGGTTATCCGGCTTGATTTGCAGCGATCGGCGGAGGAGGCGCTCGGCTTCGTCGAGATTTCCGAGGCGGTATTCGGTCGTGCCGAGGTTGACCAGCGCGGCGAGGTTGTTCGGTTCAACTTTGAGCACGCGCACGTAAGCCTCTTTCGCTCCCTGGAAATTTCCTTTCTCGAAGGCGGCAATGCCATCCATGCCCATCTGTTCCACCGTGGCCGTGCTCACGGGCGGCTCGGTCTCGGCCGGAATATCCATCGGGACCTTCGAGGGCGGCGGAGGTTCGACCGCACGCACCTCGCTGCCCGCGCTGCCGCGCAGGGACGGAGGCGCGGCGGCCGGCTCGTTCGTTTCTTCCGCGCGGGATACCGCCGCCAGCAAAGCGAGCGGCACAAAGAACAGCAAGATGCGCATCAGTCGTCGGAACCGCCGAGTTCGCGCGAACGTTCGGTCGCGGCGCGCACCGCGTCCATCACCGCGGAGCGCAGTCCGGCTTTTTCCAACTCGGCCAACCCGGCGACGGTTGTTCCGCCCGGACTGGTCACCATTTCGCGGAGAACGGCGGGATGCATCATGGTCTGCGAAACCATCTCGGCCGCGCCGGCCACAGTCTGCACGGCGAGTTTGGTCGCCAGTTCGCGGGGCAATCCGTTTTGCACGCCTCCGTCGGAAAGCGCTTCGATGAAAAGATAAACATAGGCAGGGCCGCTGCCGCTCAATCCGGTGACCGCATCGAGCAGCGATTCCTTGACGTGAACCGCCAAACCGACCGAGGTGAAAATCTGCTCCACTGCGGCGATGTCTTTGTCGGTCACGCCCTGACCGGTGGCGTAGGCCGAGGCGCCTTTTTGCACGAGCACGGCGGTGTTGGGCATGACGCGCACCACGCGGCACTTTTTGCCCGCGGCTTCCTGCAAGGTAGCGATGGTGATCCCGGCCACGATGGAAACGAGCAGTTTTCCCTCGAGCGCGCTGCCCGCCTCGGAGAGAGCGCGCACGGCGTCATCGGGTTTAACGCAGAGCACAATAATATCCGCACCCTGCGCCACCTCCTTGTTGCCCGCGGCCACGCGGATGCCGCTTTCCGTGCCGAGCACCTCGGCTGGTTCCGCGAGACGATCGTAAACAGTGATCTGCTCGGGTTGGCACACCTTGGCCTCGAGCACCCCTTGGATGAGGGCGGACCCCATCTTCCCGCAACCGACAAACCCGATCTTCATACCCCAAGGGTAGAACCAGCCCCATGCCGGGCAAGTGGAAAGAGCCCGCGGTCCGACCCGGACCGCGGGAGTTGGCTGTGTTCCGTGTTGGCTAAGGCCCGTCTCGAGGACTCGGCTCAGTTTTCCGCAGGAACCACGGAGGGCGCAGAGCCCTGATCTGTAGCGGCGGACTATGGCCGTCGGAACATAGAGATCAAGGCACCGACGGACATAGTCCGCCGCTACAATTTTGCTCCAGAAATATGTGGGTAAAAACTTCCCCCTCCGTGCCCTCTGCGCGCTCTGCGGTCGCCTTTCCGATCAGAAACTCACAAATCCACGCCGAGCGAAACACCGAGA
>Ga0163212_1000922_pt1 | contig 13053 bp, 5 predicted proteins | sample Malawi_45m_30L_FD_113532 | JGI IMG/M metagenome (GOLD analysis project Ga0163212, IMG submission 113532) | Freshwater microbial communities from Lake Malawi, Central Region, Malawi to study Microbial Dark Matter (Phase II) - Malawi_45m_30L | ecosystem: Environmental > Aquatic > Freshwater > Lake ...
ACTTCCTCGTATCGGCCCACACACAGGGCTGAGGGTCCAGGGGTCGAGCCGATACACTCAGTGGCGATGTGACCATGAAGTCGCCTGATACAAATAAACTTGGAACCGATACCTTGTACCTCGGTGTTGGGTAAGGATTTGCAAGATTGTGGACAAGAGGTCACGGTCGATCTTAGCGATCACGATTGAATGGGTGTGAATCAACCGTTCGGTGAGGTCATTTGTTAAAAAACGCGCCGTTTCCCCCCAATTTATGTCCCAGTTTCACACGCCCTCGACGCGGAATCCGCTCCTCAACCCGTTCGGCTCCACCCTCCAACTTCTCGGTTCGATCGTGCTTCTGAGCACGGCGCTCTTATGCCGCTCCCAAGCGGCTGATTCGACGGCGTCCGAATCCCCCCTGCGCCTTAGTGACCTACGACGGATGGTCCTGGAGCAGAACGACCAGATCCAGATGCGCATGCAGGATGCGGAGGCGAGCGAGCGGCTGCATCGCGCCGAAAAGGGCATCTTTGAGCCCCAACTGGTCGGCGGAGCCGAATACTTCGACACCAGCCGCCCCAACAACCGACAGCAGTCGGCCCAGTTGGGCTTCTTCGCCCGCCCGTTCTACCTAGAGCGCAACACGCTCTATAACGCAGGCATCGAATTTCTGCTCGGCACCGGCGCGAAACTCCGCATCGGCTACATGCTCCGCGACCTGAACAACAACGTCGGGGCGGCAGAGGCGACCCCAAGGCAATTGATGGGCCAGCAGTACGAGAGCTTTGCCGGACTCAACCTAACCCAACCCCTACTCAAGAACGCCGGGTGGGGAGCCACCACGGCGAAGATTCGTCTCTCGGCCATTTCGTCCAAGATCGCCTTCAACGAATACCGGAGGCAGATCCTCCTGGTGCTGGCCAGCGCCGAGGCCGCCTATTGGGACCTTCACTTGGCCCAAGAACAGGTGCGGATCGGCACCGATTCGCTGGAGACGGCCAAGAAGATCCTCAAGGACAACCAGGCCCGTCTGGAGGTCGGAAAATCCTCGGAGCTCGAGGTCATGCAGGCCCAGGCAGGTCTCGCCGCACGCAAGGCCAAACTGGAGCAGGCACAACAGACAGCCTTCGACTACGCCAGCCGGATCAGCAGCCTCTACTCGCGAACCCTCGGTTCGCAGCAACTTCTCCCCAAGGCTGTCGATGTGCCGGAGTTGGTCGACGACCCGACCAGCAAGGTCGAGAGCTACACCCAGGCTTTCCGGAAGAATCCCGATTACATCATCCGTTTGGAGCAGGTGAAGCAGGAGAGACTGCGGGTGGCCTATTTGAAGAACCAACGCCTCCCCCAGTTGGACCTCAAGGCGAGCTACGGCCTCAATGGACTGAGTTCCAACATCGTCCAATCTATGGATGACTGGGCTGGCAGGGAGTACCCCGCCTGGTCGGTCGGTTTCGAATTCCGTATTCCGCTCGGGGGCGGCATCAAGGAGCGCAATGAACTCGAGGCCGGAAAGCTCGGAAAGATCCGGGCGCTCGCGGCGCTGAAGGAGGCCGAGGTCCAGGTGTTCAATCTGGTGGATACGGCCCTTCGCAAGATCGACCTCCACCGAAACAGCCTGACCAACGCCCGCTCCGTGATCGGTTTCCACGAGAAACTGCTCGCGGCCCAGCTGGATCGCCTGGCCGTGGGCAGCGTCGACAGCCGACTGGTGCTCGAAACCGAGGAGAAGCTCTCCGAGGCCCGGGCCACCGCGGTCGAGAGCATGGTGATGGAGCGCAAGGCCCGGCTCGAGCTGGAGGCCGTCCGAGGCACCCTGCTGCTGGCCCGCGACGCCGAGGTGGACCTGTTCGAACTGCGCAAGCGCACCGAGGAATTCCTCCGCAAGAACCGCGACCAGAAGGTGGACGAAGCCCCTTCGATCCCGATCACCCACGGAACCCAGGCTCCATGAAACACCCTTCCACCTCCATGAATCCCTCCAAGACCCTCCTGATGCGATCCGCTGCGTCGTTGAGCCTAGGACTGGCCCTGCTCCTCGGATCCCCCATGGGTTTCGCAGCCGAGGCCACGTGGGTGACCGGGGTCACCGAGCCGGTCAAGGATGTGACCCTCGCATTCCCCATCGTGGGCGTGGTCGGGGCCCGTCCGCTCGAGGAGGGGGCCATCGTCCGAAAGGACCAGGTGGTCATCGAACTCGACAAACAACTCGAGGAGCTGGATCTGGAACGCAAACGACTGGCCCGCGAATTGGCCGCCAGCGAGCTGGAGCGCCTGAAGTCTCTCGCACAGCGTAACGCGATCTCAGTCAGCAAGGAGGAGATCGAGAAGAAACGCAGCGAATTCGAGATCGCCCGGGTCGACCACGAACTGGCCGCAGCCTTGCTCAAGCGACGCCAACTTGCTTCCCCCATCGAGGGACAGGTCGCGCAATTCTACAAGGACGTCGGGGAGAAGTGCGAAGACCAGCAACCGGTCGTCCGCATTGTCGACACGCGACGGTGCCACCTCGTGGCCAACCTCGAGCCCCGCGTCGCCCAGACGCTCCGCTCCGGCCAGAAGGTGGGTGTCGAAGTCCCGGTCGGGGAGTCTCCCGTCGCGGTCGAGGCCACCGTGATCTACCTCTCGCCCGTCGCCGATGCGGCCAGCGGCCTGCTCCGCATCAAGGCCGCGTTCGAGAACCCTGAAGGCCGGATCCGCCCCGGTGTCGCCGGACGCATCCGCATCGACTGAAGCCCATGTCCCACCCTTCTCTGATCCCTTCCCCGGCCGGCGTGCCTCCGCTATTGGAAGAGGCGTCCCGACTGCGCCGATTCGCTGGAGCCCCTGCCGAGTTCTGGCCGTCGCTGCTGTCCGTCATGGCCCGGGTGATCGACGCCAGCCGAGCGCTCCTGATCGTCGGGCAGGCGAGCCTGCCCGGCAAACTGCGCAAGCTGAGCGACTGGTCCCTGCCGGGATACACCGACCCTGCTTTGGTTCCCTTCATCAAGGGAGCTCCGACTCTCGCCGTCAGCGCACTCGAAGCGGGCCGGTCGATTGCGAACCTGGGCGACGGAACCCTGCCGGACACCTCCCACATGGCGGTCGGAATCCGCCTGCAGTTCCATGGCGGGAACGATGGCTGCGTGGCGATCTTCCTGATCCCCAACAGCACCGCCGGGAAGGCGGAGGAGGCGCTGTTCCGACTGGCGCTCCTCGCGGACATCCCGCTCGACTACCAGGCCAACAGGAGCACCCAGCAACCCAAGGCCGAGGCGGAGAAGTTCGCCTCCGTCCTGGACGTCCTCGCCCAGGTCAACTCCGAGGGGCGTTTCCTGGGTGCGCTCATGGCACTGGCCAACGGACTGGCCTCGCAACTCCAATGCGAACGGGTGGCCATCGGTTGGATGGAGTCCGGCTACATCCGGCTCAAGGTCTTGAGCCGCACGGAACGGTTCGAGCCCAAGATGGCGGCCGTCCAGTCCCTGGAGGCGGCCATGGAGGAAGCCCTGGACCAGGATGAGGAAATCATCTGGCCCCAGCCCGAGCAAGCTCGTTCGGTGGCCCGGGACCACGCGGTATTCGCGACGGCCCAGGGAGTCCAGCACCTGGTGTCGTTGCCCATCCGAGTGGGTGGCAAGGGCGTCGCCGTCCTCACCTGCGAGCGACAATCGGCGGCATTCTCCGAAGTCACCCTCCAGCAACTCCGGATGGTTTGTGATCAGGTGGCCCGACGGCTGTCCGATCTCCAGGAGTCGGACCGCTGGTTCGGTTCCCGCTGGAGCCATCGACTGAAGCAGCGTCTCCAAACCTGGGTGGGCCCCGAGCATACCTGGGCCAAGGCCGGCGCGATCGGCGCTTCGCTGCTGCTCGTACTGCTGTTCCTACCCGTCTACCCGGTGCGCATCGAGGGGACGTTCATCGTCCGCAGCGAAGAGCAATCCTACTTGAGCGCCCCCTTCGACGGATTCATCCAGTCGGCACAGGTCCGTCCCGGCGATGTCCTGACCAACGGGGCACCGCTGATGCGATTCAACACCGAGCAACTCGAGCTCGAGGAATCGGCCGCCATCGCCGACCAGACCCGCTTCCTCCGTGAGGCCGAGAAGGCTCGCGCCGCAAGGAACCTCGCCGAGATGCGGATCGCCCAGGCGCAGGCGGACCAGGCCGCGGCCCGCCTAGGACTGGTGCGCCACCGTCTTTTGCAATCCACCCTCAAGGCCCCGTTCAACGGAGTCATCGTCGAGGGCGACCTCCGTCAACGGATCGCGGCTCCGGTCCGCCAGGGCGACCCTCTCTACAAGTTCGCCCGGATCGACGCGCTGTATGTCGAGGCCGAGATCAGCGAACGGGATTCCCATAGGGTGCCGGCCCAGGCCACGGGCGAGATCGCCTTCGTGGCCCAACCGGATTCCAAGTACCCGGTCCAGGTCGTTCGGGTGGAACCGTCGGCCGTGCCGAAGGAGACGGGCAACGTCTTCGTCGTGCGGGCGAATTTCAGCGGCGCGAATCAATCGTGGTGGCGTCCCGGCATGAGCGGCCTCTGCAAGATCGACGCCGGTCGGGGCACGCTGTTCTGGATCCTGACCCATCGCACCGTGGACTTCCTGCGATTGCACCTCTGGTGGTGACTTGACGCCCATGTCCGACGCCCCCGCCACATTCAGCGAATCCTGGTATCGGGTCGCCTCGCAGCGACTCGCCCTGAGGCCCACCGTCCGGGCCCGCCGGCAACTCTTCCGCGGCGAGCGGTGGATCGTCCTCGAGGATCCCTTCACCAACCAGTTCTTCCGGGTCCGACCGGAGATCCACGAGTTCCTCGCTCGGCTCCGCCCGGACCGCACGGTCGAGGAGGTCTGGAAGGAATGCTTCGAGCGGTTCCCCGCCACGGCGCCGGGTCAGGAGGCGGTCATCCAGATCCTGGCCCAACTGTACCATTCCAACCTGCTCCAGTATCCGATGGCGGTCGACGCGTCCGACTTGTTCCGGCGCTTCGAGAAGACCCGCAAGCGCGAGATCCGTTCGCGCCTGCTGAACATCATGTTCGCGCGCTTTCCGCTGCTTGATCCCGATCGATTCCTTATCCGCACCCTGCCGTGGGTCGGAAAGCTCATCAGTCCGGCCGGCGCATTCCTGTGGTTCCTGGTGGTGGGCTGGGCCCTCAAGGTCGCTGCCGACCATGCGCCGGCTCTCCGGGATCAGGCCCAGAGCGTCATCGCTCCGGACAACCTCTTCCTGCTGTATGCCGGCCTGATCCTGGTCAAGACGCTCCACGAATTCGGTCACGCCTACTTCTGCCGCCACTTCGGAGGAGAGGTCCATGTCATGGGCGTGCTGCTGATGATCTTCACCCCGGTGCCCTACATGGATGCCACCTCCGCCTGGGGCTTCCGCGAACGGTACAAACGCGTTCTCGTGGGGGCCGCCGGCATGATCGTGGAGTTGTTCATCGCGGCCCTGGCGACCTTCGTCTGGGCGGCCACCGGAACCGGATTGGTCCACAACCTGGCGTACAACATCATGGTGGTGGCCTCCGTCTCCACCCTGCTCTTCAACCTCAATCCGCTCCTGCGCTTCGACGGTTACTACATCCTTTCGGACCTGATCGGGATCCCCAACCTCACCCAGCGCTCCATGCAGCAGTTGAAGGTGCTGGCTGAGCGTCATCTGTTCGGGCTGCGCAAGGCCAAGGGCCCGGCCCTGCACCGGTCCGAAGCGATCTGGCTCTCGGTCTTCGGGGCCGGCAGCGGCGTGTACCGGATCTTCCTGTTCGCAGGCATCCTGCTGGTGATCGCCGACCAATTCCTCCTGCTGGGCCTCATCATGGCCGCGATCTGCGCCGTGGTCTGGATCGCCACGCCGGTCTTCCAACTCGCTTCGTACCTGGGATCGAATCCGGCCCTGGGTCGACATCGTCCGCGGGCCATCGCGGTGACCGCCGCCATCGCGGCCGTGGTCCTGGCCTTTCTCCAGTTCATCCCGTTCCCGAGCCACTTCAGGGCCCCGGGAGTCGTCCAGAGCCGGCGATGGATGGAACTGCACAGCCGGGCGGCCGGGAGGGTTGTCCGCTTGCTGGCCCAACCGGGAGCGGCGGTCCAAACGGGGCAACCGCTGGTGCAAATGGAGAATCCGGAGATCCAGATCCAACTGGCGGGTGCTCGTGCAGGGTTGGTCGAAGTGGAGACACGGATCCGGCAGGCTCTCCACGAATCGACCCCCAACCTCAAGCCGCTCGAGAGCCTCAAGGGCTCCATGATCAAGACCATCGAGCGACTTGAGCGGGAGCAGGCCGAACTGACCGTGCGCGCTTCACAAGACGGGCTCTGGGTGGTGCCCGAGTCGGAGGGGTTGATCGGCCGCTGGATGGCCAAGGGCGGGATTGTCGGGGCCCTCATCGACACCAACGGATTCCTGTTCCAGGCCACGATCCTCCAGGAAGATGGCGACCGTTTGTTCGTGAAGCCCCCGGCCACCGCCGAAGTACGGCTGACGGGCGATGCGGGTCGCCGGATTCGGGTGGACGGGATCCGGGTCATCCCCGGGGAACAACGGCAACTGCCTTCCGCGGCATTGGGTTGGAGAGCCGGTGGCCCCGTGCCCACCTCGGCCCGCGACAACGAGGGACGTCAGGCGGCCGAACCCTTCTTCGAAGTGAATGGAAACGTCTCCGATCCTGCCGGTACGGCCTTGCTGCACGGAAGGGCCGGATGGATCCGATTCGACCTGCCGAACGAACCGCTGCTCCCCCGATGGGTCCGGTCGCTGCGGCAACTCCTGCAAACGCGCTATCAGGTGTGACCACCCCGACCGAGTTCTACCGTCGCACCGATCACCGCGACCCGGCCGCGTTGCCCAAGGGTGTGGACGCCTGGGCCAACCGGTGGATCGGCGCCTACCAGCGTCGGGCCGGGGCGCTTCAGCGGCTCCGCAGCCGGGCGTCCGAGGCCGAAGGCTTGTGGTCGACCCTGAAGGACGAGACCGACCACCGACTCCGGGTCCGCCTGCAGGGCCACCGCGAGACGATCCGTCGCGGAGGCAAAGGGACCCGAGAGGCCCTGCTTCCGGCCTTGGCCGCCATCCGCGAGGCGGCGCATCGGCAACTCGGCCTGTTGGCCTTTCCCGAGCAATTGATGGGTGCCCTCGCCTTGCATGGCGGTTGCCTGGCCGAGATGGCCACGGGTGAAGGCAAGACTCTGACCGCCGGGATCGCCGCCGTGCTGATGGCCTGGAACGGTCGGCCTTGCCACGTCATCACCGTCAACGACTACCTCGTGGAGCGGGATGCCCAATGGCTGGGCCCGCTGTACCGATTCTGTGGGATCCATGCCGGTTTCGTGACCGCGGCGCAGTCGCCCGAGGATCGACGGAAGGCCTACGCCTGCGACATCACCTACGCCACCAGCAAGGAGGTGGTGGCCGATTTCCTCCGAGATGCGCTGAGGCTCGGGCACCTTCGGCAACCCACGCGGCGCCTTGTCCAGCAATTGCTGCGTCCGACAGCGGAAGCTCAAGACGGCCTGGTGATGCGGGGACTCCACACGGCGATCATCGACGAGGCCGACAGCATCCTCATCGACGAGGCGGTCACGCCCCTCATCATCTCGGCTCCCCATAGCAACGACTCCTTGAAGGAGGTCGTCCAGATCGCCCAAGCCATCGCGCAGCCGTTGGAGGCGTCTGTCCACTACTCGGTGAACCCACGGCATCGGGAAATCGAGCTCACTCCTGCCGGCAATGCGAGACTCGACGAGCTTTGCGCTCCGCTGCCGGGATTCTGGAGAGCCCCCGAGCGACGGACCGAACTCGTGAGGCAGGCCCTGGTGGCCCGCGAATTCTACCTGCCGGGACGGCAGTACGTGGTCGTGGATGACAAGGTGGTCATCGTCGACGAGTTCACCGGTCGGCAAATGGCTCAGCGCACCTGGCGACAGGGACTCCACCAGGCGGTCGAGGCCAAGGAAGGGCTCAAGCTTTCCGATCCTTCCGAGACCATTGCCCGCATCAGTTTTCAGAGGTATTTCCGATTCTATCACCGGCTCGCGGGCATGACCGGCACCGCTCGAGAAGCGGCGGTGGAACTCTGGCAGACCTACGGGCTCCCGGTGCTGACGATCCCGCCCCACCGTCCCAACCGGCGGGTCCAACACCCCGATCTCATCCTTCCCACCGTCGAGACGCGCTGGGCGGCGGTGGTGAGCGAGATCCGGTCGGTGCATGCGCGCCGGCAACCACTCCTCATCGGCACCCGCAGCGTGGCTGCCAGCGAGCGTTTGGCCGAGTTGCTCGAGGCCGAAGGCCTATCGTTCCAACTGCTCAACGCGGTGCGCCATCACGAAGAAGCGGTGGTCATCTCGATGGCGGGCGAGGCCGGCCGCATCACGATCGCCACCAACATGGCCGGGCGCGGGACGGACATCCGACTCGGGCATGGAGTGGCGGATCTGGGCGGGCTCCACGTGATCGCCACCGAACGTCACGAGTCGGGCCGGGTCGATCGACAACTCTTCGGCCGCAATGCGCGTCAGGGCGACCCAGGAAGCGCCCAGGCCATCGTCAGCGCCGAAGACGAGTTGCTGAGCCGCAATATCCCGGCCCCTGTCCTGCGCCGGGTCCAGCAGGCCGTCCAGCACCGGGCACCCGGATGCCAACAACTGGCTTCCGCGGCCATGCACATCGCCCAGGGCCTCGCCCAGCGCAAGGCCGAGACCCTTCGCAGGAATGTGGCCCGCATGGATACCTGGATCGAGGAATCCCTCTCGTTCACTGGGCGCGAAGCAGGTTGAACTCGCCGCGCGTGGGCCGAAATTCAGATTCGTGCGACCAGTCCGGGTCGGGTCACAAGACCCGGAGCCGATAGAGGCGCCCAGCCTGCAGCGGACCAGGCACGATCACCGCCAACGGTGTGCCGAATCCCTGCGTTGCGATGTCGGCCACCCCTGACACGGCCGTCCAAGGGCCCAACGGACTGTCCGCCTGCTCCAGACGGCACAGGGCTCCCGAGGGACCAGCCACTTGGATCGTCACCGAGGCCCCGCCGGTCACCTGCAAAGACAATCGTGGGGATGCCTCCACCACTACCTTGAAGGCCGTGGTCATATTGACGACCCCATCACTGACCGACACCGTCACTCCATTGGTGCTTCGGGCCTGAGCTTCGGTCGGCGTCCATCTCAGCGAACCATCGACACCCACCGTCATGCCTGCGGGTCCCGACACCAATCGGTAGGTCAACGGCTGAATCGGCAGGTCCGCATCGCTCGCCTTCAGCACCAGCACCACCGATCCCGGCAATTTCACCACCCGATCCGTCACCGCATCCAGCACCGGGGCCGCGTTCACTTCGCGCACCACGATCTCGACTGCATTGGTCGCACTCTGTGCCGGTGCCCCATCATCGGTCACCCGGACGAGAACCGTATTGGTGCTGGGGCCTTGGGCTTCACTCGGACGCCAGTTCACCACGCCATTGCTACTCACGGTCAGCCCCACCGGGCCCAGAATCAACGCAAAGGTCAACCGCTGCGCGGGAAGATCGGTATCCTTGGCCCCCACGGTGAAACTGATCGGATTGCCTTCGCTCACCCGACGTACCACGGACGGCACCGGGATTGGAGGGGTATTCACCTCACGCACCACGATCTCGAACGCGTTGGTCGCACTCAAGGCGGGCGAACCATCGTCGGTGACGCGCACCAGAATCGTGTTGGTGCTGGGTCCTTGGGCTTCAGTCGGACGCCAGTCCACCACACCACTGCTGCTCACCGTCAATCCCTCGGGGCCCTGGATCAGGAGGTGGGTCAATCTCTGCGGCGGCAGATCACCATCCGTCGCTCCCAGCGTGAAGGTGATCAGATTCCCTTCGCTCACCCGCCGCAGTCCCGCAGGGACCTGCACTGGCGGGGTGTTGACCTCCCGCACCACCACTTCGATGGCGTTGGTCGCACTCAAGGCGGGTTGCCCGTCGTCCGTCACGCGAATCAGGACCAGGTTGGTGCTCGGACCCTGGGCCTCTGTAGGTCGCCAGGTCACCACGCCATTGCTGCTCACGGTCAGGCCCTGGGGCCCTGTGACCAACGTATGGGTCAGTCGCTGAGGAGGCAGGTCTCCATCCATGCCCCCGACCGTGAAAGTCAACAGATTGCCCTCGTTGACCCGGCGTGTTCCCAAGGGCACCGGCACCGGGGCTTGATTTACCTCGGTGACGGTCAACAGGACGATGTTGGTGACACTCGATTCGCCGTCGGTCACGGCGATCCGCACGGTGGAAGCGGTGCCTCCGGCGTTTTCATCGGGGGTCCAGGCGAAGACACCGTTGGTCAGCACCGCACCCACAGGTCCTTCGAGCAACCGGTAGGTCAAGGTCTGGGCGGGAAGATCGGAATCGACCCCCGGAATCACCCACAGGAACGGGGTGGATTCGGGGATGGACTGAGGAGTCATCCCGCTCAACGACGGCGGCGTAGGCACCTCGCTCACCGTCACGGCAAAGGCATTGGTGACGCTCTGCACCCCGTCGCTCACGGCCACCCGAACCACATGGGTGGCAGGCCCCTGCGCTTCGGTGGGGGTCCAAACGAATCGGCCATCCACCAACCGAGCCCCGTCCGGCGCAGTCACCAACCGGAGATTCAGGGTCTGCTGAGGAATGTCGGCATCGTTCACTGTCATCGCCTGGGAATAGGCGACCATTTCGGGAATCACGGCGTTGGTAAGCCCTTTGAAGACTGGCGGCTGATTGACCTCTTCCACCAGCAAGGTGAAGGCATTGGTCACGGCCAGGGTTCCGTCGCTCACCGCCACCCGGACCACATTCGTGCTGGGCCCCTGCGCCTCGCCGGGAGTCCAGCGAAAGACCCCGCCCTCGACCGTCGAACCTCCAGGTCCGGAGATCCAGCGGAACGACAACCGGGATTCCGGAAGCTGAGGATGAGTGGCTCGGAGGGCCTGCTGATAGGCGGTTCCTTCCGGGATCACCGCATTGGCCAGGCCGACGAAGGAGGGAGCCCCGGTTGAACGCACGACGGTCACCGTGAACCGATTGGTGACGCTTTCGATACCGTCACCGACCGCGACCGCGACCGGGAATGCGGTATCCACGGTGACAGCGGGCGACACCCATGAAAATACGCCGTTGGTGACTCCGGATCCGGGCGGGCCGGACACCCATCGGAAGGAAAGCGATTGGGCCGGGACATCGGGGTCCGTGGCCAGGAGCACCAGACTCCAGGGAACCTTCTCGGTGATCCTGAAATCTCCCGAACCGACGAGCGTCGGAGGCTGATTGACCTCGTCGACGATCAAACGGAAGGCGGAACTGGCCTCCGACTGCCCATCGGTCACGGATACACGAACGAGATTCGTGGAAGGCCCCTGCCGCTCGGTGGGACTCCAGGTGAACAGTCCGTCCGAATCCATCCGGGAACCGTCTGGTCCTTCCAACAACAGATAGCGGATAGGCTGCTCTGGCAGATCGGCGTCGATGGCTCGCAATCTGAGACTGTAGGAGTCCCCTTCGCGAACCCGGACATCGGGCAACCCGGGCCAAGTGGGGGAACTGTTCACCTCGGTCACGGTGATTTGGAAGTCGTTCGTTGCGGACAGTCGACCATCGGAGACGGCCACTCGGACGGCGTGGTTGAACGGCCCCTGGGCCTCGGTCGGAGTCCACTGGAACTGGTCCTCCTCCACAGACGCACCAACCGGACCCTCGACCAATCGGAACGTGAGACCGGTAGTCCGGCCCGCCTCGTCACGCCCCCTCAACGACTGCCGGTAGAGGAGGCCTTCTGGGATCACCGCGTTCGTAAGCCCAACGAACACCGGAGGAATCCGCACGATCCGTTCGGTCACGGCGACACGGAAGGTTCCCTCACCGGTCAACGCCCCGTCGCTGACACGCACCGTCACCCGGTGGCTCATCAGGGCCTGGCTCGACGCGGGCACCCAGGTGAGCCTTCCCGAGGGGGAGACGCTCATCCCGGACGGACCGCTGACGAGGCTGAAACTCAGGGATTGCACCGGCAGATCGGAATCGGTCCCTACGAGGTCGATCGACAGCAGGTCGCCCTCGGGAACCGATGAGTCGGAGATGGCGACCATGACCGGCGGTTGGTTCACCTCGCGCACGACTACCTGGAAGGTACGATCACCGAACGCGATTCCATCGGTGGCTCGGACCGTCACTGCATTCGTCGCGGGTCCCTGATCTTCCTGCGGCGTCCAACTCACCCGACCCGAGGCCGAAATGGACAACCCACCGGGGCCGCTCACCAGACTGAAAGAGATCGGCTGGGCCGGCAGATCCACGTCGGTGGCGATCAGATCGATCGCCAGCGATGAGCCCTCGTCGATGGTCGGCTCGGGAAATGCCGCGATCACCGGAGGATCGTTCACCGCAGTAATGGTGAGATTGATGATCGCTACCCCCGACTCGGTGCGACCGTCCGTCACCTTGAACGAGATCTGATCCGGGCCCGAGACATCGGCGAACGGAGTGTAGGTCAGGTTCGGCGGGGTCCCCGAGAGAGTTCCGCGCTGTGGCGCACTCACGATCGTGTACGACAACGGATCACCGTCGGAATCCGATGCGGAAAGGAGCACCTCGGTGGGGGTGTCTTCGGCCAAAGTGATCCGCCCCCCCTGGACCACCGGAGGGTCATCCACCCTCGCCAGCATGATCGAAACGGTGGCCGGGACCGAATCCACCGTTCCGTCATTGGCCTTGAATGTGAACGAGTCGGACCCGAAAGCGTTGACCGTCGGAACGTAGGTCAGGTTCGGCGGAAAACCTGCAAGGGTTCCCTTGGTGGGGCGGGACACAATCGAGTAGGTCAACGGGTCGCCGTCGGCGTCCGTGGCCGCCAGGCGGATGGACAACGAAACCTCCTCCGTGCCCGACACCGCCTGAGCGTTCGCCACCGGAGCACGATTGGAATCCGTGACGATCACTTGGAACGAACGGCGACCGGACAAGGGTGGATCCGCATCATCGTAAACCTCGGCCGTCACCGTGTAGGTGGCCGGCCCCTGATCGGTGGTCGGCGTCCAAGTGATCCCGCCGGTCGCCGCATCCACTCGCATGCCGGATGGCGG
>Ga0163212_1000924_pt1 | contig 13033 bp, 10 predicted proteins | sample Malawi_45m_30L_FD_113532 | JGI IMG/M metagenome (GOLD analysis project Ga0163212, IMG submission 113532) | Freshwater microbial communities from Lake Malawi, Central Region, Malawi to study Microbial Dark Matter (Phase II) - Malawi_45m_30L | ecosystem: Environmental > Aquatic > Freshwater > Lake...
GTCGGTAACCTCGGGCGCGGTGTCGCGTAGTTCGCGCACGTGCTCATTTAAGGAAATAACCTGGCCAGTGGCCTCGCTCCAACCGGCTTGAGGTTCAAAACGCATCATGGTAGGTTTTTCCGAGCGCTTCGCCATATGTGAGTTCCCGTATTAGAAAACCGTTAATGAAAAAAAGTTTGGTATTTCAGATAAGCTCACCTATACTCGTCGTTATATTATGGCAAATCTTCCCCTTTGGCAACTTTTTAGCCGGTGGAAGTCAAAAAAATCAACGGCTTGCGACAGAATCGAAGGAATACGATGAGCAAAGCACTCAAGATCCTTATTACCAGCCAAAAGGGGGGCGTCGGTAAAAGTACGGTATCGGCGAATTTGGCCGCATATTTTTCTTATATATCTGGCAAAAAAACCGCGTTAATTGACCTTGATCACCAGGCGACTGCCGGAAAATGGGTGAAAAAGGCCTACCCAATCGGGATTGATTGCCAGACCGTTGATTTACCCAATGCCAAAGGCTCGGGTATCGCGTTATTAAAGGCAAAAGAAGCGCTGCGTAAATCAAATGAGATCCGCGAGGTGGTGATTACCGACCTCACCTGGACCGATGTATTGCCGCCGGATTTTCTGTTTGAGTTTGATTTGGTACTGGTACCGAGCTCGTTATCTCGGGTCGAGCTTGATAGCACGCTGGAGTTTGTTAACCGGTTCTCGTTTGTGTTTAATTCGCGCCTGAAAAAGCCGCCGAAACTGGTTATCGTGCCGAGCCGCGTAGACAATCTTCAAACTTACGAAAGTATTTTCTCCAAGTCCTTCAATGCAGGGTTTTTCCTGTCACCACCGGTGATGCACAGCTCAAGCGCGCATGAGTTCTTCGGCACCGAGTATTTTGTGATGACCTCGAAAAAAGAGGTGCGTGAAAACTTCCTGGAGTTTGGTCGTTCGATCGAGCAACTCGGTGAAAGCGAAGCTGATCTGCGCTCGACCACCAAGCAAGCGCCGCTTACGCAGAAGGTCAGCGGTTCGATTCTCGATCGCTTTCGTGCAGTGCGTAATTCGGATACCGAGATGGGTGTCCGCCTTGCTGCCAATGACGGCAAACGATTGGCGCCCACGACACGCGTCAAGTCGGTGATTCCATCTTTCCTGATTATGGGACGCGACTGATCGCAAAGCGTTTTTGCGATGATGCGTCGTGATCTAGCTGCTCCGTAACTCGGAGCAGGTTACTTTTTATCTGCGCCCTTTTTAGCGGCGCCTTTTTCGTCCGGCTTCGGCGGTGGTGGTGGCGTGCCATACAGCAGTATGGCTACTTCGCGGTTGGTCTCGGCAAATGACTCGAGTAGGCCATCAATCATCGCTGCAATCGTTGCAGAGTCTGCGCTGCCTAGCCATTGCTCCCGGTTGTTACGCATCACGATCAACTGCTCGGCCGAGCAATCCGGTGCTTTCTTTTTCAGCCACGCAATCGCCTTGGTGCGGCGCGTTTTTTCATCTGGATTGTTAATTGCAATCGCTCTGAATTCTGCCACCGCGCAGCCGGGTGGTTTGAGGGGCCCGGTCTTGACTGGCGGTGGTGGCGGCGGTTCTTCCTTACCTTTTTTGCCGGGCTTCGGAGCCGGTGCGGGCGCTGCTGCAGGGTCAGACTGCGCTGCCTGCGCCTTTGGCGGCTCTGACTTGGCATCTGCCTTCGGCGCATCGGCCTTCGGTGCATCCGCCTTCGGTGCAGCGGCCGCCGGGGTGGCCGGCGTCGTGGAATTCGGGGCGGCTGGGGCGGCGGTTTGTGCTTGGGCGCTGCCCAGCCAAAGCGAGATCAGCAAAAGCGTGAGTCTGGGCATGGTGGTCAGCAATTAGTTCTGTCCCGGCCCACCCTGAAACTGCACGGTGATGCTGATGCGGCGGTTGCGCGGATCAGCCGGATTATTCGGTATGTAGGGCGCGGTATCCGCCACACCTTCGATTTTGTCGAAGCGGCTCTCGGGAATACCGGCGCCTTCCATAATCCGACGCGTGCTCTCGGCACGATCGCCTGACAAGGACCAGTTGCTCCGCACGCCATCGTCATAGGCAAGGCTATCGGTGTGCCCACGAATCGCAATCTTGTTGGGCATGCCAGCCACCGACTTGGCGACTTCGCGAATAAGTGTGAAGGCTTTGGGATCCATTCGCGCATTACCCAGCCCGAACATCGAGAAGTCGGCTTTATCAATCACCTCAATACGTAAGCCATCCTTCTCGCGAATGAATTTGACTTGGTCTTTGATTTTGTCGAGCTGGGGGTTTTGCTGCATTTTTTCTTTGACTTCTTTTTCCAGCTTGTCGAAGTTTTTCTTGTCGTTTTCTGCGGCAATACGCTGCTTCTCTGCTTCTGACAGCTCGTTCGGATTCATGTCATTCTTTTCATCCTTGGAGTCGCCGGCGCCGCTTTGCTTGCCGCCTTCCATGCGCGGTGTCTCGCGCTCGAACAGGCTGGTTTGCTGACCGGCGTAAGGCATACCGTCGGGGTCGGTAATCGAGTTACCACCCATAATGCCGCCTGTGCCTGCCAGTTTGCTGACACTGGCCATGCTGTGCGACATCGGCTTGAAGTAGTCAGCGATACTCTTGCGCTGGTCTTCGGTAGTCGCACCCAGCAACCACATTAACAAGAAGAACGCCATCATGGCGGTCATCATGTCGGCCAGCGCGATTTTCCAGGCACCACCATGCGCGCCGGCGTGACCGGCCTCGATCATCTTTTTCTTGACGACCGGTTCTAAGGGTACGGCTTCCGCCGGGGCGCCTTCTGCTGGTTTATCGGCTGGTTCAGCCATCTGAGATACCTGAGTAGATTACCCAATAAAGACCTATGTAAATCGACAGCAGCGCGTCGAAATCAAGTGCAATAGCGGCTCGCTGTGCTCTTTTATGCAAGATAATACCGGATATATTGCCCTACGGAACGTTTTGCAGGGCCCAATTCATGGTCGTTCACTTCTTTCCTCCGCCTTGATTTCTGCCATGTCATTACGCTTACCGAGGGCTGTTTTTTTTATGGGCAGGTTATCAACCTCCATGCTGGCCTCGTTATTGGCTACCGGATCAGCCTCTTTGTTGGCCTCTTTATTAGCCCCTTTATTGGTCACTTCGTTAGCCTCGTCAGCAATTGCCGCTGCAGCCGAGCCAGCGCCAGAAGCTGCGACCACAAGCACCCAAAAGTCACTGGTGACGGCGCGCAAATGGATGGTGTCTTCGGCCAATTCGCTGGCGAGTGAGGTAGGGCGTCAGGTGCTGCGCGACGGTGGCAGCGCAGTGGATGCAGCGATCGCCATGCAATTGGTGCTGGCGCTGGTCGAGCCGCAGTCGTCGGGCTTGGGTGGTGGTGCCTTTATCGTCAGCTATGACGCCAAGCGGCGCCGCATCAGCACAATCGACGGCCGAGAGACTGCACCCGCAGCAGTAACGCCGCAGCTGTTCATGAAAGATGGCAAGCCCTTGGGTTTTGCGGATGCAGTGAACAGCGGTCTTTCAGTCGGTGTGCCCGGTGTCTTGCGCGCGTTAGCGCTGGCGCATCAGCGGCAGGGGCGCTTGCCATGGTCGCGCCTACTACACCCTGCTATTCGTATAGCAGAAGAAGGATTCGCAGTATCACCGCGTCTGAATGCGCAAATTAAAGGTAATCAGCATCTCGCTGCGCAAGCTGCGGCGCGTGAGTATTTTTATCCGCAAGATCAACCCGCGCCCATTGGCTATGTGTTGAAGAATCCTGCGCTGGCTGAAGTGCTACGGCGTATCGCTGTTGAGGGTGTTGATGCGTTTTATCACGGTGATATCGCGCGCGACATGGTGCAAGCGGTGAGTGCGCACGCGCGGCCCGGTGCGCTGAGTACGCAAGACCTGGCTGAGTATCGTGCGATCGAGCGTGAGCCGGTGTGCAGCCGCTATCGGCAGTATCAACTCTGCGGTATGGGGCCGCCATCATCCGGGCCGATTGCCGTGATGCAGATGTTGGGCATGCTGCAGCAGCATGACATCGCGACCATGCAGCCGGGCTCGCGTGAGGCGGTGCATTACTTTGCCGAAGCGGGACGCTTGGCGTTTGCTGATCGTGAGCGGTATGTCGCTGACCCGGCTTTTATCAACGTGCCGGTTGCTGCCATGCTGGATAGTCGTTATCTGTTGTGGCGTGGCGCATTGATCGATGGACGGCAATCCATGGGTGTAGCGCAAGCGGGTGACCCGCTTGGACTACTGAAGCAGCGTGGTGAGAGCGGCGCGATGGATCAGCCATCGACCACGCATCTCGTCGCGATTGACGCGCAAGGTAATGCGGTAAGTATGACCAGCACGATTGAGTCCGAGTTTGGTAGCAAGATTTTTGTGCGTGGGTTTTTTCTGAATAATCAGCTGACGGATTTTTCTTTGTCGCCAACTGACGCGCGAGGACAACCGGTGGCGAATCGGGTTGAGCCACGTAAGCGGCCGCGTAGCTCGATGGCACCGATCATCGTGCTTGAAGATGATCAGCCTCATCTTCTTATTGGCTCACCCGGCGGTAGCTCTATTATTTTGTACGTGGCAAAGACACTGATCGGTGTGCTAGATTGGCAGCGCGATATTCAGCAAGCGATTACCTTGCCCAACATGGGCAGTCGTAATCGCGATACTGAGTTAGAGCAGGGCAGCGCTTTGGAAAGCCTGCAACAGGCCTTGCGCCAAAGCGGGCATCGCGTCAGTATCGCGCCTTCGCCCAGTGGTGTGCACGCAATCATGATAAAGCCCGATGGGTTGTTTGGCGGCGCTGATCCGCGGCGTGAGGGCATTGCCTTGGGTGACTGATATGCGGCTTGTACATTGGTGGGTGTTGTTGATGGCTATGCTCGCCAGCACGTTGGCATGTAGTGGTATTGCGCTGGCCGATACGCTACAAAAAATCAGCAGCACGGGCCGTGTCACATTTGGCTATCGCGAGTCATCGGTACCCTTCAGCTATCTCGCCGGACCACGTCAGCCGATAGGGTTTGGTGTAGACATCACCACGCATCTGATTCCTGCGTTGAAGCGCGCTACGGGGCGTCATGATCTTGAAGTGAACTGGCAGGCGCTTACTTCGCAAAACCGCATACCACTGATTGCTAACGGCACTGTTGATGTGGAATGCGGCTCGACCAGTAATACCGCCGCGCGCGCAAAAACTGTAGCCTTCGCCATCAACTATTTTTATACCGGCCCCAGGCTCTTGGTGAAACAAGCCCCGGGCGTTAAAGACTTTGATGATCTGAAGGGCAAGGCCGTGGCGGTGACGACCGGCACCACCACCACGAAACTGCTGCGCAAGATGGATCTTGAGCGCAGCATGAATCTGCAGCTGCTGCCCGGTAAAGACCATGCCGATTCATTTCTGTTGGTTGATGCGGGCAGGGCAGTCGCGTTTGCGATGGATGACATTCTGCTCTACGGCCAGATTTTGAATGCCAAGCAGCCGGCGCAATGGCACGTGGTGGGTACACCGCCGCAGGTGGAGCCGTATGCCTGCATGCTGCGCAAAGACGATCCTGCCTTCAAGCAGGTGGTGGATGGTGTCATTACCGACTTAATGCGCTCGGGTGAGTTCGAGCGCATCTATGCCAAATGGTTTTTATCGCCGATACCACCGCGTGGCCGTAGTCTGAATTTACCGATGAGTGACGCACTGCGCGAAAACTTGCGCAAGCGTTCCGACCAACCAGCGAACTGAATACGAATGATGCTGAAGCTGAAGCTGAAGGAGCAGAATGCGTGAGCCTGGAATGGTCTATTTTTTGTCGCAGCACGACAGGCAATACGCAGCTGGCGGGTTGCCTTGGCCAGAACGGTGAGCTCAGCTACTTGCAGTGGTTGATCTCGGCATGGGGCTGGACTGCGACTGTGGCGCTGCTCGGCTTTTTGATTGCGCTGCTGCTTGGGCTACTGATTGGCACCTTGCGCACGTTGCCATCCACTTCATCTTCAAGCAGATGGTCGAGCCGATTGGCTGCTGCATGGGTCGAACTATTCCGCGATATTCCGCTACTGGTGCAGGTATTTCTCTGGTATCACGTCGCGCCATTTTTTCTGCCGGCACTGAAGAGTTTGCCCTCATGGTTGCTGGTATCGATTGCACTCGGCTTGTTTACCTCGGCGCGTATTGCCGAGCAAGTGAGAGCCGGCATACAAAGCCTGCCGCGTGGCCAGCGTGATGCTGCGCTTGCCCTGGGCATGCATGAGGCGCAAATTTATCGACGCGTGATTTTGCCGGTGGCGCTGCGCATCATGCTGCCAGCGCTCACCTCCGAGGCTATGAGCATTGTTAAAAATTCTTCGGTCGCGTTTGTGGTGGCGGTGGCCGAGCTGACGCAGTTCGCGATGCAGGCGCAGGAAGAAACTGCGCGTGGCATCGAGATTTATCTCGCGGTCACCGTCCTGTACGCGCTGACGGCGTTTGCAGTGAATCGCGTGTTGGCGTTCATTGAGTTGCGCGTGCGGGTGCCCGGTGTCGGCGCACTGGCAAGACAGGGGGCGTGAGTATGGCGCTGGACTTGTCTTTTTATAGCTGGGATCTGATAGGTCGTTATGTGCTGGGCGGCTTATGGTTCAGCATTCAGCTGACGGTCGTTGCGACGATTGGCGGCGTGCTGTTGGGTACAGTGCTCGCGCTGATGCGTATCTCCGGCAAACCCCTGCTGATGTGGCCTGCAGCTGTGTATGTCAACACCATGCGCTCGGTACCGCTGGTGATGGTGATTTTGTGGTTCTTCTTGCTGGTGCCGTTTGTCGTCGGTAGACCGATAGGCGCTGAGGTCTCTGCGATGATTACTTTCATCGCGTTCGAGGCAGCATTTTTTTGCGAGATTGTGCGCTCAGGTATTCAGGCGATCCCCCGTGGGCAGCTACAAGCCGGCACTGCGCTTGGGCTGAGCTATGCGCAGAGTATGCGGCGTGTAGTACTGCCGCAAGCGCTGAATAATATGTTGCCGGTGTTGTTGACGCAGGTGATTGTGCTGTTTCAGGATACGTCGCTGGTATATGCGATTGGTGCCTACGACTTACTGAAAGGGTTTGATGTCGCTGGCAAAATTCTAGGGCGCCCGATTGAGGCGTATATTGGCGCGGCGCTGGTGTATTTTGTGATTTGCTTAACGCTATCGCGAATCGCTGCGCCTTTGCTCACGAGACCAGCTGCACAGCCTCAAGCCGCAGAAGTACAGGCCATGTAACCACACGCCATATAAACACAAGCCATGCAAGCACAAGCCACGCAAGCACAAGCGACACAAGTACAAGCGCCACCACCGAAAGCCGGGAGCTGACATGATCACGATGAAACACCTGTCTAAATGGTATGGCAGCTTCAAGGTGCTGGATGACTGCTCACTGCAGATCAACCAAGGCGAGGTAGTCGTAGTGTGCGGCCCTTCGGGCTCGGGCAAATCAACGCTGATTAAAACCATCAACGCGTTGGAAGCCTTCCAGCAAGGCGAGCTGACGGTGAATGGGGTTGCGCTTCATGATCCGCGTACCGATCTGCCGGCATTGCGATCAAAAGTGGGCATGGTGTTCCAGCACTTTGAGTTGTTTCCGCATTTGTCGGTCATGGAAAACCTCACGTTGGCGCAGGTGCAGGTGCTCGGTCGTTCCTTGTCTGATGCGCAGGCACGTGGCATGAAGCTGCTTGAGCGTGTCGGCCTTGCAGCACAGCGCGATAAACATCCATCGCAACTATCCGGCGGTCAGCAGCAACGGGTTGCGATTGCACGGGCTTTGGCGATGGATCCGGTGGTGATGCTGTTCGATGAACCGACCTCAGCGCTGGACCCTGAAATGGTCGGCGAGGTACTGGAGGTGATGGTGCAGCTAGCCAACGAGGGCATGACCATGATGTGCGTCACACACGAAATGGGATTCGCAAAGCGGGTGGCGAATCGTGTGATCTTCATGGATCAGGGGCGGATACTGGAAGATTGTGCCAGCAGCACGTTCTTTGATGACACGGCATCTCGAGTGCCGAGGGCGCAAGAGTTTCTGGCGAAGGTATTGGCGCATTAACAGCGTACCGCGTACTTAGATATTTACTGGACCCCGGTCCAGGGTGGGATCCAGAAAAGCTGTTTCATATTTCAATTTTCGTCCCTAATTCCACCACCCGATTGGGTGGAATTTTGAAGAAGTCAGAAGGCTTCGCCGCGTTCTGCATCATCCACGCAAACAATCGCTCACGCCACAGTGCCATGCCGGGCAGATTACTCGGCACGACAGTATCTCGCGCAAGGAAGAACGAGGTGTCCGAGAGTTCTAGCGTTAACCCGTGGTTGCGCTCGAGCAGCGCGAGCACATGGTTGATATCAGGGGTTTCTTTAAAACCATGCAGCGCACGAACCACGTAGCAATTGTTGCCGAGTTCGACAATACTAATCCGCTCTTCGTCGCGAACATAGGGGATATCCCAGATGGAAAGCTTGAGGAATACGACTCGCTCATGAAGTACACGGTTGTGCTTAAGGTTATGTAGCAGTGCCACCGGCACAAAATCAATATGCGCAGTAAGAAACACGGCAGTGCCCTCGACTCTATGCGGCGGGTGCGCGAGTAATGTCTCAACGAATTCCGGCAGGTGCACAGATTCCTGTGCCACGCGCTCGCGCAGCAGCCGGCGACCCTTATACCAAGTTGTCAGCAGTAAAAAGCAGATCGCGCCTAGTAGCATCGGGTACCAGCCACCATCTTTTACCTTGATCAGATTCGCTGTCCAAAAGGAAAAGTCCAAAACAAAAAATATGATAACCAGCAGTACGACGAGTATCGGTTTGATTTTCCATTCGTTGTACATCACCACGGCTAACAGAGAGGTAGTGATCAGCATCGTGGTGGTGACAGAGATACCATAGGCTGCTGCGAGATTGCCCGACTCACGGAATTGAATCACCGTGAAAATCACGAGCACCAGTAGCAACCAGTTCACCATCGGCATATAAATTTGCCCGCGCTCAGTTTCAGAGGTATGCAGAATCTGCATGCGGGGTAAAAAACCGAGCAGGATGCCCTGGTTCGCCAGCGAGAATGCGCCAGAGATAACCGCTTGCGAGGCGATGACGGTGGCGACGGTTGCCAAGCCGATCATGGGCCATAAGGCCCAGTCGGGTAGCATTCTGAAAAAAGGATTTTCGGCTGCAGATGGGTCACCTAGCATCAGCGCGCCTTGACCAAAATAATTGATCATCAGTGATGGCAGCGCAATCAGCAGCCATGCCAATCGCACCGGACGGCGACCGAAATGACCCATGTCGAGGTACAGCGCTTCGACCCCTGTCACAACCAATACCACCGAGCCCATCACAATATACGCTTGCAGCGTATGCTCACCAATGAAAGCAACCGCATAAGCGGGGTTCACCGCATACAAAATAGCCGGATTCTGCATCACGCTGAGCGCACCAAATGCAGCCAAGGTAGAGAACCACACCAGCATGATGGGCCCAAACAAACGTCCTACCGCCGCAGTGCCGTAACGCTGGATCGTAAACAGCGCGATGATGATCACCAAGGTAATCGGAATGATGTACCGCTTCATGCCCGGGTTAACCACTTCCAGACCCTCCACAGCAGACAGGACCGAGATCGCCGGGGTAATCACCGATTCGCCGAGCAGCATGCACGCTCCTAATGCTCCCAGCATCAGCAGCAAGCGATACCGCAAGCGATCGCTTTTGGAAGAACGAAGCGCCAACGTCATGAGTGACAGAACACCGCCTTCGCCCTCGTTGTCGGCGCGCAGCACAAAGATCACATACTTGACCGTGACCACCATCAGCAGCGCCCAGAAAATCATCGACAAGATACCCAGCACGGCATCGGTCGAGTAAGGAATGCCATGCTCGGGGCTAAAGCATTCTTTGAGCGCGTACAGCGGGCTGGTACCAATATCGCCAAAAACTACGCCGACGGCTGCAAGCACCAGTACTGAGGTGGGCGCGTGATGGTAGTTGTCTTGTCCGGTGACCGATACCGGTCGCATTACCGACGATTGTGAAAACTCTGGATTGCTAATCGACACGCGGAGGTCCTTCGAATGTCACACAACAGGGTTGGGTTATCTGCCGCGCGATAACTCGCCGCGGCAAGGCAAATTGCTGCGCTCTCGATCGAAGCGCATCAGCTTGAACAAGGTGGTATTGCGAATGGTTTCCGCTGACGATAGCAGCGGCTCGTTGTTGCTCAGTGGCGCAATAATCCAGCTAACGTCATTGGCACACAGCAGTGCGGACAAATCGTCTGGCTTGATTAAAACGCGTTCCCCGGCCGCAGGGTCGAACTCGGCAGCATCCACCAGTTCACGCGGCCAGCTATCGGTCTGCTTGATGGCGGGATCATCCCAATTCAACACCACCGGTAATGGCGCGCGCAATTGCGCATACACCGGAAAATCAAATCGATACAGACCCATCGAGAGCACCTGATCCTGCGGCGACGCGGCGCTGCGGTAAGCCGCGGCCAGTGACTTCGATGAGTAAACATCCTCTCGCCCAAATAGCCAAACCAACGGGATAAGGCTGACCAGGCAGAGCAGCGCCAAACCGCGCGGTACCCAGTGCAGACGAGGCAGCGGCAGCATTCGCGTCACAACCACATCGGCGAGCAGCATTGCAATTGAGGGTATTGCAGGTAACACATAACCAATCAACTTGGAGGCGGGCAGCGAAAAGAAGCCAACCACCACCACCACCCACACCCATTGCAGTCGACGAAGCGCCTGTTGAGTTTCCGAGCCAGCGGTAAATTTGATCTGGCCTGGCAGCAGCAACGACCACGGAAGACAAAGTAGCGCAAGTACGACCGGGTAGAACCACCAAGGGTTCATATTGTTGAAGCCGGTTGCCGTGAACCGTTCGAAGTGCTGGTGAATGAAAAAATAATCAAAGAACTGCGTGAACTTCAACTGCATCAGCACAAACCACGGCGCGGCGATCACAACAAACAGGCCGATGCCGGGCCACCACAGCAGCTTGATTAGCCAAGACCAGCGGCGCTGCAGCGCGATCCATAGCAGCATCACGCCGGCCGGTAGCACCATACCAATCAGCCCTTTACTGAGCAGGCCAAGCGCGACACAGGTCCACGCCAGCAGCATGCTGCGTCGCCATGCTTGTGCATGATCAGCCGAGAGCATGGCATCGGCGGCGAACATCACGGCGCTGCTGATGAAGGCGGCAACCAACATGTCATGGTTGGCGAACTGCGACCCGAGGTAAAAGTAGGGAAGAGTGGCCAGAATCAGCAAATACCAGCGCGCCATCTGCGCGCTCTGCCAGCGGCTAAGCAGTCGCATGCCAGCAAACGCCATCAGCGCGGCGGCTAGCATCGACGCCATGCGCATCGCAAGGTCAACCGTGCCGAAGCACTTGATCGAGATCGCGGTTAGCCAATAAAACAGTGGCGGCTTATGAAAATACGGTAACCCATCGAGCGCGGGTGTGAGCCAGTCACCGGATCGCACCATCTCCCATGCCACGCCCACATAGCGCCCCTCGTCGGGCAGCGACAGCGGGCGGATCCAGGCGCCGAGCAGCACCCACACAAACAACAGCAGCGTGGCGAGCGCCGGACGCTCAAGCGCGCTGACGACCCGATAGGAAAAGCGATCAACCGCTGCAGCGGGCGCCAATGGTGTTTCAGGTTGGGATAGGGACATGAACAGGCAGGCGGTTTCAGCGGCACGCGGCACATCACGCCCCGTGCGAAAGCCGCGATTATAAACGTGCGGCCTCGAACAGGGCGCAGTTTCCAGAGCCTTTGCGGCTGACCTGCGCCGCAGCGCGATTGGCGAGCCGCATGGGATAATTCGGCAGCTTGTTTGATACTTTGGAATCCGAGTCAGAGTCTATGCGCCCACTCGATGGCATCACTGTTTTAACACTGGAGCACGCGATTGCAGCGCCATTCTGTACACGCCAACTTGCGGATCTGGGTGCGCGTGTTATCAAGGTCGAGCGCCCCGGCATGGGTGATTTTGCGCGCGACTATGACGGTCGCGTTAATGGGCTGGCCTCGCATTTCGTCTGGACCAATCGCTCGAAAGAGAGCATCACACTCGATATCAAGCAGCCCGCAGCACGCGAGGTGCTTGAGCAACTGCTGCTCGATGTCGATGTGCTGGTACAAAACCTTGCGCCCGGTGCAGCAGCGCGTTTGGGGCTCTCGTACGACGCACTATCGGCCAAGCATCCAAAGCTGATCGTGTGTGATATCTCAGGGTATGGTGTTGACGGGCCTTACCGTGACAAAAAAGCCTATGACTTGCTGATCCAGAGTGAGTCGGGTTTTCTGTCGGTCACGGGCACAGAAGACCAGCCTGCCAAAGCCGGTGTATCCATTGCCGATATTGCGGCCGGTATGTACGCCTACACCAATATTCTTGCGGCGCTGATTCAGCGTGGTCGCACCGGTCGGGGCTGCGCAATTGATATCTCGATGTTAGAGAGCATGGCGGAGTGGATGAGTTTCCCCATGTACTACGCCTACCAAGGCGCGCCAGCACCGTCGCGTGCAGGTGCTTCGCATGCCACGATTTATCCGTATGGGCCGTTCCCCGCAGGTGACGGCAAGATCGTGATGCTGGGTTTGCAGAATGAACGTGAATGGGTTCAGTTCTGCGAGAAGGTCATGCAACAACCAGCGCTGGCCAAAGATCCGCGCTTTACTTCGACTGTATTGCGTAGTGTGGCGCGGCAAGCGCTGTATGCGCTGATTTGTGAGGTGTTCAGCACGCTCACCGCCGAGCAAGTGATCGCACGACTTGATGAGGCGCAGATTGCGAATGCCATGCTGAATGATATGCAAGGCCTCTGGCAGCATGCGCAGCTACGCGCGCGTGAGCGCTGGGTGGAGGTGATGACACCCGCGGGTGCTGTGCCAGCGCTAAAGCCCCCCGGCTCAGACAGCGCATGGGCGCCGCGTATGGATCCGATCCCTGCGCTGGGCGAGCACACGCATGAAATTTTGCGTGGGCTCGGGTATGACGATGAGCAGATTGCCGCGCTCAAAA
>Ga0163212_1000927_pt1 | contig 13010 bp, 12 predicted proteins | sample Malawi_45m_30L_FD_113532 | JGI IMG/M metagenome (GOLD analysis project Ga0163212, IMG submission 113532) | Freshwater microbial communities from Lake Malawi, Central Region, Malawi to study Microbial Dark Matter (Phase II) - Malawi_45m_30L | ecosystem: Environmental > Aquatic > Freshwater > Lake...
GGCCACAAGTGATGCTCGCAAGAGGGCGGAAAAAATCGCGGAGAATGGAGGCGGAAGTTTGGGAGATTTGCAACAAGCCGACATGGGAGTGTTTCAAATAACCGCTGAGAACAGTTCTGAAGATTACGCTTGGGGAGGCAGTTTTAATACCTCATCTCGTAGAAAAACTGCCCACATAACGATTCGACTGGAGTACGAGTTGAATTGATCACTTCACAAAATCATAGGTTTTGAATTTGAAAATCCGCAATTGAATACCAAATTCATTCTTAATGGACATGGTATTGGTTAAGGGCCCTGGAACATAGCGAAAATAAACCTGGGCCTTCACATTCCAAGCCTTACTTCGTTTAGAGAATCCGGTTTGATAGTGGAACAACCCAAGGCCCGCTCGGAGGGAAAATTGCCCGACATCGTAACGGTCCGTTTGGCTTTTTACCAGTAAATGGTATTCCGGGGCCGCAAAAATCTCGATGATTTCCCCCCGACAAGACCGCCCTACTTTTCGCTCATTGATTTTAAAAAGTGATTTACGCAGGTTGAGTCCAGCGGAGAGATAAACGTTATGCAATTGGGTGTTATTGGAAGGCGCTTTGAGAGGAAGGGTGGCACGCAGGCCAATTTCCGGTTCAACATACCGCAGCATAGACCGTGTTAAACCCACGGAAACCGTATTGAACTGAGCGTCTTTAAACGTACCTCCAGTATAGAAGCCAATGTTCTGTTTTTTGCGAAGGTGCATTTGAGCATTAATGCAATGCATTAGTGCGATGGTAAGAGCCAACAAAAAGAAACGCATAAGGCAGATTTTTCAATGAAATCCTTAAGACTAGATTGGTTACACTTCGGTGGACAATTCTCCCCAAGCCCTGCGGTACGTACCGTCCTTATCAAACAACTGCGTTTGCTTTTCTATATTAAATTCTCGTCCTCCTCGATTGTCGTTTCCTACCCCAGCAATATAGGCCCAATTCCCCCAATTCGAAGCCACATCATAATCCACCAAACAATGTTCAAACCACGCTGCGCCGTAGCGCCAATCTTGTTGTAAACCAAACACCCAATAACTGGCTAAAATCTGTCGCATGCGGTTTGAAACAAAACCGCTTTCCCGGAGTTCATTCATTCCGGCATTGATCAAAGGTTCATTGGTTTTACCTTGGGTCCAGGCTTCAAATTTGCTGGGATCAAATTGTGTGTAAAGCGCCTGTTGTTCAAGTCCGTTTAAAAGGAAATAGGCTTTGGGATGTTTCTTAAAACTGAAGCGAAAAAAATCGCGCCACAATAATTCGAAAACCACCCAATAGGTGGATTCGTTTGAAACGACTTCATGTTCAAACCGCTTGATTTCGCTGTAAATGCGCCTTGGCGAAATGCATCCTTGGCTCAACCAAGCTGAGAATTTCGATGAAAAATTCAACCCAGTCAGTTGATCTCTTGTTTCTTTGTAAGTGCGAATGGATTGACTTTTCCAAATAAACTCCGCAAGGCGTTGCTGGCCAGCATCCTCTCCGCCCACCATCCAATCAGGTGTTGCACGTTCCATCATTTCCGCAGGAAACACTTCAAAATGGGGTGTGTTAATGCGCAGGGGTGCGTTAAAAGGAGTACGCACTTTGGATTCCTTCTCAGCTAATTTTCGAAACTTGGTGAACAGCATCGGAATATCCCTTACGCTAAACGGCAAATCATCTGGGTGGTATAGGGTACTGGTGGAATACGTTTGAAAATCAACCCCAAGTTTTAAGAGTTGTTGTTTGATTTCCGATTGGAGCATTTTCTCTTCGCTTCCCACTTGTTTCTTGGTGTAGACTTTTCGAACACTGAACGTTTGACAAAGGCGCGAAAGTTCGTTTTCCGCTGAACCATTAACCATCATCAAAGAACCCCCGCGAGATTGAAATTGTTGCTGTAAATTATTCAACGACTCCAAAATAAAGGCCTTTCTCGAATTCCCCATTCGAGGAATCGAAAATTGACGTTTTTCTGCATAATCCTCCCAAAAGTAAACTGGAAGAATTTCATCGTTTTCTTCCAATGCTTTCAAAAGTGTCTCATTATCATCAACCCTTAAATCTTCTGTAAACCAGACCAGCCCTCTTCTCATAATTGATCTATATTTTGTTTAATTTCTTGCGCTTTTTCTAAAATCAGTTGCTTTTGTGGGGCCTCCATTTTATCCCACACCTTGTACATCATGCCTATTCTTGGATTGCGCTCCAATAAGGAACGATTTCTATCATAAAAATCCCAATAAAGGGTGTTGAACGGACAGGCTTTTTCCCCGAATTTATCTTTATAATTATAGTTGCATCCTTCGCAATAATTGCTCATTTTCTGAACATAGGCAGCCGAAGAAACATAGGGCTTTGAACCTACTATTCCCCCATCCGCAAATTGGCTCATTCCGCGAGTATTGGTAATTTCGACCCATTCAAACGCATCAATATAAATTCCTAAATACCAACGATCTACCTGATTGGGATCTACCCCAAGCAAGGAGGCAAAATTACCCGTAACCATTAAGCGCTGAATATGATGTGCATAAGCATGATCTAAGGATTGCTTGATGGAATGGTGTAAGCAATTCATTTTTGTTTCACCGGTCCAGTACCAAGAGGGTAAGGCCGCTTCGTTTCCGAAATAGTTTAACGAAGAGAATTCGGGCATTTTAGCCCAATAGATGCCCCGCATATATTCCCTCCATCCTAAAATCTGACGGATGAAGCCCTCTATTTGATTCAGATCATAGGTGCCTGGATGGGTGTAAAACGCTTGTTCCACGGCTCGAATCACCTCCAAAGGCCCTATTAACTTGATGTTGAGTGCGAACGATAAACGCGAATGGTACACATACCAATGCTGGGTTGTCATAGCATCTTGATACGTGCCGAACAGAGGCAGAGCCTGATCGATAAATTCTTGAAGTAAGTCGAGTGCTGCAGTCCTGGTAATTGTCCATGTGAACTTGGTTGGCTCTATCTCGCCGATTGTTAGCAGGTTCGCCTTTTGGATGTCCTCGTACACCGTGGTTTGGTCTGTTACCTCTATATCTGTTGCCAAAATAGCAGCATTGGACGGAAGTTTTTTTCGATTATCGTGGTCAAAGTTCCATTGTCCGCCTACCGGTTGGTCGCCTTCCATCAGGACGGTGTGTTTTTTTCGCATGTGCCGATAAAAGGTCTCCATCAGGAACATTTTTTTGCCTGCGAACAAGGTTGCAACTTCCTCTCTGTGTGTGAGAAAGTGTTCGGAATCAACCGCGTTTAGCGGAAACTTCGACTGTTTAAAATATTGATCCAAGCGGTATTCATCCGGAAGTTGGTAGCTAACCTTGGAAACACCGTGAACTTGGCAGAGCGCTTCGATATTTTTAAAAAAGTCGTGATGATTATCCGCATCGTTGATCTCATAGTAGCGTACCTCATGCCCAAGAGCCTTCAATTCTCGCGCAAAAGCCCTCATTGCGGCAAAAATTCCCACGATTTTTTGAACGTGATGGGTAACGTACTCCGATTCGGATTTCACCTCCATGAGAACATACAAAACCGTGGCATCTACCGTTTGAAACCACGAGTGATTAATGTTTAATTGATCTCCTAAAATCAGGCGAATTTCTTCTGTTTTCATAGGTTTTTATTGGTTCTGCACCGATCGCTGCAATAAACGACTTCGTTCCAAACACGTTCCCATTTTTTTCGCCACCTAAAAGGTCGCTTACACACAGGACAAGTTTTCTCGGGAAGGTTGGATTTCTTAACGTTTTTCATGCTGAACTCGGTTGGGTGATACATGGGTTGCCAGCACCTTCTTACCTAGGGACCTTGATTTAGGGGATTTTTTAATACCATACATCACATCAGACGCATGTTTACGGGAATTTTCCATATCTACAACTGGAAAAGGGTAATCAACTCCGATGCGGCAATGGTAAAAAACCTGATCGATTTCACTCATCTTCCAAGGTGTGTGTATCAAGGAAGATGGAACCTCATTTAATTCAGGAATCCATTTTTTAATGAAAATCCCATCTGGATCATGCGCTTCAGAGTTTTTAATGGGATTGTAGATTCTTAAGGTATTAACTCCCGTCAATCCAGCCTGCATTTGAATTTGAGGGTAATGAATTCCGGGTTCATAGTCGAGAAATTGTCGGGCCAAAAAATGCAGATTCCTCCAGTCCTGCCACAAATTGTACACAAAAAAAGATACCACCATAGCCCGCATTCGGAAATTTAAGTAACCGGTGGCTGCAACGCAACGCATGCAGGCATCCACCAAAGGAATTCCTGTTTTACCTTCTTGCCAGGCTTGAATTAAGGTGTCATTTTTAACCTTACCCAAATTTTCAAAAGCAGCATTCACGGGATAAAACTCCATGCTACATTCAGTTTCGAACTTTTGAATAAAATGACAATGCCAATGCAGGCGTGATATAAAATTGGCGAGCGCCCTGGTATTACCCCCCTGTTTTTTAAGCTGTAAAGCCCATTGATAAACCTGGCGAATGGATAAATTTCCGTAAGCGAAATAAGGAGACAATCGGCTGCAGGATTTTCTCGCTCCTTCGGGTTTAGAAATGTTAAGTGAATACGTTCGATGCCGACGGGCAAAGAAGGACTCAGCATAACGTTTTGCATTAAGAATGCCTCCCGGTTGAAAATTCTTATTGGGTTTCCTTATTGTTTCGGGAAGGGATTCCTCATTGGGCAAATCCCACGAAACTTGAATCGAATGCAGATTGATCAAATCCGGTTCTTCCGTTGGTGCGTGCATGTAAGCATGCCACTCCCTATCCCAAGTTTTTCGGTTCTTCAATCCGCGCAAGATACCGTTGGATTGAAACTCATGCCATGGAATCGTGTAGGATTTTAACAAGGATGAAATCCGTTGGTCCCTCTGGTACGAAACCCAGTTTCCGGTTTCTTGGTAAGAATAAACGCCTTGAATTTCGAAGAGATGTATAAGTTGTTCAAATACCTGTTCTGCATTGGAATGGGCTACCGTAATAGCATGTTGGGGCAAACACTGGCGCAGTTGGAGCAACGATTCATGTATGAAACGCCAATGACGTTGGTCGGAATCTTCGGCAACCATGAGTTCCGGTTCGAAAATATAAAGGAGAACGATGGGAAAACCTTGTTCAATGGCTCTTTTTAAGGGAAGGTGGTCGTTGATCCGTAAATCCCGTTTAAACCAAAGTACATTCACTTTCATAGGTTCAAAACAACCAATCCTTGAAAGTGTTGTGCTGCAACATGCAGTTTGCTTACTTTTGTTCCATGACAAGGTTGACCATGGGTTTTTGTCTCCTGATGATGGGGATGGATTTTGCAGGACTGTCTCAAGAAAAGCGCCTTCATTACCAATCGGAGTATTTTGTGATTTTGGTGATTGATGGTCCAAGATATACGGAAACGTATGGTGACACAGCCTGTACCTACATACCCAACCTTTGTAATACCTTAATGCCGCAAGGCACCTTCTTTTCCAACTTTCGGAACAACGGCCCCACCTACACAGTTCCTGGTCATGCGGCCTTGATGACGGGGATTTACCAGCGTATATCGAACGTAGGTGAAGGATTACCAAGAAATCCATCGTTGTTTCAGTATTACATCAAAGAGCGAAATGCGTTGAGTTCTGATGCTCAAATCATTGCCAGTAAAGGGAAATTGAACGTGTTATCCAACACTAAAAACAAGCATTGGAAAAACAAATTTCGACCTTACTCCTACTGCGGACCCAATGGCAACGGAACACATTACGGCCCCGATCGTGAAACGATGGTGAAGGTGAAGGAAACATTATCCGGCACTGAACCTCCTCATTTGATGCTGGTTAATCTTCTTGGGGTGGATGTAAATGGTCATGGGAATGATTGGAAAAAATACTTAGACAATATTAAATACACGGATGCCTACGCTTTAGAAATTTGGAATACCCTCCAAGCAAACCCCCTGTTAAAAGACAAAACGACGCTGTTCATCACCAACGATCATGGGAGGCATACGGAGGGACACAAAAACGGCTTTGTCAACCATGGGGATGGTTGTGATGGATGTCGGCATATTTCATTATTGGTATTGGGCCCAGATATTCCAAAGAATCAAGAAATAAATACAGAAGCGGAATTAATAGACATTCCGGTAACTATTGCAAAGATGATGCATCTTGGATTTCCAACGGGAAAGGGACGGTTTTTGTCGGAGATATTTACTGAAAAAAAGTAAGTTCTTGGAAAATAATTTAGCATTGAATTGGTGACTAGTTTCGTTAAACATCAAACTATTCGAATGCGATATATTGTTATTTAAATCTTTACACTCTGTTTCATTTTTCCCGGTTGCGTTGATAAGTTTAAAACGAAAAGAGAAATCAAAATAACCTGTCCTGTTGGAATAGAGCCTGTAAGAAAAGTGCTCTTCATTGGGTGGGATGGTGTTAGATCGGATGCACTTCTAGCGGCAAACACTGCTAACCTCGATTCTCTACTGCAAAAAGCTATATACTCCTTGTCGGTGGACCGAGGTCCTTACACCGTGAGTACGCCGGGATGGTCGACTATTTTACACGGGGTTTTACCGAATAAACACGGGTTGAAGGAAAATTCGTTTCGTAAAAACCAATACAAAGATTATCCGGATATTTTTACCTTAATGCGTCGTACCAAACCAGGATTAGGGTTGGCCACCCTCAGCAATTGGGACGCCTTTCTTCAAATCACCTCGGAAGAAACCTATGCACAGCGCTTTGATACCGACCCTGAAATGACCCAAGATGCCCTTTCAATCATTCAACAATGTACCCCTGATGTACTTTTGATGCATTTTGATTATCCGGATGAAAGCGGACACAAATTTGGGTTCAATCCTTCTTCACCAGAATACCTTTCCTCCATTGAAATCACAGACCATTATTTAGGTTTAATAATGGATCAAATTCACCTTAGGGAAAGTTTAATGAACGAGGAATGGATGGTGGTATTAACAACGGATCATGGAGGGAGCGGCACAGGCCATGGGGGTCAAGATGATCTCCATGAAACGCGATTCGTTTGGTATGTTGTGCGCAGTCCCAGCTTTACTAATTCGCTAATCAACAATGGTGAATCAGTGGATTTATTACCAACCATGATGAAATGGTTAGGGATATCTACCAATGGAATGTCTTTGGATGGAACAGCCATTTATTGAGTTTCACCCGGCATTAAATATTCTTTGTACAACCTTCGGTATGGATTCTTTTTGATGTTGTAGGGCGTATTTCTCGTGGTTCTTCGAATGACTTTATTCATCATGATGGCTTTAATTGAACCGAGAGTACCAAATTTAGAAGCATTCAAGGTCCAGAAGGGAGCATTGCTTAATGAATCCATCAATGATGCGTTGAGCACCAAAGAATTGGTAATTAATGTGGTTCCGGTGGCCTGTTGAGAAAACAGGGCCGTGGCTTCTGAAACGGGTTCAAGAATTTGAATGTCGGATTCAAAAACCGCATCAACTTTGAGTAATTTACACAGTTCTTTCGATGAAATTTTACCCTCGTTATAGCCGGCGGGGAGCACAACATCATTCGTGGAATTAATATCTAATACTTCTACGAAACACTTTCCCTCATTCACTCGACGAGCAAAGGAACGAATCAACTGCTCCTGCAACTGACGCTGTTTTTGAAGTGTGAGCTCATTGAAGCGGTCATCGGTCATCCAAATTTTGCGCTCAATGGTTGTCCGAGGCGGCAAAACGGCAATGGTATGATGTTTTTGGGTAATCGGTATGATGTTCTTTACATAGTCAACGGTTACGCAGGCATTTAACACTAGAAATACAACAACAAAAAATAAGCCACTTCATGGAACAAAAGTAGTGAACGTGACGCTTTACATCAAACAAAAATAGCCATTGCACTTTTCTAAAATTACTTTTAAGATTCCTTACCTTTGCCAACAAAAAATCTATGTCGAAACCTGTTCGCGTTCGCTTTGCCCCCTCACCTACCGGTCCTTTGCATATGGGTGGGGTAAGAACCGCACTCTATAATTACCTCTTTGCTAAAAAACATAACGGTACCTTTTTAATTCGTATTGAAGATACGGATCAAACGCGTTTTGTGCCTGGAGCGCAAGATTATATTATGGATGCGCTTTCTTGGTGTGGCATCATGCCCGGCGAAGGTCCTGGACTGGGTGGAGATTTTGGTCCCTACATTCAATCGGAGCGAAAAGCCATGTATCGTCCCTATGCCGAAGAACTGGTGGCGAATGAAAAAGCCTATTACGCCTTTGATACGGCTGAAGAATTGGAACAAATACGCGAGCAGGCCAAACAAATGGGCATGCCCAACTGGCAGTACAACAGCGTGACCCGAACTTCCATGAAAAATTCTTTGACCTTACCCCAAACCGAAGTGGAAGAACGTCTTGCAAAGGGCGATCCCTATGTGATTCGCATGAAAATGCCGCGCAACGAAGACGTGCGGTTTCACGACCTCATCCGAGGTTGGGTGGTCGTGAATACTAATAACTTGGATGACAAAGTATTGTTCAAAAGTGACGGAATGCCCACCTACCATTTAGCCAACATCGTTGACGACTATACCATGCAAATTTCGCATGTAATTCGGGGGGAAGAATGGCTTCCGTCCGCGCCCTTGCATGTGCTACTTTACCAAGCTTTTGGATGGGATGCTCCTGAATTTGCGCACCTACCGCTGTTGCTTAGACCGGATGGAAACGGCAAATTATCCAAACGCGATGGTGACCGCTTAGGCTTCCCCGTATTCCCTACCGATTGGACCACATCAGAAGGCGAATTGTATTCAGGATATCGCGAAAAAGGATACTTGCCGGAAGCATTTATTAACATGCTGGCCATGTTGGGATGGAACCCGGGAACTCCTCAAGAGATTTTTAACTTGGATGAGTTAGTCGATGCTTTTTGTTTAGAAAGGGTTTCAAAATCCGGTGCGAAATTCGATCCGGAAAAAACGAAGTGGTTTCAACAAAGTTGGTTGAGAATGCAATCCGATAAGGAGCTTGCAAAGGGCTTAAAAAAAACGAATCCTTCCTTGAGCCTCTCGGATAAGGACTTGGAAACCTTAGTTGGGTTGATGAAAGAACGAGCCACTTTTGCGGAAGACATCTTAACCGATGGGGCTTATTTCTTAGCCAAACCAAGTGAATTTGATCAAGAAACGATCCGTAAAAAATGGAAAGCTGACACAACGGGCTATTTAAATGAATGGATGATTCGCTTGGAAGGAATTGCTGAATTCAATGCTGTAAACATTGAGTCATCCTTTAAAGGATATTTGGACGAAAAAGGTTTGGGCATTGGCGCGGTATTACTACCGTACCGTTTATCCGTTACTGGGGTTGGTGCTGGTCCGGGCATGTTTGATGTGACTGCGTTTCTTGGAAAAGAGGAGGTATTAACCCGCATGAAAGAAAACCTCCCAAAAATTGACGCAATTCTTCATGAAGCATAAAATTCACGTTCGAGGCATTCGCTGTTACGCATTTCACGGGTGCATGGAAGAAGAGGCGCGCATCGGCGGAACTTACCTGGTTGACGTAAGAATTGATACTGACTTTACGAACGCGGCAGCAAACGACGAACTAACCGAAACCATAGATTATTGTGCCGTACAGAGAATTGTGGAAGAGGAAATGGCGATTCGATCTAAGTTGATTGAGCATGTAGGACAACGTATATTCTCACGAATCTATCAGGAACTTCGGGGCATACAACAGCTATATGTCGAAATTCACAAATTATCTCCTCCCATCGATGGCGATACCCAAGAGGTTTCCATTGTCATTGAAGGGTAAGAGGGGCACCATTTACGTCAATGGACACCCCGCCCTGTTTTCGTTAGTATTTTACGGTTTTAAGAACCACCCCTTGGCAATTAAGCCAGTATATTCCGGGCGATAAACCTGAAACGTCTATCGTGTAATCCTCGGCAACGAACATCGTTTTACCCTGTGCATCCATCAAACGCTTTTCTCCGGAAAGATTTACTGTTAAATGATCCGTGAAAGGATTAGGGTACACTTCCAAATTCCCGGAAAGCTCATTCAGATGAGCGGAGGAGCGCACGTCAAAGGCCAATGTGCCCGGAGAAACCCCTGCATTAAACTCAGCTACTTCTTGATTATTACCGTCGAAAATATTCACTTTTCCAAAAGTAACGTAATCCGTTTCCGTGCAATAGAGGTTGCCAGAAACAGGTTCTTGAGCCAATTCGTAATAATTGGTTTGATGTCCGGCCACTGGGCCTAAATTATTCATCACCCCAATGTCAAAAGCATTAAGATCGGTTTGCATAGAAATTTGATAAACGATTTTATTATCGCGCAGCGACGAAGTACCACAACCCGTTGCCGCGGCGAGGTTGGTGGTCGTGTTTACTGAACCGTCCAAAGCGACTTTGGAAATCGAAGATCCTGACCAATCTTTGTTATTGACCGTGTAAAGGAAATTTTCGTACTTCACCATATTATCCGGATTTTTACCATCAGGACCTAAATCAATTTCATCTCCGTAGGTTAGATTGTTCAAATCTAGTACTCCAATAATTCCTTTTTCGTTACCCCAATTGAACCCATTGTTAATTGCGATGTATGCTTTATCGTTGACAACCTCGATATTTTGTGTAGACCACTTTGGTCCAACAAGCGTATCAATAGGCATGATTAGGGACAAGGTATTGGCATCGTAGATGTGCAAGTAGGACTCATATGCATCAAATTCTCCGCGCGTCGCGACTAATTTATTTTGATATATGGCTAAATTTCTGACCCCGGGGCAATTCGCCGCAGCAAGTTCTTGGTGGGTATTTAAGTCGTATTTGAGAATTTTACTATCGGCAGCCACGTAATAAACCAATCCGTCAATGATTAAGTCCGAGGCAAACCGCATACCACTGATGGTGCTAACTTCCTGGTATGTTTGGGTTATAGGGTTAAAACTACCAACCGTTACGGGAACTCCCTGAATTCCGGTTTGATAATCGTAATAACCTTCATTCAGCACCAGTACTTGATGCAGGTAGTTTTGTCCAAGGGACATGAGCGAAAAGCTAAGAGCAATTGAGAATAGGACTTTTTTCATGAAGCTATTTTAAATGGTTAATAAACAACTGCAAGAAGAACATCAGCAATAACGGGACGACGGGGTATAACTTACCCAAGGTCGAGTCCAACTTTAATCTGAAGTCTTCTCTCTGTTCAAGGGCAAGTCTTCTGGCTTAGGATAAGTTTGCTTTACCTTCCCGCGGTAGCAGTGGTGTTGAAAAGCATTTTTAAACCCTTTACAGCTGCAGACACAGCTCCGGAATTACACCGGATTCCTTTTTAATTCCGAAAGATCGGAAACCAAAGAACAGGACAAAAATAAGAAAAATCTGATTATCTGGATTCGACAGGTAATTTAATGACCTGAAATTGGCTCTGCAGCAATTGGAATATTCCGAAAAGGGCACTCCCGTAAAACAAATTTCCAAGCACCGTACCTCCGAAAAATGGAATACCCGCAGCATAGCAAGCAAAAAGCCCGTTCAAATTCTGAGGATACAGAGGGGAGCCTATCCAAACCCCGAAATTGGAAACCGCAAAAAATAAACAAGCGGCAATTAGACTGCCACCGATTACCCGCGATACAGTTATTTTTTGAAGCATCATTAACCCTAGAATAGTTGTGAAAACATAGGATCCATATTGCCAGTAGAATCCTTGGTAAAACCAAATAAAGCCCGAGGTTGGATAAACCACATTATTAATGATGATATCGCTGAACCAGGTCGCTGCTAATGGAATCATGAATGCTTGCCATTTGTACGAAAAATGGGCCGCACCAAATAAAGATATCGCCATTAAGGGTGTAAAATTTTGTGGATGCGGAAGAAGCCTACTCAAGGCTACAATGAAGATGAGCGCCACAATAATACCAAAGCGAAGCGTGAAAGTTTGTTTCATTAATCGTCTAATTATGTAGAATAACCGATAAGCAGGCTCAAAAGTTCAGGGCCTTCTTAACGATTTTGTAAAATTAAAAAAAAGTTGGCAAAATAAGCAGTAAGAGATAATGTTAGCAGGAATTTTAGCTAAGCCCATTGACTCTACTAAGGGCAACCCTATAAACCATTTATCGGATTTAACAATGGGAAACTATCCGTTTTTTTACCGCTCAAATAGATAAATTTCAGTATTATTTAATGCGGGCACGTACTTTTTTTACTTTCCACGGCCCTCTGAGCGAAAACCATTTGTCAAATTTTAACGATGTACCCCTTATCCAATGGAAAGGTTAGCATCAGACTATCCCCTTTTTTGCATTGAACCTTGGTGGGGATGGGCCGATTCCATAGATTCCGACGGGTGCATTGAAAACAAAACAGGAATTTTGCGATTGGCCCTGTCCAAGAAACGAGAACTCACGTATTCGTTGGAATTCCACTAAAGTAGGTTTGTCTGAGATATCAGGGTTTCCTAAGCACCCTCCTAGCCGTTTTCCATATCACGCCTAAATCGCTCCAAACGGTTGCATTTGTTTGATAGGCCAAGTTAATGCGTATTTTTTCCGGCATAATTTCTTCCACATAAGTGCTCTGCGGATCCGAGGCATGGGCAAGCAACTTATTTTCCTCGAAATAGGTGATGGAAGCCAGGTCGGTAATTCCAGGTTTAAAATCCAATACCTTTCGCTGTTCATCGGTATATTGTGCAACATAATGCGCCACCTCAGGACGAGGCCCTACCACGCTCATTTCTCCTTTCAGCACATTGATGAATTGTGGAAATTCATCGAGTTTGTATTTTCTGATGAAAGCCCCAACGCGCGTCACTCGAGGATCGCGCTCCCCTACCGTAAGCTTTCCTTCTCGGTCAGCATCGGGCCTCATGGAGCGAAACTTAATTAAGTTGAAGGGTTTTCCCATCCAACCTATTCGTTCTTGCCGGTAAAAAACCCCTCCCTTGGATTCCAACACAATGCACAGCGATAGCA
>Ga0163212_1000935_pt1 | contig 12985 bp, 10 predicted proteins | sample Malawi_45m_30L_FD_113532 | JGI IMG/M metagenome (GOLD analysis project Ga0163212, IMG submission 113532) | Freshwater microbial communities from Lake Malawi, Central Region, Malawi to study Microbial Dark Matter (Phase II) - Malawi_45m_30L | ecosystem: Environmental > Aquatic > Freshwater > Lake...
GAGCACCGGCGTGCCGCGTTTTGCTTCCACGGCGACCGCGCGCATGACAGGCGAGTAGCGGGCAATCGCGCCGCAGCGCAGATAGTCACCGTAGGAAAATCCGCCCGGCACAATGATGGCGTCGAAACCGGAAACGGATGTTTCCTTGTGCCAGACGGGCTCGGCCGTTTGCCCGAAGTTGTCCTGCAAGGTGCGCAGGCAATCCTGGTCGCAGTTCGAACCCGGGAAACGCAGGACAGCGAACCTCATCGCTCCGCAAATTCGATGCTGTAGTCTTCGATAACCGGATTGGACAAAAGATCGCGGCAAATGGCGTGGAGCTTCGCCTCGTCCGGTCGACCTTCAGGCGCGTCGATCTCGATCACTTTGCCGACGCGGACGCGTCCGGGATTTTCCCATCCGAGATGCTTCATCGCGCCCGCCGTGGTCACCCCCTGCGGGTCGAGAACGGAAGGTTTGGGCAGGACAGTGACGCGGATTTTCACGCCCGCGGATGATGCCGCAATTCGCGGGCCATGCAAGGCGCGAGGGTCAACTTTTGCGTCGCACGGCGGCGATGCCGAGTGCGGCCATGGTCAGGCCGAGACAGAGGTAGGAGAACAATTCCCCGATCCGCATATAGAGGGTGGTGGGCGGGGCAACGGGGATTTCCATTTCGGCCAGCATGACGCCCTCGCCGAAGATATCCCCGCCGGGACCCTCGAGGGTTTGGCGGACGCGGCCGAGATGGTCGACCACCGAGGTGACGCCGTTGTTGGCACAGCGGGCCATGGGGCGCCGCGTTTCGGCGCAGCGAAAGACCGCATGGGCCAGATGCTGGCGACCGGCGGCGGTCTGACGGAACCAACCGGTGTTGGTCAGGGTGACGAACATCTGCGCACCTTCCAGCGCGCCGGCCCGCGCCAGGTAACCGATGGTGTCCTCGAAGCAAATGAGGGGACTGATGGCCACGTGCGGTTCGGTGAGATGGAAAATAACCGGTCCCTCGCCGGCATCGAAGTCGGCCGGCACTTGATCGCCCACGATGATGGCGAAAAGGGGGAAGCTTTCCCGCAGCGGAACATATTCGCCGAACATGACGAGATGGCTCTTGGGATAAACCTGCGGTTCGGGCTCGGCCCCGACCATCAAAATGGCCGCGTTGTAGTCGGCCTCGTGGCTGAGAATGAGTGAACCGAACATGAGCGCGTGTTTTCCGCTGCCGGCATGTTTTTTGACGAAGGCATTGGCCACGGGATCCTCGAAGAATCCGCGCGGGGTGGCAGCCTCGGGCCAAAGCAACAGGTCCGGCTCCATGGCCGTCGCGGTGGCGGTCAATCGCTCGAAGCTGTCGTAGATGCGCTGCTCGAAGGCGGGGTTCCACTTTTCGTCCTGCGGAATGGACGGCTGGACCGCGGCGACTTTGAGCGGAATGGTTTCACCGGCCGGTCCGAGTTGTCGCAGGCCGTAACCGAACGCAGCGACGACTAAGGCTAAGGTCAGCGTGAAATCGAAGTGGGCGCGGATGCGCCCGCCGCGCGCTTCGAGGCTGAGGCGTTTCACCGTGGCCACGGCGATGGCGGAGGTCATGACGGTGAGGAAGGAAAGTCCGGCCACCCCGGTGAGAGAGCTGATTTGAATGAGCGGGATATTTCCGTGGAGCGCGATGCCAAGTGCGTTCCACCCGAAACCGGTGAACACGGTGTTGCGGAGTAGTTCAGTCGCGACCCATGCGGCCGAGGCAAGCACGGCAACGGAGATGTTGCGCCATGAACTCAGCCAAACGGAAAGGAAAGAGTGGGAATTTTCGCGCGGAGTAGCCACGACCCAGACGATGCCGGCCCAGACTGCGGGGTAGAGCGCGAGATAAAGGCAAAGCATGAACCAGCCGAGGACGGTCACTTCCTTGAGCCAGTAGAGCGAGCCGAGGAAGTAGATCAGGCCGGTGAGGTAGCCGAGTTCGGCTTTGCGCAGCAGCGGGTGTTTGGGATGGACCGGTCCGAACCACAGTGCGGCAAAGAGAGGCGCGAGAGCGATCCAGACCAACCACGCTTGGTCATACGGGGCGAAGCAAAGGACGAGCATCACGCCGCTCAGCGCGGCGGCAGCCCATGGCCAGAAATTGCGAATGAGGGTCATGCGCGGAAACCGGAAAAACTAGCCGCGCAAAGCGCGAAGGGCACGGAGAAAGGTGGGGGTGCCCCGTGGATCAACAATTTGAAATTTCAGATTTCAGACCGGCAGAGACACTCTATTTGCCGCCGAAGGAAAAGACTTTGAGGATGGTCTTGAGCAGAATCTCGATGTCGAGGACGAGAGAATAATTTTTGATGTAGTAAAGATCGTAGCGCAGCTTCTCGATCGCGTCGTCCAGCCCCGACCCGTAGCGGTAGTTGACCTGCGCCCAGCCGCTGATACCCGGCTTGACCAAGTGACGGAGGTGATAGCTGGGTATTTTTGTCTCGTAGTCCGTCACGATGCGCGACCACTCGGCGCGAGGGCCGACGATGCTCATCTCGCCCTTGAGCACGTTGAAGATCTGCGGGAGTTCATCGAGGCGGGTGAGACGGAGAAAACGGCCGACTCGGGTGATGCGGTTGTCGCCGTCGCGCGTATACGGATCATCCTCCTCTTTGCGCACGCGCATGGAGCGGAATTTGAGCAGGGTAAATTTGCCTTCGCCGCGACCGACGCGCTCCTGTCGGTAGAAGATCGGGAAACCGCTGTCGATGGCCACGGCCAGCGCGACCAAGGCCATGAGTGGAAGGGCGATGGGCAGAGCGAGCACGGCCAAGACGTAATCGGCGGCTGTTTTGAGGTAGCGGTAGGCGGAGTGGCGGGCCAGTTGGAAGTTTTGGCGCAGGGCCCACGAGTGATCAAGGCGTTGGATCGATTCCTTGCGCCAGGTTTCGCTGAAGAACATGTCCTCGCTGTAAACGGGAATACGCAGGAAATGGAGGCGGGCCAACTTCTCTAGCAGTGCCGGAGGATAACTTTCCGGCGGATCAGTCAGGACGATGCCCTCGAACTCGTGGGCTCGACGCGCGGCGCCCTCGGCGGGCAGTTCATCGCCGACGCGCGAAGCTTCTTGAAGGACGGCGCGCGGGGAGACTTTGAGCGCGCGGGCCTGTTCGTCCATCAGGCTGCCGACCACGCGCAGATCGAGGTCGGCCAAAACAACCGGATTGTGGAAGTCCATGCTGGCGCAATATTTTTCGAAATCCTCCAGTTCCTTCGGCGAGCCGATGGCGAGGTAGGGGACGCGCCGCGCGCGTCGCGTCCAAACCGAAGCAGCAAGAATGCGCAGTCCCAGTGCGGGAATGGTGTAACCAATGGCCGTGTAGAAGAGCACCACGCGGCTTTGGGCGGTGTAGAAATCGCCCGCGGAGAAGAAAACGAAGATAATGAAGGCGCCGGCTGCCGCCCCGACAACCACAGCGAGGGCGAACTCCGAAGAGAATTGGAGGAGGCGGAAGGTGCGCCTGGCTTTGTATCCGCCGATGAGGGCAACGGCGAAAACGATACACAAAAAAAATGTTCCGACCTGCAACCAATAGACCGGCGACATTTCCAAGGCCTGATTGACGCGCACCGCACGGCTGATGAGGTAGGCCATGGTGACGAGGATAATGTCCGCCCCGAGCAGGCAGAAACTGGTGAACCAAGGTTGCTTGCCGATATTGCGGAGAATGGCGAGCAATCCGTGACGCGGTTCGGCCGAGGAAATATCCACCAAGGACCGCGTGTCGGTCGCGGCCTTGTGCGCTAATTCGGGCGTCTGAGTAGTGGTGAGCATGCCGGCTCACGCTCTCGTCGCGAGCAGGCAGGCAATATATACGCCGAGAAGGCCCGGCACAACCGGGGAAACACCTGCCTCTGAAAGGGTTTCAGGGGTTCGCGGGCGCAGATCCCGGCAAAATCAGGGCCGCGACGGCGTCGATCCGCTCCTGCGCGAACTTGCTGGGCGGGTATTGCCGGTGCGCGTCGAGGAACCAAGCCAGCGCAGCCCCGTAGTCGCCGCGCGACTTCATCTCGTCACCCTTGTTCAAGGCACGCACGAAGGTGGCAGCCCCGCCGCTGGCGAGGTCGGCCCGCAAACGGTTCAACTCGGTATCCTCGGGATATTTTTGTGCGGCCTCCTGGATGCTTTCCCAAGCGCCGGCCGCATCACCGCGCTGCTGGATCTCGCGGGCGCGTTGCAGGGCAGTCTCGATCTCCGTCATTTGCGCCAGGATGTTGCCGAGCTTCTCCTGGCGGTCCGGGTAAAGCGCGGCGGCGGCGATGAATTTCGCGCTCTTTTTGTAAATGGCGCGGTGGTCTTGTTGCTCGAGCAACTGGTCGAGTTCGTTGAGCGCCTGCTGCTGCACGTCGGTCTGCTTGAAAATGTTTTGCCCGACCTCGGCCAAGGCCGGGTTGCGGGGCCAGATCTCCGTGGCGGCGCGCAGCTCGGACTCCATCGTGGCGCGATCACCGGAGACGGCGGCGTTCTTGGCTTTGGCCAAGTGCATGGCGCTGATCGTCTTGGCCGTCTCGATCTTGGCCAGGGGCTTGCTCGCGTCGAAATCGGCGGCCATGGCGGTCATGTCGTTGACCAATTTCTCCGCACGGGTCAGGTCATTCACCTCGAGCGCGGCGAGGAGTTCGTTCTTCATTTGGGTGAATTTGAGAGCCTTTCGTTTGTCCTCCCGTGAAAGGAGGCGCACGCTCGGCATGAATTCTCCCAAGGCGAATGTTTCGGCCAGGCGCTCCGTGGCACTGTTGAGTTCGCCCTGCTCAAGGAGGAATTTGTACGCCTCGACACCTTCGTTGACATCGCGGATGGCCTCGTTGGCCAAGCTGTCGATCTGGCTGAGCGAGCTGACCAGTTTGCTCACGGTCTGCGCGGCGACGGCCGCGCCGCCGGTGAGACTCTCCACGCTGAAGTTTTCCAGCCCGAGTTTCATGCCGCTTGCGGCAAAGGAACTCCCGCTACCACCGCTCATGCTCGCGCGGTTGGTCGTCTCGACTGCCGCGCCGTCCGTTCCCGCCTTCGCTCCGACTCCGGCTCCTCCATCAGTCGCGGCACCCGCCGCCGCGATCTTCGGATCAAACTCGGCGTTGATCCTCGCCTGGCCGGCGTCCTTGTTGACCGGCAATGATTCCACCATTTGTTTATAGACGTCGATTGAATTATCCCCATCGGTGTAAATGGCCCGGTAGAAGCGGTTGGCGATGAGGACGTGCTCGAAGCGCCGCGTGGCGAAATACTGCATGATCAGCGCCTGCAGGTGCCCGCGGGTATTGAGCTCGGTCAACGCAATGCGCATTTTGTTGTTTTCGATGGTCTGACGAATCTCGTTAACGACGCGATCGGCCGTGGATATTTTGCGGTCTTTTTGCATCTCGAGGGCCAGCTTCAGCCTCTCGTTTTGTTCGGCGGCAGTCCCGACCGGCTGCCCCCCGTTCAGCCCGGCGAGCGGTGATACGCTTTCTGCCATGCCCGCGTTCCATTCGGCTGTCTTCAATTGTTTGTTCAGTGCTTCGTTTTCCTTTTTGAGCCTTGCAATCGTTTTCAGGCTGGTGCGCGCGGCGTAGACGGCATCGGACATGGTCCGGCACAGGTTCGCGTCGTCGCGGTATTCCGATGCCTTTGGCAAGAGTGCGAATGCTTTGTCGACGTTCTGGGGCGTGGCGTTTCCGGGCGCGAGCAACTCGAGGATGCGGTCGATGGTTTCGCGGTAAGCGACATCGGCTTGGCCGGTCGCCGGAGATGAATTGAGATATTTCTCGAAGCGTGCCCGGAAAAGCCGGTTGTTGTTGATGTTCCAAATCTTGCCGTCGAAGGAAGCAACCTCGCTGCCGGGGTCGAAGGCGGGAATGTCGCGCCCGATAAAGCCCTCGTTCATTTGCGGCGGCCTGGCCCCGCCGGTGGCCGCGGCCGAGTCCCCGGCTCCGGCCGTGTCGTCCTGAGCGAGGACTGTGGCCGTGGTCGCCACTGCAATGACGAATGGAGTCAGCTTCTTCACGATTTGGTGAGATCCCTCGCGTAAAGTATACCCTTCTCGCGGACTTCAACCAAGAAGTGGAACCGTTGGCCTTTCTGGATGTTCACTTCGCCAAGCTCGGCCGGAACAACAACAGGAATGGGCGAATCCGATCCGGTCGGCTCGACCGAGATCAGGCGCCCCGACTCCTGGGACCAGGCGATCGAGTTGAGCACGGCCCCGGTCAATCGGTAGGAGTTGCCGCGAAGCGAGCTGGAATTGGCGAGGTATTCCTCGACGGGAAACTCGGGTGCGGTGCGATACGGTGCGCCGGATCCGCCGAGGAAATATCCGCCGCCGGCGATGAGCAAAAGCAAAACGGCCAAGGCCGCAATCAAGAGGCCTGCCGGTGGAGTGCTGCGGGCGCGTCTTGCCATCCGCTACTTATCTATCCCACGTCGCCCGAAGGCAACCCAGCCATGCGATAAAAATGCCGATGCAGACGTGCAGGATGAGCACCCAAGCGCACAAGGTGCCGGCCGACAGGCTGGTTGGGACAACCAGTTCGAGGACGTCGTAATAGCGCGTTTCGCGGAGGCTTTGCAGCGCGCCGCTCCAACTCCAGTAGGCCGCGATGAACGGGCGCAGTGCTGCGTCGAGTCCGGCCGGAAGTGCCAGCACCGCACCCGAGAGCGGGAGCTGGAAGCCCACCAGGTAAATCGAAGCAAGGCTGGACTGGTCCGCGGAGGATGCGGAGGCTGAGATGCCGAGGCAGACCGCGGTGAGCGATGCGTTGGCCAGCAGATAAAAAAGAAACTGCTGCCCCGCATCCCCCGGAAAGTCCGCGATCATGCGAACGAACCAAGTCATCCAAGCCGATTGAATTAAGACGATGAAGGCGAGGAAAGCCACCTTCGACGCGACGTAGGCGGCCGGACTCAATCCGGCAAAGCGTTCCTTCTCGTAGATGTGGCGTTCACCGGCGATTTCGCGGGAGCTGTTGTTCGCCCCCATCAAGCCGAGGAGAATAACCTGCAGCAGAACCAGTCCCGAAACCATGCTGCCCGCGCGGCTTGCGCCCTCGGCGTAAGTGCGCGCCTCCACCAATTGGCGCACGACATCGCCACTCAAATCCGCATCGAGACTGGGCACGGCAGGCAAACCTTTGGAGGCAAAAACCGCGACAACTATGGGAAATCCAAGAATCAGTCCGAGTTGCAACGCCAATGCACCGCGATTGCGGAAGAAGACCTTCCAACGCACGGCCAGAAGGACGGCCCATTGCTGCAGGGGCGAGGGGACCTTGCTGCTACCGGTTTGCTCGTCCTCCGGCGGCTTCTCATCGCCAACCATCGCAACCGCATCGTCGGGCAGAGTTTCCTCGACCTCTTCTTCCGTGTCTTCGTCTTCCTCGAAGTGCCTGCTGTGTTTTTGCCACGATGCGTGCCAGTCTTTGGCTGATCGTTGGGGCAGTCTCTGGAAAATCCCCTCGGGGTTTTCGGCGCGGAAATAGTGCGCGGCCGTGTCCGGCGAACCAAAGTAAGCGAGGTGCCCTCCGGTAAGGACGGCAATTTTGTCGAACGCCTCTATTTCGCCGAGCCCGTGCGTCACGACGATGACAACGCGGTTGCCTTCCTCTGCGATCCGACGGAGCAGCGCGAGAATTTCCTTCTCCGACTGGGCATCGAGTCCGCTGGTCACCTCGTCGCAGAGAAGCAGTGCCGGTTCGCTGCAGAGCTCCATGGCAAGCGCAAGCCGGCGCTTCTGTCCTCCCGAAAGATGTTTGGCCAAAGTTTTCGCAGCGGAAGTGAGACCGGTGAGCTCGAGGAGTTCGTTCGTGCGGATCACCTGCGCGTCCATGTCCAGGCCCGCGAGGCGCAGTTTGAGAGCCAGACGCACGTTCTCCGCTGCGGTCAGATCTTCGTTGCTGATGGTGAACTGCGGAACGTATCCGATCTGCGAAGGTGGCAGGTCTTTCTCCTCGAGATCGTGTTTGTTCCAGTGAAGCGAACCTTCGCTGGGCGCGGTCATGCCCGCGACGGCGCGAATGAGCGTGGTCTTGCCGCTGCCGCTCGGCCCGATCAGGGCGCAGAGTTCGCCCTTGCGGAAACGCGCCGAAACTTCGGAGAGCAGAACGGGGCCGTCCTTTCCATCTATGGCAACTGTGACCCGGCTCAACTCCAGCATTGCGAGCCATGTTTGCCGCGCCCGACGCGGAGGGCAAACGCAAACGAGTTGTTATTGGTCGCGCAGTTCCTCGGGAAGGGGTGCTCCTTCGGGATTCATCAAGTCCTGAGTCATTTCCGTGTCGCCTTGCTCGGCCGGCTGTTCCGACGGTTGCTCGGCGGTTTCCTCCGCAGGCTTTTCCTCCTTCTTCTCCTCGACCGGAGGTTTGTAGTCCTTGAGCAGCGTCGCGAGCACCTGACCGATGACGGGTGCGGCGTTTTGTCCGCCAGCCAAACTTTCGCCCGGGTTTCCCTCGACAACGGCGGCGAAGGCATAGAGCGGATGGTCGGCGGGTGCGAAGCCGGTGAACCATGCCGCGTTACGCCGTTTGCTCACCGGTCCCCATTGCGCCGTGCCGGTCTTGCCCGCTACCTTCACGCCCTTGACCGTGGCGGCGCGTCGCCCGGTGCCCGTGCCGTGCGTGGTGACCATGACAAGCCCCTTGTTCAAGTCGGCAAGATTCTCCTCGGTGATGCCCAACTCCGAACGAACCCGGTCCGGGTAAGCCGAGACCACGCGGTTGTCGATGCTCTGGATTTGTTTGACCAACCGCGTCTGGTGAAATGTTCCCCCCGCGGCAATCACGCCCATCGCTTGCGCCATTTGCAGGGGCGTAACGAGGATGTCGCCTTGTCCGATACTTATATTGGCCACGTCGCCCTGCAGAATTTTGCGTCGATGGACTTTGAGCATGTATTCGTCGGTCGGAATGTTGCCGCCCGCCTCCGCTGCAAGGGGGATTCCGGTGCGCCGCCCGAGGCCGAGCGCTTGGGCCCACTCGATGATCGGCTGGGCACCCATTTTCAATCCGACTTGGTAAAACCACGTGTTGCACGACTGCGCGAGTGCTTGAGCCAGTGTGAGATTACCGGAGTGTCCCGACCGGTGGTTGCGGAAATAGAAATTGCCGACCTGCAGTCCCCCGGGGCAACTGACCCGCGTCTCGGGAGTGACGGTGCCGCCCTGCAGCGCAGCGAGACCGACGAATGTTTTGAAAGTCGAGCCCGGCGGATAGGCCGAGCGGAAGGCGCGCGGATAGAGGGGATCCGAGGGATCCTTGTTCAACTTGTCGAAGACCTCGGATCTGATCACCGGAATGAAAGCATTCGGATCGAACGACGGCCGCGAGGCCATACCGAGAATTTCGCCGTTGTTCGGGTCGATGACCACCACGGCGCCGCGGCGTCCCGATGCGGCGAGCGCGTCCTCGCAGGCTTTTTGCACTTTGAGGTCGAGCGTGGTGACGACGTTGTAGCCCGGGATGGGTTCGCGGATGACGCGCTCGGTGGTGCGCTTGCCTTCGGCGTTGAGCGTCAGGTTGAGCACGCCGCTCGTCCCGCGCAATTCGTTGTCGAAAACTTTTTCCAATCCCTCGCGCCCCTCGGAGTCGGGGAAGATGAGGTCGCGGTTCTCGATCGGTTTGACCGAAAGCGGTGCCTGTCGGCCGACGTAGCCCACAATGTGCCCGGCCAGTGCATTGAGCGGGTAATGGCGCACGTAGCTCGGTTGCAGAAAAAGGCCGGTGCCCAGCCCGCGACTGACAGCGGCGATTTCCTCCGGCGACAGATCCTCCGCGAGAAAGAAAGGCAAGATGCCGCGGTTCTTGTAATGTTGGAAGATGTCCTCGTCTTTGACGTCGAACTTTCGGGCGAGAAGTTTTTCCGCGGTCAGAATTTGACTCCGGGCAAAGATAATAGCCTGGCTGTCTGTGAATTCCAGCGGGGTAGGAAACTTGAGGCCGAGGTTGTAGCAAACGCGGGTCTGCGCGAGCGGCGCGCCGTTGCGGTCGGTGATCTGGCCGCGCGGCGCAGGAATATTCAAAAGGTAAGTGCGTGCCTGCTTTTGCGTTTCCCAGGTGGGACGGGGCACCTCGACGAGATCCGTGAGGCGCGATTCGGCCGAGGCTGGCGCGGCGAGGACAAGAAAGGCGGCCAGGGCGGAATGGAGTCGAGTGCGCACGTGGGACCGGCCAATCAACACCTTGGCTCCATCTGTTGCAAGTCAGGTCCGCGCCGGGCGGGGAAGGGTGATGTGCGGCGGCTTGAGGTAAATCGGCCCAAGTTCAGCGGGGCTCAGGGGTGGGAGGTCTTGCGCCAAAACCGCCAAAACCCCGGCGTCCGGAAATGCTTCGGGCAACCTCTCGAGGTCCGGCACGGGACCGGTCCGGTAGGCTGAAGCCTTCTCTTTTTCCGATCGCGCCGCTGCCTCGGCGTAACTGAGCAAAGAAATCTCGCCGCAAATTTTCCGATCGCGCACTTCCGCACGGTAAGCGCGTCCTCCGCGCGCGTCGCCGTAAGCGACATAATGCGCATAGTCCACCGCGAGCAGGCAGGGCGACGGTGTTGCGCGCAACTTTGCGCCGGCCGCCATTTGTAGCGAATTGGCCAAAGCGCACGCGGTGCGCAGTCCGTTGTATGAACCCGGGCCGATGCCGACCGCGATGAGATCTGCTCCGCGCCAAAGCTCGCGCAATTGCGCGAGTGCGGCGAACACTTCGGCGCCGCGCCCGCGCTCGCAGGCAAACGTCTTGCCCGCCGTGATGGCGCCATTCTCCGCCACGGCGACGCTGCCGGTCGACGAAGACAGATCGATGGCCAGAGTTTTCATGGTTCGATGCTGATCATGCGGCGCCCTTCGCCGTCGTGCGCGATGGCGACCCGGATCGCATCCGGCGGCAGCAACTCCGGGCAGCGGTCGGCCCACTCGATGACGAGCAAACCGCCGGAAGCATCAAGTTCGTCGTGGACGGCGGACCAAATCTCCTCCGTGTCCCGCGCGCGGTAGAGATCGAGGTGGCAGATTTTTCCCCGCGGCGTATCGTATTCGTGGAGCAGGGCAAAGGTGGGGCTCGTGGCCTCTTCCGCCGCGCCCCAACTCTCCGCGAGGCCGCGGACAAAATGCGTTTTGCCCGCCCCGAGGTCGCCGCTCAGGGCAACCACGGCACCCGGAGCCAAATCGCGCGCGAGTTGGCGGCCGGCCTCGACCGTTCCCTCCGGTGCGGTTGTTTCGATTCTTCGCATGACTCACCGCGTCTATAGCATCTGCGCCCCGCGCGGCCAATGTGCGCTTGCCTTTGTCGCGCAAGCTTTTGACCATGCGCGGTTCCATGGAGTCACCACAGAGCGTCTTCCGTCTCCGACTGCTCAGCACACTTGTGCTCTGGATCTTCGTGCTCGGCACGGTTTTGTCCGGCTACGAGCAGATGTTTTTCGTGGCTATCGCCACGCTCGGTCTTCTCGGTTTGTGGGAATATTACGAAATGCTCGACCGGCGCGGCGTGCCGAATTTCAAGCTTACCGCGATCGTCTGCGGCGTCATCTTTTTCGCCGCGAGCTTCTACGCCTTCCGTTCCTACGGTCCGGAAAAGTCCTACGACTTCGAGATCGCGGTCATGCTCGGATTTCTCCTCGTCGTCTTCGGGCGGCAGATGTTCCAGCGCACGCGGGACCGCAACCCGCTCGAGACGATGGCCTACACGCTCTTCGGTCTGCTCTATGTCGTCTGGCTTTTCAACTTCATCACCAAGATTGTCTACCTGCCTCCCCGCGGGCCGCTCGGCGAAACAACCGGACAATACTACGTCCTTTACCTTCTGCTCGTGACCAAGTTCAGCGACATGGGCGCATACCTGGCTGGATCGCTTTTCGGAAAACACAAACTTGTCCCGCACATCAGTCCGCACAAATCTTGGGAGGGACTGATCGGCGCGATTGTTCTGGCCACGGCGGGCAGCTTCGGGCTTTGGCTGCTTATTCCCGGCAGATTGTCCGTCTTCTCCGCGACGGATGTGGCTGTGCTCGGGGTTCTGCTTGGCATCGCTGCAGTCATCGGCGACTTGGCGGAGTCGATCGTCAAACGCAGCACCGAAGCCAAAGATTCGGGTGGATTGCTTCCGGGCATCGGCGGGGTGCTCGATCTCATCGACAGCCTGCTCTTCACCGCGCCATTGCTCTTTTTCTACATGCGTCTGGTGCTCGGACTGCCCCAATCATGAACCCGCGCCGCATCGTCCTGCTCGGGGCGACTGGTTCGATCGGCCGCAGCGCCTCCCGCGTGGCCAAAGATTTTCCCGAACGCGTGCAGATCGTGGGGATGTCGGGATTCCGCAACACGGAGAAATTGGCCGAGGAGGCCAACGCCTTGCGTCCTGCGGTGCTGGCCGTTCCCGACGAATCGTCGGCAGCCGCGCTTCGCACGCTTTTGGACTATGCGCCGCGCATTCTCGTCGGCGAGGAAGGCCTGTGCGAATTGGCCGCAGTCGCCGAGGCTGACATGGTCTTGGTCGCGATTGTCGGCACCGGGGGCCTTCGGCCGACGATCGCCGCGCTCGAGGCGGGCAAAGACATCGCGCTGGCCAGCAAAGAAGTTCTCGTCGTCGCCGGCGAACTCGTCATGGCCGCGGCCGAGCGTCATGGTTGTCGCATCCTGCCCGTCGACAGCGAGCACAACGCGATTTTCCAATGCCTTGAGGGACGCGACCCGATGCACGTGCGCAAACTCATCCTTACCGCGTCGGGCGGTCCGTTCCGCACGTGGCCGGCGGACAAATTGCGCGCGGTGACGCGCGAGGAGGCGCTGCGCCATCCCACCTGGCGCATGGGTCAAAAAATCACCATCGATTCGGCCACGCTCTTCAACAAGGGACTGGAAATGATCGAGGCGCATTGGTTGTTCGGGGTCGATATTGCGCGGGTCGAGGTTGTCATTCATCCGCAGAGCATCGTCCATTCCATGGTGGAATTCGTCGACGGGTCGGTCCTCGCGCAAATGAGCCATTCCGACATGCGCTTTCCCATCCAATACGCTTTCACTTGGCC
>Ga0163212_1000936_pt1 | contig 12979 bp, 9 predicted proteins | sample Malawi_45m_30L_FD_113532 | JGI IMG/M metagenome (GOLD analysis project Ga0163212, IMG submission 113532) | Freshwater microbial communities from Lake Malawi, Central Region, Malawi to study Microbial Dark Matter (Phase II) - Malawi_45m_30L | ecosystem: Environmental > Aquatic > Freshwater > Lake ...
CACCGTCGTCCTGCGTAATGCCGAGATCGTCAACGAAGGCCGTCGCTTCCACGCCGACGTCCTCCTCCGCGCCGGGCGCATCGAACGCATCGGCGTGATTCCCGCCGGCATCCGGGCTGACCAGGAATTCGACCTTACCCATAAGCTCCTGCTGCCCGGCCTCATCGACGACCAGGTGCACTTCCGTGAACCCGGCCTGACCCACAAGGCGTGCATCGCCAGCGAAGCCCGCGCGGCCGTCGCCGGCGGCGTGACCTCGTTCATGGAGATGCCCAACACGAACCCTCCGGCGGTCACGCATGAGGAGCTCGCCAAGAAATACGCCGTCGGCGCGGCCACCTCGGTCGCCAACTACTCCTTCTTCTTCGGCGCCACCAACACCAACCTCGAAGCCGTCAAGGCCATCGACCCGCGCGAGGTCTGCGGCGTGAAGGTCTTCATGGGCTCCTCGACGGGCGACATGCTCGTCGACCAGGCCGCCACCCTCGAAGGCATCTTCCGCCACGCCCCGACCCTCATCCTCACGCACTGCGAGGACACCCCGCGCATCAAGGCCGCCGAAGCGGCGGCCAAGGCGAAGTGGGGCGACGACGTCCCGGCGGCCGACCACCCGCGCATCCGCGACGCCGAAGCCTGCTACGCCTCGTCCTCGCTGGCCGCCGAACTGGCCCGGCGCCACGACGCGCGCTTGCATATCCTGCACATCACGACGGCCAAGGAGCTGGCGCTCTTCAGCGCGAGCCCGCTCAAGGGCAAGCGCCTGACCGCCGAAGCCTGCGTGCACCACCTCTGGTTCTCCGACGCCGACTACGCCCGCCTCGGCCACCAGATCAAGTGCAACCCCGCCATCAAGACAACCGCCGACCGCGACGCGGTCCGCGCCGCCGTGGCCTCGGGCGTCATCGACGTCATCGCGACCGACCACGCCCCGCACACCTGGGACGAGAAATCGCAGACGTACTTCAAGGCTCCGTCCGGCCTGCCGCTGATCCAGCATTCGCTGCTCATCCTCGTCGAACTCGCCCGCCAAGGGGCGTTCACGCTCGAAACCGCCGTCCAGCGCGCCTGCCATGCGCCGGCGATCCTCTTCGGCGTCGAGCAGCGCGGCTTCATCCGCGAAGGCTACTGGGCCGACCTCGTGGTCGTCGACCCCGCCAAGCCGCAGCCCGTGACCAAGGCCGGCCTGCACTACCAGTGCGGCTGGTCGCCCTTCGAAGGCCACGTCTTCGGCAGCAGCATCGAGCGTACCTTCGTCAACGGCGTCTGCGTCTATGAGCACGGCAAGGCCCGCGCCGACGCGCCGAAGGGCATGAGGCTGACGTTTGATGGAAACCGCCGCTGAAGGGCGGCGGCAGAGGACAGATTGCTGAGTCGATGGCTGAATCGATGACAGATGGCGGATCACAGGGAGAAAAGCAGGGCCGGATGAGAAGCGGTCGCAAAGACCTGCCGTCTCTCACCATCCGCCTCCCTGCCTTTGAATCTTGGTCCCCTGTCATCGATTCAGCACTCTGCCATCGACTCAGTCATCCCTCCTCCGCTTGTCCCCTTGCCACTTCGCCCCCCTGCCCCCTAGTTTTCCCGCGTGTTCACCCTGCTTAAGACCGATGAGACGACGGCGGCGCGCCTGGGCGTCCTGAAGACGCCACACGGGGAAGTCCGGACCCCGGTGTTCATGCCGGTGGGCACCCAGGCCACGGTGAAAGGGCTTTCCCCGCAGCAGGTCGCCGAGACCGGCGCCCAGATCCTGCTCAGCAACACCTACCACCTGAACCTCCGCCCGGGACGCGACATCGTGGCGGCCGCCGGCGGCCTCCACAAGTTCATGCACTGGGACAAGCCGATCCTGACCGACAGCGGCGGTTTCCAGGTCTTCTCACTGGCGAAGCTCCGCACGATCACCGACGAGGGCATCCGCTTCAGCTCGCATCTGGACGGCAACAAGCTGTTCCTCGACGTGAAGGACTGCTTCGACATCCAGGACAAACTGGGGTCGGACATCGCGATGGTGCTCGACGAATGCCCGCCCTACCCGTGCGACCGCGCCTCCTGCGAGGTCGCCGTGAACCGCTCCATCCGCTGGGCGAAGGAGATGCTCCGGCTGGCCAAGGACCGGGGCTTCCTGGCCTCCGGACGTCACCTCTTCTGCATCAACCAAGGCTCGGTCTACGACGACCTGCGCATCCGTTGCGCCGAAGAGCTCGGCGGCCTCGATTTCCCGGGCCACGCCATCGGCGGGGTCAGCGTCGGCGAGCCCGAGGAACACATGCTCCATCAGGTCGGCCTCGTCGCCCCGCTCCTGCCGAAGGACAAGCCCCGCTACGTCATGGGCGTCGGGACCCCGCCCCAGCTACTCCGCATGGTCGCGCTCGGCGCCGACATGTTCGACTGCACGATGCCCACGCGCATCGGTCGCCACGGCGGCGCGTTCACGCCCGACGGCCCGATCAGCGTCAAGCACCTCCGGTACAAGGAAGACCACGGCCCGCTCGTCGAAGGCATGGATAATTACACCTGCCGCCACTTCTCCCGCGCCTACCTGCGCCACCTGCACCACGCCGGCGAGCAGCTCGGCGGCACGCTGCTCGCGCTGCACAACATCCATTTCCTGCAGGACCTCATGGCCCAGGCCCACGCGCACATCGCCGCAGGCGACTTCGCCGCGTGGTCCGAGGCCTGGTGCGAACGCTACGAGACCGGCTCCAAGGACGAGATCCCGGCGGACTAAAGACAAACCAAAGGGAGACCGGAAACCGGCAAATTCGCTAGGGTATTTCATCCCCCCCGCCAATCATCCGGTCTCCGACTGCCCCTTGAGTTTGGATTCCCAGATCGAGGTAGGTTTGAGCGCCTCGCTCAACCGCGGCTGACCAAGGGTGATCAGCCCTACCCAACGACAACTATGTCGTGACGCGGTCCCGACCCTGCCTCGTGACACCCCCTTGCCCACGTGCCAGCGTGTCAACGTGCCCCCTCGCAGCTTCGCTGCGTGCCCCCTCGCTTTGACCTTCGGTCAAAGCGAAAAACTCTCCCCGCAGGAGCAGCTGGCCTTGGCGTTGGGGTTGGAGAACTTGAAGCCCCCGCCGATCATCTTGTCGGAATAATCCAACTGCGTGCCGCGAAGGTAGAGGGCCGACTTCGGGTCGACGAGGACCTCGACGCCCTCGGAGCGGACCAGGATGTCGGCCGGCTTGGCCTCCCCGACGAAACGCATCTTGTAGGACAGCCCGTTGCAGCCGCCGCCCGAGATCGCGACCCGGAGGAAGCGACCGTTCGCCTCGCGGACGGCCAAAGCCTTCACCTTCACGCCGGCCGAGGCCGTCAGGCGGATCAGGCGCTCGTCGGCGACGCGCGGCCCGGCGGCTGGTGCGGTGCTGTCCATCATCCGTCAGGATGAGGCCGCCCCTGCGAAAGACAAGTCGCCAGCCCATCCGAGCGGACCTCCCCGGGCCGGCCCGCAAAACAGGCTTGCCCGAGACCCTCTCCGGAGGGTTAAGATGCTGATCCGGGTCACGGTCGCGTAGCTCAGTTGGTTAGAGCGCAGCATTCACATTGCTGAAGTCACAGGTTCAAGTCCTGTCGCGACCACCATCCGGGAATCCGCCCCAGCCAGTCCGGCGCCGCGCCGTCGGGCGGGCGCGTCTAATACTTTATAATATTACAAGTCAGATTGTAATTAGGTATTCCCAGCGAACTGTCGCCTAATTAGTGCATAGCCTTTCGATGACGAGCTTCGCCGCCGCCTGGTTCCTCCGCCGCAACCTTCGCATCCCCTCCTGACGCTTTTCCCATGCCCGAACCTACTTCGTCCAAGCTCCCCGCCCAGCTCAACGAGCTGCTGGAGTTCCTGCATGAGCGACAGGATAAGCGCGGCAACTGCACGATGAAGGACCGGGCGGAACTCTGGCTCCGCTACGGCGGCGAGGAACTCGACATCAGCCCTCCGAATTTCCACAAGGCGATCGCCCTGTGGCTGACGCAGGCCGGCCTCGTGCAAAAGGACAAGACCGCGCACGTCGCGGCCGTGCTGTACTGCCTCGGGGTGACCAATTCCAACAATCTGTTCCAGAAAGTGAACCAAGGGAAGCTCATGACCTTCGGGATCGCCAAGAACGGACGAAGGAACGCCAAGGGCGCCCGTAAATCCTGAGGATTCCGAGCGATCCGACCGGGAGACGCGGCTCCGCCGAACCCGTTGACAAGGCTCCGACCCTGCGGATGATGAAGGGATGAGCCGGCATCAGCAAAGGCGCCAACACGGTGTCGCGCGGGCCCGTTCCCTCCTGGAACGCCGCATCAACGATCTTCGTTCGCGCTTCGGGCTGAAGCCGGACGCCGCCCCCCTGCCCGGCGAAGCCGCCTACGAGGACACCGAGATCGGCCGCGCCCCGGGCCAGCTACCGGCCGCCTCCCCCTTCGAATCGACCGTCCCCACCAAGTTCCGGGTCATCTCCTACGACGAGTCCAACTGCAAGGTGGAGGAGTTTTGCGACCTGGACTCCGTCGGCCGCTACGCCGGCAATCCGGGCATGGTCTGGATCCAGGTCCTCGGCATCACCGACCCGCAGATCGTCCACATCGTCGGCGCTTTCTTCGACATCCCGATGCTGGCCCAAGAGGACATCCTCACGGCCACGTCCCGGCCGAAGTTCGAAGAGCACGGCGACAAGCTCCTGGCCATCGCCCGCGCCGTCCGCATCGGCGTCGAGGAGGACACCCCGCGAGGCCAGCAGATCTCCATCGTCGCCGCCCAGAACTGGGTCATCTCCTTCCACGAGAACGACGAGAAGGTCTTCGAGGCCGTCGAGAAGCGCATCGCCGACAACAAGGGCAACATCCGCAAGTGGCACGCCGGCTACCTCCTCTACTCCCTCCTGGATACGCTGGTCGACCGGCTGCTCTACCAGACCGACGAGATCGAGGACGCCACCACCGAACTCGAGGACTCCATCCTGAAGGGCACCGACGATTGGGACCTCAACGAGGTCTACCGCCTCAAGCGCGTGGTCGTGCGCCTCAGCCGCCTCGCCCAGCCGCTCAAGGACATGGTCAGCGTCCTGGAGCACTACGAACACCCTCTCCTGCCCACGTCCCTGGACATGTTCCTGCGCGACCTCTACGACCACGCCATCCGCGCGGCCGACCGCATCGAGCATGCCCGCATGATCCTGCAGGACCTGCAGGAATACCACCATACCCAGCAGGAGCGGAAGACCAACGAGGTCATCCGCGTGCTGACGGTCATGAGCTCGGTCTTCATCCCGCTGACGTTCTTGGTCGGGCTCTGGGGCATGAACTTCCACTTCATGCCCGAGATCCACACCGAGTGGGGTGATAAATACGGCTACTTCCTGGCGCTCGGCTCCATGGCCGCCCTCGCCGCCGGCATCATCGTCTGGATGAAGCGCAAGGGGTGGTTCTGAGGGCGGGAGCGCCGGCAGCGCGGAGGGCAGTGCTGATCGCCGAATGGAGGTCTGAGTTGAGGGCTGAATGGACGTGAAGGCAGGATGGCCCCTCGGGCTGTCTGCTCTGTGACTTTGTCAATTCAGCCCTCCATTCAGACCTTCACGCCGTCCTCCGTTCTGCACTCTATTCAGCACTTCACGCACAATCCTGCGCGTCGACGTCGAGGACGTCGATGACGTCCTCGTCCCCGAGGATCCTGGCGCGCAGGGGCAGCAAGGCGGCGAGCAACGACTTCACGCCGGTGACGAGATACCAGATGTGCACGCGGTGCTGGTCCTGGACCTTCTCGAACGGGCACGGGGCCGGGCCGCGGATCTCGCACAGGCCGGGGTGCAGCCGCTCGAACTCCTTGACCCAGGCGTCGGCCATGAAGTTGACCTTCTCGGCGCTCCGCCCTCGGAAGACATGCCGAATGAGGTGCCGGTCCGGCGGGTAGCCGAACTCGGCGCGCTTCTCGAGCTCGGCGGCGGCGAAGCCGTGGAAATCGAGCCGCTTGGCGAACTGGATGGGATCGGAAGCCGGCTGGAAGCTCTGCACGACGACCACGCCCTCGAGGTCGCCACGGCCCGCGCGGCCGGCCACCTGGGTGAGCAGCTGGAACGTGCGTTCGGCGGCGCGGAAGTCCGGCAGCTGCAAGGAAAGGTCGGCGTCGATGATGCCCACCAACGTCACGCGCGGGAAGTCGAGGCCCTTGGCGATCATCTGCGTGCCGAGGAGCATGTCATGCTTGCCGGCCCGGAAGTCCGAGAGGACCTTCCGGAAGAGGTCCTTCTTGCCCATGGTGTCCGAGTCGATGCGGGCCACGCGGGCGCGCGGGAAGAGCTGGGCGATGGTCTCCTCGACCTTCTGGGTGCCGTAACCCTTCCAGCGGACCTTGGGGGAGCCGCAGCTCGGACAGAGCACCGGGGCGCGTTCCTGATGGTTGCAGAGATGGCAGCGGGCGGTGTCGTCGGTACGGTGCAACGTCAGCGAGACGCTGCAGCGCTTGCACTGGACGGCCTCGCCGCAGTCCGGGCAGACCAAGGAACGCGAATGGCCGCGACGGTTGAGGAAGAGGATCGACTGCTCGCGGCGCTCGAGCCGGGCGCGGATGCCGTCGATCAGCTCGCGGGACAGGATGTGCTGGCCCTTGGAATGGATGACCTCGCGCCGCATGTCGACGACGCGGAAGGCCGGCATCGGACGGTCGTCGACGCGCCTGGCCATGACGTCGAGCACATACCGGCCCGTGGAGGCGTTCCGCCACGTCTCAAGCGAAGGCGTGGCGGAGCCCAGCACGCAGGCCGCGCCGAGCAACGAGGCGCGCATCACCGCGACGTCGCGACCATGATACATCGGCGTCTCGCCTTGCTTGAAGGAAGGCTCATGCTCCTCGTCGACCACGATGAGGCGGAGGTCCGGAAGCGGGGCGAAGACGGCCGAACGCGCGCCGACCACCACCCTCGCCTGCCCGAGCGACATCGCCAACCAGGCGTCGAAACGCTCACCGGCGGAAAGATGGCTGTGCCAGACGACCACCTTGGCGCCGAGGTCGGCGAGGCGGGAGCGGAGGCGACCGACGGTCTGCGGCGTGAGCGCGACTTCAGGGACGAGGAAGATCGCGGAGCCGCCTTCGGCCACGACCTTGCGGATGAGGGCCACGTAGACCTCGGTCTTGCCCGAGCCCGTGACGCCGTGCAGCAGGTGCGCGCGGAAAGCCCTTGAATCCAAGGTCTGCGTGACGGAAGCCACCGCCGCGACCTGCTCGGGATTGAGGGTGTGCCCGGCCGAAGCGATGGTCTCCCCTTCGGCGTAAGGGTCGTCATAAGCCACGCGCCACAGCACGCGGGCGTCCTCCTTGACCGTGCCGGCCTTGATCAGGGCGTCGACGGCCTGCTGGGAGACGCCGAGGCCATCGACCATCTTCGCACGGTCGGCGGGCTCCGTCTGGGCAGCCAGGAAATCGACGACCTGTGCCTGGCGCGGAGCCTTGCGCCGAAGTTTTTCCAAGGCCTCCGGGGCGGGCGGGACGACCAGGGTGAGCAGGCACCGCAGCACGGGCCGCACGCCCTTGCGGATCGCGGCGGGCAGGACGGCCTCCAGGACGGAATTAAGGCCGCAGCCATAGTAGCCGGCCATCCACTCCGCGAGCCTGCAGCAGTCGGGAGTCATGACCGGCTGCTCGTGCTCGAGCATCATGATGCTGCGCAGACGGGCGGCGGGCGGCGGTTCGGCCGGGTATTTCCACACCACGCCGATGCTCGTGCGGCCGCCGAGCGGCACACGCACCAGCTGACCGACGCGCAAGGTGTCCCTCAGGGCCGCCGGGACCGAATACGAGTAGGCCCGGGCCCCGCCGTCGAACGGGACCACCTCGGCGACGCCGGGTTCGATTTCGCCGAAAAGATCGGGCACAAGGAGAGGCTCGCCGAAGCGAGGCGGGGATTCAAGCGGACACCGTGGACGAGCGGTCCCGAATCGGTCTCAGGCGGGGATCTCCCTGGTCGGGACGGTCGAATGGGTGGCGATCCGGGCGCACATCAGGGACCAGAAGCAGCCGATGCAGTTGGCGACGACCAGCTGGAGGTCCGTCGGCATGCTGTAGAAGATCAGCGTGCCGGGGAGCCAGACGAAGTAGTTCGTCAGCAGGTTCGGGAGCACCAGGCGGCGATACCAGCCCGGGCCCATCGCCGCACGCAGGCGGGCGGTGTCCCAGCCGCAATCCTTCCAGAAGTGGGAGATGGCGTTGAACGGCGCGCCGATGAAGATCGTGAAGCCGACCATATCCGCGAGCACCTTGAGGAGGACCGTCCGGAGGTTGGCCTCACTGCCGAACCAGGCAGCCTGGAGGATGTAGAAGTAGCTGACCAACATCCCCATCAGGGCCCACCAGGTCATGCTATGCAGCAGGTCGCGGAAGGGATGCGCCGGGCGGAGGCTCCGGAAGACCATGCGGAAGCACCACGGGATCAGACCGGAGGTGATGGCCGTGCAGATCGCGGCGAAGGCCATCGGGTTGGCCGCGTTAACGGCCCCGATGCGATTGAGCGACGTGGCGACCGCGGGGGCGTTGTAATACGCCACGACCACGCCCGCGGCGGCGAACATGATGATCACCAACGGCAGGGCGATGTCCCGCAACGCCTTGATGCCGGCGGCGAGCGGGGAGGCGGCGGCGTCGCTCATGCGAGGAACTTGCGCAACAGCTGGTCGATGAGGACCGGGTTGGCCTTGCCCTGCGTGCGCTTCATGATCGGACCCTTGAGCGCGTTGATGGCCTTCTCGTTGCCGGCGCGGTATTCGGCGATGGATTTCGCCACGGCCGGATCGGCGATGACTTCCTGGACGATCTTCTCGAGCTCGCCGGTGTCGCTGTTCTGGCGGAGGCCTTTGGCGTCGACGATGGCGGCGGCGTCCCGGCCGGTCTTGAACATCTCGGCGAAGACTTCCTTGGCCTGCTGCTTGGAGATCACGCCGTCGTCGGTCAGCTTGACCAGGCCGGCGAGCTGCGCGGGCCTGATCGGGCAGGACGCGAGCGAGAGGGGGGACTGAGCGGCCTCCTCGAAGGCGCCCGCGGAGCCGGCCGAGGCGGCGAGGTCGCGGAGCAGGTCGTTGGCCATGAGGTTGGCGATGCCCGAGGGATTGGCCGGGTGGGCGGCCACGGCGGCCTCGAACCATTCGGCGAGGTCGCGGTCGTTCACGAGCACCGAGGCGGCGGTGTAAGGCAGGCCGAGCTTCTCGACGTAGCGGCGCTGGCGGTCGTAAAGATTCTCGGGAACCTGCTTCGCGAGGCGCGCGACGGTCTCGCGGGAGATCCTGAGGGTCGGGATGTCCGGATCCGGGAAGTAACGGTAGTCGTGGGCGTCTTCCTTGTCGCGGAGGACGTAACCACGGGCGAGTTCGGCGTTCCAGCCGCGGGTCTCCTGCGTGATGGAGCGGCCGGCTTCGAGCTCGCGGATCTGGCGGGCGGTCTCGTGGATGACCGTATCGCGGACGCTGGAGATCGAGTTGAGGTTCTTGGTCTCGGTGCGGGTGCCGAGCTTCTCGGCGCCCCGGCGACGGACGGACACGTTGCAATCGCAGCGCAGCTGGCCCTTCTCCATGTCGCAGTCGGCCACGCCGGCTTGGGTCAGCATCGCGACGAGCGAGCGGAGGAAGGCCTCGGCCTCGGCGGAGGAACGGAGGTCCGGCTCGGTGACGATCTCGAGGAGCGGCACGCCGGCGCGATTGTAGTCGACCAGCGAGCCGCCGCCCGCGTGGCTGAGCTTACCCACATCCTCCTCGAGGTGGGCGTGGTGGATGCGGATGAACTTGTGCTCGCCCATCACGTTGCGCGAGGCGCCCGGGAGCTCGATCTCGACCTGGCCGCCGACGACGACCGGGAAGTCCTTCTGGGTGAGCTGGTAGTTTTTCGGGTTGTCCGGATAGAAATAGTTCTTCCGGTCCCAGGCGCAGCGCTCCGGGACCTCCGCGCCCACGACGAGGCCGAAGAGGATGGCCTTCTCGACCGCCTCACGGTTCACCACCGGCAGCGTGCCGGGGAGGCCGAGGACGACGGGGTCGACCTGCTCGTTCGGCTCCTGGCCGAAGCCCCAGGGCGAAGACGCGAAGACCTTGGCGCGGGTGCGCAGCTGCACATGGACCTCGAGGCCGATGACGACCTCCCAATCAGAGGGTACGTGGCTCATAGGGCGGCTTGCTGGTGGGCGTAACCATGGGCGGCCTCGAAGAGGCGGCCGGCGGAGAGGAGCTTGGCCTCGGAGAACGGGGCTCCGACGAGATGGAAACCGACCGGGAGGTGACCGGACTTGCCGCAGGGCACCGAGATCGCCGGGAGACCGGCGAGGTTGGCGGGGATCGTGAAGATGTCCTCGAGGTAGAGCTGCAGCGGGTCCGAAGCCTTCTCGCCGATCTTGAAGGCGGGGGTCGGGACGGTCGGGGTGAGGAGCACGTCGACGCCGGCCAGGGCGGCGAGGTACTCGGCGCGGATCTTCGCACGGGCGCGGAGGGCGCGGACGTAATAGGCGTCGGCGTAACCGGCGCTGAGCACGAACGTCCCGAGCAGGATGCGGCGCTTCACTTCGGGTCCGAAGCCCTCGGAACGGCTCGCCGTCATCATCTCGACCGGCGTGCCGGCGACGGACGAGCGGTGCCCGTAGCGGACGCCGTCATAGCGGCCGAGGTTCGAGGAAGCCTCGGCGGTCGCGACGACGTAATAGGTCGGCACCGCGAGGTCGGCGGAAGGCAGCTCGACCTCGGAGACCGCGCAGCCTTGCGCGCGGTAGAATTCGCCGACGGCGGTGACCGCGGCGGCGACCTCAGGGGCGACGCCCTTGCCGAGGAAACCCTTCGGGATGCCGATGCGGAGCTGCTTCGCGTCGCCGGCCGGCGTGAGCGCGCGGTCGGGCGGACCGAAGCAGGTCATGTCACGCGTGTCGGCCGAAGCCAGCGCGTGGAGGAGCAGTGCGCAGTCCTCGACGCTGCGGGCCATCGGGCCGATCTGATCGAGGGACGAGGCGAAGGCGACGAGTCCGAAGCGGGAGATCAGGCCGTAAGTCGGCTTCAGGCCGACCACGCCGCAATGCGAGGCGGGCTGGCGGATGGAGCCGCCGGTGTCGGAACCCAGCGAAAGCGGCACCAGGCCGGCCGCGAGGGCCGCGGCGCTGCCGCCGGAAGAACCGCCCGGGATCCGGGCGAGGTCCCAAGGGTTGAACGTCTTGCGGAGCGCCGAGTTCTCGGTGGAGGAACCCATCGCGAACTCGTCCATGTTCAGGCGACCGTAGAGGATCGCGCCGGCCGCGCGGAGGCGTTCGGCGACGTGCGAGTCGTAAGGCGAGACGAGCGGCGCGAGCATCTTGCTCGAGCACGTGAGCGGCTGGCCCTTGACCGCGATGTTGTCCTTGATCGCGACCGGGATGCCTTCGAGCGGGCCCCGGCCCTGCCCGGACCGGCGGCGGGCGTCGGAAGCATCGGCCTGCGCGAGCACGTCGGCCGGGTCGAGGTGCGTGAAAGCGCCGACCTTCTCGTTCATCGTGTGGTAGCGGGCGACGAGGGCTTCGCAGAGGACGCGGGAGGTGAGCGTGCCGGCCGCGAGACGGCGGCCGAGCTCGGCGGCGGAAAGCGTATGGAGCGCGTCGGCCATGGCTTATGATTCATCGTCCACGACGCGCGGGACGGAGATCTGCCCGTCGCGCGCGCCGGGGGCGATGCGGGTGACGGCTTCGGCGCCGAGGACCGGTCCCGGCTCGTCGGAGCGGAGCGCCGCTTCGCCGACCACGCGGGCGTCGCCGACCGCCGCGGGGAGGTCGGCCTGCGCCAGCGCCTGGAAGTGACCCAGGATCTGGCTGAGCTGCGACGAGTAGAGCGCCTTCTCCTCGGCCGTGAGGCTGAGGCGGGCGAGCCTCGCGAGATGGTCGATGTCGAAACCCTCGGCCATGGCGATCAACGGCGGACGGTCCAGCCGGCGCCCTTCTCGAGCGTGGCGATGACGACGCCGAGGGCTTGGTTGGTCTCCTCGTCGGTGAGCGTGCGGGCCGCGTGGCGCCAGCGGATCTCGAAGGCGAGGCTGCGGTGGCCTTCCGGGAGGCCTGGTCCGGTGAAGACGTCGAAGCAATGGACCGACTCCAGCGCGAACTCCTTGCCGGCGGCCTTGGAGGCGCCTTGCCGGACGCGGCTTTCGACCTCGGCGGCGGCGACGCCGACCGGGACGATGACCGCGACGTCCTTGGTGACGGGCGGGAAGGACGAGAACGCCTCGAAGCGCGGGACCTTGCGGGCTTCGGCGAAGGCCGTGCGCGGGAAGCAGACTTCGCCGGCGATGACGGAGCTCTTCAGGCCGAGCGAACGCGTCCAGCGGAGGTCGAGGACGCCGCAGGCGCCTTCGGCCGCGCGGCCGCGGTCGACAAGGGCGGCGGCGTGGTCGGCCTGCCAGAGACCGCCGTTGGCGGCGGCGAACGAAAGCCGGACGGTGGCGACGCCGGCGAGGGCGGCCGCGTCCTGCAGGAGGCGCTTGGCGCGGAGGGCGTCGAAGGACTCGCGCGGCTTCCAGGAACGCGTCCCCGGCTCGGCGACGATCGCGAAGGCGACCGAGAGGAATTCACGGACCGTGCCGTCGGCCTGCGGACGGAAGACCGTGCCGACCTCGAAGAGTCCGCGCGGATCGGCATGCACCGAAAGGTTGAGCGCGAGCGCGCCGGCGAGGCCGGGGATGAGCGACGCGCGGAGGTGCGTCTGCTCGGCCGTCAGCGGATTGTCCATCGCGAGCAGGGCGGCCTGATCGGCGCCGAGCGTGCGGGCGAGTTCCGCGGCGTCGCGGAGCGAATAGTGGCAGCACTCCGTGAAACCGGCGCCGGCGAGGCGGGCCGAGACCTCGCGGGTGAAGACGGACGTCGGGGCGTCCTCCTCGCCCGGCAGCGGGGCGATCGGGCGGCCGGCGGGCACCTTGTCGGTACCGTGGATGCGGATGAATTCTTCGACGAGGTCGATCGGGCGGGTCACGTCGGAGCGGAACGAAGGCACCAGCACGGAACTGCCG
>Ga0163212_1000938_pt1 | contig 12971 bp, 12 predicted proteins | sample Malawi_45m_30L_FD_113532 | JGI IMG/M metagenome (GOLD analysis project Ga0163212, IMG submission 113532) | Freshwater microbial communities from Lake Malawi, Central Region, Malawi to study Microbial Dark Matter (Phase II) - Malawi_45m_30L | ecosystem: Environmental > Aquatic > Freshwater > Lake...
GCGTTCTGCATTTCTCAAACCGCGGGATCGCGGTTCAAGAGGGACATTCCGCTCTTCAAAAGCACAGACTTCGAGATCGGCTCGCGGTTGCCGACGATTTTGACAGCCTGCGCGCCGGCGAGCTGGCCCAGGAAAGTGGTGAGATCGACCGGAAGAGCATTTCGTGCGGCCAGGGCCATGACCGAAAAGAAGGCGTCCCCTGCCCCGATGGTATCGGTAATATCGTCTCCCAAGGGCGGACAGGCCGCGTTGTTGCCGTCCGCATCGAGGCCGATCGTTTTGACCGCGCCGCGGGTGAGCCAGCCAGCGCGGGCCTTGAGATGGGCGCGGAGCTTGTCCAACTCGGCCGCGATGTCGACATGGCGATGTCCGCAGGAAAGAAGGATTTCCTGTTCGTCCAACGAGAAGACATCCGCGCGGCGGTATTGCCGGGAAATGATGTTGAAGCCGTGGTTGTTCGAGTTGGTCTGACAGTTCAGCGCGAGGAAAACGCCGCTGTCCTGTAGGAAGTCGCGCACGGCTTGCTGCATGAGGCCGTGGCCGAAGTCCGCGAGCACGATGAGATCGGCATTTTTGATTTCGGCCTCGAGTTTGCCCAGCACGCGGTCGATCACAGCCTGATTGGGCGCTTCGGCGTTGATGAAATTGACCGAGAATAACTTGCTCAGGTCTTTCCCTTCGCTGACCGGTTCGACGTAGCGCTGCTTGATGATGGAGACAAAGTCGGGATCGCGGACCGTCGCATCGTCCTCTGTCGGCATGAACATGCGCAGAGTCGGCTCCAGCCAACCCTCCGTGCCGAGGAGCGAGACCAGTCGGACATTCGGTGTGAACTGTTTGATGTGACGATAGACGGCGAGCGCACCGCCGGCTTGCGCTTCTTCTTCGAGGTAGCGACCGGAAATGATGCGATTCTTCGAAGTGAGGCCCTGAACTTTAACGAAGGAGTATTTGTCGAAAATGGTGTCACCAACCACGAGAACGCGGAGTCCGGCGAACCCAGCCACCGCATCGGCGAGATCCTGCGGAGAGACTCGCGAGGCGAGCTGCCCGCAAAATTCGGCGACCTCGGGGTTGACGGTTTCGAAATGGCGATTGAGGAGACGCGTCGAGCTGAAAACAACATCGCCGAGATATTGAACCTCGCCGCCGTATTTTTGCACCGTGGCGACGTCGTCGTGAATGTTGCCGGTGACGTCATTGGCCGTATCCGAATACTCCGTTCCCTTGCAGTAAATGTGCGGCTTGACCGTTTCGATCGCTTCAACCGCCGCGGCATGCGGGACGAGAACGACGTAATCGACGCATGACAGGGCAGCCAGCGTGCGCGCACGGAGCGCGTCGTTGAAATACGGGCGACCCGGGCCTTTGTTCACATGCTTTTCGTCGGTGATCGTGACAACCAGAACATCGCCAAGTTTCTTGGCATCTTCGAGGTGAACAATGTGCCCGGGATGGACGAGATCGAACGTCCCATGGCACTGAACCAAGCGCTTGCCTTCGCCACGCAGTTTGTCAAAAAGCGCGGACGCTTCGGCGAACGGAATGATTTTGGGGGAAGACATCAGCGGGCCAAATAATCCAGGCAACCCGTGTCGCGTCCGACCTGCATAAACTTCATGTTGTAATGCTCGGGGGCGTCGATGTCGGGAAATAGTCCGGACTCCAAGGTCTTCCGGAGATCGGCGACCTCCTGCTTGATACTGCTGACGGGTTTGTAGCCGAGGTCGCGCAGGATGCGGTCCGAGGAAATGTGGTAATCGCGGTGATCCGTAGTGTCGGTGACTTTTATTTCGACATTAAGGTCGGACAACTCGGATTGGATGATCTTGGCGATGTCGATGACCTTGTGGTTTTCGAAGCCGAAGTTGAAGGTGCGGCCGTTGATTTTGTCCGCCGGCGCCTCGACCAGCAGTCCGTAGAGGTTGATCATATCGGTCATTCCGACATTCGGACGACGTTGCTGTCCGCCGTGCACAGTAATCACGCGTTTACGAAGGGCATCGGCGGTCAGTTTGTTGACCGTCAGATCGAAGCGCTGGCGCGGCGAGTAGCCGCAGATGGTGGCTGGGCGGACATTGACCGCGCAAAACTCGGGACTCGCGGCAGAGAGAACGAGCCATTCGGAGAGGGCCTTGTATTTCGAGTAGTAAGTGAGCGGCTCGGGTTCGAGACGTTCGTTGATTTCGGATTCCGTGCGGGCGCCGAAGACACTGGAGGACGATGCATTGATGAAACGCTTCACGCCGGATTCTTTGGCCAGGGCGAGGAGCATGCCGACGGCATCGAAGTTCACCTGGCGGGTGAGGACTTCGTCGATATCGCCGGTCGGATCATTGGAAATCGCGGCGAGATGGATCACGGTATCGCGGTCGGCCAATGCCTCGCGCACTTTGGCTGTGTCGCGGAGATCGCCGCGGACCAGACCGAAACGCTTCTCCCATTCGGGCCACTTCGGGTCGGCCTTGAGAGCATCGAGGCCGGCTTCGGTGTAGAGCATGAGGTCGAGGACGCGAACATCGTGTCCGAGACCGAGGAGATGCGGAACGAGCCGGCTTCCTACGTATCCGAATCCGCCAGTGACGAGGGTTTTAGACATAATTAGAAAAGTTAGAAGTCGGAATGAAGAATGATGAACTATTTGAACAGCCGGTTTTTAACCACGGACACCACGGATCACACAAATAATTGGAGCGGAAGCAGCCGAAGCCAATACTCAGGCAAATTTTGCGTTCTGCATTCTACATTCATCATTTTTATTAAGCTTTGTGGATGTAATTCTTTGGTTGTTCGCGGAGGGTCTCGAGGTTGCTGTCGATCCAACGTTTGGTGTCTGCGATCCCCTCCTCCAGCGAAACGCGATCCTGCCAGCCGAGCTTGGTTCGGGCGAGAGTGGCGTCGAGAAGGTAGGCGGAATCTTTGCCGGGGCGATCGGCCACGATTTCGGCGAAGTCTTCGAATTTTACGCCGGCTTGGTCGCACATGAGCGCCACGAGGTCGCGGATGGAAATGGTGCGTTTGGTCGAAAGATGTAAAACTTGCCCGGGTGCGCCGCCCAGCGCAGCGCGGAGGGTGCCGTCGGAGACATCGTCGATGTGAATGAAAGAACGCACTGAGTGTCCGCCTCCGTGCAGTTGGAGCTTTTGACCGAGCGCGAGGAAAAGCAGGGTGCGCGGGACGATGCGGTAGAGCTGCTGGCCAGGTCCGAAGACATTGGCCGCACGGGTGAAGACGGCGGGGAAATTGTATTGGCGAATGAAGGTCTGCAGATGCAGGTCGCAGGCCGCGCGTGAGGCGGCATAAGGTGTGCTCGGATTGAACGGCGCGTCCTCGCGCACGTCACCCGAACAACTGCCGTAGACTTCGGGCGTCGAGACGTGGACGTATTTCTTCAGTCCGGACATTTTGCGGAGCCCGTCGTGCAGACGCACATTGGCCACGACATTAGTTTGATACCAGTGGTCCGGGTACTCCCAACTTTCGGCGACCATGCTTTGCGCCGCGAAATTGACCACATAGGGCGCGCCAAAATCAGAAATGGCATCGAGAAGCTCGCTGGTGTGAAGATTGAGGTCGAGTTGGGCGAAGCGGAAACGCGAGAGTTCTTCCGGCGTCCGCTGCCAGCGATACGGGAGAAAAACGGGATGCGCTTCGGCCGAGCGACTGGTGCCGATAACTTCCCAGCCCTCGCGCAGGCAGTGCGAGACGAAGCTAGCGCCGGAGAAGGAATTGCTCCCGATAACAAAGATGCGTTGGGGGTCACTCATTGGGTGAAGACACGGGGATGGGCGGAACCATAGCTGGAGAAGCGGAGCCTTCGCGGAAGCGGCCTTGTTCGAGGCGGAGCAGACGATACCAGAGTTCCTCGACGCGGTTGCGATAGGTGACAGAGTTGCGTTGCCAACTCACGCCAACGGCGAGTTCGAGGTGTTGCTTCTGGGTTTCGGTCATGGCCGCATTTTTGGGCGCGCCGCCTGCGCTCATTCCAATGACCGGCGATCCGAGGTCGACCATACGCTGGAGGTGGCGCGTGCGGTCTTGCAACGATTCCTGCAAGATCGACGCGATTGTTCCGGCCACGCTGTAGACTTCGCTGTCGTCGCGATTGGCCGCGCTGCGGGCGGCTTGCAACCCGGCAGAGACGCGGTCGAGCGCCCCGGGTTCATAGCCGGGAGTTCCCGTTTCGAGGGGGGCAAGAATCGGATCAATGAAGGGAAGCAGGAGCGTGCTGGGAGCATCACCGGGCACCGGGGTTCGTCCGACTTTTTCCTGTTGCAGGTAGAAAGCGAATCCGCCGACCGCGAGGACAAGCACCGCGAGCATGGAGAGCCACGCGGCGGTGCTGCGATCGCCGCGATCGCGCGACTGGCCGGAGAATTTCGAGGCGCTCTCGAAGGTCGAGCGCCGGCGGGAACGCCGCTCTTCGCCATCACCGTGACGGCGGCGGGAGCGACGTCTGCGCCGCGGCGAAGAATCGTCGGGCGCAGGCGCGGGGCGGTTGATGTCGTCGAAGATCATCGGATAAATCCGGACAAGCTGCCGCCCTTGGTCGCGGGAGGCAATCCCCGACCGGACCGTTGCGAGTAGTCTGTCTCGCGCAAAATTTGTTTGCGTCCCTACCCCAACCCTCGTCCGGACAAAGGATGGACTTTGCCGGGCACGACGCGCTGCGCAGTGACTTCCACCTCGCGTTGCGTCCCGAGCAAATCAAGCAAGACGGCCACACGCTCTTTGGCCGGCATGACGCGGGTGACCACGGCACGCAGGCCTTTGAATGGTCCGTCGAGAACCGTCACCTCGTCGCCAGGTTCGATCTGCGGAGCTATCTCGATCGTTTCGTTGTCGCGAACGAACTCGCGCAATTCGCCGATGACGCACTCGTCGACCACGGAAGGTTGTCCGCCGAAACCGACGATTTTGGTCACCCCCATGGCCGAGGCGGCCATGCGGTAGTGCGTGCGGTAAGGGAACCGTGCGAAAATGTAGCAAGGAAAGAGGGCTTCCTCGAACCACTTCTTGCCCGACAGCGTGGCGCGCTGGAAACGGATGGTCGGACTGAACACTTCGAGGTCCGCGTGCGTGCGCAGGAATTGCGCGGCCAGTTTCTCGTGCTTGGGCTGCGTGCGCAGGCAAAACCAGAGCGGATCGGTCGATTCGATGATGGGCGCGGAAGTCATGGCGTCACATTTTCAGAAAGGTCGAAACCAAGGGAACGAGGCGCTTGGCTTTTTTGTTCCAGGACTCGAGACGCTCGACGCGATGGCCGAGTCCGTCGGGAGCACCGTTGGCGGGATCATCGACGGCATCCCGCAGGCGACTGAGGCGGTCGTTGGCGTGGTTGATCCGCACGGAAAGTTGGTCGCGCAAGAAACCGCGGACCAAAGTCGGCAACTCCACCTCGGCCTCGTAGTAATCTTTGCGGTCGCCAGGTCGGTAGCTGACGCGCACCGCACCGACGCCACGCAGGAGGCGCAAACCTTGGCTGGCCGAACCTTTGCTGATCCCGAGGCGGCGCACCAATTCGTCGAGGGTCATGGCGCCGCCGTTGGCGAAAAGGAGCCCGTAGATTTCCCCGACGGAACGCGGGAGCGAGAGGTAGCGGCCGAGATGGACGAAGAATTCGACCACCTCCCGTTCGGCGGGGGTGATGCGGCTGGAGGTCCGGGATGCCTCCAAGGTGTGGGCGCGGGCCATCTGAAGGAAGTTTAGCGCACTGGGCCGAATGTTCAAGTTTTTATGAACACACTGAACAGCGGGTTGTCTCTTTGGAAGAAATTGAAGTTCAGAGCACCGCTCCCTACATATCAAGCCTGATGGAAATGCATACCCCGGCCTGGTTGAAGGGCATGAAGATCCCGACCTGGCAAAAGCGGGATGACCTCTTCATCGTGCCGGCGGGTGGATGGCTTCTTGTGGCGGGCATTCTTTTCTCGGTTTTTCTGGCCGGTGGGCGGCTGCTGTGGGCGCAGGGCATCGTGACTGTATGCATCGGTCTACTCTGGTTTTGGCACGCGCCGGCGAAACTTCCCTCTAAAGTCGTGGTGGTTATGTTGGCCGTGCTGGCTGCGCTGCCGCTCGCTGCTTATCTGCCGGGCGATTGGCTGGGTTTGCCCTCGTGGCGAAGCGAACTTCGGGAATATCCCGCGATCACTTGGTCGTTTTTCGCTACGCCGCAACCATGGCTCACTTTTCATTGTTATTTACTATGGTTGACGGGACTGGCTCTGGCCATGTGGTGCGCGTGTCAGGAATGGGATCATTACCATCGGGGAACGTTAGCCCGCATGTATGCGGGGGGAATGCTCGCCATCGCGCTGTTCGCGATTTTCGGCAACACCACGGGATATCAGCCGGCGTGGTGGGTGAGCACGGACGGATTTGGTCCGTTCCTCAACCGCAACCAATGGGGCGCCGCGCTGGGATTCACCGGCGTGGTTTCCATCGCACTGATCCACCAATGCATCCGGCAGGAATACAAGCAGGGCGCAATCTTCTGGCTGATCGCCACGGCGGTGTTCATCGGCAGCATCATTTACAACGGTTCGCGCGGGGGCGTGGTGGTTTTGATCGGGGGCGGATTCGCTTACTGGGCGATATACGGGATCATCCGCCAGCAATACCGCTACGCGGCGGTCGGCATTTCTTTTTTGCTCATTGCCTTCGCCCTGTTTGCCATGGGAGGCGGCGAACTTCTCGAACGTTTCGTGGGGTTGCGCACGTTGGTCGAGGGGGAAGCAAGCGAAGATGCTCGCTTGCAATTTTACCGCATGACCATGGCAGTGGTGGCGGGTTCACCGCTGGCCGGTTTCGGTCTGGGCAATTTCGAATATGTTTTTCCTTTCTACCTGGACTTCGAACCGATGTTCGACCGGCGCCCCGTGCATCCGGAAAGCAGTTGGTTGTGGCTGGCCAGCGAAGGAGGCTGGCTTCTTCTCGTCGCGGTTGCCGTGGCACTTTTCATCCTTTTTCGGGTGAGCTACACCGCGCGCAAATCGCGCGCTTCGACCGCGCGATCGGCCGGGTTGGCTTGTGCCGCGATGCTGGCCTTCAACGCGGCGTTCGAAGTCAGCGCGCACCGCATCGGAACTCTTTTCCCCGTGATTGTTCTGGCCTGCCTCGCCCTGCCGCCGACAAAGGGAGCGGAGTTTGGCGCGATGCTGCGCAGGGCGGCCAAGGCGAGCGGCGTTTTGTTCATTGCGATCGGACTGGTCTGGCTGGCCGGCGGATGGGGCTTCGCCATCTTGCCCTCCGTGCAGGGAATCAGCGCGTTGCAGGATGATGCCAAAGCGGCCAAAGACGCCGCACGTCCGGAGGAAGCAATTCAACTTCTGCATCGATGCGAAAAGTTTCGTCCGTTGGACTGGAACATTCATTGGACTTTGAGCGGTTGGATGCTGGAGCAGGGACAACTTGATCCCGCTTGGCAGGAATTCCGTTCGGCCAACGCCCTGTTGCCTTACTTGTATTGGACCATCAGGGACGGGACCTTGAAGTGGATGACCGCCTCGCCCGGTCGCGCAGCGACCGCAATCCTGCAAGCCTTGTCGCGCGCGCCGGAGGCGAAGAGGCCGGAAATCTACGGAGACTTCCTCAACAAAAGCGCAAACAATCCGCCGCTGCGCTCGATGCTGCTGCGCCTTTTTCCCGACAATGACGAATTCGAGTTCGTTCGTATCCGTCAAGCCACCCCGCAGGCCTCGGCAAAACGATTGAAGCGCCTCGTTGCGCAGACCGACAACCTCTCTCGCGCGGACGAAAGTCTGGCCGCTTCCGTTCTCCGCCTCATGCTGCAGCGCGGCCAGTTGGCGGAGATCGATACCGTGGTCGGCGAGAATCTGCGGCTCAAACGCATCGCATGGGATGTTCTCTTCGAGCGCGAACTGCAGGAAAAGCGGACGAAGGAGGCGCTGGATATCTATTTCACTTACGGCCCGCGGCCGCCCATTCCCGCGACGTTGAATCGTTCCGACCTGCGCAGCGTGGAGCGCGCCGCCGCCTTGGCCCCGATGGACATCGCTACATCCATCGCCTACTATCAGGCCTTGGATGCCGCGCAGCGGGAAGACGACGCCATGTGGCAACTGCGCCGCATCATGGAACTACCGAACGCCCCGGCTTATATTTGGTTCTTGGCAGGACAGACGGCGCACCGCAAAGGCGATTTTGAAGAAGCCCTGAATTTCATCCGCACTTTCCAGAAAAAAACACAACCGTGAGCCCACACCCGCACGACACCGGTCCCAGCGACGAACTAAGCGCGGAGGAAATGCGCCAACTCGGCCGCAAGCGGATAATGAAGCGACTGCTTGTCTTCGGATTGCCTACCCTGCTCGTTCTTGCCGGTGTCGTGGCCATCGCGATTCCGCTGATCAAAGACTGGCGCGCAATGCAGTTCGTCGAGCGGGCGAAGGAGCTCTCCGCCCAGGGCAAGCTGCAGGAGGCATTCAACAACGCGGCGTCGGCACTGCAAATGCGGCCGGCGTTGCCGGAGGTCAAACGCACCTACGCGCGAGTGCTGCTTGCCGCGAATGAGCCCGCGTGCCTGCAGGTCATGCAGCAACTGATCGATTCAGGCAAAGCCACTGCCGAGGACCGCCTCGAACTGGCCGAGGCCGCCCTGCGTTTCGGCGATGTTTCTTTGGCGGAAAAAGAGGCCTTCAACTTGCTGCAAAAAGGCGAGAGCACGCCGAAAGCGCTCTACATTCTTTCCCGTGTGCGCATCGCCCAGCAACGCGTGCCGGACGCCATGCAGGCGCTGCGCGAAAGCCTCGAAGCCGGCGGCGGCGCGGAGCCGGCAGTCCTTCTGGCCCGCTTGCAGATCGCGCAGAACACGCCGGATTCGCTCAATTCGGCCACGGATCTGCTCCGTCCCGTGGCGCGCCAACAGGACCAAGCCGGACTGGATGCCTTGCTTGTCCTCGTCGCCTCCCCCGCCCTCAAATCCGAGGAAGGCGCGGGATGGATCGAGGCCCTGCGCGCGCATCCGTTGGCCACCGAACCACAAAAATTGGCGGCGGCGAGCGCGGAAATCCAATTGCGCCCATCGGCCTATGCCGAAGTGGTCAAAAAGACCGTCGACCGATATCGCGACGGCACCGTCGAGCAGCGCGCCGAGCTCGCCCGCTGGCTCAACCAAAACCGCGAACACGAAGGCGTCCTCGACTTGATCACTCCCGCGGACGCCTCGGGTCGAAGCGATCTTTTCCTGATCCGTCTCGATGCCATGGCCGGGAAGCGCGACTGGAAAGGGATCGCCGAGTTGTTGCGCGGAGAGAATCTTCCATTGCAAACGCCCGTGGTTCTTCTTTATCGCGGCCGCGCCGCGCGAGAGTTGGGCAAACCCGAAGAGGCCGCCACTTTTTACCGCCGCGCGGTGGTCGAATCCGCACCGACACGCGATGTCATGTGGTATGTCATCACCTACCTCGAACGCATCGGGGAGGACAAAGTTCTCGAGCAGGAACTCAAGGCACTGACCGACAATCCCTCGACCGCACGCCAAGCCTTCGCCGCTTTGGTTCCGATCGTGCAGAAGCGTCAGGATGCGGAGGAACTTTACCTGCTCTACGATCGCATGCTGCAACGACTGCCCGCGGACACCGTGGTGCAAAACGATCACCGGTATTTCGCCGCCTTGACCGGCCGCCGCGCCGATGTGAGCGGCGGACGCGAACTTGTCGCCAAGGAACCGCAGATGCTGGCTTACCGCATCACGCTGGCGCTGGCCCATTTGAAGAACGGTCAGCAAGAAGCAGCGATGAAAGTCTTCGACGGCATCACGCTCGACCCGGCGCAAATCCAGCCCTATCAGCGGGCGGTGCTCGCCGCCGTGCTCGGTGCCAACGGCCGCGAGGCGGAGGCTCGGCAGTTGGCGCGCAGCGTCCCCGGAGATGCGGTGACGGTGCAGGAGTATGAACTCATCGCACCCTGGCGCGAGGGGACATCGGAGTAGAAAAGGCTAATCGAAAAGCGACCGCGGCAACTCATGCCGCAAGCCGCAGCGCGGACAGTCCACATTGATGTGGCTGTCGGCACCGAAGACCTCGTCCAAGTTGGCCCGCACCGCACCACCCAAGGCATCGGCGATTTTCTCCGCCGTGCAACCGCAACAAAACATGTAGCAACGCACCTCCAGCGGTGACTGAGACTCGTCCGACGCCCTTGCTCCCACCTCCTCTGCCGGACCAGCCTGCAACCAGTCGACATCGCAATCCGGTTGGGCCACGAGGGCGGCGAAAGTGTCGCCCCCCAGATAGAAAAACCGACCGGGGCGTTGCTCGCTTTGGGAGTAAAAGCGTTCGGCCGCTGCGAGCACGTTGTCACCACTGAAATCGACCGAACTGCGACGCCTGATTCCTTCGCTGCCGGCGATCTCGGCGTGCAAGACATTGGTGCCGACACTGCGCACATTGCCGGAGAAGACGCGCCCGACCAAATGACCGGTCGTGTTTTCCGCAGCGACGAAGATGTTGAGCTCTTTTTCTTCGAAATGAACCGTCCAGGCCAATGTCTCGTTCCGCGGGCGCGTTGCCGCATAGAGAGCGACTGCCGCGAGTGATTGCTTGAGCAATTCGTCCGTCCCGTCGCGCAAGACCACGCCGGCACGCCCGAGGTGCAGGTAGCAATCCATGAACACGCCCGCGAAGTCGCCCGAGACAAGCAGCGCGTTGCGGCCGGCAACAAAGCGGCATTCAAGATGTGCCTGGCCGTTCTCGTCGGCTTTCTCTGCTTTGCGACTCATGCCCCGGCCGCACGCCGGGTATCGGCATGACTCCGCCACCACCGCTGGGCCAACGAGCGCCAAAGCACGGCAACCGTGATGTAGCTGACCGGTGCGATGATTGCGCCGCAGATCAAACAGCCGAGCAAAAGCGGAAGCGGGACACTCGAGAGCGAAGCGAGCAATGATGCATCGGATGCCTCGGGTGCGTTTTGCCCGAGAATCCACGCACCGAGGCGGTATTGCCAGTAGAGAATAAACGGCCAAGTGACCGGGTTGGTCACCCAGACACAGGTGATTGCGGCGGGCACATTGAAGCGGAGGAAATACGCGGTGATGCCCGCCGGCACCATCTGGAAAGGAATCGGCATCATGGCCCAAAAGAGCCCGGTGGCGACGCCTGCAGCGACTCGATTTCCGCTCGGACGCCACAGGCCGGGGGCAAAAAGCCGGTCCCCCAGCAAGCGATGCAGCCACGTTCCCCGGACATGCCGCTGGCGGGGCACTTTTTTTATCCAGTGGCGCAGTCGGGAGCGCCGGAGACGCATGACACTCATGGCCGCGCTGACTGTGGGAGCGCCGCCTGCTGCGAGCCGGGCTTTTCCGGGCTTGCAATACCTGCCGGGTGGTCTACAACGCGCATGCCATGAAGAAGATCGAAGCCATCATTAAACCCTTCAAGATGGAGCATGTCAAAGAAGCCCTCGCCGAAATCGGCATTGAAGGCATGACCGTCACGGAGGTCAAAGGATTCGGTCGGCAAAAGGGCCACACGGAAATCTACCGCGGGAGCGAATACACCGTCGATTTTCTGCCCAAAGTGAAAGTCGAAATCGTGGTGGCCGACGGAAACGTCCAGCGCGCCACGCAAGCGATCGTCAAGTCGGCCAAGACCGGCAAAATCGGCGACGGCAAAGTTTTCGTTCTCCCCATCGAGGAAGCCATCCGCATCCGCACGGACGAGACCGGCGACCAAGCAATCTGATCGCGCAATCCACGCTGCCGCCGCGGCACCATCGACGTGGATAATTTTCAGGCACTCATCCTCGGTCTGGTCGAGGGAATCACGGAATATCTCCCCGTCAGTTCCACGGGCCATCTTCTTCTCGCCCAGCGTCTGCTGGGCATTCCCTCGAGCACCGCATCCGACGCGTTCGTCATCTCGATCCAGGGCGGCGCCATTCTTGCCGTGCTCGGACTCTACCGCGCCCGCGTTGCGAGCATGATACGCGGCGTGTTCGGCCAGGACGAAACAGGACGCACGCTAGCCATCAATCTGGTGGCGGCTTTCATTCCCGCTGCTGTGCTGGGCTTGCTGCTGGAGAAGATCATCAAAAAATATCTTTTCGGTGGCGACGAGTGGGGACTGTGGCCGGTGGTTGCCGCATGGATGGTCGGCGGATTGGCCATCTTGGCGGTGTCGTGGCAACGCAAGCGGTCCGGGACAACTCCGCGCGCGGGACTTTCCCTCGATCAGTTGACCCTGCGGACGGCGGTGATTGTCGGCGTCGCCCAGTGCATTGCCATGTGGCCGGGCGTGAGCCGCAGCCTCATCACCATAGTCGGTGGCGTGCTGGTTGGACTTTCCCTCCCCGCAGCCGTCGAACTGAGCTTTTTGCTCGGTGTCATCACGCTCAGCGCAGCAACAGCGAAGGACGCTTGGGACAACGGCGCGGAAATGCTCTCCGCCTACGGGCCGGTTCCTTTGGCCATCGGTTTCATCTCGGCTTGGATTTCAGCCATCCTCGCCGTGCGCTGGATGGTCGGTTACCTCAACCGTCACGGCATGGAGATTTTCGGCTGGTATCGCGTGCTCCTCGCCATTGTCGTCGCCGCCTGGCTACTCTGGCTGCACTAAGAACGGCATCGCCACCATGGACCCCATCATGCCAGATCTCCAGTCGGCCGTCCTTTGCGAGGATGTCCGCACGGAGGTCAGCGGATCACAGACTCTGGTCGGAGTCATCGGAGCGATTCCCGCGCCTCAGGTCCCCATCGGGTTTTTCAAGCTTTGCCTCTGGACGCGCTGGTGCGGGGGCATCGGAACCTTCGAGCAAAACTCGCGGTTGCTTGATCCCGACGACAAAGTTGTCGCCGAAGCTTCCATCCGCTTCGAGTTGCGGGAGATCGACGGCAGCGCGACGAACGTGCACTTTTTCGGAGGCGTGCAGATCCAGTCGTTCGGAGTCCATCACGTCGAGGTTTCCCTCGACGGCGACATGCGCATGCGTTTTCCCGTGCCTGTCGTGCA
>Ga0163212_1000939_pt1 | contig 12966 bp, 8 predicted proteins | sample Malawi_45m_30L_FD_113532 | JGI IMG/M metagenome (GOLD analysis project Ga0163212, IMG submission 113532) | Freshwater microbial communities from Lake Malawi, Central Region, Malawi to study Microbial Dark Matter (Phase II) - Malawi_45m_30L | ecosystem: Environmental > Aquatic > Freshwater > Lake ...
ATGTTGGCGATTCCCGCGGCGCCGGCGCCAACCAAGTAGAGGTCCTGCACCCCGCTGACAAAGCCGGTCAACTGCACCAGCTGGTCGCGGTAAGTGCTCCAACCTCCGGTATCCTGCGGAGTAAACGTTCCGATCAGACGGCCCGTCGGACTGCCTAAACGTATCTCGATCGTGCCGCCGGTCCCGGACTTCGCCGCGGAGAACGTCGCGCTGGTCGCGCCGCTGCCGAAATCCAGATTCCCGTATTTGACCCAGTCGCCACTGTCGAAATTGCCGATCGCCGTGCCGCCCGGCTCCAAAGTCACACCCGACATGTCCGTGTAGCTCGCCGCCAGCACCTCTGCCAGCGCCCCTGCACGCGCATCACCCGACCCCGCGGCGCTCCGCGCCTGCGCACGGATAAACCCTCTTTTCGCGGTCCCGACCGTATCGAGCAGGCGGAACTTGCGGTATTCGTATCCGCCTGAACCGTTGAGACTGAGCGCGGGCATCGATGAAGTGTCGCCCGCGGGAATCACTTGCACCGGAATATTCCAGTCAATGAAGTTGGTGCTGCCTTGCAGCACGTATTCGATGCCGTCCACTGCCGCCACCGGCGAAGTCGCCGCGTTGAAGGACGCGCCGTAACGGACGGGGAGCGTCAGATTTATAGCCGGGATACCGCTGAAATGGGTAAAGCTCAGGGCCTGCTTGGGCGCAGGAGCGGCACTTGAAGTAGAATCCTTGTCGAAAGCGAAATAGTCGAGGTTGGAGAGTCCGGTGGCGGCGTTGACCGCTGCGAACCCGCTGTCCACACCCGGGGTGAGACCTTTGCTCCGCGCCCACGACTCGTAGGGCGAGACGGCGGTGATCTCCATGGCGTTGATGTAGGCAAAGAAATTGTTGTTGTTCGCAACGGGCAAAGCCGTGAGATCCACGAACAGGTCACCATACGCGTTCGGGCGCACCGAAGAAAAAACGGCGACCGATCGGTCGTTACCGGTCGATCCATTCATGCCGCTTCCGGATCCACTCGTTTGCAGAGTCGCAGTGTTCTTCGTCGCACCATAGACAGCGTAGGACGTCTGCCGGGTATCGGCCGCGCTGCGCGACCCGAGGAGACTCAGGTTATAGGTCAGGGCTGGATTGAGGCCGGAAATGCGCAGGCCGCCACCGTCGTCGTCGTCGCCGCCATTGATCAGGCCGTCGGCGGACGAAAAAAAGAAATCCGCCGTCGCGCTGGTCGTGCCGAGATTGCCCAAAGCCAGGGAAGGGATGTTACTCAGGCCTCCGTGCTGTTTGCCATTGGCCTGAAACTCTCCGGTGATGGTGACCGCCAACCCCGTTTCGTTGCCGGCGGCGTCAACCAAGCCTGCGATCCGCTCGCCCGGCACAATGGTCGCTCCGCCATTGATGGGGTGCCAATTGTTCCAGAAATAACCCCGCTCGTCCGCGCCGGTCGTGGCATCGCCATTTGTTCCATCGGACGGGCCGAAATCGAAGAGCACCTTCTGCGGCGCCCCCGAATACGGCACCATCGCGGGCGTGCCGCGATCGGGATGGATCCCTGCACCAATCAATGCGTCACGGACTCGCTTGCCCCAAACGGCATAGCCGATGGCGTTAAGGTGCAGTCCATCGACGTAGTAATGCCAGAGATGGGTTGACGCGGGATTATCCGTCGGACCGACGGGCATGCTTTCGAAGAAGGCCGGCAGGTCAATGTAGCGGAGCCTCGGGTTGCCATTGGTTGAGACAAAAGCGGAGATTTGCGCGTTGGCATCGGTGCGGGCCGCGTTGACCGCGGGGTTTCCCGCCGTTCCGGGATTGCGCGTCATGCCGATGTAGAAGATCGCCGTGTTGGGATGGGCATCGGTCACGGTGGCGACGAAATTGGTGTAGTTGCGGAACACATGGTCGCCCGTCTGACCGTTGTAGATGTCGTTGACGCCGGCCCACATAACCACGGCCCGGGGAGCGCGCGAGACGACGAGATCCTTCGCGAGCTGGTTGATGTCGGTAAACCAGGCGCCGCCCATGCCGCGTTGGAGGACATCGTAGTCGGCGAAGTCCCACGTGAGCGATTCCCAACGCCTGATGCTCGAGCTGCCGATGAAGACCACAGGATTGGAGGGCGCGCCGCCCAAGGCATCCTGATCAACCCAGCGATTGGCCACGTCGACGTAAGGAGTTCCGGGCTCGGGGAAGTTGGTGGTGCCCACACTCATGGCGGTGAGGTAGCCGAAGGCACCCTGCGTCTGGGTGAAGGTGACGGTGACCTCGCCGTTGCGGTCCGGGAACACATTGGGAAACGTGAGAATGGTCGTGTTGTGGTTCACCCCGGCGCCTCCGACATTCGGGCCGGAAGTGGTCAAAGATCCGGAGTTCGTGTTGCTGCCCTTGACCGTGTAGGCCGTGACGCGCGTCTCCGTGGCGTGGCTGCGAGAACCGAAAATCCGGAAGGTGTAGGCGTTGCTCCGGTTGAGCCGCGAGATCTTCAGGGTGGCGGAGGGGCGGTTGACGTCCGTATGGACGGCGTCGGTAACTGCGGTCGCTTCGTTGAATTCGCCCATTCCTGCATTCGGAACCACGCCAAAGTTGGTGTTCATAAACGGCGTGTTGCCGAAAGACAGGGCATAGCCGGTGTAGGCACCCGCAGCATCGAGGAGGTTGCCGACCGTCAGGTTGTTAGTGTTCGTCAAGTTGTTCCAAATTTTGCCGCTAGACTTGTTGGTCGTCGGCGTTTGCCCGAAATCGATGAGCACTTGCTGACTGGTGCCGGCGACCGGGGCGACCGACAGGTTGTTGGCGAAAAGCGCATTCTCGGTCAACGCGCTGCCCGGACTGTTGTAGAGCTTGATACTGCGAGCCACGCCCGAGTAGGTGCCGGTGTTGGTCGTGCTAACGCCGCCACTGCGCACGACCGACCATGTTCCGTTTGTGCCGCTCGTCTGGGTGAAAGAAAGCGTGAAAACGGAAAAGGAACTGTAGGTGTTGCCGACACTGCCGCTGCCGGTGGCGGCCCCATTCACGACATAGTCGTTCCCGCCAATGTTGAAGTTGAAGATGGTGGCGTTGTTCGTTGTGTTGTCGCGCAAATCAATCCCCTTGAACCCATCCCGAAAATTGACGGCCAATTGGATGGAAAAAGTCTGTCCGACGCCAAGACCCGCCGGATCGATGTATCGGAAGGCGTCGGCGTAGGCGTTGGGCTCGAAAAGCCGGAAGGCAACGCCGGAGCTGTCGATCGCGGCCGCGGCGGCATTGCCCAGCCCCGCAGCGCTCGCGATAGCGTAGGCGGTGTTTGTGCCGCCGAGAAACCACTGACCAAAGGCGCCTGATCCCGTGATCGTGCCGTCGGCAAGATTGGTCCACCCAGCAACGTAAGCCGGCGCGCTGGCATTGTCCGTCCCGAGGGCCGCAGCGCGCGCCGCCGAAGGATGCATCGCAGCAACAGAGACACCGACAACGAGTAAGGAGGGGATTTTCATGCTCGCAAGGATTGCCGACTGCAACAATTTGGCACAGATCAAGGCCGAACTCCCAGCGGAGCAAGCTCAACTGTTAACCGGCGGAGTAATTAGGCCGGAGGTGACAAAGCTCGGTTATAGCAAACCGCTTAGCGCCGGAGACGGCGGCGATTGAGCCAGCCAGCCAGACCAGCCCCGATGAGCAGGGCGTAGGTAGACGGCTCAGGAACGGTCTGCAGATTGTTGACGAAGAGGTAGTTTTGGCCGTCCAGGTTGTCCGTGCCACCAGCATACAACTTGAAGCTTCGGGCAACCCCTGAATAAGTCCCCGTGTCAAAGTCCGACACGCCGCCAGCGCGCGTGATTGACCACGTGCCACCAGCCAGGTCGGTTTGGGTAAAAAGAAGGGTAAAAAGAGTGTTGTCACTGTAAGTGCTGCCGATGCTGCCGTTGCCGCTGGCAGCGTTATTCACAACGTAGTTATCGCCGCCGATATTGAGGTTGAAGATCGTCGGGTCGCCCGAAGTGTTACCACGCAGATCAAAGCCTTTGTTGCCATTGCGGAAGTTGACCGCCAACTGAATAGAGAAGGTTTGACCGGCACCCAACCCGTTCGGGTCAAGAAAGCGGTAGGCGTCGACATAGCCGGGGGCATTGGTGCTGGCAAACATGCCGAAGGAAACACCGGCACTGTTGAGAGCCGTGTTGGTGGTGCCCAGCGTAGTGACGTTGGAAATAACAAAACCGGAATTCGGGGCACTCGCTCCGACCAAAAACCACTGCCCGAAGGCCCCCTCTCCGGTGATGAAACCATCACTCCCATTGGTCCATCCTGCAGAGTAGGCAGAAGCGCTCGCATTGTCGGTTCCGGCGATGACTTGACCAGTGGCCGACGAAATTCCAAGTGCGCTAACGAGAACAATGAAAGCAAAGCAGATTTTTTTCATAATTAGAGGGTGATTTGTGGATTGCAGTTACATATCCAAATTACGTGCGGGCAGAAATTTTTCCAGTGGGGAAAACTAAAATATGAGATAAACAGTTAACCTGTAGCGGAGCAGGAAATCAGGATCCCGGCGCTGGGGAGACCACCAGATTATTGATCCAAAGGTCGTTTTCCGGGGAGTCGTCCGTTCCCATGACGTAAAACTTCAGACCCCCTGCCTGACCCTGATAAGTGCCGCTGGAGTCGCTGGCAACGCCGCCGCGACGCTCGATTTTCCAATCACCGCCATCGGGCGAGGTTTGGGTCAACGTGACTTTGAAGACGGTGTCTGCATGGTAGGCATCTCCAACCGACCCGCTGCCGCTGGCGGAATCCTGCACGACATAGTTCTCGGAACCGATGTTGAAATTGAACACGCGACGCTCATCCCCGGTCGTCCGGAGATCGACGCCCTTGTTTCCGCTGCGGAAATTGACCGCCAAGTCGAAGCTGACGGACTGGCCGGGTTGCAGCGCCACGGACAAAGTTCGATAAGCTTCGGCCGAGGTGCCGTTGCCGCGAGCCATGAGGGCAAAAGCCTTGCCGCCGGGGCTGTTGATGCCCGTCGTTGCGCTGCCGAGGGACCGGGAGTCGCCGATGAGGAAGCCGCAAGTTGTCGGAGTGCCTCCGTTGCTCACGAGATTCCAGCCGAGGAAGCCTTCGCCGCCGTTCTCGCCGCTCTTCCACGCGGGAGCACCTTGGTAGGCCGGGTCATCAGGTGTGTCAGACCATCCCGCGACAGCGGAGAGGATAAAGGTAGCGGCCGTGACTAATACACGAACTTGGGGGTTCTTGGATAAATTCATGACTGTGTTTCGCGCAGGGAGCCGTAAAAGGCAAAGCTCGCGCCGGGTTAATTGTTAACTTTGCTTGGCCTGCCTCCTGGCCGCTTTCTTCGGCAAAGTTGAACCATCTACCCATTTGCTTCCGACGAGAAGGCATTGCTGGAATTTTGGCGTACCAAGAACGTTGAAATAAACTTGCCCAAGCAACATTTCCACCGCGGCCACCCCAAGGCTCTCGTTGTCTTGGTGCATCCCAGCCCAATCGGGCAAATCTTGCGTTCGGTCCAAGTGCAGCAACCCGAGGTCTCGGGGAATGCGGCGCCCCGAAGAGACCGCCCAGTGCCTGATCTCGGGGTGCAGGGTCAGGACCACATCCGGCCGGTGACGGTCCAGCCAACGGAGGAATCCCGCGCGTCCATTGGAGGAGTATTCCAGTGGCGGAACGCGGTCGGTCCGGGGCAGCCGACTTTGGGCGACGAGAAAGCCGCCGCTAAATCGATGCTCGGCCACTTCATCGACGAACGGGTGAATGCATAGGCCGGGGCGCCGATACCCCAGCTTGAGCACCCTGCGTACAGCTTCGGCGGCGGTCTCAAACTGGCTGTTCAGCACGCAGGAAAGTTCGGGGAGGACGGGGCGCTCGCCGAGCACGATCGCCGAGGATCTTTCCCAGACTACGTCCATCTCTCTCGGCAGGCGTCGGCCGCCGAAGGGTCCGGTGATGAGCAAACCGCGAACGCCTCGGGTATTGAGGATGCGCACAAGACGCGCGGGAGTCATGCCCTTCTCGTGGAGGAAAAACTCGTCGATACCGAATCCCAATTCCGTGGCGCGATGCCGGATGGCGCGCACCCACTCGAGCACCCCCGCAACGCGAGCGTCCTCAAGATGATTCGATGTGTAGACGATGCCGATGGTTCCCCGGAAGCTGGCCGTGCTGCTGCCGCGGATCTGGGAGAGCAACTGCGACACGGCGGGGTTTGCTTCGTAGCCGGTTTTCTCGGCAAGGGCGCGGATGCGCTCGCGCACGGCAGTGCTGATCCGCGGATGGTTGCGCAAGGCCAAGGAAACCGTGGCAGCGGAAACCCCTGCCTGCTTGGCCAGCGAACGCACGGTGGGCGAACTCATGCCGTATTACTTGCTGCCTGCTGACCTCGCGTCAACAGTTGACTGGCTGGGAAATTCGACTTTCCTCTCCCTGACTTTAAGGTCGTCAGATGTCGTTCCCCTGCATTTCAGTCCTTGCCCTGACCATTCTCCTCCCGGCCGGAGGAGCCGCGGAAAAAGCGGGAACCCCGGAGCCGAACGGGGTATGGCAACAGGTCCGCGCTTCCCTGTCCCAGATGGAGCAGACCCCGCCGGGCATCCCCGAAGTCGCCGGCCAAGACGGGCCGCCCGTGCGCGAGGGGCACCGCGTGCTCTTCCGCTTCAAGACAGATCCCGCGATCAAAAAAGTCCACCTCGCCGGCAACTTCAACTCGTGGGCTCTCAACCGCGACGGCGATGTGCTCAACGACCTCTCGGTCATGAAGCCGGCCGGCGAGGGTCGCTGGTATCGTTGGGTGGATTTGTCGCCGGGGCAACACGCCTACCAATATGTCGTGGAGCGCGCAGACGGCGGCTTCGACTGGTCAAAGGACCCGCACGCGGAGGAATCGAACAAAGAAGGTCACAGCATTCTTCGCATCGCGGCGACGTCGGAGGACGCGCAGCGCAGCGAACGCGGAGCCAGCTACCTCGCAGCCTACGGCGCGGATGAGGAAAACTCGCGCGGCAAGCATCAGGCTCTGCGAGTGCTCAAGACGTGGGTTCGGCCCGGGGAGACCAACGAAGTGGATACTGCTCCCTGGAAAGAGCACGCAGGGGGCAAGGTGACTCTGGAAATCACCACACCGCTTGGAGAGTCTGTCCATCGTGCGGAGCACGTGATCGCAGCCGATACCGCCAGTCTGCCGATTCCGGCGATCGAAAAGGAGGGTGGCTATGTTTTGACTGTCAAAAAGAGCGGAGACGGCAACGACACGTTGCTGGGCCGCACCATTCTGACTGTGGCAGATAGCATTGCCGACGACCTGCGTTACGGATTCTACGCCAGTTACAGTTCCACGGCGGGCGACTACGACAAGAAAGCGGCGATGCTTGCCGCGATGCATGTCAATTCGGTGGAGTTCTACGACTACTTTCCCGCGCACGGCAAATACGCCCCGACCGAACTTGAGTATGAGTTCGAGCCTTTCGGGATCGCCATCAACGCCGAGGACGTCAAACGCAAGATCGACGCGGGACACAAGCGCAACATTCTCTCAATCGCCTATGTCGCGGCCTACGCGGCCTCGCAGAGTGTCTACGACCGGCATCCTTATCCGATGACGGACGAAAAGGGGCGCCCCAAAGTTTTCAACGGCGAGACCATGACCGAGGAGGAAGCCGACCGTCAGGGCAAACCGAAGTGGTTCCGCATCATGAACATTGCCAAGGATTCCCCGTGGCGGAAATACGTGCTGGAGGAATTCCGCCGCACCCTCGACGACAGTCCCGATGATCTGGTCTCCTTCGACGGGTTCGAGATCGATACCTACGGGGACAACCCCGGGGCGAAATTCCACGCTGAAGGGAGCGCGCACAACGGCGAATACCTGAGCGACGTGCTGCGCGATTTCGTCGACGAGACGCGCAAGGTGACGCGTTCGGTGAAACCGCACGGGCTCGTGTCTTTCAACAGCATCAACGAGTTCGGCGTTTCCGACATGGTGGACGTGACCGACTTTCTCTTCCTCGAAATCTGGCGTTTCTACAACGCGGAGCTGGGAGGTCTGGTCGACATCTGTTTCCGCAACCGCGCTCCCGCTCGTCAGCGCGTCGTGCTCAAACTTTATCCCGCGGACATGGATCCGAAACAGAAGTCATGGCCGGCCGGGACCTTGGCCCGCATCCTCGGCGCCACCATGACCGGGGGCGGATCCCTCATGGTGGTGGGCGAACCCGACGAGAAGAACGGCACGATGCACGGGCTGAACAGCTTGTTCTATCCCGACCACCAGCCCCTGCGTTCCGGCAACGCCGAACTCATCCGCGATTACTACAGCCACGACGCCATGCTCTTCGGCTACACGCACGGCAAAAACGTGCACAACACCGCCATCGACGCCCGTCTGGAGGGCGCCATCACGCGCACGTATGCCGCGGAGGGCCGCGACGCCCTTGTCGTGCAAATTCTCCGGGCTGGTGAGGACCGCCGGTGGACGGTCGACGTTCCGCTACCCGAACCGCTCGCCGACCAGATCCTCGAGGTTCCGCTGCCGGGAGGTGTAAAACCGCGCGCCGTGTATTTCGCCAGCCCGGACAACGCAGCCTTCCGCTTGCCCGTGCCAGCCGAATTTTCGGTGGAAAACGGTGTCGCACGCGTCACCCTTCCGGAACTGCGCGTCCATGCCACGGTCATCCTCCAATATTAAAACTCGCGCTTGGCTCCTCGGCGGTGTCGTTGCCACGCTGCTGGCGGCCGGCTGCGACGGACGTCCGAACGATCCCGACGGCCGTGTGGTCGTTCGTTACTGGGACAAATGGTCGGGCTCCGAGGCGAAGGCCATGCAGCAAGTGGTCGACGACTTCAACGCGAGCCAGGACCGCATCCGCGTCGAATACAGCTCGGTCAGCCAAATCAACCGCAAGCTCATGCTGGCCATCGGCGGCGGCAATCCGCCCGACGTGGCGGGCTTGTTCGGCAACACGCTCGCGGTCTATGCGGAGAACAACGCCCTGACCCCGCTGGACAAACTCGCGGCGGAGAACGGCGTGACGCGGGACGATTACATCGGCGTGTTCTGGGACATCTGCAACCACCGCGGGCGCTTGTGGGGGTTGCCCAGCGCACCCGCTTCCCTCGCCCTCGTCTGGAACAAGAAACTTTTCCGCGAAGCCGGGCTCGATCCCGACCGCCCACCGCAGTCCATCGCCGAGCTGGAGGAATACAATGACAAGCTGGCCCGCCGCGACGAGAACGGCCGATTGATCGGCGCCGGCCTGCTGCCGTCCGAGCCGGGATGGTGGCCGGCCATTTGGGGGTGGTGGTTCGGCGGAGATTTGTGGGATGGCGAACGCATCACGGCCGACTCGCCGAAAAACATCGCTGCGATGGAATGGATCGCCTCCTACCCCGAGCGATTCGGAGCACGCGACCTACTTTCCTTCCGCGACGGCTTCGGCAATTTCGCCTCGCCCCAGAATGCTTTCTTCACCGGCCGCGTAGCCATGGTGCTGCAGGGACCGTGGATCCAGAATTTCATCCGTGACTTCGCTCCGCCCGACTTCGAATGGGGCGCAGCCCCTTTCCCCTCGTCCGGCCCGGACGAAGAAGGCGTCACGCTAGTGGAAACCGATGTCCTCGTCATCCCCGCCGGGGCCAAACATCCCCGTGAGGCTTTCGAGTTCATCCGCTACGCCAACACGCAGGGCCCGATGGAAAAGTTGTGCATCGCCCAGTGCAAATTCTCGCCACTCAAAGAACACAGTCCGGATTTTTTGCAACGCCATCCCAACCCGCAAATAGGCACCTTCCTCGAGTTGGCCAAAAGTCCCCACGCGCGCTTCGTGCCACCGCTCACTTTCTGGGTCATGTATGAGAACGACATGAAGCAAGCGTTCGGCAAAGTCTGGACCGGCGCAGCGAGCCCGCGCGAAGCGCTGGCCGAAGTCCAGTCGCGACTCCAAGCCGAATTCGAACGCCGCCGCGCGCGCTGGGACCGTGTGGCCGCGGTTCTGCAGGAAGGATGGAACAAGCAGCCATGACGCGGCGCGAAAAAGAAAACCTCCGCACCGGACTGCTTTTCATCAGCCCGTGGATCGCCGGCTTTCTTTTCCTCAGCGTCTATCCGCTCGTCGCCACGCTCTACTATTCCCTCAGCGACTATTCCGTGCTCTCGCCGGCGGTTTTTGTCGGACTGGAAAACTACCGCAACCTCGCGACCGATCCCATTTTCTGGAAGTCGGTCTACAACACGTTTTTCTTCGCAGCTTTCGCGCTGCCCCTCGGGCTGCTCGTTTCGCTGACCCTGGCCATCCTCCTCAATTTCGACCTGCCCGGCAGAGGCATCTTTCGCACCGTGTTTTTCCTTCCTTCGCTCATGCCCATGGTCTGCTTGGCCGTGCTCTGGCAGTGGATGCTCAACGGCGACCTCGGACTGATCAACAACGCCCTGCGACCGCCGCTTGATGCGTTCAACGCGCTCTTCGGCACCAACCTCACGCCGCCCAACTGGCTCCAGGAACCTGTCTACGCCAAGTGGGGCATCATCTTTACCGCGCTCTGGGGCGTCGGGCAGGCGGTGGTCATTTATCTGGCCGGACTGCAAGACGTGCCGCGGCACCTCTACGAATCGGCGGAGATCGACGGCGCGAATTTCTGGAAGAAGACATGGCATATCACCCTGCCGATGATTTCGCCGGTCATTTATTTCAATCTAGTCATGGGTCTGATCGGCTCCTTCCAAGTTTTCGCCGTGCCTTATGTCATGACCGAAGGCGGCGACGGCCCGGAAAGGTCGCTGCTTTTCATGGCAACTTATCTTTATCAGAACGCTTTCGACTACTGGAGCATGGGCTATGCCTGCGCCATCGGACTTGTGCTCTTTGTCGTCATACTTGTGCTTACCATTCTGGCCACGCGCCTGTCCGCGCGACACGTCCACTACGAAGGAAACTAAACCATGCCGACCGCGTCGCTCACCCGATCTCTCAAGGTCCTGCTCTTCTGCTGCCTGCTGGTCAGTGCCTTGGCTTTTCTCGCGCCGATGTTGTGGATGCTTTCCACCTCGTTGAAGCCGCTCAACGAAACAATGACTTTGCCGCCCGTCTGGATCCCCAGCGAAATCCAGTGGCGCAACTATCCCGACGCCATCGCGGCCATGGGCCACTTCTGGCGCTACGCGGGCAACTCGCTCTTCCTCGCCATCATGACCGTGATCGGCACGGTGACGAGCAGCGCCCTCGCCGCCTACGGCTTCTCTCGGGTGGACTGGCAAGGACGGGACAAGGTCTTCGTCATTCTTCTCGCCACCATGATGATCCCCTTCCCGGTGGTCATGGTGCCGCTGTATGGGCTATTCAAGTCGCTCGGCTGGATCGGAACCTTCAAGCCGCTGTGGGCACCTGCATTTCTCGCTGGCGCCTTCAACGTCTTTCTCCTCAGGCAATTCTTCCTGACTCTGCCCAAGGATATGGCCGAAGCCGCGCGTATCGATGGATGCAACGAGCTGCAAATTTTCTGGCACATCATCCTGCCGCTTTCCAAACCGGCCCTTCTTGTCGTGGCCATTTTCCAATTCATGGCCACATGGAACGACTTTCTCGGGCCGCTCATTTACCTCACCGAGCAGAAGGACTTCACCCTGGCGCTCGGACTGCAAAGTTTCCAGAGCCAGCAGGGCGGAACTGCATGGCACCAACTAATGGCGGCCTCCACGCTCGTGGTGCTACCCGTCATCGTGCTTTTCTTCATGACCCAGCGCACCTTCATCGAGGGGATTGCCGCGACGGGTTCAAAGAACTGAGCACCACACCCCACGGGCCGAGGTCAACGGTTTACCCACCTTCCGCCGCAAAACCCACCTCAACGCTTTAGTTTTCAATTGTTTGAAGCATTTGGATATTTGCGGCCACATCCTTGTTGCCGCCGCGACTCTGGCTTCCGCCGACCAATTGTCGGCGCAATCACCGCTGGCCAACCCCCATAAAGCCCCCCTTTACTGGAGCGTTTACGAGTATTGTTACACGGCGGACGGCGAAATCCCGGAAAGCGTGTGGGAGGCCAACATCGACTGGGTAGAGTCCAACTTGAAGCCCTATGGCTACAACATGGTTTGCATCGACGGATGGGGGGACGACTCTCCTTGCACGGCCAACGGCTACCGGGTCAAGCATGCCAGAAGTTGGACACACGACTACGCATGGTGGTCCGCGGAACTGCAGCGCCGCGGCATGACGCTGGGAATCTATAACAATCCACTCTGGATCCGCGGCGCAGCCACGGTGAGCGGCGCACCCGCGACGGTCGTTGGAACGACCATCCCCGTGGCCAGCCTAAGCCTCGCCTCCAATCCCTACTACGTGGACGTGCGAAAACCCGGCGCGGAGCAATACGTCAAAGGCTGCATCCAGTATTACGCCGACATGGGAGTGAAATATCTGCGGGTCGATTTCCTCAGTTGGTACCAGCTAGGAAACTACAATCGCGGTCTGGCCGCCAGTGGCGGATCACGTCTGCCGGACAGCGACTACACCACGGCGATCCGCTGGATCAAGGAGGCATGCGACGCCAACAACATGCTCTTCAGCCTTGTCATGCCCAACTTGGACGCCGAAGGCGCGATGGAGCGGCAGCACGGTCATATGATGCGCGTCAACTCGGACTGCTTCGACGGGGGATGGGTGAATTTCAGCTCGAGGGACCGCGGGATCCGCCACCCCACTTGGTCTCAATGGAGCAACGCCTTCGACGGCTACATCTACTGGTCATACGTCGCGGGGAAGAAAAACATGATCCTCGACGGCGATTTCATCCGGCTCAACACCTTCGCCAACGATACCGAGCGGCGGACCTGCATCTCACTCCACCTCATGGCCGGAGGGCCGCTCTCCGTTGCCGACCAACACAACACGATTGGCAGCAGCCTCCCCCTTTACCAGAACCCCGAAATGCTCGCGTTAAACGCGGACGGCTTTGTCGGCAAACCACTGAGCAACAACCCCG
>Ga0163212_1000943_pt1 | contig 12926 bp, 16 predicted proteins | sample Malawi_45m_30L_FD_113532 | JGI IMG/M metagenome (GOLD analysis project Ga0163212, IMG submission 113532) | Freshwater microbial communities from Lake Malawi, Central Region, Malawi to study Microbial Dark Matter (Phase II) - Malawi_45m_30L | ecosystem: Environmental > Aquatic > Freshwater > Lake...
ATTTATAATCTGGTTGGCTCTCGCCCATGCAACAGATGTCCCGCCATCGTGACCAGCATCACGCCATTCAATGGCGCGTCGTGCTTCATCCTTCATCTCTTTGTTTGGGAAAAACTTTAGCCCAGGTTCAGACTCATCGTCAAATGCTTTGGTCTCTTCGCGAACCGTGACAGGTAGCAGACCAAGGTGCTGAATCGGATCAAGCCCGACAGATGACAGTGCCGCTTCTGGAGCGAATCCAGCACGAATCCAAGCACCTGCTGCGCCAACCAGTTTCGCAGTTTCATCAGCTGTGCGTTGCTTCGGAGCATCAGGCACCAGAAGCTCCTGATTGCCGACCTGAACAGGTACAGCAGTCGGATGATAATACCCAGTATCATCGTCCGATGGTGTAACACCAGCGACACGCTTGGCCGTTGCAAGGTCGACGATACCAGCCTTATACAAACGCTCAGCACGCTCAGCATCTTCATTCAAATCAGCCTGTAGTGATGGCACATTTGACACGTCAAACTCAAGATAATCGCCTGGTTGCGTCTCTTCGTAGTCAGGCAGCAGCGCAATGGTCAATGCTTCAGCCATCTGACGCATTAGAGGAATCATTCCATCGGTCCACGCCGAACGCGTAGCCTGTTCAAGGTTTGAATACGTAGCACGCTCGAGACCACTGCCCAGCTGAAGCACGAGAGGATTTAATCCAAGCGCAGCGCACACGCGCTCCTCTGGTTTGCGCCTGATCTCATCAAATGCCATCTCGCTCGGTTTGTGGCTAACCTGCTCTACCTTGAATGGACCAGTCATAACAAGGACGCTTCCAGCATTGTCGCCTGTAAAGTCTTGCTGGAGTTTGCGCTTTGTCTGGCGTGCATCGTCTTCAGACAGATCTTCGACACCGCCTTTGTAGTCGGGTCCGACCATGATCGATGGCATTCCGCCGTTGCGCACCATGCCAAATGCAGCTGATGCAGCGACGTTGTCGGTTGCAATCTCACGAAGTACAGCTGTAATCGGTGAACGACCAAACCGAGAATCCTGCGGATCTCGACCATATCGGATGTGTATGATGTCTTCCAGCGCGACGTTGTAGGACGTTCCGTCGACCGTGTACTGGTAATACAACAACGGATTGACCTTGTTGCCAACAGGCCTAACCATGTCAGCAGGTAAGTACTGTAGACCAACGACACGACCAGCGACACGGACCTTGCGAAAGTAAGCGTTTCCAAGAAGCTGAAAATCAGGCAAAATCCACGACCAGACTAACGAAGGCGGGACATTAGGCGTCGGTTGTGACAGCAGCGTTAGAATCGGATGGTCTGCGATTGTCTCGACCTGTCCGTCAGGCATAGGTCTTCTGACCGTTGGCACACCTTGGCTCCAGTTGCGAATGTACCAGTCCATTCCAATCGCAACGATGCCGTTTAGCATCAAGTCGCCAGCCTGATTGCGCCAGTTAAAACTCGAGCCTGGAAGGTTGCGTGTCAGGAGGGACCAAAAGTCGCCGTTTCCTGTGCCAGTGAAATAGGACGTCTGGCGCTGAATTAGCGGAGGCGGAAGAAGTGCGGATGGTGCGGCTGTGGCTTTGCCTCTCAGGCGGTCAAAGAGTCCCATGGTCTTATTGTGTTCCTATCATGTGCTAAACTGCACCCCAGCCACCACCACGACCGACAAGCTCGTCGTAGGCATCGGTGAGCGCGTCAACAATGTCATCGTTCTTTCCAAGGGGAAACACTCGGAGTTCATCCAACAGTGTACGGTTCCAGTCGGCAGTAATCATGTAGACGTTGCCACCAGCCACCTGTGAGGCGAATGGTTCAGCGCGTACATCCTTCGCTCCTGTAACAGGCAGAATGTTTACCGAACTTCCGTGTAGCAGTCTGAGCATGTGCATCGCTTGCGATTTCCCAGCCTGTCCCGGGTCCTGTGGAAGGCGAACACGGACGCTTCGTCCATCAAGTGCAGCTGTTTGTTTGATAAGTCTGTCTCGCTGATCTGTGTCGTACTGGCCTCGAACGACATCGAGTATCCAGATGCGACCATCAGCATCTCGACCCATCTTGACACCGACAGTATAGTCACCGCTCCCTGCTGTCGCTGCGAGGTCCCAGGCGCGTGACATCTTCTGGAGGTTTGGTGTCGATGCTTCGATGACGATGCGTTCAGTCTTAAAAAAACTGCCCTCTCGTGGCGTCGGTCGTTGCTGGTACAAAGCACTCCAGCCGTAGTCGCCACTGTTCGCGACCATAACATCCTTAATACGTCCAAGTTCCTTAACGTCGTACCGTTCAGGCCACAATGCTTCGCCAGGCATTCGACCAATCTGGTCAGACTCTTCTGCAATCGCTGGCAGATTCAGCACTGTCCATCGATGCGGTTCTGAGCTGATCGCACGACTTGTAATGTCGTCGTGATGCCAGCGTGTCGACACGATGATGAGAGCGCCCTTCGGTTCAAGACGTGTATAAAGGTCGTCCGTGTACCAATCCCAAGCCTTATCACGGAACAGTGCGGATTCGGCATCCTCGCGACTCCTGATCGGGTCATCGATGATGATGCGTCTAAAGCCTACACCAGTCGGAGGAGAGCCAACACCACGCGCCATGAATGTTCCTCCCTCTGGCATACTCCACTCGTCCTGTGCGGTGTTGTCCTTAGAGAGTTTAGTCCTGGACGAAACGATCTGTCTGGCCTTACGACTAAAGCGTCTCGCGATGCGCTCATTGTAAGCAGTCACCAAGACGTTTGCGTGTGGCTCTCGTTCTATGCAAAAGGCGCCATAGCGCACGGTTACTGTTTCGGTCTTACCATGACGCGGTGGCATATGTATCGCCAGACGGTCAATCTCACCACGCTCGACTGCGTCCAGGTGCGAAGCGATGGCGATCAGATGACGAGCTGTGTACGACCAACCATTCGGCAGCGTGTCTCGCAAGTAATCAAGATAACAGACGGCAGTCTGTGCGCTAGTTACTGTCCGAAGGTTCGGCTGCTGCGGAGAGAAGTTGAATCGAGAAGTTCGCAATGCGCTCATGGAGAGCTGCAATTTGGGCAGCTGATTGGCCATTGATATAACGCTCACTTTGGGCTGTTCGTGCTATCATCTGTAGCGCCTTAAGGCTATCTTCGAGAACAGATGTCAAAAGATCATCAAGTGATTTGACAGGCAGGTTCGTAACAGTTTTTTCTGTACGAACAGATTCGACAGGTGCCTTCATCCTGTCGCGTATTGAATAAATTGTCGTGCGAGGTAATCCACACAACCTAGCAATTACCGCCGGACTTTGTCCTGCAATTAGAGACGATTCAATTTGTGCTAACGTCTGTGGATCTGTGATGTTGCCCCTTGCCATGATTCTATTCTGGCGCATCCTGGCGAACTTTGCGCCTGTAATGCATTTGTCCGTGGCATATATAGCACAACACCTGTACGTCTTCCATAAGCTCACCGCCAAGTCGAATATATGTCAGGTGATGCACATCTAGTTTGTATCCATCCTCCTGACGCCTTCCACATTGCTCGCAAGCACGACATGACCGCTCAAGTGCTTTTGTACGAATGTCCTGCCATCGCTGGCTTCGCATGTACTTACGTCGATAGTCTCGCCATGTCTCATCAATGACAGCGCTAGAGGCGCCGATGGCCTTGAGCAAACTGTATGTGGTTGCCCAAGGCTTAGCCATGATCGACGTTATAAATTTGTCTGTGTCCACTTTATCTCGTCTTTTACAGGATGAAACTCACCAAACATCCAATCATCAGCGAGAATCCATTCTGGATACATTGTCAGTCCTTGAATTGTCTTAGACTCGCCATCAGCGTGCATTACAAACGACTCAAACAGGTCGCAATAACGAACATATACGGAATGTTCCCATGATGCGCGTGTGATAGGTTTGCCATGCATCAATGGCTCGATTACTTCTGTAAACTTCATTCGACTACCGTCCAATCTCGCGCCAAGATATCGGTACCTGTCACTGTAGCAAAACCCTTTGAAATCCACTGATTATTTCCGGTCAGCTCATAGCGCATAAGCGCACCTTCGACGAGTCGCAGTTTCCACCGAGCGCCATCACGCTGCACAGCTGCACCAGCGCGCATCGATTCAATGATAAATTCAAACGATCGTCGTGAATAGCCGACGTTGACACCTTTTCCGCAGATCTCGAAGTAGTCGACACGAAGCGATGGTTCGGTCGACAGCCACTTGTTGAACAGTCGTGTGCCGATGCCATACTGCTCGACTGCACGACGTTTGTCGACGCCTTGTGTGACCAGTTCAGCCACACCGTGAACGATTTCTCTCTTCTTTCCAAGCGTGTGCACGATATCTCGTGGCGTTGCCTGACCACCTTTGCCGTTCTCGTTCAGCCATCTCGAAACTACATTCCGTGGCATTTCAATCATTTGAGATGCTCTACTGATGCTGTGTCCTTCAGCCATCAATCGCAGGACCTTGTTAAGTATCTCTGCTTTTTCTTCTTCTTTGTACATCGTTACCCATTCTTTTGAAGTAAAACACCAGGCACTTCATAGCGGTGGAAGTGCCTGGTGCGACAGCGAGTGTGAAAGCGCAGAAGTTACTCGCTGGCGTCTTCACCGAAGGGGTCTTCGATGTCATCGGTCTTAATCGTTGCCTGTGCGATCTTAGTTAGCTTTTTCTTTGCAGCTACAGGAGAGACAGACATTATCGCGTTTGTCATATTGCCACGCGTGTTCATCTTCGCGTCGACATTGACCATCCACTGCTTTGCAAGCAGATCATTGATGTCAAGCTCGTGAAACTCGTACTGTGTCAAACGACGGCCAAGCATGCCATCAAGCAGAATTGTAAGCGCCTGTTTGTCGTTGCCGTATCCCTGACGCGTAAACTTGAAAAAGCGGTAAGCATTGCCAGCCGAATCGCCGTATTCGGTCGTTTCAAACGTGAACCTAAAGTTCGGCAGCATGACGTTCGGATCATCGTAAGACGGTCGGTCTACTGACTCGACACTAGCCAATCGACAAACGTATGCACCAGCTGGTGCTGCTTCAAACTGTGAGCTGCCATCCGAAAAGGATGCGCTAGAAAAAAAACCCATATCTCATAACTCCTTTGGTCTAAGACCACTCTAGTGTGACAGTGCTGGACCATTACCAATCCAGTAAGTAGTTCTCCCAGCACCGTCACGTTGACATTACCAAACAACAAACCACTTGTCAAACAAATTGTCGATGCTGTTCCGTGTGCCAGCGTAAGCGCCCGGCACGCAGGAACAGTTTCGACATAAACCCCTAAGCCAGCACGCTATAAAACATGCTGGCAGGGGGGATTCTAAGGGGGGATTTTCTGACCTGTTCCCGTTTTCTCATACTTAAAGCGGAACAGGTCGGGAACAGGTCGCGGGAACAGGTCAAACGCCTACAGTAGAGCCGTTGGACGATACATTTTTGAGTTGCGTGCACCCTTGTCAAAAGTCACAATGCGACTTGCTTCAAGATCCGCTAAAGTAGCAGCCACCACTGATTTTCGACCACCACAAAGTTCCGCTAAACGGGCCTGAGAGATGCCTGGTGAATCGCTGATCAGTTGTATGAGCTTCGTTCGTATGTCTTGTGTGATGGCTTCAGAACGTGCACCAGCGTCAAGCGTCCTGACCTTCGTTAGACCTTCCTCGTCGCGAATCTCAAACGTGACATCAATGGCATCATCATCGCTTATAAGACGTCCCTTCGTAACGTACATGCGGTATAGCCCGTTCGCTTGCTTCTCAACCGAATACGCCATGTCAGCAGCTGCGACAATCTCTGCAGCACCTCGCATACCTTCGTGCTTGACTGTTGCGTCCGTGCCACCTTTGCGGTTATGGTGTGCGATCAGGACAGTGATTCCGACGTCCAGAAGTTTCTTGAACGAGTCGTACAGTCGACGCATCTGGCTATTGTCATTTTCATCCAACCCGTGCACGCGCACCAGTGAGTCAATTATGACCAGCCCGACATCGTTTGCTTGGCAATGATTCAGAATCCTGTCGACATCAAGCACGTTGTCAAATCTGATGCCGACACGATTAAGGTAGCCCATCCCATCAGCCGAGCGCATTCCAAGCTTCCTGAGCCGTTGCAGGACCTTCTGGACGCCCATCTCTTCATCAATGTACAAAACCTTGGTCTGCGGAATCTCAAACTCGCTTAGCCATCTGTCACCAAAGACAGCTGCACGAATGAGATCGCACATGACCCACGTTTTTCCACTACCCGGAGGCGATGACAGATAATGAAGCCCACCTGTCGACAGGACGTTTGAAATTAGCCAGGACTGTGCTCCGAGTTTGCTCTCCTCGACTTCCATGCGTGACCAGTCCCAGACCTCCCATGGCGCGATGGTCTCACCGCCCGGCAGATCGTCCGGCACATTGCCTTGCGCCCACTGTACCCAGAAGCGTCCAGTGGTCTCAAGAATGACCTCGTGGTCTAGTGCTGGTTCACAGTAAGTGTCAGACCACCATGTGCTAAATACGTTGGCCTGATCAAGCGAGAAACGCTTTGCCCGAAGGAATCCGAGAAGTGTGACCAGCGCATTGTTTCGTCCACCGAATGGTCCACCTGATGCTGGATGCGGTTGGAACAATCTGTCCCAGTGATGCTCACCGTGAGCTACGACGCGAGCATGCGTCGCCATGTCTCCGGCCACCATGAGCCGAAGATCGTCTAACGAAAGTTCTTCCATCTAATCCTCTATTCCGAAAAGTCCTGCGTGTCCAGCGCAGTAATTACGAGTGTACGACACTCTTCTGCATGTGCCACCATGCCCATAATTCGCATCTGCTCGATGCCAATGACTGCATGATTGAAGCAAGACAGCAGGTAGTCGCCGTGCTTGTACTTGCCAAGATTCCAGTTGCCTCGCTCCCGCTTTGGCAGGTCTCCCGCTTTGGCTGCAATCAGTACACGCGACCACTCATCACCCCATGGATGAGTGGTTTGTGTCTCCTTGACGATTCTTGAGGCTTCTGGAGGATACTTTGCGAGTTCGACCAAACGTGGCGCCTCGCGGTTTTTCCAATTTAGAGTTCCAGGAACTCGTAATATTCTTGACGGGTTCTTGCACTTCGTGTCTGCTGCCCTACTGAGCGAGAGCATCCATCGTTCAAGCAGCTGTACGAACTCGCGCTGTTCTGTTGGCTTAGTCCCAATGCCAGCCACTTTGAGCCTTCGGTAGCAATGGAGTCCTTTTCCTGATCTAACAGCCACTGTGACTTTATCAAGCGTTGCAGTCTCATCCAAACCAGTAAGGTCATCAATGTCACACCAAAGTACGCCAGCAGTATGTACATCATTGTCCCGTCCTCCTTTACGCCAGCGTGGGAGCACGCCGACATACACATCATTTCCTTCGTCAGCCCATTGGATACACGCCTCGCCAATACTAGTCCAGTCATCGACGGTTCGTGGAAGCTCGTAAAAGCGCATCTGATTTCGTCCTTGATTCAAACATCGAATCTCGACGAAGCCATCAGGATATGGCTCAAACAGCCATGACAGGAAAGTCACAGCCTGTGATACACGATTCATTATTACCCCTTACAAACCCTGCATGTCCAAGCAGGTTCCGATTATCAGATTATTCCGCTGTTAATACCTAAGTATTTGCATGTTGCTTCAACTGCTTCCTCCCACGAGTAAGCGACAACCCAGTGATAAATTGTGCCAACTCGTTCGCGGAAGTCAATTTGCTCTGGCGTAAGTTTGTTTTTCCCTGCCTTCATTTCAATCCACATGCCACAATGTTGTCCCATCTGTACCGGGATGAAGATATCCCAAACGCCAGCCTTAAGGCCTTCAGCTTTCATTCGACCGCCAGTCGCCTTTGACCTGTATCCACCATTTGGAATCGCATGGATAGTGTCAAGACATGGATGTCGACGACGCATCATTCGGCACCAGTTAAAATAAACGATTTGATGTTGTGATTCTGTCAAAGTTCCATACCTTCCAAGGTTTCAAAGAGGACCGCAGCTTCAGGCAGTTCCCGTAGTTTGGTAAGTGCGCGACACTGAATTTGCCTTATGCGCTCGCGAGAGTAACCGACCAGTAGACCAACGTCTTCAAGTGATCGTCCGTCAACAAGATCGTCAAAACCGTATCGCAGCCGTATGCACGCCATTTCGCGATCAGTTAGATGTTGCATGAGTTTGTACAGCTGTGCGTAGACTGTAGCACGATCTAAACCATCACCTGGTTGTGGCGTTTGATTAGCAACGTATTCACTGAATGACTGACCGTAGACGTTAGGTTCGTCCAGAGACTTGATGTCGACACGTTCCATCGCCACGATGTCGCTGAGATACTGAACATCAAGCGTCAGGAGCTGATGGCGAAGATACTGTGGAAACTCATGGATGCGCGAGTGTATCCACTTAAGCAGGTCCGGCATCGATGGCGTTTGACCATGCTTGGCTATGTACGCCTGTCTGGCGATTCGAATATGCGAGATCTTAGCGATGATGTGCGATGGTAGGCGTATCTCACGACCACGGTTTTCAACGCCCCGACCGATGGCCTGGCGAATCCAGTTCGTTGCGTATGTGCTGAATCTGTAGCCCTTGGTCGGGTCATATCGTTCAATCGCATGCAATAGACCTAGCATCCCATCAGTCATCATGTCCTCGTGTGTACAACCTCGTCCCTTAAACCGTTTAGCGATTGTAGAGATTAAACGCTGATTATGTTTAAGCAGTTCGTCCGTCGCACGCTTGACATCTGGCTCGCTACCGCTATGCACCATCCGACCTAAGAAAAACTCCTCCTGCGGAAGGAGGAGTCCATCCTTGTCTGCGAGTCGACTGGAGCGATACTGGCTCCATGTATCAATACGCTTAGTCACTAGCTGCCATTGCCTGATGTGCCCTATGATCTGCACTGTTTGGCGTGTTCCAGCTGTATGCCATCGCACAAGCTAACCAAACAAACAACGTCATTACGATAAGTTGGCCAAGCGTCTCGATACGCCGTTTAGTTCTATGTCGACGCTCGCGCTTCAGTTGACGCTGTGCACACATGTCACAGATATTAAGTCTACGACCGTAAGACACAGCGTTCGGTCGGTTGCATTCGATGCAGGTGAGTTTGATGTCCATTTAAGTTCTTCTCTTTCTATTGTTGTTATTTCGGCAGCGTTTGTCCCATGCGTCTGCATAGGATCCACTGAGCGACTTCGTATTCAGTGCGACCGATAGCATCAGCGATGCGTTTGATGGTCGACTGTCTGACAGCATGTCCACCCGAGAGCATCCGACAGACCGCTGATTTGTGGATGCCGAGCTTCTCGGCGATTTCCACTTGTGTATGTCCGTAAATCATGTAGTCGTTATTCCACATGTTGACACATTATGTCAACCCGTGCTAGGATGTTTATGTAGTTGGACGCTACATTGAGAGGATTAGGAAATGAATCAGGAACGTATTGACCTGACGTGGAAGTGCGGACATACCGACTCCATCATGGTCGGCTATTCGCAGAGTGACCTGCGATACAAGATGTCGATGATGGCATCAACGCTCGACATTTGCGGCGCATGTCAAAGCAAAAGAGCGATTGAGCACGAATGGTATCGCATTGGCAAAATGTTGGACCCGATGCCTGTAGTGCTGACCGGCAGCGAGAAGCAGATCGCATGGGCGAGGTCTATCCGCACAGCTAAGTACGAAGCACTTGCACATGTGCTTGACTGTCTTCGCCATGCATACGAAACACGCCAGGACGAATGGCCAGCAATTGCACAAGCAATAAAACCAGTTATTAAAGATGTGTCTATTTGGCGTTCATATTCGCAAGCGGGCGCCATCATCGATCGTCGAAACATTAACTGGACGTTGGCGTTTAGGAATGCGCTAAGTCGGGCAGGATTGTATTTGGGAGGATTAGGACAATGACAATGTCGGAGACAATCGGTGCAATCGCACCAGCGCTTGTGAAGGCACAGGCAGAAATCAAACCTATCGTGAAGGACAGCACGAATCCAGCGTTTCGGTCAAAGTACACGTCGCTCGATGCCATCATGGAGGTCGTTCGACCAGTGATGGCTAAACATAATCTGATTGTTGTGCAGTCGGTGCTGGACACCATCGACGGAGAGCATAGCACGAGTATCATGGTCGAGAGTCGCGTGATTCACAGCTCAGGAGAATGGATCGCTGGCGTCGTGCAGGTTCCTGTGATGCAACAGACATCGCACGGGTTCGGCAGCGCACTGTCTTATGGTCGACGGTACAGCCTTAGCGCACTGCTGTCGCTCGCATCTGACGAAGATGACGATGGCAATGGCGCGATAGGCCAGCCACAACAACAGGCACGTCCACAGCTGAAGCCAGGACCACCAGCGCAGACCACTGTTCGCAAACTTGCACCGACTCCGAAGCCGATACCTGGTTATCACAACGGGTCGCACTTTGTGATTGGTGAAGAGGACCCGAACGCATGACGTCTGAGTGTTTTTACTGCGGTGCAATGTTCTGTCACTCAGTGAAAAAGTCTGGCGATCACATGCCAATACCAGAACGAAACGGAGGCACGGACATTGTTCCGTGCTGTTCCGCTTGTCATGACATGAAGGATAGGATTCCATTGCATCAATGGCACGCTGTAGCCTGGAAGGAAATTAATGCTTCTTGGCCTTTGTATGGACGATACACACGATTATTTCTGGCAAAAAGTCTCTCTCTTATGAGCGATTACATTATGAGAGCAGAAGTCGAAGAACTGAAGAAAAAGGTCAAACGATAAAAACGCTGTCATAGCACCATACTGGTATAGAGGTATTAACATGGCCAGAAAATCAGCAGTAGATAAACAGATCGATCGCGTTCCTGAAAAGCCGGAAGGCCTTCTGTGGTTGCTCAAAGCGAGCGAGCACGAGATTCTGGAGCGCCTGAACGCCGAAGGTGCAAACCTACAGATTCATCCAGCTCTGGACGGAATTGTAAGTTTTCGCATTGAAGAAAATCCACACTCACAAAAAGTGGTGCATGTCTGGCGTTAGAGGTATAAACCTTACGCCACTGTCTCCCACAGTGGTAATAAAATTAAAAACAACTAACTAGCAACAGAAGGCCAGATGTAGTTATGCATCTGGTCTTTTGATTTGTCAGAAATTAACAAAGCCAAAGCCGCCAAACTTGCCAAATTCACGCCAGTCGCGTTTTTTGGCATAAAGACCATCACCATCACGTTCGACTGAAAGCTCATCCGATGGCTCAGGGCTTGTGTTACCTTCGACCGTATATACTCCCCATTCCTCGACTCGTGTCACAATGCCGATGTGTGCAATGCGTGCGAGTTGAGGAAAGTAGACAAGCGCCAGATCGCCACGCCGTGGGCGCTTTGTGGTGGTGGCATCTTGAATGTGCTGGACTGGTAACCACAAATTATTTTCTTTGAACCATCTAGACCAGTCTGGACAATATGCACTGCGAGGAAAAGTCTCGTCGTACACGATGCCAAGCTGTGTCGCTGCTTGCTTATGGCGAAAGCGAACATGCGCTGCACACCACGGAGAGCCAGCAGGAACTGGAGGTTTACAGGATGCTTGATATGCTTCGACTGCTTTTCCGCGATTCTCACCGACTTCTTGGACGCCTATGTTTGCGACCGCCAAATCAGTGCTAAGTAGTGCCACGCGACGCTCATCCATGATGTATACTCCTATTGTCCAACCAAGTTCGAAACCTAATCCTCACGCCTCCAGCGACCCCTTCCTGGAGGCGTTTCTTTTTTACATTACGAGAAAGTTTCCGCATCATCGCTAGATGACACGATGGTGATTCCGTTTGTCGTGTGCGTGTAAATTAGATACACGACTCCAAGGCGCCAGTAACATGCGATCTCATCATCCGACACATTACCGGTCACGACGTTTGATGCAGCTGTAATGACGTTACCCATCGGGTCACGCTTGACGCGCTGGATGTTTGACGAGCTAGTGCGGAAAAAGATGTATTCCATGCCATTCGGGGATACACAGACAGTGCCGTGTGCCCCGGTTCCGATTGTTGTTGCCACGCTTACTGTGTTCCCTTCGTCGTCGGTCGTAAATCGCTTGACGTCACCGGACGTCGTGTCGACAATGATAATCAGCGTCATTGCTCCGCTGTGCTTTTGATACGCCAAGCTAAGACATTCGGCATTTGTAATTGGCGTAGTTACCTCGTCCCAGTTTGTCCCGTTATGCGCTCGTGAGTGATACAACTTGACACCATTAGATGCAGTTATGACACCATATGTCGCTTGCTGTGCTGGACTAACGTCGGCAGCCGTACAGTTACCGCTTATGATTTCTTCACGAAATACAGCTCTCTGACGCTTTGCGGAAAACATCGGATTGACACCGACACTTGATGCGCCAAGCACAATCGAATGATTTGATTTGCCAAGGCCATATGGCAATCCAGTCTGGTAATTTCCGAGCGTGTCAAAACTCGAGTCTGTTCCTCTAGACGAGGAATCGCTTGATAACTGAAGCGTGACTGTTCCAGATGTCGCCGGGTCTCCCGCATCGTCAAAAACAATGCCATGCGCTGGACCACGAAGAATCGTCCCAAACGGCAGATACAGCGCATTGTCTGTTCCGCCATTTACATCAAACGGGTCGTACAAATCAGGGATAAAATCGCCGTTGATGGAATCAAACAGCGTCTGCGCCGTAACAGATCCGGCAGCAATCTCAAAGCCAAAAGCAAAATCAGTACCTGATGTCGCGTTTGGTGTTGCCAAAATACCACCGCCATACAGCCATGTGCTTATTCCTGTCCCACCGTTTAAAAAACAATCGCGCAATGGCGGTTGTGACACGCTACAGGTACCACTGCCCGGATAGGCCACGCTGTTTGTGGCAGTCCAGCCTGGATGACGCACGATGCTATCGTCCGAAGCATTGACCTGTGCAGC
>Ga0163212_1000945_pt1 | contig 12895 bp, 9 predicted proteins | sample Malawi_45m_30L_FD_113532 | JGI IMG/M metagenome (GOLD analysis project Ga0163212, IMG submission 113532) | Freshwater microbial communities from Lake Malawi, Central Region, Malawi to study Microbial Dark Matter (Phase II) - Malawi_45m_30L | ecosystem: Environmental > Aquatic > Freshwater > Lake ...
CGAAAAAGGAGTGCGACCCGCCCCGCATCAGGCGCAGGCAAGCGGCGAGGTCGGCACGGTGGCTCGTGGCCACCGCATCCTGCCGGTTCGCAGCGAAGCCGGTGGGCGCGCTTGCGGTCATGCGGTCGGCCCGACTCACCGCGACTGCGCAGCCCGCGCGACCGGGCGGACGACGGGGGCAGCGGGGCCTGCTGGGCCTGCGGGCGAGCCCCGGCGCCTCCGGTTCGTGGGCGCGGTGGTGCGACCGTAGTCCACGGCCGCCGGAAGAACCGAGTCGAGCGCCTTGGCCGAGGAAAGTACACCCGGAATTCCCGCCCCGGGATGGGTGCCGGCACCAACGAAATAAAGGTCGCGAACATCCTCGGAGCGATTGTGTGGACGAAACCATGCACTTTGCGTGAGCAGAGGCTCGAGGCCGAAGGCTGCGCCCTTGATCGAACGCAACTCGTTCTCGAAGTAGAGCGGCGTGACCATGCGCGAGGTACGCAGATGCCCGCCAAGGCCCGGCAGCACGCTTGCTTCGAGGGCCTTTTGAACCGCCTGACGGTAAGGCTCCTGATGCGTGTTCCAGTCGGTTGCGCTGTCGAGATGCGGCACCGGCGAGAGCGCGTAGAAGGTGTCGCAGCCGGGCGGCGCAAGGCTCGGGTCGGTCGCCGTGGGACGGTGCAGATACAGGCTGAAATCGTGGGCCAGGCGATGACGGCGGAAGATGTCACGCAGCAAGGCCTCGTAGCGCGGTCCGAGGATGAGCATGTGGTGCGGAACCTCCTCGTACCTTCGGTCGGTGCCGAAGTACCACACAAAGAGGCTCATCGAATATCGCCCGCGTGCGATGCGGCGATCGGTCCAGAACCGACGGTGCTCCGGCGCGATCATATGTCGGTAGGTGTAGGCGGTGTCGGCGTTCGACACGACAAGGTCGGCATGCACCGTGCTCCCGTCGTCGAGCACAACGCCCCGGGCTGCACCATCCTCGATCAGGATGGATTTCACCGGCTGTCCGCATCGCACCGCCACCTGAAGGCGCTCGAGAAGTTTGACCATCCCGCGGATCAGGGCACCCGTACCCCCCATGGCGAAGTGCACGCCGTGGCGCCGCTCCAGGCTCGCGATCAGACTGTAGACGCTCGTGACCGTGAAGGGATTTCCGCCGATGAGCAGAGGATGAAAACTCATCACAATCCGCAAGCGCTCGTCGCGGAAGTGCTCGCACACCATCGCGTGGATCGAGCGCCACGCACGCATGCGGACCATGTTGGGAATCGCCGCGAGGAGATCGCGGAGGCTGTCGAAGGCCACGCTGCCGAGCTCCTCGAAGCCGAGCCGATAGCATTCGTTTGCCCTGGCCATGAAGCGCTCATAGCCGGGAAGATCCGCAGGGCAGAAGCGCCGGATCTCCTCGCGCATCGCCTGGGCGTCGCCGCTGTAGTCGAAGTGACTTCCGTCGGCAAACCGGATGCGGTAGAAGGGATCCATCGGCACCAGCCGAACATCGTCCTGAAGCCTGCGACCGCACAAGGACCAGAGTTCCTCGAGCAGAAATGGAGCGGTCACGATCGTGGGACCGGCATCGAAAACGAAGCCGTCCTGGCGAAACACGCTTGCCCGACCGCCAGGTTGTGCGAGCTTCTCGAGCACAGTGACCTGATAGCCCTTCACCCTCAGCCGGATCGCCGCAGCGAGCCCGCCAAAGCCCGAGCCAATCACGAGCGCATGCGGCGCCCCTGCAACGGGAAAGGTGGACTGAACGCTTGGTGCCATACGCACGTGTAAAGTGTTTTAGACATTCTGGAGTGTCTATCGCTTTTGTCAAGAGGGTGGGAGCGAGGTGCCGCGGCCGAGACCGGCAAGGGGTGGTTAGCGCAACCACCCACCCTCGAGCCCTGCTGGCAGAGCCTCGCTGCGCGGCGCGCAATACCGGGTAGCCTTGGCAGGAGAAGCACAGCCACGCACAGCCGCACACAGCCACGCACAGCCACACACAGCCACACACAGCCGCACACAGCCACAAACGACCTCACCGCCCCAGAAGTCCGAGCACCAGTTTGGCAACGGTCTCGGGATCTTCCTCATGAGCCAGATGGCCGAGGTCGCGCAGAACGTGGCACTTTGCCTGCGGCACCCGAACCACGATGCGGCGAAGCTCGGAGGCGGGCACTGTGGTGTCGCGACTCCCGGCGATCAGCTCGAGCCTTCCCTGGTAGCCGGCGAGCCGGTGGGCAAATCCGGCGAGGTCCCAGCGCGCCATCATCTCCATCACTGCGGCCACATGCCCAGGGTCTGATGCAAGCCTGCGATACCAATGCACCTCGGCCGGCCCGAGCTGCGAACCGGTGCTTTCAAGCAGCCGATCGACAACGTCGCTCCGGGCCGAACGCCAAGCTGAAAAACGTGCAAGTCCCGGAACGAACTGAAGCAATTGCGCTGCGGGTGCATACAGCTTTCCGCCGAGCCCTGCGAGGGGAAGCAAGGCGCCGTTGAGACTCAACACCCGCACCGCAGAGCTGTTCAGTGCCATCGACACGGCAAGCGCAGCTCCTGCCGAGTGCCCGACGATAACCTCCGGCGCCACGCCAAGCGCGCGCAGGAGCGCGAGGAGCTTGCCCGCCATGGTCGTCATCGCCATGTCTTCGCGCCTGGCGCCAAAGGTCCAGCCGTGGCCCGGCAGATCAGGCATCAGGACCTGGCAATGCCGCGCGAGGCGCGGCGCAAGTCCGCTCCAGCTGTGGGTTGAAGAAAAGGTGCCGTGGAGCAGCAGCACCGTCGGCCCTGCAGCGGGTTCGCCGAGCCGCTGGACGTGCCAACTCAACCCCGCGCATTCGACGCGAGTGCTCGCCGCCCGCAAGGGCCAGTCCGCCCCCTCGCGTTCCCACTGCCATCCGCATGGGTAACCTTCCATGGCGGCCCGGTTGCCCAAGGCAGCAGACGACACGCGCAGGCCCTGGCTCAGGTGACTGTGGCGGTCCGGCTCGAGCGGGCAGGTGCTGCCCGCGCCTGCGTCGGCGACATTCCCCGGGCCAGCGCGTGGATGCCCGCCGCATCGGCGTAGGGCAGCGCCATGTACTGCGCTCCCATGCGCTCTGCAAGCTCCTGCGCTTGCCTGGATGGGCGCGGAGCGGTGTCGACCCAGGCAAGCCGCGCCACGCCCGAGGCAACCCGGCGCAGGCCACACGCGCGCTCCAGCGCATCGGCCATCGCCTGCTCGCGTCCAGGCCTTCCACGCACGTCAACATTTGCCTTGCCATCGCTCAGCACCACGAGTTGCACCCGCTGGCCCTTGCGGCGCAAGGCATCGATCAGGCGGGCCCCCTGCTCGAGCGCGAGCGCGAGCGGCGTGCCGCCTCCGCCCGGCAAGGCTGCCAAACGACGCTTGGCGCGCACCAGCGAACGGGTTGGCGGCAGGAGAATCTCGGCGTGGTCCAGCCGGAAAGCGATGACGGCCACTTCATCTCTTCGAACATAACATTCGGCGAGAAGGAGCTCGACAGCACCCTTGACTTCGGCGAGTCGGTGCAGTGCCGCAGAACCCGAGGCATCCACCACAAAGACCGTGGTTGACTGGCGGCGCTGCGCATAGCGATTGACGCGCAGATCCTCCGGTGCAACGCTCAGACCGCATGGGGGAGCCTCATCGGCGAACCCCTCCCGCTTACGCAGCAACTGCCAGGGCGCGGCGGCGCGCAAGGTCGCAACCAGGTTGATCCGGGTACGGCCACCCGGCAAGCCGGCACGAACATTGAGCACCCGGCCACGCAAGCCTCCGGGCGCCCAGTCGCAGGAGCGACCCGCAGAGGCAACGCGCTGGGCATGGGCGCGCGTGAAGTCGCCACGCTGCCAGAGGGCCCGTAATGCCGGCGGGAGAAGCGCCTGGCTCGCCGCAAGCAGCATGGCCTGCGCAAGTAGCGCATCAACTCTGCGACGCAGTTCGTGTTCATCGCTGCGGCTGGGCGACACAGGGTTGGCCTCGAGCGGTTCAACCCTGGACGACTCAGCCGCAGTGGCTTGAGCCTGCCCGGAATCGGCTTCGGCGTGCGCGACAGATTCGCCCGATTCAACGGGTGCGGAAGTATCGGAAGCTTCAGAAGTTTCGGAAGCTTCAGAAGTTTCGCAAAGTTCGGAAGGTTCGGAAGGTTCGCAGGGTCTAGACGTTTCGGAAGATTCGGCAACCTGGCCAGCCTCGGCCTGTCCGGCGTCGCCCAGCCCGGGCAATCGCGTTGCCCGTGGCACGAGAACCATCGCGATCGCCTGCGCCAGGTCTTCGCGGCGAATCCGCATCGGGCTGCGTTTCTCCGCCGCAGCAGGATCGGGATGTTCATGCGCCGAGCGCAGCGCTGCGATTGCGCGCGCAGCGCGCACCGTAAAGCCAAGAATCCGAAGGTCATCCACCCCGAGTTGCGCTGCAGCCTGCGCCACCGCCCGAAAGTCGTGGTCGCGAAGCGCCGTGCTGCCCAGCAGGCGCTGCGCCGGGGCTACGCTGGCGGCGATCGCACAAAGCGCCACGGCCGTGTCGGGCAGCGCATCCGCGGCTGCCTCCTGGAGGTGAAATGCAACCCGGCTGCAGAGGAGCGCTGGCGGGCCAGGCTCGTCGTGGAGCGACTCGTCGAGCATCACGAGCGCAAAGGTGGAGCGCTTGCCGGTGCAACCGGGTACCGAACCGGTATCGAGTGCCTGGGCAAGCGGGCCTGCGAGTTCGCCGGCGAGCCGGTCGGCCATGCGCGCAAGAAGCACGCCGCCCGCCGCCTGCGCGATCAAGCCCTCGCGCCACACTGGGGAGGACTGCACGAGACTTGCGGTCCAGTCCAAACCGCCGAGCAGACGCTCGGGCTCGGCATGGTGCGGCAAACGCACAAAGGGGCCCAGCGCGGAGGCAAGGGCGCGAAAACCCTCGAGCCACACGCTGCGCGAAGGGCTCGGGCGTGCCTGAAGCCGCAATCCGCCAAGGCCCGCCGGATCGACCAGCACGAGTGCGGCTGCAAGTTCGCAAACCGGCATCTCCTGCGTCTTTTCGCGCGGCACTGCGGTGTCCGGCAAGACTCAATCCGGTGCAAGTTCGCGCAGCGCCCGCGCGATCACGGTGGCACTGGCGGTTTCCTCCAGGGGGCTGCGCCGCAACCGGTGACTCAGTACGCTCGGGGCAACCAGACGTACCTCCTCGATGGAGCAGGGCTTGCGACCGCGCAGGGCAGCGAGGGCCCGGGCTGCCCGCATCAGTCCGAGTTCACCGCGCAAACCATCGGTGCCGAGTTTCATGCAAAGACTCGCCGCATAGCGAACCACCGGATCGGCCACCTCGGCAACAGCGAGGCGCTTGCGAGCACCAATAATCAGCCTTCGCAGCGCCTGCTGTTGCGTTTCGAAGCGCGCACAAAAACCCTCCGGGTCGCGGTCGAAGGCATCGCGACGCCGCAGCACTTCGATTCGGGTTTCGAGATCGCCCGGCGTGCGCACCTCCACCGAGAGGCCGAAGCGGTCGAGCAGCTGGGGGCGCAACTCGCCCTCCTCAGGATTGCCGCTCCCCACCAGGACGAAACGCGCCGGGTGGCGCACGCTCATCCCTTCGCGCTCGACCAGATTCTCGCCCGAGGCGGCCACATCGAGCAACAGATCAACGAGATGATCCTCGAGCAGGTTCACTTCGTCGACATACAGGAACCCGCGGTTGGCGCGGGCGAGCAAACCCGGTTCGAAGGCCTTGAGTCCCTCGCGCAGCGCCTTGTGCAGGTCGAGCGCACCAACAACGCGGTCTTCGGTTGCACCAAGCGGCAGATCCACCACCGGAACCGGCGCGACCACCGCAGGCGGTTTCGCAGAGCTTTCGCACTGCGCGCAGACCCGCGCCACCGATCGTGGATCGCAGTTGTAGGGACACGCCTGCACAACCTGCATCGGCGGAAGCAGCGCCGCGAGGGAGCGTACCGCAGTGGACTTGCCGGTTCCCCGGTCGCCGAACACGAGCACGCCGCCAACGCTCGGGTCGACGGCGGCAATCAGCAGCGCCTGCTTCATTTCGTCCTGACCGACGAGCGCAGAAAATGGGTAGACGGGTTTCATCGACAAGGTTGGGGCAGGGTAGGCGGCGAGACAAACGCTAGGAGGGCACGCTGCGAGACGCTCCCCCCGGTCATGTTACCCGGGACGCTGCGAAAGGTTCCTGCCAGGCGGGGTTGATGCGCTGGGTGAGAAGGTGGTCGCGCCATCGCCCGCCCACCCGCAGGTAGTTGCGCGCCACACCGATGTCCTCGAATCCACTGGCGCGCAGGACGCGCAGGCTTGCCGCATTCTCCGGAAGCACCGAGGCCTGAAGGCGGTGCAGGTTCACCTCCTGCCCGAAGGCGAAACGCAGGGTTGCGGTGAGCGCTTCGCGCATCAACCCCCGCCCTTGGTGCGCGGCGTCGATCGCGTAGCCGAGCCGACCCGAGTGAAACGCCCCGGCGCTGAGCGCGTCCAGCTTGATCCAGCCCACCAGGGTTTGCGGTGGATCCCGCAGGCGGATCCACAGGCGCAGCAACTCACCCTGAGCCCAGCCGCGCGCCTCCGAGGCGAGCAGATCGAGGGCAAAGTCGGCGCTGAGTTCCTCCCGTGCAACCACCGGGTTCCAGCGTGCAAAGTGTTCGTGGTTACGGGCAAGGAGGTCGAAAATCTCGAGCGTGTCGGCGGACTCGCCGGGCGCAAGCCGCAAGCGCCCGGTTTCGAGGATCCTGCGCGGCGGCGCTTCGATCGGCATTTGCGGCTCGCCCCAACCTTGCGCCTCGAGCGCCTCAGCCTTGCGCCTCGAGCGCCTCAACCCTGAGACAGCCCGGATCCCGGACGAAGGCCTCGAGTGCGTCGGCAAGCGCCAGCGAATGGCCGAGCACCGTATGCCATCGTTGCATCCGGGTACGCGGATCGTGTGCGAATCGTTCGAAATCGCCCCGATCGGGAATGCGCCCATCCGGCAATTGCGCGATCCAGTCCCGGGCCGGGGCAAGCACCACAACATTGTCGAGTTCCGGGCCCGCGCGGTGTCGCGATGCCCAGGCCTTGTCGAGCCAGCCCGGAATGAGCATCGGGTGGAAGTGCGGATAGAGGACAAGACCCGGGCGCAGCCCACGATAATCGAGGTGCAGATGGTAGTCGGTGAGGCCGCCATCCCAGTGCGGACCTGCGGGCGCACCCGCAATGTCGTGCACCGGATCGAGCACCATCGGAATGGAACAGGAAGCCTGCATAGCGGGCAGCACATTGGCCAGGGTGAGCTCAACCTGATGATGGGGGTAGTCGCGCCAGTCGATCCCCGGGGGACGCGGGGGACTTCGAGGAGGACTCCGAGGGGGACCTGGCGGGGTGTGCCGCGCGGCGGGAAGAAAGACGACGCGCCGCAGAAAGCCGGCAAGCGCGCGGCGTGCGATGGCGTTAGCGACCCAAGCCGCGGCGAAGGCCGCAGCGAGCGCGCGTGACCCTGCCTGCGCAGCAGAGCCCAGCAATCCCACCCCAAGCGAAGTGAGTACATGCAGGCGGTAGCGGGGATGCTCCACGAGTTGCGGCAGGGAGGGTCCGAAGAAGTGCGCAAGCCCCCAGGCAAAGGAGGCACTCACCTCGGAAGGATCGGGTCTACGACGGCCAGGCGCAATCCGATAGTCCTGCCCGATGTAGGCCTCGCTGAAGGCCCTGAGCCTGGCCGCCGGATCGGTACAGCAGGCCGCCGCGAGCCGCCAGCAGCCGATCGAGGCACCGATCAGGTCCACCGGCTGGGATGCGCGCAGCAGGAATTCGCCAAAAACATACTGGTCGATCGGTCCCAGGATCAACCCTTTCGGCCCACCCGCAGCGGCCGCAACCGCCACGATCTGCTCGGGCCGGAGTCCTTCCTCGCTCAGCCTGCGCCGGGCAAAAGGCCCGGCGATCACCCGCAGGCACGCCGAGGGGGAAAGCGGGATGGAAATCTGAGCCATGGGCCGGCTTGGATCGTTGCACCAGTGATGCGCAGCAAAGCGTGGGAAAGCGGCAAAAAGCGGGGATCCCCGGCAGGCTAAGAAGTCTGTTACCGGCCACATGGGACTTGCCCAAGTGTGCCAGCACCGGAGCGAAACGCCGTTCCCGGCGCTGAATGCACTGGCGGTTCACAATAGGCGAGTGAACCAATCGGCTCCCACACCGATGCCGTTGCGCGCACTGGGCGTGACGCTGGCAGCGCAAATCGTGACCACTGCGTCTTTGAGCGCCCCTGCGGTGCTTGCACCGCTTGCCGCACCTGCGCTTGGGCAATCGCCTGAGCGGATCGGCTGGTTCACAGGCCTCGCCTACTTCACTGCGATGTTCGCGGGCCTTTTCGCAGGTCAGGCTGTGGCGCGTCGCGGCGCAATCCGTCTCACCCAGGCTGCGGTGCTGGCAAGCGCCCTCGGACTCGCACTGGTGAGTGCGCAGTCCATCGGGCTGGTCCTTCCTGCGGCGATCATGATCGGCCTCGCCTACGGCAGCACCAATCCGGCAGCCGCCGATCTGCTCGCCCGCCACACTCCGGCCCACCGGCGGGGTCTCTACTTTTCGCTCAAGCAGACCGGAGTACCACTGGGTGTTGCGCTTGCAGGTTTTGCGGTTTCTGCCCTGCTTCCATGGTTTTCCTGGTCGGAGAGCGCTGCGTTGCTCGCCCTGCCCTGCCTTGCGGTGGCGCTGCTGAGCGAGCCTGCGCGTCGCGGGCTCGAGGCGCGTGCAGCGCAGGCGCCCGGTCGGATCGACCAGACCCAGGCTTCACCGCTGGCCGTTGTGCTGAGGGATCCGCGACTGCGCATCCTCGGGCTCATCTCGTTTGCCTACGCTGGCACGCAGGTCTGCTTTGTGACCTTCCTCGTAAGCTATCTCCATCTGGAACTTGCGCAGCCCATCGCCACCGCAGCGCTTATGTTGTCGGCCTCGCAACTGGTCAGTACGCTCGCGCGGGTGGCCTGGGGCTATGTGTCGGATCGATGGATCCAGCCTTCGGTGCTGCTTGGTCTGCTCGGCCTCACAACCGCTCTGGGCATGCTGACGCTGGCGATCCTTCCTGCCGGATCCGGAGGGATGACGGTTGCAGCGGTAACCGCCGGATGCGCGGCAACCGCGGTTGCGTGGAACGGCGTGTTCTTTGCCGAGGTCTCGTATCGGTCTCCTCCCGACCAGATCGCACAGGTGAACGGCGGCACCCAGTTCATGACCTTCTGCGGAGCGATGCTGGGACCGATTCTCTTCGGACTGGGGGTAGGCGCAGGCCTCGACTACCGGATCGCGATCGCCTGCTGCGGCATCTTGCCGCTGGCCGCCGGAGGCGGACTGCTCATCGCAGAGCGACGGCGCTGAGCCTCGGGTTGAAGCTGCGGGCCTCAGGCTGCGGACTTCAGGCTGCGGGCCTCAGGCTTCGGGCCTCAGGCTGCGCGCGTCGCGATCAAGGCGCCACGCGCAGCTGCCAGGCGTCAGGCACCAAGCGCCCTTCGCAGCGCGGATGCGCAAAGGCTCACCGCGGTCCTCGCCTCATCGATCACCCTGGTCATCGTTACGAACCCGTGAATCTGGCGCTCGAAACACACATACTGCGCCGGAGTGCCTGCGGCCGAGAGCCGATCTGCGTACTGCCGTCCCTCATCGCGCAAGGGATCGAACCCGGCCGTGAGAATCAGCGCGGGCGCAAGCCCCGCGTGCGAGCGGGCGCAAAGCGGCGAAGCCATCCAGCCCTTGATCACCTCTCGCGGCTGGTCCTCACCCATGTATTGCCGCATGAACCACGCCATGGCACGGCTGGTGAGGAGGTAGCCCTCACCGTTGGTGGTCATCGACGCAGTTTCGGCGAGCATCTCGGTGGCTGGATAAATGAGCAGCTGGAACCGGATCGAGGGGATCGTGGTCGATGCGGACCGCGTCTCCGGGATTCCCGCCCCATCACGGGCCATCAGACTGATCACCGCAGCCAGATTGCCCCCGGCGCTGTCGCCGCCGACCGCGAGCCTTTCGCTGTCCATCCCCAGATCGGCGCCGTGCGCAGCGATCCAGCGGGTTGCCGCCCAGCAATCGTCGACGGCAGCCGGATAGCGGAATTCAGGGCCCATCCGGTAATCTACCGAGACGACCGCGCACCCCGACTCGCGCGAGAGCTGCCTGCACAACACATCGTGAGTGTCGAGATCGCCGATCGTCCAGCCTCCGCCGTGGAAGTAGACGAGTACCGGCAGAGCGGTGGAGGGCAAGGCATCGCGGGGGCGATAGGCGCGCATCGGAATGGGGCCGTGCGGCCCGGGAGCACTGAGCGGCAAGGTGGCGAGATCGGGGGGCGGCGGCTCCTGCGTGAAGGTCCTTCGCTCGCGATACGCCTCGCGGGCTTCCGCAGGGGTTTGTTGCCACACGGGTGGGACAGCGGCTTTCTCGATCAGATCGAGTAGCGCTCGGGCCTGAGGATCCAGCATCATCAAAAACCTCCCTACGATTCATGGTGACCCCAGGGCATGGCACCCAGAGCGCCAAAGCCTCCACCTTCCGGTATTTTCGCGGATTGCACTGGCCTGCACGACCCCTCTTCCAGCGCATTTCGCGCGGCGAAGCCTCCGAGGGGGCTTGCGCGCATGGCGTCCAGCCTTCCGTGACCGGACTGCAAACCTTTGCCCTCAGAGCTGAAACTGCAGTCGCGCGAGCCGCGCGTAGAGTCCGTCTGCGGCCATCAGCGCCTCGTGCGTGCCCTCCTCCACGATGCAACCCTCGTCCATCACCACGATCCGGTGCGCCTTGCGCACGGTGGCAAGCCGATGCGCAATCACCAGACAGCTGCGGCCAGGCAACCAGCGGTCGAGGGTGTCCTGCACGAGCAACTCGGACTCCGCATCGAGCGCCGAAGTCGCCTCATCGAGGAGCAGCAGCTGGGGTTGCCTGAGGATCGCGCGCGCGATCGCGATGCGCTGACGCTGCCCACCTGAAAGCCGCACACCGCGCTCGCCCAACTCGGTCTGGTAGCTCTGGGGCAGCGCCTCGATGAAGGCATCGGCATGGGCCATACGCGCGGCTTCGAAGACCTCCCCGTCGCTCGCCTCGAGTGCTCCGTAGCGGATGTTCTCCAGCGCCGAACCCGAAAAGAGCACAGGGTCCTGCGGCACCCAGGCGATGCATGCCCGCACCGCCTCGGCATGCGCATGAGGATCGAGTCCCAACACCCGGATCTCGCCCTCGGATGGGGGATAGAGGCCGAGAAGGAGCTGAAACACGGTGCTCTTGCCCGCCCCTGAGGGTCCCACGAGGGCAACGGTCTCGCCTTCGTGGACACGCAGACTCACGCCACCGAGCACCGCAGTCCCGGGCCGCGACGGGTAGCTGAAGACCACCCGGTCAAGCGCTGCAACCGTCGTGCGCAATCGCTGCGGGGGATCCGCGGCCGCGCCCGCGCCAGCGCCCGCGCCCGGCGCGCGCGGTTCCTCGAGCAGTTCCCCGAGCCGTTCCGCTGCCCCAGCCGCGCGCTGGAGATCACCGAACACTTCCGAGAGCGCGCCCATCGACCCGGCCACGAGCGCGGCATAGAACACGAACTGCGCCAATTCTCCGGCCGTGATCCGCTGGCTTACAACCGCCTGCGCACCAAGCCAGAGGTTGAACACGATCACGCTGAAACTGAGCAGGATCGCGAGTGCGGTGAGGCCTGCCCGAAGACGGTTACGGCGCATCGCAGCCACAAGCGCGCGCTCGACCTCGTGACCGTAACGCTGCGCTTCGTGGGCTTCGCGAACGTAGGCCTGTACGAGGTGGATCGCCGAGAGCCGCTCGCCTGCGCGTGCCGCGCTGTCGGCGAGGCGATCCTGACTGTCACGCGAGAGACGGCGCACCCTTCGCCCAGTCGCCCACAGCGGGAGGACAACCACGATCAGAAGGCCGATCAGGACCACCGCAAGCCGGGGGCTTGTCACCACCATCATCAGGAGCGCACCGAACAGGAGGAGCGTGGAGCGCAGTGCCATCGAGATGCTGGTCCCCACCAGAGTCTGGACCAGCGCAGTGTCGGCGGTGAGGCGCGATAGCACTTCGCCGGTGCGCAAGGTCTCGAAGAACTGCGGCCGCTGGCGCAGAACCCTCGAAAACACCGCCTTACGAAGATCGGCGGTGATGCGTTCGCCGAGCCACGCCATCCAGTAAAAACGCAGGGCAGTCGACACTCCCAGCACGCACGCCAGGGCGAGCAGCACCAGGAAACGCCAGTTGAGATCGTCTGCGCCGAAGCCAGCGTCGATCAGCGAGCGAAACGCGAGCGGCACCGCGAGCATTGCACCTGCAGCCAAGGTCAGAAAGACAAAGGCGAGCGCCCAGTGCCCTCGGTAGGCGAGAACGAAGGGCCTGATTGCATCCAGCGGGGCAAGACTCGAGGGCATCGCTTGCGGGAGTCCTCAGGCTACTTTCAGCGCTCCCAGGGCGCTATCCGGCGCGCCTGCCGCAGATCGGATGTTGCAGGGCCTTGCTCGAGGTTGACACCGTTGCTTGGGGCGATTTCGCCCGCCTTGACCGAATCGACCCCGGGGTTGGCGCGTGCAGCCAGGTCATCGGTGCGGGCCAGACGCGCCAGCGCTGCGTGCGCGATCCAGTATGCATCCACTTCGAAGAAGTCACGCAATTCGGCCCGCGTGTCGCTGCGTCCGAACCCATCGGTGCCCAGGGTGGTCATGGCGCCGGGCTGCGGCAGGTAGGCACGGATCTGCTCGGGAACCGCGCGCACATAGTCGGACACTGCGATCACCACGGGCGCGTCCCTTCCCAGTTGCTGCGCAAGCCAGGTTCGCGGAGCCCTCTCACCGCCCGACTCCGCCGGCTGCAAGGCGGCAAGTCCGAGGCGCTCTTCGCGTTCGGCTCTCATGCCTTCACGCGCGAGGATGCTCCAGGAGGTGACGCTGAACACCTCGGAGTCGATCCCGAGCGCAGC
>Ga0163212_1000949_pt1 | contig 12846 bp, 13 predicted proteins | sample Malawi_45m_30L_FD_113532 | JGI IMG/M metagenome (GOLD analysis project Ga0163212, IMG submission 113532) | Freshwater microbial communities from Lake Malawi, Central Region, Malawi to study Microbial Dark Matter (Phase II) - Malawi_45m_30L | ecosystem: Environmental > Aquatic > Freshwater > Lake...
AGCACTCTTTAAGGCTTTGGGTCACTCTCCATCAATTGACGAGATTGAGACCACTTGTTTGGCAATAGCAAAAAGAATCGATCGTGAAATGGGCAGGACTTCGATATTCCCAGACGTATTCCCCATATTAAAAAGGTTCGCAATACATGATGTTGCGATGAGCATCTCATCGTCGGTGCCGCAGCGAGAACTACAAGGGCTAGTTCAACGCTTCCTACCCGTGGAAATTGCCGTGAGTATTGCACCGGTATTGGGAAGTCAAATTAACTTGCACAAGGGCGCCGATCACTTTCGTGAGATCTGTGCATATCACGGCGTTGGATTAGAGAAACTTGTGTACGTTGGTGATGACGAGATTGACTATCAGCTTACGCGCACAGCCGGTGTGAAGTTCGTAAGAGTACTTCGACCGACGGATATTGTTCGAGAGTGGGCAACGACAGATCAAATCTTCGTAAGTGACTTCACTAATCTGCCGGATCTCATTCAGAAGAATTGGGGTTTCAAATGCTGAGTTCAAAATCAACAATACGAGATGCTCTGAAGCAGATGAGCTTGCCCAGCTCTACAACCCCGGGATTCTTAGTAGTGGTTGACGAGAATATGAAGCTACTTGGTGTCGTATCGGATGGCGACATTCGACGTGCTCTGAATCGTGGAGCGACGTTAGACGATCCCGCGATTGGAATCTCCAACCGACTGCCGGTGTGTATCAAGCGATTTGACTCACGTTCTCGAATGCGAACGGAGCTCCTGGTGCAACTTCGGTCAACTGGGGCATCTACCGATCGCTACAAATTTATAGTCGTCGTAGATGAGAACAATCGCTTTCTGGAAGTTCTGCCATCCAGAAAGATTATTGATATTCCCATCGACGAGCGAACGGTTGCCGTTGTTGGGTTGGGCTTCGTAGGTCTGACACTTGCCGTGTCACTCGCCAGCGCCGGAGTAGATGTGCTGGGTTTCGATGTAAATCGTGAGATTCTGAATGGTCTTCGTCAAGGTCAGCCTCACTTTTATGAGGCTGACCTTGACGACCTAATGCGACACCCAAAAGTAAAAGCGAATCTCTCTTTGATTGATAATCTGCAGATGCCGATAGCGGATATCTACATGATCAGCGTAGGTACGCCTGTAGATGAGGCTGGATACCCAAATCTCGAACCGCTGAACGAAGCACTCAGTCAAGTCGCACGTCAGCTGAAGCACGGTGACCTGGTGATCCTACGTTCCACCGTTCCGGCCGGCACCTGCAGAATGTTGGCGATTCCGATACTGGAAAGTTCAGGACTGCGAATTGGCGGTGATTTTCACTTAGCGTTTGCTCCTGAGCGAACTGTGGAAGGTAACGCGTTAAAGGAATTGCGGACGCTACCTCAGATAATTGGCGGGTTCGACAAGGTGAGCATCCAGATGGCGGAACAACTGTTTCGAAAGTTGACGCACTCGGTGGTTGTTGTAGACAGTCTTGAAGCAGCCGAATTGATCAAACTAATCAATAACACATACCGAGCAACCATGTTCGCGCTAGCAAATGAGATCTCGCTCACTTGTGATCGATTCAATCTCGTCGCAAGAGATGTCATCCGGCTAGCCAATGAGGGCTACCCGCGCAGTCAAGTAGCGATGCCGAGCCCAGGAGTGGGTGGTATATGCCTTGACAAAGATCCACTTCTCTTTGCATACGATCTTGAACGCTCCGTTGCGGACAGTCACATCGGGCTGATTGGACGCAAAGTCAATACACAAGTGGTCGAGTCCATCATTCGAAAGATGACCTTATTTGCAGCACAAACTAATCGAGCCCTGGCTGATCTCAGGGTGCTCATCTTGGGGCTGGCCTTCAAAGGCGAGCCCGAAACATCGGACACTCGTGCCTCAGTAGCGCTGTCAATATTGGAACGACTACCGGCCCCAAGCAAAGCAACTTTGGCAGACTGTGTGATTAAGGATCTAGACGATTCTGACCACAAGACTCGATTTGTCGGTGATCAGATTCAATCTGCACTTAGCGACGTAGATGTGTTATTGATTATGAATAATCACCGCAAACACACGCAACTCATAACTCCTCAAGTCCTAGCGCAACGAGACAAGAAACTGTTGTTGTATGACGGTTGGGGTCAATTCAAGCGCGAAGACATCGAACAGTACAAACATCTGGTTTACGCCACTCCTGGCTACCTGGGAACTTCATGAGAAATCCATGGTCTCGAGAGTATTTTCGAATTCTGAATCTTGATTCAGCGTTGGATGTCTTGGAGTCAACCAATGAGAAACTGGAGCTGGATATTACCCGTGCATTGAAGGCTCCTGTCCTGACAAACGACTATGAGATTGCCAATGTCTCGGGGGATGCGCATCTGAAGTTCATCAGTGGAGGAGGTTCGTACATCTTCGATGATGACTGGCTACTTGTAGTACAACGAAGTGACCGAACTCGGATCAATCCTGGGAAGCTCTCATTGTTTACAGGTCGGGCAAACTCTCTAGTTGAGTTTCTGAATCCGCGATTGGTACTTCGTGAACTCTTCGAGGAAATTTGGTTGTTTGACCATGGAGGATCAAGGATTGTCCCAGTCTCACCCGAGACCAGTGTTGCGGCATCGCAGCTCATTTCGAGTACTCGCAAATGTTCGCGACGTTCGTTGCAGGTGTTTCCGGCAACGGATCGGGCCCTTCCACGCCTTTATCTTGTGGTCAACTGGAACATGGTGTCCTTCCGCGACTACCTACCAATAATGAAGGCTTCAAGCGGGGACTTATTTGTTTTGAGCATTGTTCGAGTTAACAAATCCATCAACGAGTTCATGTTTCGGGACCACGAAAGTCGACTGAGACAACGGCGACTATTCGGGCTCAATGTCAATACAAACGAATTGGTACCGATCCCCAACCAGCAATCGTTCTCCCTTAAAACTTGGAAACATATTGCTCGGCCCAACTGTATGACTGAACACTTGCAATGGGTCATTAACCAGCTATCGTCCGAGGTTGTTGAGCCCCGGCGTTAGTCCATCGGGCAGACTCATTAAGGCTTAGTAGGCAGAGCTAAAGTTGCCGTACTATTGGTGGAATGCTAATTGCTGAGTTCTGTCAAAACCATAACGGCAGCTTTGCAGTCTTACGCGAGATGATTGCGGCAGCGGCCGATTCCGGGGCTACTCATGCCAAAATTCAGACAATTTTCGCAGACGACCTCTCATACCGACTCGAGTTTGAGGGATTATCTAAAACTCCTGCAAACCAATCATTCTTGGTTCGTCCATGGGCTGCCGAATATCGGCGCCTCTATTCGCTTGAGTTAAGTGTAGCTGAACAGGCCCAATTCGTTGTTGAGTGTGAGAAGCGCGGTCTCACCCCAATGACAACAGCCTTCAACCTCACAACAATTCCGATGATTCGTGAAATTGGAATTCAAACAATCAAGATTGCTAGCTATGACTGTGCGTCGCTTCCACTCGTTGAGGCAGCAGCTGAGTGTTTCAACCATGTTGTGCTCTCAACTGGTGCGTCATATAATCATGAGATAGAGGCAGCAGCGAGTCTGCTCGCAGCTATGGAAAGAGAATTTACCCTTCTTCATTGCGTTACGATTTATCCAACTCCACTCTCGCAAATGCACCTCTCAAGGATGTCGTACCTGAAGCAGTTCACTTCCAATGTCGGACTCAGTAGTCACCCTGGCGCAGCAGAACTCGGAATTAGTGCTGACCTAATTGCTCTCTCGGCGGGTGCAGCCGCAATTGAGCGTCATTTCACAGTTCTTCCGAGAGAAGAAACACGGGACGGCAAAGTATCTACTACCCCAGGTGAGCTGCGCAAGATCCGAGAGTTTATGGATCTAGGAGTCCAACAGAAGTCCGACTCTCTCGGATTTACGGCCGAGGAGGTGACCATTGCTATGGGTGATGAGCACCGGCAGCTGTCTGAGATAGAGCTCCAGAATCGGCACTACTATCGGGGCCGCTTTATCAACCGCACTACCGCGGGTCCAATAGTGAATTGGGACTCCTCTGTTCGTGAGTTGACGGGAATTTAAAACTCTCGATTATGACCATACGAACAAATCCTAAAAGTCGCAGCAATTCTGAATTGCAAAGCTTCTATCAAGACGCATACGCACAGGGTGAAGAGTCAGTATTTACCTATTTTGAAAATGGGAAAATGACATCAGAATATATTGAAGCGGTACGTGAAATTCTCGCGAACTATTCCGAAAATGCAATTTTGCAGGCCAAAAGCCGACTTGGCAACCTTGATACTCGTATTGAATTACATGCCCATGATTTCCTAACCATTCAAGTCGATCAAAAATACGATGTCATTACTTGTCTCGGGACGCTGGAGCACATGGACCGCCCGACGGAAGTGTTGAAGATCATCCACCGTGTCCTTAAATCGACCGGAATTGCACTAGTTGCAGTACCTCATTTCATCAATTTGAGGGGCATAGTTTGAATGACTTTGCAGACCTTGTTTGAGATTCCCATGTCTTTGACTGACATTCACTTCATACACCCGTGGTCAATGGAGTCATGGTGCCAGGAAGTTGGTTTGGAAGCAGAACTATTGACGACTGTTGACTACGACAAGGCAAATCATGTCAACTTGGTCAAAGATTTAAGTAAACGAATTCCCAATGCTTTGCGAGATGTGAACATGCATATTGACAATGTTTCGGACTTCCTCAGGTACATAACTGAGATCTCAGTGTGGCTCGAAGAGGCCGATGACATTCAGCTCCATGGGGCTACTGCCATTTATAGAATTAGCCATCAAGTTGGAGCGACGGATGAATGACAGTGTAGGCGACGGGATTCGGGCAGCTCGCAGTAGTTGGACCTTTGGAGGTCGCGTCGCTGACACTTTCGATGAACATGTCGAGAGGTCTGTACCTCTGTATCGAGAGGGTCACAGATTGGTCTGTGAGTTGAGTGACTTTTTTGTGAAGCCAGGTTCGCGAGTACTTGAACTTGGATGCTCAACGGGAACCCTTACTCTCGCGATAGCTGAGTTCAATCAGCACAAGACTGATGTGATCTACTGCGGTATCGATGTGGAGGCATCGATGATTGAACGGGCATCTGAACGCCTTAAGACAGTTGATTTTGCAGGTGTGGAATTTGTCGCGAGCGACCTAATGGATTTTGAATTTGGGAAGAGTGATCTCGTCCTTAGCTACTACACGCTTCAGTTTGTCTCGCCCTCAATACGTCAGACAATTGTAAATCGCATATACGAGTCTTTGAATTGGGGTGGAGCATTTGTACTTTTTGAGAAAGTACGTGGTCCTGATGCGCGGTTCCAGGACATCCTCACATCGCTCTACCAGGACTACAAGTCTGCTCGCGGTTTTTCTAGCGACGAGATTCTCTCCAAGGCACGGTCGTTGAAGGGAGTTTTGGAGCCATTTTCCTCAAATGCCAACAAGGAGATGCTCGAGCGATCTGGGTTTCGAGACATCATGCCCATCCAGCGATTCATTTGCTTTGAGGGAATCTTGGCAATTAAATGATTCCAGATTTTGAGACTCGTCTCTCGGCGATCGACAGTTTTGACGGTAATCTGGCTTTTGGAGCCAAAGTATTCCATCAGGAGACGAATCGCACTGGAGTGGGTCGGCCAGGCGAAGGCGGCCTCGTTTTTGAACACTCCAAAATCATTCAAGACACTCACAACGAGAGATACCAGCCAATTGGCAATTCATGGGAACCAGTCGATTGTTGTCCTGCATGTAATGACAACGATCAGAAACCGTTCCTCACTAGACTCGGCTTAACGATCCAGCGCTGCTCCAACTGTGGTCATCGCTTTCAGAATCCGCGAATCACACTTGAGAGAGCAATTGAGTTGTATGCCGATGATCGGACTGCCGCCGCAATTTACTCTCAGCCACTGCAGTTAGAGATTGACTCACGGAAATATCGGTACGGTCTACAACTCTTGGAGTGGGCGGGATACACCGAAAAGGACGGCTTGTTGGATTTTGGTTGTGGAGTCGGTCTGTTTCTTCGCGAAGCACACAGCTCCGGCTGGACTCGCTGTATAGGAATTGATGCGAATCAAAACTATCAGCGTTCTTACCAGGGCAGCCATGAAATTGAATTCATTAACACAAATTTTGAATCACTTGATTCTGAGACGCTTGGCTCAAACTTTTCGGCAATTGCAATGTGGAATGTCTTGGAACATATCTACGAACCATTCGAAGTTTTGTCAAAGCTACGAAAGCTACTGAGTGATACCGGATTGCTCCTGATAATGGTTCCCAATGTTGAGAGCCTAGCAACGCGAATCATTCGAGAAAAGTCAGCAACTTTCAATTGGAAACACATTTCGCATTTCTCCGCGCGAAGTTTACGTACCTTGCTCGAGCGTTCTGGATTCATTGAGATTCATCTTGAAACCGTTATCTCAGAGATTGACAATATAAAGAGCTATCTGTCAGGTGAACATCCCTATCACGGCCACGGCGATCCCGAGAACTTGTTTGACTTCATTACTCCAAGATACATACACCAAAATTTCTTGGGCAGCCGTCTCTTAGGAGTATTTCGACGTGCTTAGAGGTGCGCCCCTAACGGTGGTAATCCCAGCTCGAAAGGGTTCGCGTGGGATTCCTGGAAAGAATCTCCTTTCACTCGGAGGCGATACCCTGCTTGGACGTGCAGTCAAAATAGCGAAAGCCAGTGAGTTCGTTGACTCTGTAATAGTTTCCACTGACTGCGAGGAGATGTATCAACTATCGTGTCGGCTTGATGCATCAATGGGTCAACTTCGATCTTCGGATCTGGCTAAGGATGATTCATTGACTATCGATGTGGTTCTTGACGCACTGAACCACAAAAAGATAAGAAGTGGATGGGTTTTGCTACTTCAGGTTACTTCTCCACTCCGAACTAGTTCGGACTTTAATCTGTTTTGCCGCGCATGGCAAACTTGTCTCAATAGCCCTGCCGCAATGGTGAGCGTTGTGCGACACCTATCTCCTCATCCAGACAAGCTTCAGATAATTGAAAATGGATTCGTAAAATCTCTTTCGGGCAAGGAGACGATGATCCCGCGACAGTCACTTCGGCCAGTATTCGCCCTCAACGGATGTTTCTATATCACCGGATACGAAACCCTGATTAGAGAGCGGACTTTTTTGCCATCTCGGACTACGCCGTTCGTAATGGAGCCTGAACAGAGTCTAAATCTCGATTCGAACTGGGATCTGACAATTCTTCAGGCACTTGTTCAGGCCGAATTCGTGAATATCGAGAAACTAGGCTGACAATTAGACTGCTGAAGGCAGATCACCGAAACTAAAAATGAAGCTACTGACGCTATCGAGGAATACTCTTCGACACTTTCTGGAATTTGTCATCTTCTACTTTTCACTTCGTAAGTCGCGCGGTAAGCATCAATACTCATCACGGAATTTAGAACATTCGCTCGTAATTTTTGGTGGAAGGGGTATGGGTCCTGTATGGGGTCAGATATGGGCGACCATCTTGGCTCATTATCCGCATCGCCCCAACAACCTCTGGGTGATTGATAAGAGCCGAGTGACCATCTTCAATCTCTATCTAAGACTCGTTGGTGCTCGTGTGATTACTCTCAGTGACCTCGAGCAGGAGGTGGAGTTATCAGTTGCTCAGTCCGTTGGGCTCCAGATATCGGAATCTAATGTCTCTCTCCGGAACATAAGACAGATCTCGTTCCTCAATATCCCTGTTGGCGAATTCGCTCTTTCAACTTATTGCCGTCATAACGCAACTGGAGATCCGACTCTCGACGAGGACGTCTGTAACGAAATTCAGTACTGGATCAATCGAACTGCGAAACTAGTCTTAGGGGTCAACAAGTTCTTCGACAAGATGCCATTCAGACAGGCATTCGCTACCGAGTTATTTCTAGAAGAATATGGTGCGCTATCGTTCTCTGCAGTAAACCGTGAGATTGACGTGGTTCGATTCGCCGGAACTACTCGCGACGATGCATTCCTAGTTGAGAGAGTAGACAAAACGACAATCAGACGCCACCACGCAGCGTTGGCTGCTCCACTGACTCGCCACCTTCAGAGTTCCCGATACGAGAAGATACTCAAACTGCTTGATGACGAAGTTCAAAGCAGATACAGCAACAAGTGGTACCGAGCTAAGAGAAACTTTGCGACATCTGAAACACTTGATCGCTCTCGCGCACGACAACTACTTGGAATACAGGACAACGATACTGTTGTAATTGTCTTCAGTCACATACTCTACGATTCACTGTTCTTTTATGGCAATGATCTCTTCGATACTTATTCAGAATGGCTGAGAGAAACAGTAACTGCTGCGATACGAAACACTCGAGTCAAATGGTTCATTAAAGTGCACCCTTCAAATATGTGGAGAGGCGAGCTGAAGAGCTTTTTGGATGGCAAATACGAGGAAGAGCGCATCATTGAGTCTCTATCCAGTGCATTGCCAGCTCACGTAAGACTGATTGCTGCCGACAATTCTTGGTCGCCACTTACTTGGATTTCACTCGCTGACGTTGGAGTCACTGTGCGAGGTACTGCTGGTATTGAAATGGCGGCACAGGGGAAAACCGTCATCACCGCTGGGATGGGGCGATACGAAGACGGCGGATTTTGTATAGCGCCCGAATCAAAGAGGGCCTATCTCGAACAACTCCGAAACTTAGGGCCTCAGTCTTCAATTCCCGATCACCTAGCAAGAAACGCCCAACTCTATCTGTTTGGACTGTATTGTCTACGGCCATTCAGGCTGCCCGGTATGGTGGTTTCAAAAGCGCCTTTGACTAAGGAAGTTGTCGCTTCGGACGATCTCTTCTACATCCCAAAGCGGATCGATTGTAATACCGAACTTACACGTGTTGATGCACTTCTTCAGTTTTTGAATGATAAGAGAATTAAACAGCTAACTGAGCCATGCGAGTTTGTAGACACAATTGGGACAGTTACATGGGTCTAGCAGACACGCAGATCGATCGAATCATAGAGTTGGAACTGAACCTTGGTTGTGGCTCAAGCTCAATAGGCACATCAATTGGTCTTGATGTCGTTCGAACACCTGCTGTTTCGGTAATTGGAGATCTTGAGCAATCTTTACCATTCAGGTCGGCATCTTTCTCAACAATCTATGCGTACCAAGTCCTTGAACACTTAGATAACTTCACTGGATTACTGGGCGAAGCTCATCGCATACTAACTCCGGGTGGCAAGCTTATTGTAGAGGTCCCGTATTTTCGATCATCATGGTCTCATGTTGACCCAACACATCGTCGTCATTTTACCATCATGACATTCTATTACTTTTGTAAGACTCATTATTTGAATAGTGAAGACAACTTCCATGCCCATCGTTCAATAGCTTTTTCGCAAATCCGCACCAGTGTTATTACTGGTTCAAGTCTCTTCGGCTTTAAAAAGCTGCTCGCGAGGGTCGCACTTCGATTTCCTGAATTCTATGAAAACTCTGCACTATCTTCATTGTTTATCTTTCATGCATTGCATATCGAATTGATCAAGTAGCTTAAAACGTGATGCATTTCTGATCGGTGAGTGCAATGGGCTCAATTCACTTCACAACAGCCGCCTCACTTAACTATCTTGCCGCTGCTGTTGTTGCCCTTGAGAGTGCGCTCATTACTCATCCTGAAGCTTCAGCATCGATATACCTCTACAGTCAAACCGAGATTGAGATAGCAGACCTTCAACGACGTATTCCCCACATAAGAGTCGATTCAAACGAAGCAATCATCGACTATCAATTAGTGAGGTCAATGCGTAATTACTATTCTGATATCGAATTCTTTTCCGCACTTAAGATTTTCAATCTGAAACATAACCGGCTGAGTGCGGCTCAAGTGGTGCATATAGACACAGATACTCTGTTTCTTGAACGTCTGTTTGATAACTTTGGTGATTTCACAGAAGTCTGTATTCAGTTAGTTCCACACTGCCAATCACCTTATCCACGAAGTCAGATTTACATGAGGGACTTAGACTTGATCCGGTCGGGAACGATAAACGGCGGATTGATTTCGCTTTTTACTGAGCATTCGGTCACTGATTTTGCACTGGATTGGCTGCTTGATCATGCACAGCACCATTTTTTTGTCTCGCAGAGACACGGTCTCTATGCGGATCAATCCTGGCTGAGCCTGCTTCCCACACTCTTCCCAGATGTGATACAGATAGTGAGAGATCCGGGTATCAACATGGCCTACTGGAATCTACATGAGCGTACACTCACTGGCCCCGACGAAAATATGCGATTTTATGTCAACACTGAATACGTACTCAAAATGTTTCATTTCTCCGGTTACCACTACCCATCTCGTGAACTGTCGGTTCATGTGCCGAAACTGTGGAAGCTGCGATACTCAACCTCACTAGAGAGCTTGATTGATGATTATCGCACTAAAATCGCAGAGGCGAAGATGCGTCTTGCGGGACTTCCAATAGACTCTCGGAGATCGCTCGCGACCCGATTCGGGCAAATCCACCAGCGGAATCGAAGAATGAGGGCTTTGTAGCGTGCGGGGCGACATCAGTGTTGTCTTTACTAGCCAAAATCTGCAGTTTCCGCCGTTTGGTGGTCCGCAATTACGAGTTGTGAACATACTCAAGGCCCTAGTGGAAGTGGCGAATGTACGTGTTCTGATCCGACGTGATCAGAATCCATCCATAACTGTCGACACTCTCACTTGGCTAACTCAAATTGGTGTTCATTATGACTTCCAGTCGCAAGGTGGTCGATTGTCACGTCAAGCAAAGGAGATTATTCCGCATCGGTTATCGGAGCTTTGCGCTGTTGTTCGCGAGACGGGATTGCGCAATCTGGCTCGAGACTTAGTTGGGACTCTTACAGGCTCGCAAGTTTCGGTTATCTGGGTTGGGTATGCAGGCATATCCGCTCCTCTGGTCAAACATCTGAGGAAACTCGCACCAAATCTCCGTATCGTTGCAGACAATGATTCGGTATATTCAGAGTTCCTGCTTCGAACTGCGAACCATCAACATGGGATACGTCGGCTCCTAACGAGAGGCGTTGGCTTGATTAGACGGTCTGAAGAAAGAATGATTGCCAAAAAGGCGAATGTGGTCACCTCCGTTTCAAGTCGCGATCGCCTAACTCTTCTGCGAAACGGATGTGGTAATGAGAAACTCTTTCTTCTCGTGAATGGGATTGATCTTGATTCTTACAAGGATCATCATGAGCAAACGAATCTCAGCAATACATTCTCCGGGGAAATTCTGATTGTCGGAACGTTCGGGAACAAGAGTAGTCCCATGAATCAAGCGGTAATTTGGTTCATACAGTACGTTCTTCCACTTCTACACCAACGGGGTGGGTACCCGCGCATCAATATCGTTGGGAAAAATTCGGACAAATTGCATTCACTGACTAATGCTCCGAACGTTACGTTTTGGGGTGAAGTTCCTTCTACAATTCCGTTCTTTCGGCAATCGCGGATGATGGTAGTTCCCTTGCACTTTGAGGCTGGTACACGGCTGAAGATTCTTGAAGCTGGGGCGTTTCGACTCCCTGTTGTCTCAACATCACTTGGAGCCGAGGGCCTTGAATTAACTAGTGGAACTCACTATCTGAGTGCAGACTCCGATATTGAAATGGCAAATAACATCATGACTCTCCTATCTGATGATGTGCTCGCCAGTAGACTGGGGGGTGCACTACATGGTCATGTAGTCAACAATTTCAGTCTCACTGTTCTTGTAAAACAGATTCGCGCCATTATTGATTACCTTCGCATCTGATACCTGTGTTCTCCATCTGATTAGGTTCAGGTTTGTGCTGCTAGGTTTTCAATCGCTTTGAATTTCGAAGGATACGGAGAGTTACTCCAGCACCCGTTATCAAGAGTCCGGTGCCTAGAAGTTGCATTGCCCTTGAAGTGGTGAAATCATCAACCGCACTGAGATTGTCAGCAAGTGCCGTATAGCCATTGCCGGTTGCGTATCGGACCGATACGTTGCAGCCCTCGCAACTTTCACCTGAACTAAATTGTCGTGGCGCTGAACCCAATTCAACTTCATCACATTTCCACTGATTCAAGAACCTATCTGGCCAGTTGATTTTGTTGTCGATGCCATTAGTTATCACTCGAGCGACTGGCTCATCTACATCATCAATTGTGCGATCTAAACAATACGGTTCTCATTCTCCATGCCCACACCAGATACTGGACACGTGATACCACTCGTCGTGACTAGCTCCCGGCGGTGAAAGTAATGCGAGGGTGCAAAGAGTTGAAAAGAGCCACGTAAATGTTTGAGTGTATCTGAACTTCGATAAGAGCTGACTTCTCTGTTCGAGCACAAGTTTCTATTCCTGCACGAGTTCAATCAAAGTGCCGAACGACCCTTTGGGGTGAATGAACGCCACGGTGGTGCCGCGTGAACCAGGGCGTGGCTCAGTGTCGATTGGTGTAGCACCGGCAGCAATCATTGCGGTGAGCGCCGCCTTGCATTCTGCCACGCGATACCCGATGTGGTGCAAACCCTCGCCGCGCTTGTCGAGTGCTTTTGCCAACGGTGAGTCGGGGCGAGTGGGTGTGAGCAACTGAATGTAGCTTTCGGCGACTTTCAGCAATGCTTCTTCAACACCATCACGCTCAACTACTTCGCGATGGTCAACAGTAGCGCCGAGTGCCCTTTGGTAGTAGTCGATGGCTGCTTCAAGATCGCGAACAGCAATGGCTACATGGTCGATTTCGGTGAGCATCATGTTGCTGACTCTATTGCGTTAGAGACGCACGGTCTGAATCTCTGCCCAATTCAATTCTTGTACCCACCAGAAGTCAGGGCCAAGATCCTTCGTCACC
>Ga0163212_1000952_pt1 | contig 12824 bp, 13 predicted proteins | sample Malawi_45m_30L_FD_113532 | JGI IMG/M metagenome (GOLD analysis project Ga0163212, IMG submission 113532) | Freshwater microbial communities from Lake Malawi, Central Region, Malawi to study Microbial Dark Matter (Phase II) - Malawi_45m_30L | ecosystem: Environmental > Aquatic > Freshwater > Lake...
ATGGCGGTGAGGGAGGGATTCGAACCCTCGGTAGGTTTTAAGGCCTACGGAGCTTTAGCAAAGCTCTGCTTTCGACCACTCAGCCACCTCACCTGACAGCGAGAAAAAGTGCCATTCCGGGCGGTCGGCGTCAATCCAAGTCCAGCTACCAAGGGAATCGATGGGGGCGTCGAGTGAATCGGCTCGTGAATCTGTTCCAGTCAGATAAGGCTCTCTTCATGGCTCGGTGCCTTGCGCAGATTCGGGTTGCCCCGATGCAGCGAACCTTGCGGGCTGTCCTTATTGGACTTTTTTGCGGTTTTTGTGCGGAAGCTTTCGCCGAGCAGAGCGCGGAGGACCCGGACAAGGATACCGAAAGCTTCAACTGGCGTGAATTTGTCCCCGAGGAAGTGCGCGTCTTTATCGAGGGCAATGCGACAAATTCGCCTTCCGCATCGGAACAAGACCTAGCCTCTGTTCTGCCCGAAGACGCCCGGCCGCAGACCGTCATTCGTCCCGGAGAATTTGTCTTCCTTGCCCTCCCATTCACGCAGCAGGGGCGGGGAGGCATTTGTGCCGGCGCCTCGCTGCTCAACATTGTCGATTTTCTCGGCACCAATTCCCAACTTTCGCAGATCGAGTTTTTCACTTTGTTCGATGCCGGAAGGTCCGGTGCCACGATTTCGCAGATGGACCAAGGACTGAAGAACGTCGGCTACGAGTTCACGCCGCTTCTGCTCGAGGAAAAACCCAAGCGCAAGGAGGTCCGCAAAATCGCCCGTCGCTGCATGGATATTCTCGACTCGGGTCAGCCGCTCAGCGCGTCCATTCCCGGTCACGCGCTGACTTTGGTCGGCTACAATATGCGGACGGAATCTTTCTACGCTTGGGACCAGGCTAAAACTGGGATGGATCCCCGGGTATCCGAGGCCGTGCCGAATCTTGCGGGCGGCATTTACGAAATCCCCATGGACCAACTCGGTTTCGAGTTGGATGCGCTGGGGCATATCACCAAGTGCGCCACGTCTTTCGATGGACAGCGCGAGAAAGAGCAATTGCTCGAGACATCGGGCGCACCGCTCGACACCGAAGCGGAGAAACACAAAATCTGGGCGCCCGACCGGGTGCGCGATTCCAACGTGCAGTCTTTTTACCGCGATGCGCTGCCGGTGCTGATCAACGGCCTGATGCGCAAGGGCCGCACTGCTGTCATCCCCACCGGGAAAGAGATACCCGGACGTCCGGAGTGGCGGCGCGGCGAACTTTTGCAGATCACGGGAAAATCACCGGATGGCTACCGGGGACTGCTGCAGCCGGGCGGCGAAGAATCCGATTTTTCCCTGCGCGAATTGGCCCGCTTCGTGCACGAGAACGATGGATTCTACTTCAGCTTTTCTTTACCGGGTTCTGCGCCCGGCCGTTGAAGGTTCGCCGGAGGCAGGGCAAGGTGCGGCAGAGTCGATCGCCCAAGCATCTGCCGGGCGAGGGGGGTCACCGGTTGCTGGCTTTCGACAACGCCTCGGCCACCTGTGCCGTCGTCAGTCCGACCCTCGGCCAGAGTGAAGGGTCGTTTCTGCCCCGCTCGATCAGGGTCGCGAGCTGGCCTCTGTTTTCGGCAATCGCCCTTAGCCGTGTTTCCGGGGTCGAGAGAAGACCGATCCTCAACAACTCGTCGCGATTGTAATTTTTGGAGGAGGCGATTGCTTCGGCCAAAACGGCATCCCGCGTTGCGGTGTCGGGAATTTGGGCAACGATGCCGGTGAGCTGTTGGTCATTGCTTTCCCGCAAAACCGCATCGCGCAGTTCTCCCCGGCCTTTCGTGACGACTCCGGCCGCCCATTGGTGGTAAGCTTGCGGCCCGCTCCTCGCCGTAATGCCGCTCACGATATCGTCCCACTCGACGAAAGAAACCTCGCCGTTTTTGTCCTTCATTGCTTCGTGTTGCAGCAACCACTCTGTCGCAGCCTGCGGATCGTTTTTGGCCCACGCTTGAAGAATGTCCGGCGGCATGCGGGCGGGTTCCTTTCCGTCTACGCGGTTGAGCGCCGCTATGCCGTCGAGAAACTTCCGGAAATCAAAATCCGAAGGATAGGTCTTCATATACGTGCCGCTGGAGGAGGTGCCGCGGCTGTAGCGGGCGTAGAGAGCCAGCATCTCGTCGGCGGTAATGCCCGGCTTTTGCCATGCCGCGTTCACTTCCCGCTCGACAAAAGAGTTCAGCAGCTCCCCGTTGTCCCATTCAGGGTCGGCGGCTTTGAACGACTCGGCCAAGGCTACGGCTTGTGCGGGGTCTTTGAACGCAACCCACCGCAGCAGTTTCTCAACCAGATAATGCTTGGAGCGGCTGCTTGGAAGTTGCCTTAGCCAAGAAAACAATCCTGCGCTGTCCTCCTGCCACCATCGGCCGATGGCGCTGTCCAACATCCGTGTGTCGTGGTTGCTCAAGCCCTTCGGCCCCGCTCTGGCGCACAAGTCCGTGACAAGCTGCGGCAGATCAGTGGTCGGCAAATTTTTCAACCACTCCATTCGCGCTTCGTGGTCGGTTGCCGCCGGCAGGGATGACGCGGCGGTTGCCGCGGGTTTTTTTCCGGGGCCTTTTGTGCTCTCCGTAAACTTGAATGCGTAGTCCGCTTTGGGCCTGGTGGGCATCGGACGCGTCGAGGTTTTTTCCGGCCCGGCGCCCAACGAGGCGTTGTTTGTCCGGGCTTCCTCGGGCCGGACCGCTTCGGGGCGGGGTATCGAGTTACCTGCGAGCAGGCCGATGGCGAGGCAGGCAAGGCCGACGGTCGCGGGAGATATCCAACGCATGAACGGTGTCTTTGCTTGCATCAGAGGGTGGTGCCCGATCGAACCGCCATTTCTGTGCCGGGTCTGCCCATGAGCCTAGTAGTGGGCGGTCCCGCAGTGGGGACACATCGGCGGCGGTGTATCCGGAAGCACAGCCTCGACCTGCTCGCCGGTGAGGCCGGCCCTCGCCCAAAAAGAGGGATCCGCCTTGCCGCGGGTGATCCAGCGATGAAAGGTGCCGGGGTCTTGGGCGATCGCATTCAAGCGCGCCTCCGGTGTGGAGAAATTGGCGAACATATCGATGTCGTTGCGTTGTGCCGCTTGTTCGAATGCGACTTTGTCGCGCAACGCGGCGTCAGTGATACTCCCGATGATTCCGATCACGTCCTCGTCCGAGCTTTCGTTCAGGATCATTTCGCGGGTTTTTTCTCCGGATTGGGCGAACATTTGCGCGGCCCATTGGTGGTACGCCTGAGGTCCGCTGCGGGCCGACACGCCATCGGCGAAGGATCGCCAGCCGAAAAAGTGGGGGCTATTCCGCGGGTCGGTGTTGTTTTTTTGCTCAATGAGCCACTGCGCGGCGGCTTGAGGGTCCGCCTTGGCCCAAGCTTCGATGATGTCCGAGGGGCGTTGCCTCGCTTGGGCTGAGCCTTCTTGCTGAAGCGCGTTCATGCCATCCAAAAACCTGCGGAAATCAAAGTTGGCCGGGTATACCTCGATTTCATTTCCCCAGGTGTCCTCGGAGGGTCTGAGACGCTTGTAGAGCGAAAGCATTTCCTCCGCCGTGACGCCCGGCTTTGTCCAAGCTTCGCGGATATCGGGCATGACCAGCGAATTGAGCACCTCGCTGTCGTCCCATTCGGGATCCGAGGCTTTGAACGATGCGGCCAGAGCCTTGGCCCGCGAGCGATCGTCATAGGCGATATCCTCGAGCAGTTCATCGACCAAATAGCGCTTTGTCGCGGTATTCGGGAGTTTCCTCAGCCAAGAAAGCAGTCCCGTGCTATCCTGCTCCCACCATTTTTCCAGGGCATTCCCGATGAGATACGCGTCCCCGGATTCGACACCCTCCGGACCCGCATCACTGCAGAGAGCCGCGATCAGTTGCGGCAGATCGGACGATGGCAACTTAGCCAGCCACTCGGATCGCGCGTCGTAATCATCCGGCGGCGGAATGGTCCGCAGCAAGTCTGCGGACGACTGGGGTGGAGAGCTTTCCGTCTTCGGAAAATCGTAGGCGTAGACTGGTTCGGTTTTGGCGGGATACTTCGAATTCGTGGGCGCCGTGCGGTCAGCGGACTGGATACCATTGGTGCGCGGAAGAAAATAGCCGGCGCACAGACCTGCAGCCAAGCACGCCAAGCCGGTCACCATGGATGGGGTCCAGCGCATGTTGCGACTACATGACTACCCCCATTGCCCCGGCCGGTGCAAACCGCCATTTGCCCAGTTCTCGGATTTCTGCCGTGCCGCGGTTCTTCAGGCTGTCAGCGTTTGGATCGCTGTGAGGCTCGGACAACCGCAGGGCAAATCTCGTTCACGCCGCCCCGGCGGATGATGTCGCGATAGGTAAAGGCGGAGGGCTTAAGTTCGCGGGCGTAAGTCTTTGGATTCATCGTCCCGAGCCCGAAGGTGTCGGCGAAGCCGCCGTGCCACTCGTAATTGTCGAGGAGCGACCAGACGAAATACCCGCGCACGTCGTAACCGTCCTTTTTCGCCTGCTGGATCGCGCCGATGTGCTCGTTGAGATACATTTTGCGCTGGTTGTCGTCGGCCGTGGCGATGCCGTTTTCGGTGATCATCATGGGCTTGCCATAACGTTTGCCGACCAAGCGGATCTGTTTGTAGAAGCCAGCCGGATCGATGTCCCAACCCATCATGGTGAAGTTTTTCCCGCGGTGGGAATTGGCGGTCAGTGCAGCGATTGGCCCTGCATACTGGCTGTAGTAATAATTGAATCCGATCACGTCGCATTTGTCGGCGATGAGGTCGAGGTGGTCGAAGTTCATGCGCAGCATGCCATTCAAGGCGGCGCGGGTGGGATCGAGCGCGCCTTCGCTCCACCACGGCAGGGCTTGGACCGACATGACGATCGCGTCGGGGCGAACCGATTTGATGATGTCGGCAGCTTGACGGAACTGGTGCGCGCTGGCGCGGGTGGCCGCGGCGTAGGTGCTGAAAGCTGCGGTCATGGCCGGTGGCCAGAGGCCGTTCAAATACGCGGTGCCGATTTGTCCGTTGGGTTCGTTCTGCGGAGCAAAGTAACGCACATGCGGGGCGAGGGCGGGAACGACTTTGCGCACATAGGCTTCCCATCGCGCATCGGCCTCGGGATGCAGCCAGTTCGATTTCTTTGGCAGGTCCTTGTCGTAGAGCCACGCGGGGAAAGTGAAATGCCAGAGGCAAACGACAGGTTCGATGCCGGCCGCTTTGAGTTGGCGCGCCATGCCGACGTAGCGGCGGATGGCCGCTTGGTCGTATTTCCCGGGCTGCGGCTCGATGCGCGCCCATTCGATACTGAAGCGGTAATGGGTGACGCCGATTTTTTTCAGCGCGGCCACGTCCTTGTCGAAATCGCTCCAACTGCGCACCACCGTGTTCCCGCGCGCCGGCGCCTTGCCCGCGTCCATGAGCACGTCCCAGTCCGTGCGAAACACCGGCTTACCGTCTTTGCCTGTCTCGCGGTCCTCGTATTGCCAACTCGATGTCGAGATGCCCCAAGCGAAAGGCCCGGTTTTCACCTTCGCGGCCTGCGTGCGCTGTTCTGGTGTTACCGGCGGCGCTTTCGGGTAAGTGATGCAGCCGGTGAGAAATGCGGGCACCGAAGCGAGGGCGAGGTAGCGGGCGTAGGACATAAGAGAGTTGTTGAAAGATTCCGGCGCTGCCGCACTTTAGCCGCATGGCGGGAATGTCCGACAAGAAAAGTGCCGCAGGATGGCGTTTTGACAACTCGTATGCGCGGTTGCCGGACGCGCTGTTCTCCCGTGTCGCGCCGGTTCCTGTGACACAACCCGGGCTGGCTGTGCTGAACGAAAATCTTGCGACAGAGCTGGGACTTGATGTCGCCGCTTTGCGCGAGTCGGGTGCGGAAATTTTTGCCGGGAACACGGTGCCCGCGGGGGCCGAACCGATCGCGCAGGCTTACGCGGGGCATCAATTCGGTCATTTCACCAAACTAGGGGATGGCCGCGCCGTTTTACTCGGCGAGCAAATCACGCCGGCTGGCGGCCGATTCGACATCCAACTCAAGGGCTCTGGCCAAACGCCGTATTCGCGTCGCGGCGACGGACGCGCCGTTTTGGGTCCGATGTTGCGCGAATATATCATCAGCGAGGCGATGCATGCGCTGGGAATTCCCACGACTCGCAGTTTGGCCGTGGCCACCACGGGCGAACAAATCGCTCGCGAGGAGATTTTGCCGGGCGCTGTGCTGACCCGCGTCGCAGCCAGTCACATTCGTGTCGGGACATTCGAGTATGCCAACGCACTCGGTGATCGCGCGGCCCTAGAAGCACTGACGCGCCACACTTTGCAGCGGCATTATCCGGCGTTAGCTGGGGCGGACAATCCGGCGTTGGCTTTGTTCGAAGGCGTGCTCGAGCGTCAGGCTAAGCTCGTCGCGCAATGGGTCTGCGTGGGGTTTGTCCACGGCGTGATGAACACGGACAACATGGCGTTGAGCGGGGAGACGATCGATTACGGTCCATGCGCCTTCATCGATACCTACGATCCGGCCACGGTGTTCAGTTCCATCGATCGCGGCGGGCGCTACGCTTACGGCAACCAGCCGAACATCGCGCATTGGAATCTGGCGCGATTGGCCGAGGCGCTGCTGCCGCTGATCGATGACGACAAAGACAAAGCCGTCGCTGCGGCGGAAGAAAGACTCGGCAAGTTTCCTGAACGGTTCCGCGCGCATTACGCGGCCGGACTGAGGTCCAAGCTCGGTCTGCTCACTGAAGAAGAGGGCGACTACGACTTGGCGCGCGAATTCCTCGATTGGATGAAAGCGGCGGAGGCAGATTTTACTTCGTCCTTCGTCGCGCTGACCAAGGCGGCGAAGACCGGAAAGCTAACGGGCCCGCTTTCATTTGGCGGTGAGCCCTTGCGCGCGTGGCAGGAAAAGTGGGCGGCGCGTCTTGCGCGTCAGCAAAAACACCGGCACGAAGTCTTGGCAGTAATGCGCCGGACGAATCCGGTGGTCATCCCGCGCAACCATCGGGTCGAAGAGGCGCTGGCGGCTGCGCAGTCTGGCGATCTCGCGGTCATGCACCGGTTGCTCGATGCGTTGCGTAGTCCGTTCGAGGAGACAGAAGCCAACGAGCCTTATCGCGATGCTCCGCCGCCGGGTGGACAGGCTTACCGGACTTTTTGCGGAACCTAGGCCCAGACTTTTGAACAGAAGGAAACGAAGGGAACGAAGAGTTCTACGAGGCTGGCGGAAGGGGTGGGATTGATCGCCTGCGGCGATCGGTCGTTGGCTCGAACTGCGTTCTTCATCCCACCGGGATGTTTCAACACCGCCTTCGGCGGACTGGCGGAAGGGGTGGGATTCGAACCCACGGACCATTCTAAGTAACTGATGGAAAACGGCTTGCATAATCCTCAACGATTTACGACATTCTCGTTTTCAAAATTTCTCAGCGTTATTCCGATTCTGATTCCGAAGAATATAGACCGAGGCCTTAGGATGGGATTCAAACCGGAGAGACCTGCATGGCATCGCTTCACCGAGACGACAAGGACGCGCACTTCCGAGCTGCGTTCACTCTCATTTCCGGCCGTTCCCGTAAGCAGTTGAAGCGGACGACCGCAACGACGAACCGCTCTCTCGCGACCCGGATCGCGCTGCACTATGAGGACACGTCGCAAGGTCGCGTGGACGTGGCGGCGGCGAAGGTATTCTTCGAAAAGATCAGCGACCTGCGGACGCGGCGGATCGTCGCGAAGGTCACGGACGAGCTGATGATTCAAGCCACCGGGCGCGGCCTTGGTGGGAACACGACGCGGGAATTTCTCGCCGCTTGGCTGAAGAAAGTGAAGGGCGAGATCGGCGTCCGGTCTTACGACCGCTACGCTCACGCGTTCCGGCGGTTTTTGGAAATCCTTGGGCCGCGTGCGGACGTGGGCGTCGCGGAGATCGGCGTCGAGGACATCGAGCGGTGGCGTGACGAGATGGGCGAGACAGGTGGCGGCGGCGACGATCAACGGCGACCGAAAGATTCTGCGGAACGCTTTTCAAGCGGCCGTGAAGAAAGGTCACGTCCTGCAAAACGTGGTGTCCTTGGTGAAGCCACCGACACCGGATGCAGCGGTCCGGCGCGGCTTCACGAAGGCCGAGCTGGGGCGGTTGCTGGCCGTGGCGAAGGGCAAGATGCGGGGTTTGATCCTCTGCGGCTTCTACACCGGGGCGAGGCTGCGGGATGTCTGCCTGCTGCGGTGGCGTGACATCGACCTTGATCGGAATGTCTGGCTTTACGCGACGAGCAAAACGGAAAGGGCGATGGAGGTTCCCATCGCGGCAGGCCTTCGGGAATGGCTGGTGAATGACGCTGAGGCCAAGGACGACCCGGACGCTTTCGTTTTCCCTGCGGCCGGTGCTGCGGTCATGCGAGCGAAGCTGAAGTCCGTGGGTGCGGTGAGCGGTGCGGTCTATGAGCTGCTTGTCGAAGCTGGCCTCGCGCCTCGCCGGTCGCACCAAAAGGCGAAGGACGGCAAAGGCCGGTCAGGGCCGCGCAAGGTGCATCCGCTGGGATTCCATAGTCTGCGCTACACGGCGACATCCGAGTTGAAGAAAGGCAGTGCGGCCGAGGCCGTGGCGCGTGACTTGATCGGGCATGATAGCGCGGCAGTCTCCCGGCACTACACGGAAGTGGACCTTGAAGCGAAGCGCGAGGCCGTGGCGAAGATGCCGAGTGTCGAGGACTTGCTGGCGGCGGGGACCGCCACCGGGGAGAAGCCAACCGGGAGAGGAGCAAAACCGAAATGAGAGTGACGCTTAATCTCCCGGAGGCGACGCCTGAGATGTTGGACTTGGCCGTGTCCTACTTCGACAGCGAATCGAGGGCAGACTTCCTGCGCGGGACGATCATGGAAATGCTGGAGGTCGTGATCGAAGATGCGATTCCCGGACCGGATGGTGATTGCATTGGCTCTGTATCCACGAATGAGAGGGAGCTGTTCCCGGAGCGAAAGCTTCTTTGTCGGACCGACATCGAGCTGGAGGAGCTGCGAACAGAGGTCGCGAGACTGCGGACCGAGCTGGAGCGGCGAGATGGTGAGGACTGGAAGCGTCTTGATCCCTGAGGGAATGCGGTCGGAATGACCGAGAAGAAAGAAGGGGAAGTCTCTCTTTCTTTCCTGCTGCTGCGCGGTCGTCTCCAGATGCGTATCTCACCGGACAACAAACGTCCGTCCGCCCACACACACCTATAGGATAGGACGGACACGGATCGCATGACCGGGTGGCCGGTGGCGGGGGGGAGGTCGCGCTTCGGGCACGGATGCCCGGAGGATGATTGATCCGGCCTCGCAGAATTTTTTGCAAAGAGAGGCGGCGAGCATTTGATTCGCTCGCGAGGATGACGAGCTGCACGCGACGTTGCCAGTGGTGGCGTTTTTATTCGCGACGAGTGTGACGACAGCGGGGAGATCGGTTGGAAGCATCGCATCGAGGCATCCCTTCCCTGCGGTTGAATCATTTGGCGGATTATCGAGGACCGAAGGTTTTCCCATCCGTGCGTTTTCGCGCGGACACCGGACGAAAGATCATGTTCGAGGACGACGCGGACCACGGCCGCCGGGATAAAAACGCGCTAATTCGTGCTGAAGCGTGTCGAAACGTGCTGATCTGGATCGTCCGCTTTTGATCTCCCCTGATGCCTTGCCTATCTCGCGGAATATGCGAACGCCGAGTTCCGAGGAATACGCGGACGAGGAAACCGCGACGGAAAGCGGCGACGCAACCAAAGGAGGAAAATCAAAATGAGTGAAAATCAAAATCAAACCGAGCTGAACCGGATGCTCGCGGCAGGAGAGTTCTTTCGTCTGCCGAAACCACCGGAGCGTGACCCGCTCGCTGGCGGTAGCCGGGGCTGGATGCTGGATTTCGACCGCGAGTTGCCAACGGACGAAAAGTTCATCATCCGAGCCAAGCGTCGTGGCCGGGCGCGGGGCGTGTGCTTCGTCGATGGCGGAAAATATCTGGCTGCCCTGCGGAGGCTGAGTGCCGAAACGAAATGAGTGCGAAGGCAAAATCCTACGACTACGGGACGCTGATCGACTACGACAAGCGAGCCATCTTCGGGGTGAACCTACGTCGATGGGCCGCCGACGTGCAGCGCGCCATCACCGAACGAAATTTTCGGCCGCACGTCGATGTTGCATTCGCTTGCGTCAGCGCAAAGCGAGCCGATGAGTTGGCAAAATCGCTTGGGAAGTGGCCGCCGCTGCGGTCCTACTGGGTGCTGCCCAACTCAGCCAAAATTGAGGCGACTGTGCGGCAGCACGGCTGCCTGAGCGAGCGCGCTGCGGAGGCTTTGGAGGCATTGCATAAATGACCGGCGACATCGCAGACATTCGAATGCGGTTGCCGATTGCCGAGGCGTGGCGCGCCTTGAATCTTCCCGGCGAACCGGGGCGGTCGTGTTCATCCCCTTTCCGGGATGATAAGAATCCGAGCTTCAGCGTCTATCGCGAGGCGACCGGCGACCGATGGAAAGATCACGGCGAAGGCAGCGGCGGCGACGTGTTTGACCTGATCGAAAAGGCCAAGGGCTGCACCACGGCCGAGGCTCTGACATGGGCGCGGGGCGTGCTGGGCATCGACCCGCAAGCGGATCGGCGGCCGGATGGAAAGCGTCGATGGACACCGGACTTAAAGATCGGGACACCGGATCAGTTGCACCGGCTATCTACCCTGCGGGGATTCTCGCTGCCGGGATTGCAGGAAGCGTCGCGGCGGGGATTCCTGCATTTCGCGGAGATGGCAAAGCGTGAAGCGTGGTGCGCCACGGATCGGCGGCGGCAGGTGATCGAACTGCGTCGGTTGGACGGGGCGAAGTGGGATGCCTATGGCAGCCTGCCAGCGCGGAAAGCGCACTGCGTGGGAACCGGAAAGAATTGGCCGGTCGGCATCGAGGAAGCAGCGGACTTCGAAAAATGCGCGTTGGTGGAGGGCGCGCCGGATGTCCTGGCGTTGTTCCATTTCATGCACGCGGAGGAACGGACTGACATCGCACCGCTGGGTGTCTTGGGTGCGGCATCGCACCGGCTTGCACCGGAGGCTTTGCAAAAGCTGCGGGGAAAAGTCGTGTGCCTTTATCCGCACGCGGATGACGCTGGGGCAGCGGCAGCGAAGGCATGGGCGCGGTCACTGCGGGATGCCGGGGCGAAGGTCATGGCGTTCGACCTGAGCGGAATCATTTGCACGGACGGCCGGCCGGGGAAGGACTTGGCCGATGTCTGTCGCATCGACTACGACTGCTTCGAACGCGAGCGCAAGTTCTGGAGGTTGTTGCCATGACCAGCGGATTCTACGACCCGCTGGCCGGTGACGAGCAGAAGGTCGCGACACCGGAAAAGAAGGTCGCGCCGCACCCTGCGCTGGTGAAATTCTATTCCCCTTCGGAGCTACGCGAATACGAGCCACCGGCAAATGCGAATCTCGTCGGGGACTACCATCTGCAACCGGGGGCGATTGCGATTCTGGCGGGACCGCCGGGATGCGGAAAGTCGCGTGCGGCTTTGACGCTCGCGGCGGCACTTGGCCGTGGACAAGGCAACTGGTTCGGTCTGGATATTCACGCGAAGGCCCGTGTCCTCGTTTTGCAAAACGAAAACGGCATGACGCGACTGCATCGCGATATGCTCTCCATGCCTCAGTTCGAAGGTCTGGACGAAATGGTTCGCATCAGCGAGCCACCGGACCTTGGCCTAATGCTGGCGAATCCCGGATTCCGCGCCGAGCTGCGGTCGGTCATGCAGGAGTTCGCGCCTCAGTTGGTGGTCGTGGACCCGTGGAATGGCTGCGTCCGCGACGAGATGGCACGGGAATATCAGGAGGGCTTATCCTTCCTTAAGGACATCACCTCATCAGGCCCGGAGAAGTGCGCGACGTTGATCTTACACCACGTTCGGAAACCGCGTGAAGGCGACCGACAGCGGGGGCGAGGCCTCGCGAATCTGCTGGCAGGGAGCTACCAGTTGGTATCCGTGGCGCGGTCCGTCATGGTCATGCAACCGGCGACTGATGATGTTGAAGATTCGCGGGTGGTCTTTACCACGGCGAAATCGAACGACGGAGACCGGGGACCGCGTTCCTGCTGGCGTCATGTTCCTTCCGGCTTTGAGCTGGTCGAGGACTTCGACTTCGAGGAGTTCGACGGCGGAAGCGGCCGCCCGGACCCGAAGGTCAAAGAAGAACATATCCGCGCCATCTTCGCGGATAGGCTGATGCTGCGAAGGCGTTGATGAAGTTGTGCGGAGTAGGACGTTCGACGGCCTACGACTGCCTCAAGACGGACGGCGGCCGGTTCGCGGCCCTGATCCGGTGGGAAGGCAGCCTTCTCACGCTGCGGGAAATTCCCTGATCCCGGTTGTCCATCCGTCCGGCATCCTTAGGTGTGGGGGCCGGACGGACGACAGGCGCTTCGGGCTTGGTCGATGCGGCCATCAAATCCAGAGGAATATTTTTTTCGCCGCTGCGCGGCGATGACCTGCATCCTTTCAGGCTTGCCCGCCCTTGGTCATGCCCTCACTTTCCCGGCAAAGGATCAAAGGACCAAAGATCACAGGCAACGCTTCCGGCGCTTCCAGAGCAGCCACCCCGCCCCTGCCATGAGAAGCAGGGCGTAGGTCGACGGCTCGGGGACGGCGGCGACGCGGAAGCCCACGTCGTCGAACTCTTGCACCGGGTGGAGCGAGACGCCGCCGGAGAAGTAGGACTGCAAATGGTCGGCGCCGTAGTCCCAGGCGCCTCCGCGGACGCCCCTCTGGTGCACGTCAACCACCGCATCGTTCCATTCCATGACGTTGCCACCTTGGTCAAAGGTGCCATA
>Ga0163212_1000953_pt1 | contig 12823 bp, 12 predicted proteins | sample Malawi_45m_30L_FD_113532 | JGI IMG/M metagenome (GOLD analysis project Ga0163212, IMG submission 113532) | Freshwater microbial communities from Lake Malawi, Central Region, Malawi to study Microbial Dark Matter (Phase II) - Malawi_45m_30L | ecosystem: Environmental > Aquatic > Freshwater > Lake...
AGCTTGCCTTGGCTTGCCGGGAGATTGGTGACCATGCCGGCGCGCGCGAGTTACTGACCGAGGTTGCGAACGCGCGCGACCCCGAACTCGCTCAACGCGCGCAGAGCCTGTTATTGCAATTGGCGTAGAATCGCGGGCTGCCGGCCCACCCCGGGCCACTACGCTCGATACCTCTTGAGACGCATCGCACTCGGCCTTCAGTACGACGGTACGCCTTGGCAAGGCTGGCAAACCCAGCCCCATCGGCAGACGGTACAAGACAGACTGGAGCAGGCGCTGGACAAATTCTGTCAGTGCGCATTGATCACCACGTGTGCCGGCAGAACCGATGCCGGCGTGCATGCGCTCGGCCAAGTGGTGCACCTGGATACTTCCATTGAGCGCGAGCCTTTCTCATGGGTGAGAGGCGTCAATGCATTTCTTCCTGCCTCGATTGCGGTTCGTTGGGCGACCGAGGTAGCCGGTGGTGATGAAGGTTTTCATGCGCGGTTTTCTGCTGTGGTGCGCACCTATCACTATGTGATCTACAACCACCCGGTGCGATCGCCATTGTGGGCGGGGCGCGCTGGTTGGGTGTTCAGACCGCTGGATGCTGATGCCATGCACGCATCAGCGCAAGCCTTATTGGGTGAGCAGGACTTCTCTGCTTTTCGAGCTGCGGAATGTCAGGCCGCATCGCCACGTCGTACCATGTATTCAGTGGCGGTGTCTCGGCAACGTGACACAGTCATCGTGACCTTGCGCGCTAACGCGTTCTTGCAGCACATGGTGCGAAATATCGTTGGCTCTTTGATTCAGGTAGGCACGGGTAATCGTCCGCAGGCCTGGGTAGGTGAACTGCTTACCAGTCGCGATCGTGAACTCGCCGCGCCGACCCTCAGTCCTGACGGCTTGTACCTGGCGAAAGTCGACTACGATGCGCGCTGGGGTCTGCCGCAAGAGAATGAGTCCTCGCATACCCTGCCGTTCTCATTATCTTTCTGACTGCTAATGCAATTGTCTGCTAACTGCCCTTCAGCTGAGTCATTATGAGCGCACGCACCCGGATCAAGCTTTGCGGTCTGACCCGACGGCCGGATGTCGAAGCGGCAGTTGCGCTCGGCGCCGATGCGATTGGCTTGGTGTTTTATCCGCCATCACCGCGCAGCGTCACTGCACAGACAGCCGGGCAGATACTGGCGCAGCTACCCGCGTTCGTCAGCGCGGTAGGGTTGTTCGTCAACCCCACGCTAGCGGAGGTGCAGGCGTGTATCGATGCTGCACCGATATCGATATTGCAATTCCATGGTGATGAAACGCCGGCGCAGTGCGCCGCGATCGCTCAGCAGGTACGTAGGCCCTTCTTGCGCGCGCTGCGGATCAGGCCGGAAATGAACGCCTCAGATTTGTTAGAATTCGAGCACGCCTACCGCACGTCCAGCCCGTTATTCGCCGGGTTGCTGCTCGATACCTGGAGCGACGCTTACGGGGGCACTGGAAAGGTGTTTGATTGGTCTCTCATTCCCGCCGAACTCGCGCATCGGGCCGTTTTAAGTGGTGGCTTGAACGCGCAAAATGCGACTGGCGCAGTGCGTCAGTTGCGTCCGCACGCGGTTGATGTCAGTAGTGGCATTGAATCTGCGAAGGGCGTAAAAGATGTCGCGCTGATGCGCGCATTCATCGCAGCGGTCCGCAGCGCGGACCAAGAGTAACCCGGCATTCAAGAGGCACCCATGGACCATAATCCTGCGCACGTAGGCGCATACCAATACCCCGACGCGTCCGGACACTTCGGCCCTTACGGCGGAAGTTTCGTCTCCGAGACCCTGACCTATGCGCTGGAGAATCTGAAAGCGGCCTACGCCCACTACCAGCATGACCCCGAGTTTCTGGAAGAGTTTCATTACGAGCTCAAGCATTTCGTTGGCCGCCCGAGCCCGATTTATCACGCCAAGCGCTGGTCGCACGAGATTGGTGGCGCACAGATATTCTTCAAGCGCGAAGACCTGAACCACACCGGTGCGCACAAAATCAACAATGTAATCGGGCAGGCCTTGCTGGCAAAACGTATGGGCAAGCCGCGCGTGATTGCGGAAACCGGTGCGGGTCAGCACGGCGTAGCAACCGCCACCATCTGTGCACGCTTTGGTTTGGAATGCGTGGTGTACATGGGCGCAGAGGACGTCAAGCGCCAGGTGCAAAACGTTTACCGCATGAAGCTGCTGGGCGCGACGGTGGTGCCAGTTGAGTCCGGTTCAAAGACACTGAAAGACGCGCTGAACGAAGCAATGCGTGACTGGGTCACGAACGTCGAGAACACGTTTTACATCATCGGCACTGTGGCGGGACCACACCCGTATCCGATGATGGTGCGTGATTTTCAGTCAGTGATTGGGAATGAGTGTATCGAGCAGATGCCGCAGATGACCGGCCGTCAGCCGGATTATGTGATGGCGTGTATTGGCGGTGGCTCGAATGCGATGGGTATTTTCCATCCCTACCTCGCGCATCCCGAGACGAGGTTGATTGGTGTCGAGGCGGCAGGTGAGGGTATTGCGACAGGCAAGCATTCCGCATCACTGAGCGGCGGCAGCCCCGGCGTCTTGCACGGCAACCGAACCTATCTCTTGCAAGACGAGAATGGTCAGATCATTGAAACGCACTCCGTCTCTGCTGGACTGGATTACCCCGGGGTGGGACCCGAGCATGCCTGGTTGAAAGACTCACACCGTGCCGAATATGTGAGCGTCACCGATGGTGATGCCATCAAAGCGTTTCATGATTGCTGCCGTATCGAGGGCATTATCCCGGCACTTGAAACCAGCCATGCGATTGCCTACGCTGTGCAGTTCGCCAAGACGCTACCGAAAGACAAAATCATTCTGGTTAACCTGTCGGGTCGTGGTGATAAAGACATGCACACGGTTCAAGAGTACGACAAGCACGGATCGGCGCACCATTGATATGTCCAGAATCAAGCAAACCTTCGACGCGCTGCAGTCGAAAAAAAAGAAAGCACTGATTACCTTCATTACCGCAGGTGATCCGAGTCCTGAACTGACCGTGCCGTTAATGCATGCGATGGTGGAATGTGGCGTTGATATCCTGGAGCTCGGTGTGCCTTTCTCCGACCCGATGGCCGAGGGGCCGGTAATACAACGTGCCAACGAGCGGGCGCTGAGGTTCAATGTCGGTATGCGCGATGTGCTCGAGTACGTACGCGTGTTTCGTCGTGATGATGCCCATACGCCGGTAGTGTTGATGGGATATGCCAACCCGATTGAACGCCTGGGTATTGATCGTTTTGTATCTGAAGCCAAGGCGGCGGGTGTTGATGGCGCTATCGTGGTGGATTACCCGCCGGAGGAGGCGCAAGAGTTCGCCGACAAGTTACGCGCGCAGGAGTTGGACTTGATCTTCCTGCTGGCACCGACTTCAACCGAGGAACGCATCAAGCAGGTGGCGCAGATCAGCAGCGGCTTCAGCTATTACGTTTCATTGCGCGGTGTGACGGGTGCGGGCCATATCGATACCTCGGAGGTGTCAGAGCGTCTCGCCGCCATTCGGCAGCACGTGAAATTGCCGATTGGGGTTGGCTTCGGCATTCGCGACGCGGCCACCGCCAAGACCGTGGCCTCGGTATCCGATGCGGTGGTGATCGGCAGCCGGATCATTCAGGAGCTGGAAAACACGCCGCAAGACAAGGCGGTCGATGCGGTACGATCATTCCTGACCGGCATCAGGACAGCGATTGACGAGGTTGCCGCTTGAGGCCAGTGGTTGACCGACCATGGATCCTGGCCTGCACCGGGATGACCGCGTAAAGGTGGATAGTCATTGCACCGTCACCCCGGCGAAGGCCAGGGTCTAGGGCCTTAACTATTTCCCGTTTGGTAATTCTCCGCAAGGCTAGCCCGGGGGCCACTGCCACGGTTACAATTCGGGCCAATCCGGCCAGCGCGCCGATCTCAGAAAGTGAGTCCCATGAGCTGGCTTGAGAAACTCCTGCCTCCCCGGATCAAGCGGTCCGATCCAAACACACGGCGCTCGGTACCCGAGGGCCTGTGGGTCAAATGCCCCTCCTGCGAGTCGGTGCTGTACCGCACTGACCTGGAGACTAACCAGCAAGTCTGCCCCAAGTGTGACCACCACATGCGGATCAGCGCGCGTGAGCGTCTCGATGCGCTGCTCGATCACGAGGGGCGCTATGAAATCGGTCAGGAGGTGCTGCCGGTTGACACCCTGAAGTTCAAGGACAGCAAAAAATACCCGGATCGGCTGAAGGCGGCGATTGATGCCACCGGCGAAACCGATGCATTGATCGTGATGGGCGGAGCGATTTTGTCGGTGCCGGTCGTCGTAGCCTGCTTCGAGTTCGAATTCATGGGCGGCTCGATGGGCTCGGTGGTCGGTGAGCGTTTTGTACGCGCAGCACAGACCGCGCTTGAGCAAAAGGTCCCTTTTATCTGCATTACTGCAACCGGTGGCGCGCGTATGCAAGAGGGCTTGCTCTCATTAATGCAGATGGCAAAAACCACCGCCATGCTGACCAAGCTGTCCGAAAAAAAGCTGCCATTCATCTCGGTGCTGACCGATCCCACTATGGGCGGTGTTTCTGCATCCTTCGCGTTCATGGGTGATGTGGTGATCGCCGAGCCGAAGGCGTTGATTGGCTTTGCTGGCCCACGCGTGATCGAGAACACGGTGCGCGAGAAATTGCCCGAGGGTTTCCAGCGATCCGAGTTCATTTTGCAAAAGGGTGCGATCGACATGATCGTCGATCGGCGCAAGATGCGCGAAGAGATCGCGCAGCTGCTGGCGCTACTTCAAAACCAGCCTGCCGAAGTGCTTGCTTGATCTTTCCGGATCACGGGATCCAGCCGCTTCGCTACTGCATCCCTTCATGTCTGATTCACCGTCATTAAGCCAATGGCTGGAACGCCTCGAGTCCATGCACTCTGTGGCCATCGACATGGGTCTGGACCGTGTTGCAACGGTGGCTGCGCGTCTTAATCTTCGCTTCGATTGCCCTGTGATCACGGTAGGCGGTACCAATGGCAAAGGCTCGACCTGCGCCATGCTGGAATCCATGCTGATGCAGGGAAGTTATCGCGTAGGTTTATATACCTCGCCGCATATCATTGACTTCAATGAGCGCGCACGCATCGACGGGCACAGTGTGAGTGATGCAGCGTTGTGTGACACCTTTGCAGCGGTTGAGGCGGTGCGTGCTGATGTGTCGTTGACTTACTTCGAGTTCACGACGCTCGCAATCTTGAAATTGTTTGCAGATGCCAAACTCGATGTCGTGATCTTGGAAGTGGGCCTCGGCGGTCGTTTAGATGCGGTAAATATCATCGACCCCGATGTCGCGATTGTGACCAGTGTCGATCTTGACCACCAGCAGTACCTGGGTGACACACGCGAAAAAATCGGCTTCGAGAAAGCCGGTATTTTCCGCTCGCAGCGGGCAGCGATTTGTGGTGACCCCTCGCCGCCGCAGTCGCTGGTCGAGCATGCCAACGCTATTGGCGCTGATCTTTGGTTGTTTGGTCGCGACTTCAATTACTCGGGCGATCGTCAGCAATGGAGCTATGGAGGCCGCGCTATTCGACGACATGCGCTCGCCTACCCGAGTCTGCGCGGCGCAAATCAGCTGTTGAATGCCAGTGCAGCGTTAGCCGCGCTTGAGGTCTTGCGCGATCGTTTACCGCTTGGCGCGCAAGAGATTCGTGCCGGCCTGGTGTTGGTTGAGCTACCTGCGCGGTTTCAAGTGTTGCCGGGTCGGCCTACGGTGATTCTTGATGTTGCGCATAACCCGCATGCAGCAGCAACGCTCGCACAAAACCTTGATCAGATGGGTTTCTTTCCTTACACCTACGCAGTGTTTGGTGCGATGTCCGATAAGGATATCAACGGCATGCTTCTGCATTTGAAAGACAAAATCGATCACTGGTATCTGTGCGACTTGCCCTTGCCGCGCGCGGCAAGTGCGGAATCGCTGGCGCACGCGTTGGATACCGCGGGCTTCATGGCGGGTACTGAAGGCGGCACTGAGCGCAGCGTTCAGTGCTTCGGAACGCCTGCAGAAGCCTACGCAGCTGCGCGGGATAGCGTAGGCGAGAATGATAGAATCGTCGTCTTCGGATCCTTCCTCACGGTGGCCGGTGTGATGGCGGCGCGCGCGGCGCAGTAGTCGACATCTCTATCGTCCTACTCACTTAGATTTATGGGTTTGTTTTCATTCGGTGGCAACGCACAGCAGGACGCTGACGACGAGCAGCCGCCGGTTCGACCAAGGCGCAGCGCCAGAGCGCCGGAAGAAGAGCCGATGGATCCGATGCTGCCGGAGAAGAAGCGTGCTCGCCGTCGCTTGATCGGAGCAACCGCTCTGGTGCTGGCGGCAGTGATTGGGCTGCCGATGATTTTTGATTCCGAGCCGCGCCCCATCTCGCAAGACATTACGATTCAGATTCCGCCGCGCGATAAAGCACCGCCGATGAGCGCGAGCCCAATGCCGCTGCCGCTGCCGCCTGGGCCTATGGCGCCGGTCGAGCCGCCAGGTGCCAACTCGGCGACGAGCACCAACGCCGCTACGGTCGCGGCGAACACCAAGCCGGACACTAAGCCTGATACCAAGCAAGCAGATGGCACTACGGCCGCAACAGAGTCAGATGCTGCGGCCAGGGACAAGGCTGCGACAATCGCCGTGGGCGAGAAGCAGCGGGTCGATAGCTTGGTCGACAAGCCTGGCGCTACGCCTTCAGAAGCGACCAAGTCAGCCGACAAAGACAAGAGCCGCTACATCGTGCAAGTCGCGGCGGTATCGAGCAAGGCCAAGGTCGATGATCTGCTGCAGAAGCTGAAGCGCGGTGGTATCGAGGGCTACTGGCAGAAGGTGAATACCAAAGAAGGCGAACGTTTTCGGGTACGTGTGGGGCCTTTCGCTAGCCGCGATGAGGCCGAGAAGATGGCCAAGCGTATCGACAAACTCGGTCTTCCGGGTACGATTCAGGCGATTTAAGACAATTCGGCCAGTTGGCCGCCGAGTAATCTGAGGGAGCCCACCATGTGTGGCATTGTTGGTGTTGTTTCGCACAGCCCAGTGAATCAGCTGATCTACGACGCCTTGCTACTGCTGCAGCATCGTGGTCAGGATGCGGCCGGCATTGCGACCAACCACGGCAGTACTTTCAGCATGTACAAGGCCAATGGCTTGGTGCGTGACGTTTTCCGGACGCGTAACATGCGCTCGCTGCCGGGTAACTCTGGCATCGGCCAATGTCGTTATCCGACCGCCGGTTCTTCCAGCGAAGAGGAAGCGCAGCCGTTTTATGTGAATGCGCCATTCGGCATCACGCTGGCTCATAACGGCAACCTGACCAACGCCGAGCAGCTGAAGATTGATCTGTTCAAGAACGATCGCCGCCATATCAATACCGATTCCGATTCCGAAGTCTTGTTGAACGTTCTCGCGCACGAGATACAGCAATGCTCCAGTGGTTTGTCGCTGGATCCTGCTGCCATTTTCAACGCCGTCTCGACCCTGCACAAGCGTGTACGCGGCTCGTATGCGGTAGTTGCACAGATTGCGGGCTACGGCATGCTGGCTTTCCGTGATCCTTACGGCATACGTCCGTTGTGCATCGGCTTTGCCGATACCGAGATGGGTCCGGAGTATCTGGTTGCGTCTGAATCTGTAGCGTTGGAGGGACTGGGCTTTCACTATTTGCGTGATGTGATGCCGGGTGAGGCCATCTTCATTGATAACGACGGCAAGCTCTACAACCAGCAATGCGCTGACAACCCGACGCTCAATCCGTGCGCGTTCGAATTTGTTTATCTGGCGCGACCTGACTCGGTGATTGACGGCGCATCGGTGTATGCCACGCGTCTCAAAATGGGCGAGTACCTGGCCGAGAAGATACGACGCGAAATTCACTCGGGTGAGATCGATGTTGTGATGCCGATCCCGGATTCGTCGCGTCCGGCGGCAATGCAACTCGCACTGAAACTCGGTATCGAGTACCGCGAGGGCTTCATCAAAAATCGCTATATCGGCCGCACGTTTATCATGCCGGGTCATAGCGTGCGCCGAAAGTCAGTGCGCCAGAAGCTGAACGCAATCGGTTCCGAATTTAAAGGCAAGAGCGTTTTGCTGGTGGATGACTCGATCGTGCGCGGCACCACCAGTCGCGAAATCGTACAAATGGCGCGGGATTCTGGCGCGCGTCGTGTAATTTTTGCCTCTGCTGCGCCGCCGGTGAAATTCCCCAACGTGTATGGTATTGACATGCCGACCCGTGGTGAGTTAATCGCTTACGGCCGCAGCGAAGAAGAAGTTTGTCGCGAGATCACCGCTGATGCGCTGGTGTATCAAGACATCGAAGCGATGAAACAATCGATCTCCGACGTGAACCCGGCGCTCAAGCGTTTCGAGGCCTCTTGCTTCGACGGTCACTATGTGACCGGTGATATCTCGATGGATTATCTGGACCGTGTCGAGTACGCCCGTGCTCACCCGAAAATCGTTGCTGAGGATATCGTCCGCACACAGCTCAACCTGAATCTCGCGCGTGCCGAGTAAGTGTAGGCGCGACGTTCATGGATAAAACACGTCAATTCGGTTTCACCACCACGATTCTGCATAGCGACCGGCAAAAGAATATCGAGCACGGCTCGCTGCATAAGCCTATTCATACGGCAGTCGCGTACGGCTATAAAGATGCGCGCGAGCTGGCTGACGTCTTCCAAGGCAAGAAGCTTGGATATCGCTACGGTCGTCAGGGTAATCCGACCGTCTCAGCGCTGGAAGACAAGATCACTCGCATGGAGGGTGGTCTGGTCACGCTATGCTTTTCTACCGGCATGGCGGCGATTGGTGCGTTGGTACAGGGTCTGCTGCGTGCGGGTGATCATGTGGTCTCTTCATCCTTCCTGTTCGGTAATACCAATAGCCTGTGGCAAACGGTTGAGCTGCAAGGCATGCCGGTATCGTTCGTCGATCCGACGGATGTGGCGAATGTTGACCGTGCATTGCAGCCGAATACGCGTTTGGTATTTGTTGAGACCATCGCTAACCCTCGTACTCAGATCGCAGATCTCGATCGTATCGGCGCTTTATGCCGTGAGCGCGGTATTTTGTACGTGGTCGACAACACCATCACCTCGCCTTATCTGTTTCAACCGAAAACGGTGGGCGCAAGTTTGGTGATCAACGCGTTGACTAAATCAATTGCGGGTCACGGTAATGTGCTGGGCGGCAGCCTGACTGACACCGGTTTATTCGACTGGACGCAGTTTCCGAATATTGCACCGAGCTACAAGCGCTTCCCGCCGCAGAACTGGGGCATTGCGCAGCTACGTGCGAAAGCGCTGCGCGATTTTGGTGGTGCGCTCGGCCCCGAGGCCGCGCATCATATTGCGGTGGGTGCGGAGACCATGGCATTGCGTATCGAGCGCGAGTCGTCGAATGCGTTAGCGCTTGCGAAGATGCTTGATGCGGACGATCGTGTGGCGGCGGTGTATTACCCCGGCTTGCCACATCACCCGCAGCACGCGATTGCCACTCAATTATTTCGAGCCTATGGCGGCATACTCAGCTTTGAGTTGAAATCCGGTATCGATTGCTTCGATTACATGAACCGGCTTCAAGTTGCTATCCGGGCCAGCAATCTTGGTGATACCCGCACCTTGGTGATACCTGTCGCGCACACGATTTTTCATGAGATGGGTCCGGAACGACGCGCATCGATGGGCATTGCAGAATCGTTGATTCGTATCTCGGTGGGCATCGAAGAGACTGAGGACCTGCTGCAGGATTTTCAGCAAGCGTTTAGCTAACTACGGGCCCAGCGTGCTCGCCGCTTTTCGGCTGAACACGCTCACGCCTTCCGGCATCTCGAATGCCACCATCCGGTCCAGCAGCTTGCTGATGTCCGTTTCAATCATGAGTAGCGCATGATGTGCCGGCTTCAAAAAACCTGCGTCACGCTGCTTGTCCAGCAGCCGTACCAGGTCATCGTAAAAACCTAGAGTGTTCAGCAGCCCGACCGGTTTGCGGTGATAACCCAGCTGCAGCCAGGTCATCACTTCGAATAACTCTTCCAGCGTACCAATGCCACCGGGAAGCGCAACGAAGCCGTCGGCTAATTCAGCCATCAAGGCTTTACGCTCGTGCATGTCTTTCACCACATGCAGCTTCGTCAGACGCGCGTGCCCGACTTCGCTATCCATCAATGCGCTGGGAATGACACCAGTAACTTCAGCACCCGCCGCCAGCGCTGCATCGGCAACAACACCCATCAAGCCCACATGGCCGCCGCCATACACCAGCGACATACCGCGTCGTGCGATGTCTTGTCCAAGCGCTCGCGCAGACTCGGCATAGACGGCATCATGACCCGTGGCCGAGCCACAGTAAACGCACAGGCGTTGAATATGTGCGGGCATGTCTAGGGATTACTCCGCTCGCTTATTGGTTTGCCTTCACGCAGGTCCTTTGCGGCAGCGCCGATGACCAGTCGTGTACCGGCGATGCGATCATGAAGAAATTGTCGATCCGGATCGAGACGACTGGTCAGCGCCCACAGCGCCGCACTCAGCATCGGTAGCAGCAACAGCATGGCACCTTGTGCATTGATCCACCAAGCGAGCGCGAGACCAGGCAGGAACCACAGCCATGCCAATGCGTATCGAAGCAGCGCGCGCGGCCAGCGCAGCGCTTGTCCATTCCGCATCACCACTCGTACCCGCCAGGTTTTCATGGCCAGTGTTTGCCCGCCGTGCGTCCAGAACCAGCCGAAGTAAATCGCCAGCACAATGAATTGCCACACCTGCTGCGCATGCCTGAGTGCCAGCGCGTGGCGCTGCTGCAGCAGTGTCGAGAACAACCATCCCGCGATGAACACCACGCCGAACAGCAGCATGGCCTCGTACACCATGCAGAGCAATCGGTTCTTCAGTGGTGCTGTGGGCAAGCTTATGGGCAGGATGTCCGGCATGGGATCGGGCAGGGCATCGGGCGAGGTGGTTGACGCGGGGTCGGCGGTGGTCATGTCGGCAGCGGCGGAGGGGTTCGCGGCGCATTGTAAGCGCAGCGCGCCGGCGGCTTGAATTGCCCGATTGGCAATGCCTCAGCTGCCCGGCAGATACGGGTGTGTATTGAAGGTCGAGACTGCAGGCCAAAACGCTTGATTTCATTGGCTTTTTTAAAAGAATTTTCTTGACCTTATTGCTGCAACGCATTAACTTATGTGCTCCCTCGCCACCGCGAGGGATATTTTTTCCCTGTTCCGCGCGGCCCATAATGCCGCGCGCCGATAGGATAGTTTTTCGGGTGTTGCCGCGCCCACGCAAGTTGTTTGCTCCAGCCCACGCCAAAAGCGTGAGGCGTCGCGAGCAGTGGCATGAACGGACGCTGAACGAAGTGCACTTAGCGCCGATTTGAACCGCGCCAGCCGCGCGGGACGGATCGACGTAAACGCACGCTCAAGGGACGCTTCAAGTGTGCTGCTGTGACCGCCGCCGTCAGGTGAGAGCATCCGATCAATTTCCTATGGACCTTGAAAGGACAGGTAATGTCTTCCGAAATCACCGGCGCCGAGATCGTCGTGCGCTGTCTCGCCGAAGAGGGCGTCGAACATGTGTTCGGCTATCCCGGCGGCGCAGTTCTCTATATCTACGACGAGATCTTTAAGCAGAATAAGTTTCGTCATATTCTGGTTCGGCATGAGCAAGCCGCGGTTCACGCGGCCGATGCTTATTCGCGTTGCTCGAGTAAAGTAGGTGTGTGTCTGGTCACCTCCGGCCCTGGCGTCACCAATGCCGTAACAGGTATCGCTACTGCGCATCTGGATTCGATTCCGATGGTGATCATCACCGGTCAGGTACCGACGCACGCGATTGGTCTGGACGCTTTCCAGGAGTGCGACACCGTCGGCATCACACGACCCTGCGTCAAGCACAATTTTTTAGTCAAGGATGTCAAAGACCTTGCCGCGACGATGAAGAAAGCCTTCTACATCGCGACCACGGGACGACCGGGCCCGGTGCTGGTCGATATCCCGAAAGACATCACGATTGCCAAGACCACGTACGAGTACCCGAAGTCGGTCGAGCTACGCTCGTACAAGTCGGTCGACAAAGGGCATGCGGGTCAAATTCGCAAAGCAGTACAACTACTGCTGACCGCCGAGCGACCCATGATTTATACCGGTGGCGGCGTCATTCTTTCCGACTCCGCGCCTGAGTTGAACAAGTTGGTCGACAAGCTGGGCTATCCCTGCACCAACACGCTGATGGGCTTGGGTGGTTACCGTTCTTCCAGCGACAAGTTCGTCGGTATGCCAGGCATGCACGGCACCTATGAAGCGAACATGGCGATGCAGCACTGTGATGTGCTGATCGCGATTGGCGCGCGATTTGATGATCGCGTGATCGGCAACCCGAAACATTTCGCGACCCTACCGCGCAAGATTATTCATATCGATATCGACCCTTCTTCCATCTCGAAGCGGGTGAAGGTCGACATACCGATTGTGGGTAACGTGAAAGATGTGCTGCAGGAGTTGCTGGCGCAACTTGATGCATCCGAGATCAAGCCGAACGCAGCTGCACACGCCGCTTGGTGGAAGCAGATCAATGAATGGCGTCAGCGCGAATGCCTGAAGTATGCACTGGCAGATGATTTGATCAAGCCGCAAATGGTGGTCGAGAAACTATGGGAAGTCACCAAGGGTGACGCCTACATTACTTCCGACGTGGGTCAGCACCAGATGTGGGCCGCGCAGTACTACGGCTTCGATAAACCACGCCGCTGGATCAACTCCGGCGGTCTTGGCAC
>Ga0163212_1000956_pt1 | contig 12788 bp, 8 predicted proteins | sample Malawi_45m_30L_FD_113532 | JGI IMG/M metagenome (GOLD analysis project Ga0163212, IMG submission 113532) | Freshwater microbial communities from Lake Malawi, Central Region, Malawi to study Microbial Dark Matter (Phase II) - Malawi_45m_30L | ecosystem: Environmental > Aquatic > Freshwater > Lake ...
TTCGTCGATCTCCTGACTGCCAAGCCTTGCTGAATCAATGACACTGGTGGAAACAACGGGCACCTTGGCCACACTTGGCGGCCAGTTGCATTCGTGGGAGCGTCCGACCAGAGACCCGGCCAGTCCCAAGTCAGCCACGATTTCCGTGGCGCTGGGCAACAGCGAAACGATGCGCATGGCGGGGACTACGCTGACACCTTGGCCGGACTTTCCATCCAGCGCGCGATCCAGATGCAGGCCTCGTAAAGCAGGACCATGGGAGAACCCATAAGAACGAGGGTGAAAATATCCGGGGTCGGTGTGATGACGGCCGCGAGCACAAAAACAACCACGATGGCGTAGGGGCGCGTGGCCTTCATCTGCGCGTGATCGAGCAGACCCACCTTGACCAAAGCGAGGACCACGACCGGCAACTCAAAGGCCAGTCCAAAGGCCAAAACGAATTGCGTGGTGAAACTGTAGTATTCGCCGACGGTCCAAGTCGGACGCCACTGCATCATTTGCGCGTCACGGAAGAAAAACTCCAACGTGGCGGGGAGCACGACGTGAAAGGCGAAAGCCGCTCCGGCGATGAAGAGACCGAATCCGATGACCGCGGCGACCAAAACGACCCTGCGTTCGCGCGAAGTGAGGGCGGGCAGGACGAATTCGGCCAGAAAATAAAGCAGGATGGGAAAGGAAACGACCAACCCCGCGTAAAAGGCGAGTTTGAGCGAGATGGTCATGGAATCGGCCACGCCGAGCGACTGGAGGTTGTCCGCACGGCTCGGATCGACCGCGAGCAGAGGGCCTTGGACAAAAGCCGCGATGTCGGCGCGAAAAAGGAAAGCTGCGCCCATGCAGACGCCGAGCGCGATAGCCATGCGCACGACCATTTTGCGCAGGTCCTCGACGTGATCGAGAAACGGCTTGGGTGTGTCGCGTCCGTCGCGAAACTCGAGAAACTTGCGCAGACTCATGACAACCACCCTCCCGCCTCGAGGCGCGCGTAGAGCCCCAGCGTGTTGGCGTCCTCGATGATCTGATTGGCAACCATCCTGCGCAATTCCTGCGCGGTGAAAGATTTCACCTCGAGAATCTGCTCCTCGCTGTCATGCGCGATTTTGTTCCGGTCCCACGCGACGCCTGTGGCGACGAACTGGTGGGTGTGTTCATCGGTGAATCCGGGTGAGGTGAAAAACTTCCCCAGATAAACGAAGGATTCCCCGGCCTCGCAGCCCGCTTCCTCGCGCAGTTCGCGCCGAGCAGCGGCCTCGATGGCGTCCGGTGAAGATTCATCGTCCACCTGCCCCGCGGGAAACTGCCAAAAGTCGCGCCGCGCCGGCACGCGTTCCTCCCGAATAAGGACGAAAGATCCGTCGGGCAAGCGCGGAGCGATGGTCACACCCACTTTGCGGATCACCTTGGTCCACTCTCGTCCGTCCGGCCGCGATGGAGTGCGCACTGTCTCCCGGACGACGCGCACGTGGGGCGAATCGAGGAGAACGTCTTGCGCGAGCAGTTCCCAGCCGCCGGTCATGATTTGGCGGCGAGACGCTTGCGCCAAACGGCGAGCCGCGCTGACACGCGCTTGGGCGATGGAGCGCCCTCCGCCGTGCGGGAAGCCAGAGAGCGCCGAGCGTCGAGACAGCGCAAAGCTTCGGACCCGAACAGCTTGCTCGCAGACTTGAGATCTTTGAGCGACAACTCGCGCAAAGTGATGCCGCGCTGCAGAGTCAGGGCGACCAGCTTGCCGACCACGGCGTGGGCTTCGCGGAAAGGCAGCTTTTTGCGCACGAGGTAGTCCGCCCAGTCGGTCGCGACGAGCAATGCATCATCGGCCGCTTCTCCCATGCGCTTTTTATCCCATTTGGCCGCGGCGAACATCTCCGCGAGAATTTCCAGCGACGCGCCAAGCGTATCGGCCGAATCAAAGACCGGCTCTTTGTCTTCCTGCAAATCGCGGTTATAGGACAGCGGCAACCCTTTGAGCGTGGTGAGCAACGAAACGAGATTGCCGTAGAGCCGCCCGGTTTTGCCCCGGGCCAACTCGGCGATGTCGGGGTTTTTCTTCTGCGGCATCAAGCTGGACCCCGTGGTGTGCGCGTCGCTCAGTTTGAGGAAGCCGAATTCGCTCGAAGCCCAGAGCACGGTGTCCTCGCAAAGGCGCGAAAGATGCATGCCGGTGATGGCGCAGGCGGAAAGAAATTCGCAGGCAAAATCGCGGTCGGACACCGCATCCATGCTGTTTTGCGAGACGGCGGAAAAACCCAGTTGGCGGGCGATGAAGCTGCGATCCAGAGCGATGGTCGAACCGGCCAGCGCGCCGGAACCGAGCGGAAGGACATCGGCCCGCCGGGCAGCGTCAGCCAAACGCCCCGCATCGCGGTCGAGCATTTCGACGTAGGCGAGCAAATGGTGGGCGGCGAGGACGGGCTGCGCCCTTTGCAGATGTGTGTAGCCCGGCATGACGGCATCGCTGGCGCGCAGGGCCAAACTGACGAGGGATTTTTGCAAAGCGCGCACCGAACCGATCAGAGTTTTGCTCTCGCCCTGCATCCAGAGACGCAGATCCGTGGCGACTTGGTCATTGCGGGAGCGCGCGGTGTGCAACTTGGCTCCGGGCGCGCCGATTTTTTTGGTCAGCGCCGCCTCGATGTTCATGTGCACGTCCTCAAGTTCCTCGCGCCACTTGAATTTGCCGGCGCGGATTTCTCGCGCGATGGCATCGAGACCGCGATGGATGGCTTTGAGTTCTTTGGGGGTGATCAGCCCGGCTCGGCGCAGGGCGGCAGCGTGGGCCTTGGACCCGGAGATGTCATGGAGAGCCAAATGCCGGTCGAAGGAAACCGATTCGCCGTAGGCGCGCAACCGCGCCGAGGGGTCTTTGCTGAATCGTCCGTGCCACATGGTCAGGCGGCTACGACCTCGCGTCCGCTTTTGCGGCAGACGCCTTTGAGTTTGAGTTCATCGCAACGCGCCTCGATGCGCACTTGTTTGTTGGCGGGGGTGAAGCCCATGCGACGCGCCATGCAGTTCTCGAGCAACTCCATGTTGAGGTCCTCGAACTCGAGGATGTTTTTGCAATCGAGACAAATGAGATGGTTGTGGTGCGGATGATCGACAAAGTTCGGATCGTAGACTTTGCGGCCTTGTCCGAGATCCAATTCCCGCAGGAGCAGGCTTTCGACGAGAATCGGCAGCGTGCGGTAAACCGTCGCGCGGCTGACCGTGGGTTCGATGCGGCGCGACATGTCGAGAAGCTCGTCGGCCGTGTAGTGACGATCCGTGCTGAAGGCCGCCTCGATGATCGCATCGCGCTGGGTGGTCTTGCGCAGTCCCCTGCTGACAAGGAACTCGCGGATCTGGTTGCGCACAGCCTCTTCCATGTGATGGCACCGCACGATCGCGGCTGCAGGCATACTCCGTGCCATGCTCGGGCAGGTCAAGATCGGGCGGGCCACACAGGAAAAGTCTCCCGCCCGAAGCCGCGTCCGTGCATAGTCGGCCGGTGCCGAATTCGCAGGACGAACTTAAAAAGCAGGCCGCCATTTATGCCGTGCGGTTTGTCCAACCGGGGGCAACCGTCGGCCTCGGCACCGGATCCACCGCGGTGCACGCCGTGCGGGAAATCGCGCGGCGTTACCAGGCGGGAGAATTGGATGCCATCCGGACTTTTGCCACATCCGCGGAAATCACACGGGTGGCCGCGGACGCCGGGTTGCCGCTCATCGGACCCCAAGGTCCCCTCGCCCTCGATATCACAATCGACGGGGCCGACGAAGTGGACCCGCAACTCAACCTGATCAAAGGCGGCGGCGGGGCTTTGCTCCACGAAAAAATCGTGGCCCAAGCGACACAGCGCGAGGTCATCGTGGTCGATGAGTCCAAGCTATCCGATCGTCTCGGCACACGTCATGCACTGCCGGTCGAGGTCTTTCCCTTCGAATGCGAAGCGCAGCGGGCTTTTCTCAAGGGCTTGGGCGGGAATCCCGAGCTGCGCGCCGAGGTGGGCGGAGAGCCGTTCATCACCGAGGAAGGAAACTTCATTTACGACTGCCATTTCGGACCGATCGCGGACGCCGAGGAACTTGCCGCCGAGTTGGATTCGCGCGCCGGCGTCGCGGCGCACGGATTGTTCCTCGGACTGACCGACGATCTCATTGTGGCCGGACCGGACGGACTGCGCCACTTGCAGATCGACCGCGCAACCGGCGAAGTGCGCGAAGTCGCGGTCTGATCAGGATTTGTTTTCTCCCCACACCTTGGAGAGTCGGCCGCCGGGAACCGGCGGAATGGCCAGACCATCCGGCGCGTAGTGCGCCACATCGTTAAAGAGGGTCAGTCGCGCCTCGGTCGCCCCGCGCGAGTCGAGGATGGTCAGCGAGGCGGGATTGAGATCGAGATGGTCACGGTAACGGCGCGGATCGAAACCGAGCACGGCGCTGAGCAGCAGCCGGATGGTGGCTTTGTGCGAGACGAGACAGACCATTTCGCCCGGATGGCGGGAGATGACTTCGTGCAAGGCCGGCATGGCGCGCGCAGTGACAGCCAATCCGGTTTCCCCTCCCTCGGGCGCAAAATTAAACGGATCCTCCTCCCATCGGGCATAGACGTCGCCGAATTTCGTTTCGGCCTCGTGCCTCGTCAGCCCCTCCCAGACGCCATGGTTGATCTCGAGGAGGCGCGGATCGGGCATGACTTCTCTTTTGTGCGGAGCGGCCAGAATGCGAGCTGTCTCCATCGTCCGTCCCAGCGGCGAGGCGTAAAAAGCCGCGATGGGTTGAGTGGCCAAGCGCCGCGACAGCGCGCGAACCTGCTCACGTCCTTGTTCGCTCAGCTCAACATCGGTGGCACCGGCAAAACGATCTTCGGCCGAGAGCACTGTTGCGCCATGGCGCACGAGGAAGACGCGTGTTTTCATCGGGAATGTTTGGCAACAGCAAGCTTGGGACGCCAACCTGCCACATGGTCCAAGCACTCGGCAATGGCCGGCGCGATGAGGGTCAGGCATTCGGCAATGGCCGTGGGACGCCCGGGCAAATTGACGATGAGCGATCGGTCAGCCACACCGGCCATAGCACGCGTGAGAATCGCGGTGGGAACTTTTTCAAAAGATTTCATGCGCATGATTTCACCGAATCCGGGAAGTTCCTTCTCAATCACGGCGCGCGTGGCTTCCGGCGTGACATCGCGCGCCGAAGGTCCCGTGCCTCCGGTTGTGACAATGAGCGGGATGGCCGCACCGACCATTTCGCGCAGAGCCTGTTCGATCTGATCGAGATGATCCGGCAACACACGCGCACGAAACTCCATCTCTTCCGCGAAGAATTCGCGCAAAACCCGCTCGATCTCCGGACCGCTCGCATCCTCGTATACTCCGGCTGCCGCGCGATCACTGAGCGTGATGCGTCCAACGATGAATTTCCGTTCGGGCATGGACGCACCATAGCGTATGGCAAGAATGTGACCAATGCTATTGACACCACTACCGGTTGTGGTGTGCACTGCCTTTGGACAGTCCAAACCACCATGCGTTGCCCCCGTTGCGGAGACATGAGCGATCGCGTGATCGACTCTCGCGTCATACAGGACGGCGAGCGAATTCGCCGCCGACGACAGTGCGTCGCCTGCGGCACAAGGTACACCACTTACGAGGAAGTCGAGCAAGTGGAGCTTCGTGTCCTCAAGCGCGGCGGCCGCATCGAGCCTTTCCACCGCTACAAACTGCTGAGCAGCCTCTCCAAGGCCTGCGAGAAGCGCCCGATCAAGCTCGAAACTCTCGAACGCTTGGTCGACGAAATCGTGGCCGAGCTCGGGGCCGAAACCGGACGCGAGGTGCCCAGCCGTCTGATCGGTCTGCGCGCTATGGAAAAACTCCAAGCCATCGATCCCGTGGCCTACGTGCGCTACGCCTCGATTTACCGTCAATTCCAGGAAGCCGGTGAATTCGTCGACGAGGTCGAGCAGATGAAAAAGCGCACTCCGCGCCGCGCCGATCAACCCGAACTCTTCAACGTGCCGGCCAAAGCCCCCGCGGTCCCTGCCTAGTCTCCTTCCCTCAACCCTCACCTCTCATCCCTCAACTTTTTCGTGATCGCCCTGGCCGACAATCTTCCTCTCGTCCGCCTTCCTGACAGCCGTGCCGTCCGCTTCGAGCGGGAATGGATCGAACGCGCGGTGGCCGAAGCCGCGGAAGGTGCGGGCTACAGCCGCTGGTGGCTCGCCCCGCACGTGGCCGAGAGCGTGACCAATTACCTCGAACGCGAATACGAGGAAAACGTCATTGCCAGCCAATGTCTGCACACTTTGGTTTCCAGCGTCCTGCAGGTTATCGGCTACCCCGAAGTGGCGCGCTCTTTCCGTATGCCGGAGCCCCCCCTGCGCATTTCCCTCGCCACCATCGCCGAATCGGCCGATTCGGCGATGGTGGCGAGGGAAATGCGCAGGGGGGGCTCCGGCATACGGAAAGAGCGCGCCACTTCGGGGTAGCCGATAACCTGCAGGACGCTGGAAACCAAAGTGTGCAGACATTGGCTGGCAATGACGTTTTCCTCGTATTCGCGTTCGAGGTAATTGGTCACGCTCTCGGCCACGTGCGGGGCGAGCCACCAGCGGCTGTAGCCCGCACCTTCCGCGGCTTCGGCCACCGCGCGTTCGATCCATTCCCGCTCGAAGCGGACGGCACGGCTGTCAGGAAGGCGGACGAGAGGAAGATTGTCGGCCAGGGCGATCACGAAAAAGTTGAGGGATGAGAGGTGAGGGTTGAGGGAAGGAGACTAGGCAGGGACCGCGGGGGCTTTGGCCGGCACGTTGAAGAGTTCGGGTTGATCGGCGCGGCGCGGAGTGCGCTTTTTCATCTGCTCGACCTCGTCGACGAATTCACCGGCTTCCTGGAATTGACGGTAAATCGAGGCGTAGCGCACGTAGGCCACGGGATCGATGGCTTGGAGTTTTTCCATAGCGCGCAGACCGATCAGACGGCTGGGCACCTCGCGTCCGGTTTCGGCCCCGAGCTCGGCCACGATTTCGTCGACCAAGCGTTCGAGAGTTTCGAGCTTGATCGGGCGCTTCTCGCAGGCCTTGGAGAGGCTGCTCAGCAGTTTGTAGCGGTGGAAAGGCTCGATGCGGCCGCCGCGCTTGAGGACACGAAGCTCCACTTGCTCGACTTCCTCGTAAGTGGTGTACCTTGTGCCGCAGGCGACGCACTGTCGTCGGCGGCGAATTCGCTCGCCGTCCTGTATGACGCGAGAGTCGATCACGCGATCGCTCATGTCTCCGCAACGGGGGCAACGCATGGTGGTTTGGACTGTCCAAAGGCAGTGCACACCACAACCGGTAGTGGTGTCAATAGCATTGGTCACATTCTTGCCATACGCTATGGTGCGTCCATGCCCGAACGGAAATTCATCGTTGGACGCATCACGCTCAGTGATCGCGCGGCAGCCGGAGTATACGAGGATGCGAGCGGTCCGGAGATCGAGCGGGTTTTGCGCGAATTCTTCGCGGAAGAGATGGAGTTTCGTGCGCGTGTGTTGCCGGATCATCTCGATCAGATCGAACAGGCTCTGCGCGAAATGGTCGGTGCGGCCATCCCGCTCATTGTCACAACCGGAGGCACGGGACCTTCGGCGCGCGATGTCACGCCGGAAGCCACGCGCGCCGTGATTGAGAAGGAACTTCCCGGATTCGGTGAAATCATGCGCATGAAATCTTTTGAAAAAGTTCCCACCGCGATTCTCACGCGTGCTATGGCCGGTGTGGCTGACCGATCGCTCATCGTCAATTTGCCCGGGCGTCCCACGGCCATTGCCGAATGCCTGACCCTCATCGCGCCGGCCATTGCCGAGTGCTTGGACCATGTGGCAGGTTGGCGTCCCAAGCTTGCTGTTGCCAAACATTCCCGATGAAAACACGCGTCTTCCTCGTGCGCCATGGCGCAACAGTGCTCTCGGCCGAAGATCGTTTTGCCGGTGCCACCGATGTTGAGCTGAGCGAACAAGGACGTGAGCAGGTTCGCGCGCTGTCGCGGCGCTTGGCCACTCAACCCATCGCGGCTTTTTACGCCTCGCCGCTGGGACGGACGATGGAGACAGCTCGCATTCTGGCCGCTCCGCACAAAAGAGAAGTCATGCCCGATCCGCGCCTCCTCGAGATCAACCATGGCGTCTGGGAGGGGCTGACGAGGCACGAGGCCGAAACGAAATTCGGCGACGTCTATGCCCGATGGGAGGAGGATCCGTTTAATTTTGCGCCCGAGGGAGGGGAAACCGGATTGGCTGTCACTGCGCGCGCCATGCCGGCCTTGCACGAAGTCATCTCCCGCCATCCGGGCGAAATGGTCTGTCTCGTCTCGCACAAAGCCACCATCCGGCTGCTGCTCAGCGCCGTGCTCGGTTTCGATCCGCGCCGTTACCGTGACCATCTCGATCTCAATCCCGCCTCGCTGACCATCCTCGACTCGCGCGGGGCGACCGAGGCGCGACTGACCCTCTTTAACGATGTGGCGCACTACGCGCCGGATGGTCTGGCCATTCCGCCGGTTCCCGGCGGCCGACTCTCCAAGGTGTGGGGAGAAAACAAATCCTGATCAGACCGCGACTTCGCGCACTTCGCCGGTTGCGCGGTCGATCTGCAAGTGGCGCAGTCCGTCCGGTCCGGCCACAATGAGATCGTCGGTCAGTCCGAGGAACAATCCGTGCGCCGCGACGCCGGCGCGCGAATCCAACTCGGCGGCAAGTTCCTCGGCGTCCGCGATCGGTCCGAAATGGCAGTCGTAAATGAAGTTTCCTTCCTCGGTGATGAACGGCTCTCCGCCCACCTCGGCGCGCAGCTCGGGATTCCCGCCCAAGCCCTTGAGAAAAGCCCGCTGCGCTTCGCATTCGAAGGGAAAGACCTCGACCGGCAGTGCATGACGTGTGCCGAGACGATCGGATAGCTTGGACTCATCGACCACGATGACCTCGCGCTGTGTCGCTTGGGCCACGATTTTTTCGTGGAGCAAAGCCCCGCCGCCGCCTTTGATCAGGTTGAGTTGCGGGTCCACTTCGTCGGCCCCGTCGATTGTGATATCGAGGGCGAGGGGACCTTGGGGTCCGATGAGCGGCAACCCGGCGTCCGCGGCCACCCGTGTGATTTCCGCGGATGTGGCAAAAGTCCGGATGGCATCCAATTCTCCCGCCTGGTAACGCCGCGCGATTTCCCGCACGGCGTGCACCGCGGTGGATCCGGTGCCGAGGCCGACGGTTGCCCCCGGTTGGACAAACCGCACGGCATAAATGGCGGCCTGCTTTTTAAGTTCGTCCTGCGAATTCGGCACCGGCCGACTATGCACGGACGCGGCTTCGGGCGGGAGACTTTTCCTGTGTGGCCCGCCCGATCTTGACCTGCCCGAGCATGGCACGGAGTATGCCTGCAGCCGCGATCGTGCGGTGCCATCACATGGAAGAGGCTGTGCGCAACCAGATCCGCGAGTTCCTTGTCAGCAGGGGACTGCGCAAGACCACCCAGCGCGATGCGATCATCGAGGCGGCCTTCAGCACGGATCGTCACTACACGGCCGACGAGCTTCTCGACATGTCGCGCCGCATCGAACCCACGGTCAGCCGCGCGACGGTTTACCGCACGCTGCCGATTCTCGTCGAAAGCCTGCTCCTGCGGGAATTGGATCTCGGACAAGGCCGCAAAGTCTACGATCCGAACTTTGTCGATCATCCGCACCACAACCATCTCATTTGTCTCGATTGCAAAAACATCCTCGAGTTCGAGGACCTCAACATGGAGTTGCTCGAGAACTGCATGGCGCGTCGCATGGGCTTCACCCCCGCCAACAAACAAGTGCGCATCGAGGCGCGTTGCGATGAACTCAAACTCAAAGGCGTCTGCCGCAAAAGCGGACGCGAGGTCGTAGCCGCCTGACCATGTGGCACGGACGATTCAGCAAAGACCCCTCGGCGCGGTTGCGCGCCTACGGCGAATCGGTTTCCTTCGACCGGCATTTGGCTCTCCATGACATCTCCGGGTCCAAGGCCCACGCTGCCGCCCTGCGCCGAGCCGGGCTGATCACCCCCAAAGAACTCAAAGCCATCCATCGCGGTCTCGATGCCATCGCGCGAGAAATCCGCGCCGGCAAATTCAAGTGGCGCGAGGAACTTGAGGACGTGCACATGAACATCGAGGCGGCGCTGACCAAAAAAATCGGCGCGCCCGGAGCCAAGTTGCACACCGCGCGCTCCCGCAATGACCAAGTCGCCACGGATCTGCGTCTCTGGATGCAGGGCGAGAGCAAAACTCTGATCGGTTCGGTGCGCGCTTTGCAAAAATCCCTCGTCAGTTTGGCCCTGCGCGCCAGCGATGCCGTCATGCCGGGCTACACACATCTGCAAAGGGCGCAGCCCGTCCTCGCCGCCCACCATTTGCTCGCCTACGTCGAAATGCTCGACCGCGATGCGGGGCGTTTGGCTGACGCTGCCCGGCGGGCCGATGTCCTTCCGCTCGGTTCCGGCGCGCTGGCCGGTTCGACCATCGCTCTGGATCGCAGCTTCATCGCCCGCCAACTGGGTTTTTCCGCCGTCTCGCAAAACAGCATGGATGCGGTGTCCGACCGCGATTTTGCCTGCGAATTTCTTTCCGCCTGCGCCATCACCGGCATGCATCTTTCGCGCCTTTGCGAGGACACCGTGCTCTGGGCTTCGAGCGAATTCGGCTTCCTCAAACTGAGCGACGCGCACACCACGGGGTCCAGCTTGATGCCGCAGAAGAAAAACCCCGACATCGCCGAGTTGGCCCGGGGCAAAACCGGGCGGCTCTACGGCAATCTCGTTTCGTTGCTCACCACGCTCAAAGGGTTGCCGCTGTCCTATAACCGCGATTTGCAGGAAGACAAAGAGCCGGTCTTTGATTCGGCCGATACGCTTGGCGCGTCGCTGGAAATTCTCGCGGAGATGTTCGCCGCGGCCAAATGGGATAAAAAGCGCATGGGAGAAGCGGCCGATGATGCATTGCTCGTCGCGACCGACTGGGCGGACTACCTCGTGCGCAAAAAGCTGCCTTTCCGCGAAGCCCACGCCGTGGTCGGCAAGCTGGTCGCCCTGACTCTGCAGCGCGGCATCACTTTGCGCGAGTTGTCGCTCAAAGATCTCAAGTCTGCGAGCAAGCTGTTCGGGTCCGAAGCTTTGCGCTGTCTCGACGCTCGGCGCTCTCTGGCTTCCCGCACGGCGGAGGGCGCTCCATCGCCCAAGCGCGTGTCAGCGCGGCTCGCCGTTTGGCGCAAGCGTCTCGCCGCCAAATCATGACCGGCGGCTGGGAACTGCTCGCGCAAGACGTTCTCCTCGATTCGCCCCACGTGCGCGTCGTCCGGGAGACAGTGCGCACTCCATCGCGGCCGGACGGACGAGAGTGGACCAAGGTGATCCGCAAAGTGGGTGTGACCATCGCTCCGCGCTTGCCCGACGGATCTTTCGTCCTTATTCGGGAGGAACGCGTGCCGGCGCGGCGCGACTTTTGGCAGTTTCCCGCGGGGCAGGTGGACGATGAATCTTCACCGGACGCCATCGAGGCCGCTGCTCGGCGCGAACTGCGCGAGGAAGCGGGCTGCGAGGCCGGGGAATCCTTCGTTTATCTGGGGAAGTTTTTCACCTCACCCGGATTCACCGATGAACACACCCACCAGTTCGTCGCCACAGGCGTCGCGTGGGACCGGAACAAAATCGCGCATGACAGCGAGGAGCAGATTCTCGAGGTGAAATCTTTCACCGCGCAGGAATTGCGCAGGATGGTTGCCAATCAGATCATCGAGGACGCCAACACGCTGGGGCTCTACGCGCGCCTCGAGGCGGGAGGGTGGTTGTCATGAGTCTGCGCAAGTTTCTCGAGTTTCGCGACGGACGCGACACACCCAAGCCGTTTCTCGATCACGTCGAGGACCTGCGCAAAATGGTCGTGCGCATGGCTATCGCGCTCGGCGTCTGCATGGGCGCAGCTTTCCTTTTTCGCGCCGACATCGCGGCTTTTGTCCAAGGCCCTCTGCTCGCGGTCGATCCGAGCCGTGCGGACAACCTCCAGTCGCTCGGCGTGGCCGATTCCATGACCATCTCGCTCAAACTCGCCTTTTACGCGGGGTTGGTCGTTTCCTTTCCCATCCTGCTTTATTTTCTGGCCGAATTCGTCCTGCCCGCCCTCACTTCGCGCGAACGCAGGGTCGTTTTGGTCGCCGCGGTCATCGGATTCGGTCTCTTCATCGCCGGAGCGGCTTTCGCCTTTCACGTCGTGCTCCCCGCCACGTTGGAGTTTTTCTTCCGTGACGCGCAAATGATGCAGTGGCGTCCGACTTGGACCGTCGGCGAATACTACAGTTTCACCACGCAATTCGTTTTGGCCTTTGGACTGGCCTTTGAGTTGCCGGTCGTGGTCCTCGCTTTGGTCAAGGTGGGTCTGCTCGATCACGCGCAGATGAAGGCCACGCGCCCCTACGCCATCGTGGTTGTTTTTGTGCTCGCGGCCGTCATCACACCGACCCCGGATATTTTCACCCTCGTTCTTATGGGTTCTCCCATGGTCCTGCTTTACGAGGCCTGCATCTGGATCGCGCGCTGGATGGAAAGTCCGGCCAAGGTGTCAGCGTAGTCCCCGCCATGCGCATCGTTTCGCTGTTGCCCAGCGCCACGGAAATCGTGGCTGACTTGGGACTGGCCGGGTCTCTGGTCGGACGCTCCCACGAATGCAACTGGCCGCCAAGTGTGGCCAAGGTGCCCGTTGTTTCCACCAGTGTCATTGATTCAGCAAGGCTTGGCAGTCAGGAGATCGACGAA
>Ga0163212_1000957_pt1 | contig 12787 bp, 10 predicted proteins | sample Malawi_45m_30L_FD_113532 | JGI IMG/M metagenome (GOLD analysis project Ga0163212, IMG submission 113532) | Freshwater microbial communities from Lake Malawi, Central Region, Malawi to study Microbial Dark Matter (Phase II) - Malawi_45m_30L | ecosystem: Environmental > Aquatic > Freshwater > Lake...
GCACTTGAGCTTGTTTCCACCCATTCCAACACCACAGGAAGTGATGCAAAGATTGAATCTACAATGAAGTCAAGCTAGACTCAAAACTCTCACAGACTTTGGATCAACATTTAACGCGGGTCATCGGACGAACTGAGTGGATCGCTAATTTTCTGCTGAAGAACAGCTATCAAGCCTCGGAAAGCAGCAAGGCCAGCGCCTACTACCAGCTACAGGGCCGCTACCGACTGAGCAAAAAATTCTCGCCCGGCTTTCAGGCCTTTGGTGATCTCGGTACTTGGAATAATTGGGCGCCGGTACGCGAACAAGGCCACCGTATCGGCCCTGCCATCTTCGGAAAACTACCGATCGATGATAAGCAACACATCAAATACAACGCAGCCTTTTTGTTCGGAAAAACGCGAATCGATGATACCGGCCACGTGGGCAATACGTTTCGTCTGCAGGTTGAATATCCTTTTTAATCATCGGTATTCAAACCCCACTAGGTGGTTTCCGCATCACTTAATCGGTACCCAATACCAGGCTCGGTAATCAGCAGTGTTAAGGACTGGGACACCAAAAGGAAAGGAACACTCACTTTGTTTTAAAAGAAAGGGAAAAGAAAGGGACACTAAACGAAAGTGAGTGTCCCTTTCTTTTCCCTTTCTTTTTATTCAGAGATCGCGGGCGAGACGGAAACCGGTTTGGTAATTTCTCATCCCCTCGACCTCAGAATAACGATATGCCGAACGCGCGGTTGAAGGTCCATCCAGCCACGCGCCGCCGCGCACGATGCGCTTCTCGCAAGCGCCGTCGTGCTTACGCACCGAGCCATCGGTAGGTGCGCCGGCGTATCCCAGGATGTGGCAATCCGCCACTCACTCGCGCACGTTACCGGTTAGGTCATGCAGGCCAAATGCATTCGGTTTGTACTTGCCGACCTCGTCGTGCAGATTGGCGTACTCGCAAGCTTTGGCTTTGGCGTCATTACCGCCCCAGAACCAAGCCGTGGTGGTACCGGCGCGAGTTGCGTACTCATACTCGGATTCTGAAATCAAGCGGTAGGGCTTACCGGTCTTCGCAGCTAACCAATCCGCATAGGCTTTCGCTTCGGGCCAGGAGATATTCACCGCGGGGAATTTGCCGCGACCAAAACCTGCGTCATCTGCTTTTGGACATTTGCCATCCGCCACGCAGGCATCCCATTGCGCGAAGGTAGCTTCGTATTTGGATACGGCAAATGGTCGCGCAATCTTGACGGTTCGCTGAGGCTTCTCGTCAACGTGACCGCTCTCAACTTTATCGGAGCCTTGCACAAATTCACCGGCAGGAAGCACCACCATCTCGGGACAGTAATCGCAGTCGGTAAATACGCTGCCGGGGGTTAAACCCTCGGCCGCTCCCGTACCCGCGCTGATCAGGAAAACAGAAACGCCGAACAAACCAACCACCAGATCGTGCTTAAACTTTAACTTCATGATTCACTTTCATTTAAAAAAATAAAAACTTGGCAATAAAAGCCGCCCTTTAAAGCGGGTGGCATTATCCCAGATGAATCAGCGATGCCGCACCAGCGCTACGGGTCCACTTACCTGCTTTATCTTGCAGAACAACATCAACACCCCAGCGCCGGCACTCGGCCTCGATCCGCGCCGGCGGTAACATGAAAAATACCTTGGTTAATGCATCAGCAGTAGCGCAGCTAGGTGCGAGCACGGTCACCGAAGACCAATACTGCGGTGAATATCCTGTGCGTGGATCAAGAATATGGTGATGACGACGATCCGCACTAAAAATTGTGTGCGCATCAGATGAGGTCGCCATAGCTCGACCATCGGACTGGAGTATGGGGCCACTACCAGCACGCACCTGCTCGGGTTTTCCGGGATTGGCGATCGCATCCTCAATTTTTAGTCGCCACGGCGATGCATTAGGCGCTCGACCTAATAAGCTGGTCTCGCCGGTATCAATCAGCGCATGCCGGATACCCTGCTTCTGCAGTGCCTGACGCGCGAGATCAGAGGCATACCCCTGCGCGACACCGTTCAGCGATAGCGCCGCGCCTTGTACGTTCAAGCGCACAGATGTCGAGGATAATTCCAACGCACGCAAGTTCACCATGTGCTGCGCACGTTCGATTTCTTTCTTCGAAGGCAGACGATGCTCCTCGGTCGCCCTCGACCATAGCTGCCACAGCGGCTGCATGCTGATATCGAAGCTGCCGGCACTGCTGTGACCAACCTGCTGCGAAAGCCTGAGCACCGATAGCAAATCACGATCAGCATGCGCTAGCCGCCCCGTTCGGTTGAGCTGACTTAGTGCACTATCGGCATCAAATAGGCTCATTTGGCGTTCAACATGACGAATCGCCTTCACCGCAGCGTTGAGTGCTGACTCAAGCTGATCAGTATTCTCATGCGCGGCCTTGATCCAGAGCGTCGTACCAAAGCCAAGCAAGGCACGCTCGCGCCATACTAATTTACCTGCCGACGCCGCACGATCAGCCGCCCATGCGTTAGCGAGCAGCGTGTTCGATAGCCCGACCGTAAATAAACCCCAGCCCCATACCAGACATTGGCGTCGCTTCATCTTGCCTCCACTTTAAGCTGTACTGGTATGACGCGGTGCTCGCGCTTGCGCTCTTGAATCAGCGGCAGACAGCGCTGATCATCTTGATAGATCGAGACACAATCCACACACTGAAAACACTCACTGTATTGAATCTGCCCGGACGGCGCGATCGCCTGATATTCACAACGATGGCGGCAAGACTGACAAGGCGTACCGCAAGCGTCACGCCGAGGTATCCACGACCAGCGCTGCAGAAAATTCACCGCTGCGAGCGCTGCGCCGAGCGGACAAATATACCGGCAATAGCCACGATACAAAAACAATCCAAACGCCAAGCAGATCACCGCCCACAGTATGTATGGCCAGTCACGCACAAAATGGAAACTGATCGCGGTCTCGAATGGCTCTACCTTGACCGCCATCTCAGAGAATGAAGGCGCGACCAATATCGAGCCGAGTATTACTGCCAATATCGCGTATTTTATCCACTTGAGCCTGGCATCCCACGCGGCGCGCAAACGCCGCTGATGCACACCGATACGATTGGCAATCAGACTGATCAGCTCCTGCAGCGCGCCGAATGGGCAGAGCCAGCCACAGAATGTCGCCCTGCCCCATACAAACAATGTGACCCCGGTGAACAGCCAAAGAATCGTGCTCATGGGGTCACTCAGTAGGAAGCTCAAATCACCACCACCACGCAATGATTCAACCGCTGCCGTGATATTAATAATGGTGAGCTGGCCTTGTGCTGTCCACCCGATAAAGCCCAGCGTAAAAATCAAATACGCAACCCGGAAAAACTGCAGCCGACGCGATGTCGCGCTAGTACGTTGCTGACGAATCAGCGCAAAGGTGAGCACACCCAGGCCGGCGACCAATGCCAGCACTTCAATCCAGCGGTTTAACCAGATTCGTATCCAGTCGATCGAGTGAAGATCAGTATCAAGCACATCATAAAAATTAGCGCGCCAGCCATAAAAATCATAGGCGACTGGAAATTCTCTTTGCTCGATTTTATTGAGTATCTGGTTGGTGCCAAAGCGTCGGCCCAACTTGAATGAAAGATTAAATGGCTGCTCGGGATCAAGTGGGGTGGCTTTATCAACCACCAGGAAATATGCTTTTACCTTGTCTGGATAACCCGGGTGTTTGAGTTTTTTATCGTACGGGATGATGCTGAATTTAATCGGCTTACCGTTCTGACGCAGTACGAAGGGGGTATCGTCCGGAACACGTAATGCGTCATCTGTCGATGTCACCAAAGGCCCGCTCTCGGTCACCAGTAACGCCTGTGATTTGCGGCGACTGGTATTCAGGTAGCGCCAGCCCTCGCCGTCGAGCAGGTTTCGCCCGATTGACGGAATGCCCAGCAAGGCGACATTCAGCGTGAGAGCGGCAGCATCATCAGCCACACCTTCCAGCTTGCCTCCGCCAGGTTGTTTGATATCGCTGGATGCCTTGCGAATATCTGCCGGGGTGATGACGGTTGTTTGTATCATGCCGCGCCAGAGCAAATCATCCCAACTCAGCGGCTGAAAACTTTCGCGTGTGCTGCGGCGGCGCGCAGCCGCACTTGCGGCGATACTGGCATCGAGTTTAGCCACCGCCACCTTGGCCGCTGAACCAAAAATCGAGCGATCAATCGCTTTGGTCGTTACTGTGCCGTGATTGACGCCCTGTAAATCAGCGGACTGATCATCGCGTCGCGTTTGTGAACGGTAGTCATGAATCCGAACCACGTGCTGCAGCGTGAGATCGGTGTACTGCGCAGTAAATACCCCGAGCCGCTTGGTGCCGGTCGGATTATTAAAGAACGGCTCTTTATGATCAACCAGGCGCAGATCAATAAATGCACCGGTTAAATCCATCGCCACCAGTACATCAATCGGCTTGCCGCTGTAGCCGCGCACCGGTTCGAAATCCAGTGACTCGAACGCATAGCCCTTCAGCTCTGGCTTACCACCCGCATCGCCACCTTTGGCGAACAAAGGGTAAACCGGCATATCGGGTTGCACCTCACCGACAATGAATTGACCGTCGAGTAGCTTGTCGATGTCGTCACGGTTAAGCAGGGCCGCATTCGCCGGCTGCACCATGGCGAACAGGCACACCCATAGGGCGACCATCACTGTCCCACAAAGCTCGATGAACGGGCAAGCAAGGCGTCCCGGACGGAACAGCCGTATAGAAAAATCTGCAGGCAACCGCAGATAATCGGCGTAAAGCACGCGGGGGCTCATGGGCAACCCCGCTTTGACATCAGCCACAAGAAACGCTCTCCCCCACACCGCCCGGTAGCGCGCATCGGTCGGATGCGACGTCTACGGACTGATTTTTTTATTTGATTTCGCCGATGATTAATTCATCGATCAGCGCGCCCGTCAGAGCCTATTCAAGCCGCTCAGTATCGGGCAACGCAGGATCTCAATCTATCACGGATGGGCGCATCTGAAAATCAAATGGCCAACGAAACCGGTGTGAGGAAATACTTATTATCAAAAAGCTATGCGGCCTTGGGTTTGTGTCGAAAGTTTACTGCCCACTAATTTGATCTGCTTTTGCCAGCAAGGCCTCGGCCATGCGGATACTCGCAATATCAATCATCCTTCCATCGAGACTGACCGCGCCCTTACCGGCCTTGGCGGCGTCATCCATGGCCTGCATGATGCGGCGTGCGCGTGTGACTTCCGCCTCGGACGGCGTATAGACCTGATTGGCCAGCTCGATTTGCGAAGGATGAATCGCCCACTTGCCCTCATAGCCCAATACCGCTGCGCGATTCGCCGCCGCCAAATAGCCGTCGGTATCACTGAAGTCACCAAACGGCCCATCGATAGGACGCAGACCGTATGCGCGGCATGCGACCATCATGCGGGTTTGCGCTGCGTGCCAGGGATCGGTCCAGAAATACTCACGGTTACCATCGGCGTCGCGATCAGTCAGCACGCCAGAATCTTTATTGACCCCACCAATCACCGTGGTACGCGCGCGCGTCGATGCAGCATAATCTGCCACACCAAATGACATTGCCTCTAGGCGCTTGCTGGATTGTGCGATCGCTTCCACATTGGCCATACCCAGCGCAGTCTCGATCAATACTTCAAAGCCGATACGTTTGCTACGGCCCATCGCAGTTTCAATCTGCGTCACCATCATATCGATGGCGTAGACGTCTGCCGGGGTACCGACCTTGGGGATCAGGATCATATCCAAGCGCGGGCAGGCTTCAACAATATCCACCACATCGCGGTACATGTAGTGCGTATCCAGACCGTTGATACGCACCATCATGGTCTTGTGACCCCAATCAATATCATTCAAGCCTTGAATAATATTTTTACGGGCCTGCGCTTTATCGTCTGGCGCAACCGCATCTTCTACATCCAGAAAAACAATATCCGCCGCCGAATTGGCGGCTTTTTCAAACATAGCCGGGTTGGACCCTGGCACTGCTAGTTCAGAGCGATGCAGACGAGCAGTAGCCTGCTCAATCATCGTGAAACTCATAAAACCTCCTGGAATGAATTAACCTGTCCAACCGAGCCCGGCAGCAGCGCAGTTAATGGATGTAAGCAGCGCGTCGCGAACGTCGTTGCCGCCTTGGGCCTCGCGCAACTGCCTGAGGAGCTGCACCTGCTCGCGGCTGACGCGGTTGAGTGTTTCAAGCCGACGCGAGAGCCGTCGCGTGAATTGCGGGAAGCGCTCACCCAGTGCCGCCTCGCCCGACACCAGTTTCAGCATGTCGATCGTGCGGTGGTACTCCTGCACAATCTGTTCAAAAATTTCTTCTCGGGTGCGCTGATCTGGCACCAGATTAGCGTATTCACGAGCAATATCCAGATCAACTTGGCACAGCGCGCGCTCGACCTCGTCCATCACGATCCGAAACAGCGGATATTCCCGGAACATGCGTTGCAATAGCTCGAGCCCGCGCTCAGCGCGCACATCGAGAAAGGCCTGCATCCCGGAGCCGATACCGTACCAATTGGTTACCATGTGGCGGTTCTGTGTCCAGGCAAACACCCAAGGAATCGCGCGCAGATCAGCGAGCGTTTGTGCCTGCGTCCGTCGTGCCGGCCGCGAACCGATATTTAGCATCGATAACTCTTCCAGCGGCGACGAGCCCTGCAAGTAAGCCAGCATATCGGGGCGTTCCATCAGCTTGCGGTAGGCAGTCCACGAAGTCCCCGACAAGGCCTCCATCGCCTCTTCGTACTCATGCAAGGGTAGCTTGTCGGCCTCGCGCTGCGACAGCAGTACATGGCTGAGCACTGACGCGCCAAGCAGCTCGGTCTGGAACAGCGCGGTGCCACGGTTGGCATATTTGAGCGATACAGTTTCGCCCTGTTCGGTGAGGCGAAACATGCCACGTATGGTGCCAGCGGGCGTCGCCTCAATCGCACGGCTGGTCGGCACACCACCACGGCTTACCGAGCCACCACGGCCATGAAAGAAACTAATCGAAACACCGAACTCTTGACCCACCCGCACCATTTGTCGCTGCGCCTTGGCCAGCTCCCAGTTGGCCGCGAAATAGCCACCGTCCTTATTCGAGTCGGAGTAACCGACCATCACCTCTTGCACCTTGCGTTGTCGTGCGAGACTACGCTGCACTACCGGTACCGAGAGCAGTTCGCGCAAAATCGTCGGCGCACGACGCAAATCCGGAATAGTCTCTAGTAGCGGTACCACGGGCAGCGTGCAGCCTTCCATACCTGCGCTGTCTGCGTAAAGGCCAGCCTCTTTAGCGAGCAGGTAAACGCCAAGTACATCGGCGGCGCTGTGGGTCATCGATAAAATCAAGGCACCAAATGCTTCGCGATCAATGGTCTGACGTAATTCGGCAATCACGCGGAAAGTGTCGAGTGTCTCGCGCGCCTCAGCCGACAGATCGGCATCATTGCGTGTGATTTGACGCGGGGTCGACAGCTCAGACAAAATCCAACGCTTCCATGGCTCCGAATCGGTCGCCGGCACGTCATTACCGTGGCTGCGACGATAAAGCTCTGCCAGCGTCTGGTTAATACGAATCGTATTCTCGCGAATATCAAGACGCACTGTCGAGAATCTGAAGATACCGACCTCGCGCAAGAAAGGTAGCAGCAACGAGTCAGCGATACTGGCCGCACCGGTGTCACGCAGGGCGGTGTTCATGATCTCCAGATCTTGAATCAGCGCATCGGCAGTGCGATACCCCGAGTCGGAATCAGGCAACGCGCGGTTCGCCGAATCTTCCAGTGTTGTGACGAGCTTGAGCCGGATATAGCCTAAAAACTGGCGAAATACCTCACCGGGATTACGCTCTGCCAAATGACGCGCTGAGGGTAATCGATCCAGACACTCGGCGACATAACGCACAAACGGGTCGGGGATAATTAGCGCGCGTTCGGAAATACTCAATAACTTGATCAGTGTTGATACACGATCGATGTATCGCCTGAGTACCGCTTCGCGGGTCTCCCACAGTGTGCGGCGGGTGACCTCGCTGGTGACATACGGGTTACCGTCACGATCGCCGCCAACCCATGAACCAAAGCCAATCAGCGCCGGCGCCTGAAACTCATAGCCGGGAAAATGACGACGAAACTCGGTCTCGAGCTTTGCCATCACCTGCGGTACCACATCAAACAGATTCTCTTGGAAGAAGTACAAGCTCCAAGCGACCTCTTGCTCGACCGTCGGCTTTTCCAGTTTGAGCTCACCGGTCAGCCATAGCAGCTCAATCTCGGTACAAATTGCATGCTGCAACTGCTCACGCTCGCGCGGCGTCCAGTGACTGGATTCAAGCTCGTGTAGCTTGAGATAAATACGGCGGTAGCATTCCAGTACCGTCACGCGCTTGGCTTCGGTCGGGTGCGCAGTAATGGTGGGACGTATGCGCAGCTCGTTCAGCGCATGTTGTACTTGATCGGGCTTGATACCCTGATCGCTGAGCTGCTTGAATGTATGCGCGAAGCTGCCTTTGACGCTATCGAGGCCTTGATCGGTTTCGGTAAAGCGACGATTACGCATGTCACGATTTTGCTCAGCAATTGCCAGCAGCTGAAACCATATTCCCTGTGCGCGCAGCGCTTTGGTGAGTAGCGTCGGGTGAATACCCGCGAACGAGAGGTTCCCTTCGATCAAAGGAATCAAATCCGGCTGCAGCCGCTGGAACACAGACAGATATAACTCGCGCAACAAGGTCGCGCGTGAGAATCCGTCGCTCGCCAACGGAGAAAGCTCCACGGAATCCGCGATGCCGGGGGTCACCATATCGTTCACGTTAGGCTCACTTATTTTCCAATACTGGCCAGGGCTTTTTTAACGGTGACGCCAAGCTCGGATGCACTCGGCGAAACCAGCAACCCATAGGACGTCATGATTTCGGATTTTTCAAGCGCGGTATCGCCCTCACCTGAAATAATCGCGCCGGCATGACCCATGCGGCGCCCTTTGGGTGCCGCCAGGCCCGCGACATACCCGACCACTGGCTTGGTCATGTTTTCTTTAATCCATTTAGAGGCCTCGGCTTCCTGCGGGCCACCAATCTCACCGATCATCACCACGACTTCGGTTTCCGGGTCATTCTGAAACCGTGCCATATGATCAAGAAAGGAGCTGCCATTAATCGGGTCACCGCCAATACCTACACTGGTAGTCACGCCAATGCCGAGCGCTTTCATTTGCGCCGCTGCTTCATAACCCAGCGTGCCCGAGCGCGAGACAATACCGACGTTGCCGCGGATATAAATATGCCCCGGCATAATGCCCAACATGGCTTTGCCGGCGCTGATAATGCCGGCGCAATTCGGCCCAACGATGGTGGTGCGTTTTTCTTTCGGGTAGCGAAGCAGGTAGCGCTTTACGCGCATCATGTCCTGCGCAGGAATGCCATCGGTAATGATGCATACCAGGTCAAGCCCAGCATCAGCGGCTTCCATTAATGCGTCAGCGGCGTACGGCGGCGGCACAAATGCCAGACTGGCGCGCGCCCCGGTCGCCTCAACAGCTTGCTGCACCGTGTTGAATACCGGTCGATCAAGATGCACCTTGCCGCCCTTACCCGGTGTCACGCCACCGACCACGTTGGTACCGTAGTGAATCATTTCATTGGCGTGAAAAGTCGCCTTATCACCGGTGAAGCCTTGCACGATCACGGGTGTTTTTTCGTCGATCAAAATACTCATATACTCAATCTCCCATCGTTAGCAGGATCACGCGACCTGCCCGCCGCGGGCGAGCTTGACCGATTTCTCACAGGCTTCCATCAGCGAATCAGCGGTCACAATCGGTAAGCCGCATTCACGAATGATTTTCTGTCCCTCTTCAACATTAGTACCCGCCAAACGCACCACTAGAGGCACACGTAAATCTTTTGCTGCTTGTACGACGCCCTGCGCTACCCAATCACACCGATTAATACCGGCAAAAATATTCACCAGAATGCATTTCACGTTTTGATCAGTCAGCACCAGATTGAACGCCGCTGCCACGCGCTCGGGTGATGCACCGCCACCCACGTCAAGGAAGTTAGCGGGCTCACCGCCGCAGTATTTGATGTTATCCATGGTGGCCATCGCCAGACCCGCGCCGTTGATGATGCATCCGATGTCGCCCTCGAGGCCGACATAGTTCAAACCAAACTCGGCAGCGCGCGCTTCGCGCGGATCTTCTTCGGCGGGATCGCGCATCTCAGTCACCTGCGGGCGACGGAACAGCGCGTTATCGTCAAACGACATTTTTGCGTCGAGGGCGATCACTTGATCGTCTTTGGTAACGACCAATGGGTTGATCTCGACCATAGTGGCATCAAGATCGCGAAACGCACGATAACAACCCAAAATTACAGTGACTGCCTGTGATACTTGCTTTAGATTCAGTCCAAGACCAAACGCCAGTTGGCGCGCCTGAAACGGCTGCATACCCACCGCCGGCTCGACCTCTACCTGCAAGATAGATTCGGGTCTTTCTTTCGCGATTTCCTCAATCTCCATACCGCCTTCGATCGAGGCAATCACACGAATCCGCTCGCTCTTGCGATCGAGTACAAATCCCAGATACAACTCGCGCTGAAACGGTGTGGCCTTTTCTACGTACAGACGATGCACAACCTTGCCCTCTGGTCCGGTTTGGTTAGTAACCAAGCGCGTGCCCAGCAAAGCTTGTGCGGCGGCAGCCACCTCGTGGTACGTGCGGCACAGTTTGATACCACCGGCTTTACCACGACCGCCTGAATGAATTTGTGCTTTGACTGCCCAGTGCGCGCCACCTAATTCGGTCGCCACATACACTGCCTGGTCAGAGCTGTAGGCAACGCCGCCGGGCGGCACACTAACGCCAAAGCCGGAAAGCAGCGACTTGGCCTGGTACTCGTGAATATCCATAACATCTCCTTTAATTGAAACTTGCAAATAGCGCGTTAGTGCAACGCTGTTTTTTTAACTTTTGAAAAATCGCGCTTGCGGATCAGCGCGTGAATACCTTTGGTGCGGTCGACCACTTGTGACACATTGAAATCTGTCGCGGCTGATAAATAGGCGTAGGCGATGGCGCGATCCATACCGAGTTTTTCAGTCAAGAACCGCAGCGCCTCACGCACTGCATCTTTCATGGCTTCGTCGAGGTCGGGATTTAATCCAATCGCAATCCAGTAATCCTTGGTTTCACCGAACGGTTTCTGTAATGACCCCGACGCCGATGGAATACGCGCGTCACCTTGCTTCAGAAGCGTGAAACGAAACGTCGCACGCATCGAATGCTCTAGCGCCGTAAGCGCCACTTCGCCATTGGCCTGCACCATGTGCGGATCACCGGTATAAAAATTCGCACCCTCAACAAACACCGGTAAGTACACTGTCGTGCCCGCACCCAGGTCTTTAACATCCATATTGCCGCCATACACACCGGGCGGTACCGAGTGCACTGGTTCATCAGTGGCGGCTGCCACGCCCATCACACCCATAAACGGCGCAGTCGGAAAAATCACCGCATCACCGCGGGTATTTTGCAAGACGCCCACCCACTCGCGCTTTGCGTTTTTTTGATTTAACGGGCGTATTGGCGTGAACACAGAAACATTGCGATATTTCTCGGGTTGCGCTGCACTGGCATCCGCCTCGGGCGGCGGGCCCTCGGGCATTTCGCCCGGTAGCGCGCCTTTGCCGTGGCGATTACTGATAATGCCGTAGGGTACGCGCGGCGTTACCGCCAAAATCTCTACTTTCAATACGTCACCTGGTTGCGCGCCATCAATCGCAACAGGGCCGGTAATAATATGCGGGCCATCTTTGACAAAATCATGCGGTAGTGATGAACGCGTAATCGCTATTGCGTCGTTCAGCACCCTATTGGCTGGAACGCCTTTGGAAGAGAAATACTTCAGCGCGTCTCGGCCTTGGTCTTCCAACAAGCCTTCATGCGATAGCGTATCGAACACCACGGTGGCGCCAGAAGGCACACGCAAAACCGGGGCATCTGATTGATTCGGTAGATAACCCCATTTAATCGTGCTGACCGTAGAGGGCACATACCAGACCTTGCCGCGCACTCCGGGTACCCGTATCTTTCCGGGATGGTCAGCGAGTGGTTGCAGCGGCATGGCGGTAGCACTACCTACCACCCATAGCAGCAACAACATCATGTGCTGGCGAATGCTCATCGCAATTTTCATCAAGAGTTGCTGGTGAATCGATCGGAATCAGCGGCGACAAGCGGCGCACTTGCCGTTTGGTTATCTCGTTGAAGCGGGCTGATTTGAGCGCACTGTTTATTCGACCGTTTTTGATAGCGCTCTGCATGGGATCGAGAAAAATGGCAGAATCTCAGACCACCTTGCATGTGATATCAAATTCAGAACAGTCTGCGCTGACACGAAAACGCGGACTGCCGGAAGATAACGATCTATCGGCAATTGAATGGTAAGAAATCCTTACCCTAGGATAAAGAAATACTGAGCCGGCAACGAGCCGACTGCCAGTAAATTCACATCATCGCGGGCCCACCTTTTTATCCGGCCCCACCCAGGAGACTAAATATGCTGCAGAAAGTTGCTTCCCCCGGCGCATTTCCGAATAGCCAAACCATTGCCGCCGTTGACCCTGATCTGTGGGCGGCGATTCAACAAGAGAACGAGCGCCAGCAAGAGCATATTGAGCTGATCGCCTCCGAGAACTACGCCTCACCAGCGGCGATGGCAGCACAAGGCTCGCAGCTGACGTACAAATAAGCCGAGTGCCATCCCGGTAAGAGC
>Ga0163212_1000958_pt1 | contig 12785 bp, 9 predicted proteins | sample Malawi_45m_30L_FD_113532 | JGI IMG/M metagenome (GOLD analysis project Ga0163212, IMG submission 113532) | Freshwater microbial communities from Lake Malawi, Central Region, Malawi to study Microbial Dark Matter (Phase II) - Malawi_45m_30L | ecosystem: Environmental > Aquatic > Freshwater > Lake ...
AACATCGTCACAGATCGTGCAGGTCAACATAAAACAGATGCCAGCATTCGATACGGAAGATTTGGAAGCATCGATGGTGCGATCAATGTTTCGCGCAGATTTAAAAATACCGATATTCAAATTGCATCCAATTACAACAGGTCTGAAGGTTATAGCCTCAAGCCTTTCGCAATCCAAAAAACAGTGGAGCCTTTTTGGAAGTCAGCCCATCAACTGAATCTCCATCATCGCATTTCAGATCGATGGAAAGCTGGAACTGGTATGCGTTTCAATACTTCACACATCGATAACAGCATTGCTGTTCAGAACCTAGGCAATACCATTGTTTCAAAAGGATTTGAGAAAAACCAGGAGTACAATTTCACTCCTTATTTACAGTACCAGGTAGATAAAAAAATTAAATCGGTTTTGCGTGGATACATCACCGGATTTGATGCAATGCAGCAATTGGATGTGAAAGATGCATATGGTTCTTACAATGACAAGTTCAACCAATTGTTTGCACGCCTTGAACAACAAACCGATTTCCATCCAACCCAACATTCAACTTTGACACTCGGAGCAGGCATCATCAAGGAGCAAGTGAGCTCCAATCGGTATGATAGTTTATCAACCACCCGCCGGAACCAAATTATTTACTCCTTTGTTCAACATGAGCATGCTATAAGCGAAAGATTTACCATCATTGGAGGTGCAAGATTCGATGCCAACAAAGCATACGCATCGGTTTTGAGTCCCAAGCTTTCATTTCAATTCAAACTCAATCAGCGATTGAATTTCAATGCATCTTATGGAAGAGGTTTCAAGGCTCCTGACTTTAGGCAATTGTACCTGAATTTCACCAACCTTGCTGCAGGTGCATATGCTGTTTTTGGAACGGAAGTTGCAGCAACTGAAATCAAGAGGATGTCGGACGCCCAATTGCTGGAGCAAACAACTGACATGTTCTCAAATCTTTCCATCCTGAAACCTGAAACATCAGGCGGACTTAATTTCGGAATCAAATATGTACATCCCAACAATCTCCATGTGAACCTGAATATTTTCAGGAATGACTTATCCAATATGATTGTAACGGATGTGATTGCCTTTAAGAAAAACAGGGGACAGATTTACAGTTATTTCAATTTGAAAAGAGCACTCACACAAGGTGCTGAAATCAATGTATCCCAACAGATCAGCAATACATTGAACATCCAGGCAGGCTATCAGTATTTATTTACGGCCGACAAAGATGTTACCGTTGCAATCAAGCGTGGACAAGTATTTCAGAGAAGTGCATCAAACAATTTGGTTTCAAGAATGGGGTTGAATGATTATGGCGGACTCCCATTTAGATCCAAACACAGCGGCAACTTGAAGTTGTTTTATGAAAATCCAAAAGGTTTCTTCGCTACAAGTCGAATCATATACAGAGGAAGATGGGGAACCATGGATATGGACGGAAACGGTTTGATCAACCGCAATGATGAATTTGCAAGAGGATATGTAAAATTGAATGTCAGTGCAGGCATTCAAATCAGACAACGGATCAAATTGATGGCGGGAGTTGACAATGTTTTCAATTACAAAGACATCATCCATCTTCCCGGTAATCCTGGCAGGGTTGGGTATTTAGACTTACAATTTAATTTTTAATCATAAAACCAGTGAACATGAAAAAGTCGATTTTTTTTGCATTTGTGCTAATGTCATCTTTGCTTTTTGTTGCATGTGAAAAAGAAGATAATCCAACAGCCAACAATAGCACCCTTACATCTAATGTTGTGAAAGATTTGGTGGCGGATACCATCGTAGGACTCTCCAATGGTCAGCCGGTAGGTGTTGGAAAATATACTTTTTACAGTCTCGAGAACAACACGGTTGTTCCTTCAACAGATTCGAATTCGAACAAATGGGACATTGCTTTCAGGGGGACCTCCATCCTAACCAACGCTGGAACAAGTGGACCTGGTGCAGGGGGTGCTTTTGTTTATACCGGAACCTATGATGAATTGAAAACGGTCTCTCCCGATTCTGTGTTTAAAAAAGACAGTGCTCCCTCATCATACGCCATTCCCTCCGGGAGCAACAGAGGATGGTATGTGTATGATCCCGTGAATAATTTGATCACACCAATTCCTGGGAGGGTGCTGGTAATCAAAACCGCAAAGGGCAATTATGCAAAAGTTGAAATCATCAATTATTACAAGGGCGGCACAACACCTGCTCCAAGTGCTTCGGATGAAATCAAGCTGAAAACCCAGCGGTTTTACACCTTCCGATTCGCCCACCAGGCCAATGGCACCGCCAGTTTTCAGTAAGGAGGACTTTCTCTACCTTTGCAGCCTTCTATGAAACAAGGCTCGTACAAAGAATTTGATCAACTCAATCTGCCCGCTTTCGAACGTGAAATATTGGAAAGCTGGGAGAGAGAGAACGCTTTCAACCAAAGCATCCTTCACCGCAATGGGGCCAAGCCCTTTGTGTTCTATGAAGGTCCACCCAGCGCCAATGGTATGCCCGGCATCCACCATGTTATTTCAAGAACATTGAAAGACATGGTTTGTCGCTATAAAACCATGAAAGGTTTTCAAGTGAAAAGAAAGGGCGGATGGGATACCCATGGGCTTCCTGTTGAATTGGGTGTAGAAAAAGAACTCGGCATTACAAAAGAAGATATAGGCAAAACAATATCTGTTGCAGAATACAATCAAAAATGCAGGGAAGCGGTATTGAGGTACAAGGACAAATGGGATGAGATCACTACCAAGATGGGTTATTGGGTTGATTTGAAGTCACCTTACGTAACATTCGAGAACAATTATATTGAAACACTGTGGTGGTGTTTGAAACGACTGTACGAAAAAGGTTACCTGTATGAGAGCGTCAGCATTCAGCCTTACTCACCAGCTGCTGGAACTGGATTGAGTTCGCATGAACTGAATCAGCCTGGTACATACAAAGATGTAAAGGATACTTCCGCAGTTGCTCTCTTTTTATTGTCGGAAAATAAAAATGCAGCACATCCTGCCTATAAAAAAATCAAGGCATCGATCCATGCAGGTGCAGAAGTTTTTTTCATGGCATGGACAACAACTCCATGGACCTTGCCTTCCAACCTCGGACTGACAGTGGGTGGCAATATTGAATATGCATTGATCCAAACCTTCAATCCATATACATTTCAAGAACAGTATGTGATATTGGCAAGTGCATTGGTGGGGAAATATTTCAAAGAGGACGCTGCGAATGCCAGTTTCGATGAGTATAAAGCTGGTGACAAGTTGATTCCATGGAAAAAAGTTCAAACATTCACGGGTACTTCTCTCGAGGGACTATACTACGACCAATTGTTACCATTTGAAGCAAATACAATTCAGGCAATCAGAGACATCACGCCTCAAGCAGATCCTTTCAAAGTTGTACTGGGTGATTTTGTTACGACAGAAGATGGAACTGGAATCGTGCATACGGCTCCCGCATTTGGTGCAGATGATTTCAAGGTAGGGAAGAAAAACAACATTGGGATACTAACACTGGTTGACCGAGAAGGAAAATTTATAGATGGCGTTGGAACATACAGTCATCGCTTTGTCAAGAATTATAAAAATGATGAACAATACGTTGATGTCAATATAGATATCTGTGTTCAATTGAAAAAAGAAGGGAAGGCATTCAAGGTGGAGAAATATGAACACAACTACCCCCATTGTTGGAGAACGGATAAACCAATTTTGTATTATCCACTGGATGCATGGTTCATCAAAACCACTGCCGTCAAAGACAAGATGGTAGCTCTGAACAAAACCATCCAATGGAAACCAAAATCAACCGGTGATGGAAGGTTTGGGAATTGGTTGGAAAACATGGTGGACTGGAATTTGAGCAGAAGCCGTTATTGGGGAACACCCTTGCCGATATGGAGAACAGAAGATGGTGAAGAGGAAATCTGCATAGGATCCATAGAAGAACTTAAAACAGCTATTCAAGAAGCGCATGATACACTTGGTGGAAATGTGAACAATGCATTTATCAAAGAGAGACTTACAGATCTTCACAAGCCTTTTGTTGATGAAATTATTCTGGTTAGCAAATCAGGCAAAAAAATGAAGCGTGTTCCAGACCTGGTGGATGTTTGGTTTGACAGTGGTGCGATGCCGTACGCCCAATGGCATTATCCATTCGAGAACAAAGCAATGATTGACAGCGGTGAGGCTTTCCCGGCAGATTTCATTGCGGAGGGAGTTGATCAAACAAGGGGTTGGTTTTATACACTGCATGCATTGGGCGTATTGTTGTTTGATCAGGTTGCTTACAAAACAGTCGTCTCCAATGGATTGGTGCTCGACAAGAACGGAAACAAAATGAGCAAGCGCTTGGGCAATGTGGTGGATCCGTTTGAAACAATCAATACCTATGGTGCAGATGCAACCAGGTGGTACTTGATTACCAATGCTTCACCTTGGGACAATCTGAAATTCGACATTGAAGGAATCAAGGAGGTGCAGCGTAAATTCTTTGGTACACTTTACAATACATATCAGTTTTTCGCACTGTATGCCAATGTGGATGGATTTACATACAAAGAAAAAGACATCCCATTCAATGAGCGTCCTGAATTAGACAGATGGATTTTGTCGAGTTTGCAGAGCTTGATCAAGGATGTAAACAAACATTTGGATGATTATGAACCAACCATGGCAGGTAGGTTGATTGATGAATTTGTGGATGAATTGCTCAGCAATTGGTACGTCAGGTTGTCAAGAAGGCGGTTCTGGAAGGGGGATTATGGGACAGATAAAATCAGCGCCTATCAGACATTGTATCAGTGCATGATGACCATCGCCAAGCTTGCTGCACCCATCTCTCCATTTTTTACAGATTATCTCTACAGAAATTTGAATGCAGTTACTCAAAAGGAACAATACAGCTCTGTGCATCATACCGATTTTCCACTAGCCAATGAGGGTTGGATTGACCTTTCCCTGGAGGAACGCATGCACATGGCAAAGGAATTTTCATCTTTGGTATTATCCATCAGAAAGAAAGTCAACATCAGGGTCAGACAACCTTTGCAAAAAATACTCATTCCCGTTGCTGCCTCTTCCATGCAAGAGCAGCTCAAGAGAGTTGAGGAGCTTATTCTAGCGGAGGTCAATGTGAAACAGGTTGAATATTTACCAGCTGACAATGACTTTATCAAGAAAAAAATCAAACCCAACTTTGTCATTCTTGGTAAAAAATTAGGCGGCAAAATGAAAGCAGCGTCCAATGTGATTGCTGCCTTGTCGCAGGATTCCATTCGTGTCTTGGAACAGACAGGAAGTTTGGATATTGATTTGGAGGGAGAAAAGTATGCTTTGCAAAGGGACGAAGTTGATATTCAAAGTGAGGATGTTGAAGGATGGATGGTGGCATCCCGCAGCTCCTTTACCGTTGCATTGGATGTTCAGATAACCACTGAATTGGAACAGGAGGGTTTTGCGAGGGAATTGATCAACAGAATTCAGAAAATCCGAAAGGATATGGACCTGGAACTGACAGATAAAATAAATGTTACTGTTCAAGCCAATCCCTCGTTCGATGATTCTTTTACTCGATTTAATGATTATATTTGCGCTGAAATTTTAGCCGAAAAAATCGTGTTGGAGCCAAGTTTGGAAAAGGGTTTTGATGCTGAAATTGAAGGTAAAACATTGAAGATCAACGTTATAAAAAAGTAACCTCTTATGGCAACAAAAAAACCAGCTCCCAAGAAAGCTGCAAAACCTGTAAAAAAAGCCAAGCCAGCTCCAAAAAAAGCTGCTCCGGCCAAAAAGGTTGCCGCATCAAAATCAACTTCAAAGAAAGCTGCACCTGCCAAGAAGCCTGCTAAAGTTGCTCCTAAAAAAGCGGCTCCTAAAAAGGCGATACCTGTAAAAACAGCGAAACCAGCTCCGAAAAAAGCTGCGCCCGTTGCCAAAAAAATACCAACAAAGGGAGTTCCGTCAAAAGCAGCTCCTTCAAAGGCAGTACCAGCTAAGACTGCTACTGTTGTAAAGGGAAATAAAACCATTCCTGCAAAAGGTGGAAAGCCAGCTCCTGGCGCAAAACCTGTTCAGGGGAAAGCAGCTGGAAAAAAGGTGCCACTCATTTCACCTGAAACCAGATTTGCAGGGACCAGTACAAAAGTTGCCAGCCAGGCTGAAATCCGCAAAGCACTTAGAGCAAAAGAGGCTACCAAAAACCTCAAGCCAGTGCCCATGCCTAAAATCACAGCCAAGACTGCCCGTAAATACGAACCAGAATTCACAAAATCAGTGCTTGATTCAAAACTGCAAGTTGAGCAAACGGGCCCCACTCAACGCTATTCCGATGCTGAATTGGCAGAATTCCGTGAGCTTGTTCAACATAAACTCAACGCTGCCAAACAAGAACTTGCTTATCTCAATGGCTTGATTACCAGAAAAGACTCAATGAGTGGCGGTGATTCTGACAGCAGATACATGACCATGGAAGATGGAAGCTTGAGCATGGAGCGTGAACAACTCAACCAGATGGCCAGTCGCCAGATTGATTTTATTGAGAAACTAGAAAAGGCCATGATGCGCATTGAAAACAAGACATACGGAATTTGTCGCGTTACAGGTCGTCTAATTGACAAAGCCCGTTTGAAAGCTGTTCCACATGCCACTTTAAGCATGGAAGCTAAAATGGGAATGTCAAGAGGTGGTTTCAACAACGCCAACCAATAATCTTACTTCCTTATTGCATTTGCTGCAGCGCAACCAGCCTGCTGTAGATTCCATTTTGCTTGATGAGCTCTTCATGCTTGCCCCTTTCTGCAATGCATCCCCCGTCCATCACAATGATTTCATCAGCGTGTTTGATGGTAGATAGTCTGTGTGCAATGATGATGCTGGTTCTATCTTTCATCAATCTATAAATTGCATCCTGTACCCATTTTTCACTTTCGGTATCAAGTGATGAGGTTGCCTCATCCAAAATCAGGATCGGTGGATTTTTAAGTACTGCCCTGGCGATGGTGATTCTCTGCCGTTCACCGCCACTCAGTTTCGATCCTCTGTCACCCACCACCGTATCAAAGCCCTGTTCCTTTTTTTCGATGAATGATGCGACATTGGCAATGTTTGCAGCTTCCTGTATTTGTTCAAGACTGGCTGATTGATTTCCCAATGAAATATTTGCTTTGATGGTATCATTGAAAAGAATCGGCTCTTGAGTTACGATGCCCATCAGGTTTCGGAGTTCCTTGATTTTATATTTTTTAATATTGATGCCGTCGATCAACACTTCTCCTTCGCTGCAATCATGAAATCTGGGGATCAAATCGGCCAAGGTAGATTTGCCAGATCCTGAAGATCCAACCAACGCAATGGTCTGCCCCTTCTGAATGGTGAGATCTATGTTTTTTAAAATCTGTTTTTCACCGTACGAAAAAGAAACATTTTTTAATTCGATGGATTGGTGAAAAGATGCAACATGCATTGCATTAAGATCTTCTTTGATGGATTGCTCCTCGTGAATCAATTGTTGAATTCTTTCAATACTGGCTGCTCCTTTTTGAATATTGTATGATGCAGTGCTGAATGATTTCAGTGGATTGATGACCTGTGTAAAAATCACAATAAAAGTGAGGAAGTCTTGTCCTGATAATCCCACCTCTGTTTTCAGCACCAACCTTCCACCGTAGTACAACACACAACATACGGATACTATGCCCAGCGTTTCGGAAACAGGCGATGCAAGATCCCTTCTTCTGTTGCTGTTGTTCTTGATTTTAAGCAAGTCATTGTTTTCCTGTTTGAATTTTTCCTGTTGCTGAAATTCTGCATTGAATGCTTTTACCACCCTGATTCCTCCCAGCGTTTCTTCAATCGTGCTGAGTATATCTCCCAGCTTGACTTGTACACCGCTGGATACTTTTTTCAATAACCTGCCTATTCTTCCAATGATCAACCCTGATAATGGAAGGAACAGCAATAGAAAGAGGGAAAGCTCCGGACTCAAATGGATCATAGCAAACAGGTAGCAAACAATCAAAATTGGTTCACGGAAAAAAGTTTCCAAAAAACTGATGGTTGAGAATTCGACATCCTGGAGATCGTTGGTGAGTCGGCTCATGATATCACCTTTTCTTTGCTCATTGAAAAATCCAATGGGCAATTGAACGATTTTTTCAAACATGTCGTTGCGCATGTCGTTGATGATGCCATTGCGGATGGGCGTGAGCAAGTAAAGGGCACTGTATAAAAAAATATTTTTTAGTACGATTGCTGAAACAATGATGGCACAAATGATTGCCAGGGCCTCAATCCTGCCTTCTGTACTTCCAATCAGGTTGCTCAGGTGTGCATAGAACTTGTTGCTCAGCGAACCAAATGAAAACCTGGAGCCCATGGCAAAGCCTTTGCTTTCCAATCCGAAAATCAACGTAAGAAAAGGGGCAAGCATGGTCAGAGATACCAGTGAAAACAAGGCGGAGAAAAGGTTCAGGGAAAAATATCCGACGACCAGCTTTGGATATTTCTTGATGTAATTATAAATAATGGCCAAACTTCTCATCCCATTCAGGTCTCCTTTTTGGAGATTTGGCATCAAAAGTAACTATTTTTACATCCATCAAAGTGAATGGTATGGAGGAAAGCAAAAGACAGAAACAGGTTGCCGGAGTGATCCAGGAAGCCATCAATGATATTTTTTTGCGATTGGGATTCAACATGGTTGATGGCGGCATGGTTTCCATCTCTCATGTAAAACTAACACCTGATTTACTGGAGGCAAGGATTTATCTCAGTCTGTTCAAGGTCAATCATCCGGATGCAGTGCTCAAGAAATTAGAAGACCGAAAAGGGGAGATTAAAAAAGAATTGGGCGCAAGGGTCAAACAGCAATTGAGAAGAATGCCTGAATTGAAATTTTACAAGGACGATACCCTTGATCATGTGTTCAAGATGGAAGAGATCTTTAAAAAAATCAACGAAGAACGTAATTCATGAAAGGGAGTATCCTTTTCACATTTTCATGGAGGTACTTTAAAGCAAAGAAGTCAACCCAGGCTGTGAACATCATCTCATGGGTCAGCATGTTGGCAATGCTTGTCGGCAGTGCCTCACTGATCATCATTCTCAGTGCTTTCAACGGATTCGAGACTTTGGTGAAGTCACTCTATGCATCCTTCTATCCTGATTTGCGGATCAGTGCAGTAAGTGGGAAAACAATTCAATTGCATCCTGATCAGCTTCAGCAATTGAAAAATATAAAGGGTGTGTATACATTTTCACAAACGATTGAAGAGAAGGCTGTATTGCAACACGATGCATTTCAGCAGGTAGTTGTCATCAAAGGTGTTGATGTTGGGTACGTACAAACAAGCGGACTCCCAGACAAAATGTTAAGAGGAAAATTTCAAACGGGGGATGCAGAAAATCCATCCATGGTACTCGGCATTGGCGTAGAGCAGGCATTGGGTATCATGGCTGATCGGGCCATTTTGCCGCTGACTGTATACATGCCCAAAAAAAATATTCCATCCAACTCGGCTCAACCCATGGATGCTTTGAGTGTTGCCAATGCACTTCCAAGAGGAGTATTTTCCATACAAAGTGATTTTGACAACAAGTATGTTCTGACCAATATTTCATTTCTGAAAACATTCATGAATTTTCAGGAGCACGAAATGACCGCATTGGAAATCAAGGCGAGTCCCGGTGCCAACCTGTCCATTGTCAAAGAGCAAATCAAAAAAACACTTGGTAATAATTATAAGCTGGAGGACAGATTTGAGCAGAACCGAACCTTGTACAATACCATTCGCCTAGAGAAGTTGGCCATTTATGGAATATTTATACTCATGCTGGTCATTGCAGCATTCAACATGGTAGGATCCTTGAGCATGCTGGTGCTGGAGAAGAAGAAAGATATTCAAATACTCAAGGCAATGGGAGCCAGCGACCTGCTGATTCAGAAAATATTTTTATTGGAAGGCATATTGCTTTCAAGCATCGGATCGCTGGGAGGGATTGTACTCGCACTGTTGATTTGTTATGTGCAAACAAGCTATCACCTGGTGCCCTTGGAGGGAGCAAGTTTCTTGATTGATTATTATCCAGTTGAATGGCGATTGCCAGATTTGATGGTTGTGGGATGCACAGTCATTTTGATTGGAATTGCAGCATCATGGATGCCCTCTAGAAAAGCATCTTTGCAGGAAATTTCACTTCGATAATCAATAATCGCCCAATGTCTCCGGCAGCTGGGCCAATGCCTTGGCAAGTTGTTCATCATTCGGAGCTATGCCGTGCCAGCCATGGTCATTTTCCATGAAATCAACACCTTTCCCCATCAGGGTATGCATCATGATGGCTATGGGTTTTCCTTTTCCAACTTGTGATTTTGCATGGTCCAGCACCTTGACAACATCATCCATGTCATTGCCTTGCATTTCAAGGGTTGACCATCCAAATGTTTCAAATTTTTCTTTGATATTTCCGAGTGACATGACTTTGTCAGTTGGTCCGTCAATCTGTTGACCATTCCAGTCAATCGTAGCAATGAGGTTGTCTACTTTGTGATGTGCGCCAAACATGACAGCTTCCCATATTTGTCCCTCTTGCAATTCTCCATCACCATGCAGTGAGTAAACAAGATGCGCATCATTGTTGAGTTTTTTTGCCAGCGCTGCACCGATCGCAACACTGAGTCCTTGTCCGAGTGATCCGGAAGCGATTCGCACACCAGGCAAATGTTCATGGGTGGTAGGGTGACCCTGTAGCCTTGAATTGAGTTTTCTAAATGTTGATAATTCCTTTACAGGAAAGTAGCCTGAGCGGGCAAGACAGGAATAAAAAACAGGAGAAATATGTCCGTTTGATAAAAAGAAAATATCTTCATTGTTGGCATCCATGTTGAACGATGGATGGTGCTTCATTGTGTTGAAATAAAGCGCTGTCAGAAAATCAGTGCAGCCGAGTGACCCACCCGGATGTCCGCTTTGAACGGCATGTACCATTCTTACGATGTCTCTTCTGATTTGTGATGCTGTTTCCTGCAAACTGGCCATGTAGATTCTTTGCTGCAAAACTAAGGTTTTTGTTAGCTTTGCCATCCAAATAATTGATTATGTCTGCCGAACTACAATCACATATCACCACCGCATCCGATCAGATGTCCAAAGCCATTTCACATCTGGAAGCGGAGCTCATCAAAGTCAGGGCCGGAAGGGCGAATCCACAAATGTTTGATGGCTTGGTAGTTGACTATTATGGCTCACCCACACCTATTTCACAGGTGGGGAACATAGCTGTGGCAGATGCAAGAACACTGACCATCCAACCTTGGGAAAAAAATATGTTGCAACCCATCGAGCGTTCGATCATTGCAGCCAACCTTGGAGTAACACCGCAAAATGACGGTGCAATCATCCGTATATTTCTTCCACCGTTGACAGAAGAAAGAAGAAAAGAAATCGTGAAAAGGGTTCAATCCGAAGGAGAACAATCCAAGGTGGCCATCAGAAATATCAGAAGAGATGCCATTGAGCAGGTAAAGAAATTACAGAAAGCCGGACTCAGTGAAGACCAGGCTACAGATGCAGAGAATGACATTCAGGAAATGACCAATAAATTTATTGCATTGGTTGACAAACATCTTACATCCAAGGAGAAAGAAATCATGAGTGTTTAATTGGCGAGTTTTACTCCCAATAAGATGACGATCATCCCTGCAACCTGCATAAGAGTAATCGTTTCACCTGTACTGATTCCCCATGCGATGGCTACAAATGGAATACCATAGGTAACCATGGACGCGAAGACAGGTCCTGCTTTTTTCATCAGCATATAAAAAGTAACAGAGGCAACCCCTGTTCCAACAATTCCCAGCACAGCTGCAGAAATGGTTCCGCTGGTCCATGTTCCATTGAGCAAACGCGGATCGGTAAAATATCCTGTGGCAGCGAGAATGATCAGCGTAGGTAGGATGAGGGAAGTAAATGCTATGGTTGCAATATGCATGGGTGCGGCATTTTGCAAGTATTTTGAAACCACGTTGACATTGAGTCCGTAGCACAAAGTTGCCACCACCACAAAAAGTGCATATCCAACGTATTGAAAACTAATGTCCTTGTTTCCATTCAACAAAAGCACAAGCATTCCAATGAATCCCATGATCATGCCAACCCATTTGATCCAGCCGAGTTTCATGTTGAAAAAGGCAGTCCCGATCGCAATGGTAGCAAGCGGTGTGAGGGCGTTTAAAATACCCGCAAGTGAGCTGTCAATTTTCGTTTGTGCAACGCAGAATAAATATGCAGGGAAAAAGGTGCCGAGAAAGCCGGATACTATGATGGGACGTATTACTTCTTTGGGCACTTCGCTGTAAGCTTTTTTGGCAAATGGCAGCATGAAAACTCCCGCGCAAATGATGCGGATGGAGGCTACTTGAAATGGACTGAGTGCTTCTAATCCAGCCTTCATCAATACAAAAGAACTTCCCCAAATCAAACACAGAATTGCAAAAAGGAGCCATTTCATGGTAGGTAAATTTCGGATGCAAATATCGGTAAAATAGGGGCTAATGACTATATTTGTCGCTTTAGATTTAATTTAAAATTGAAGCGTGAATACTGCGAGTTATCAGATCCGATTGCCACAATTTGAGGGACCATTTGACCTCCTCTTGTTTTTTATAGAAAGAGATGAGTTGGATATTTATGACATTCCGATTTCGAAAATTACAGCCGAATTTTTGGATTATCTCAAGCATTTGGAGCAAATGAACATGGAAGTAGCCAGTGAGTTTAT
>Ga0163212_1000962_pt1 | contig 12761 bp, 8 predicted proteins | sample Malawi_45m_30L_FD_113532 | JGI IMG/M metagenome (GOLD analysis project Ga0163212, IMG submission 113532) | Freshwater microbial communities from Lake Malawi, Central Region, Malawi to study Microbial Dark Matter (Phase II) - Malawi_45m_30L | ecosystem: Environmental > Aquatic > Freshwater > Lake ...
GCAAATATACTTTTAATAAAGTCTGATTACAATCTGATTTCGTGTCTATTTTGATATTAATTTGCTGGTTTTTGAGCTATTCCCAGCGAGTAAAATACGGGTCATGACTGCCCCGCAATTTGTCCACCTTCGCCTTCACTCCGAGTTCTCGATTGTTGACGGCCTGGTGCGCATTGACCAGGCCGTGCAGGCGGCGGCAGATGATCAGCAACCCGCGCTCGCCGTTACGGACCTGGCCAACTTGTTCGGCATGGTCAAGTTCTACAAGGCGGCGCGCGCCAAAGGCATCAAGCCGATTATTGGGGCTGATGTCTGGATCAGCAACGAAGACGAGCGCGACAAGCCTTCACGCTTGCTATTACTCGTCAAAAACCATTTCGGCTATCTGCAGTTATGCGACTTGCTTAGCCGGGCGTGGCTCAGCAACCAGTACCGTGGGCGCGCTGAGATCCGCGTCGAATGGCTAAAGGCGCTGACACACAAAGACGGCTTGATCGCGCTCTCGGGATTCAGCACCGGCGATATCGGGCAAGCGCTGGAAAACGGTAACTTGGTACTGGCAGAGCGTTATGCGCGGCGCTGGATGGCGATTTTCCCCGGTTGTTTTTACATCGAGGTGCAGCGCGACGGTCATCCGCAACGAGAGCAGCTGCTACGGCATTCCACACAGCTCGCCGCCAAACTGCAATTACCGGTGGTCGCTACCCATGCTGTTCAATTTGGTCGCAAGGAAGAGTTTACGGCTCATGAGGCGCGGGTATGTATTGCAGAGGGAGAAATTCTCGCTAACATGCGGCGAGTAAAACGCTTTACCGAGCAGCAGTACTTCAAGCGGCAGTCGGAGATGGCCGAGCTATTTGCCGACATGCCCGCCGCTTTGCACAACAGCGTGGCTATCGCGCAGCGTTGTAATCTTTCGCTCACGCTGGGTAGAGCGCAGCTGCCAGATTTCCCAACGCCTAACGGCATGAGCATCAATGATTTTTTGGTGGCGCAGTCTCAGTCGGGGCTTGAGGAGCGATTGCAGCAGCTGTATCCGGATAGCACGCAGCGCGAGTCCGTGCGCGTGCGCTATGAATCACGCCTGAAATTCGAAACCGACACTATTATCACCATGGGGTTTCCGGGCTATTTTCTGATCGTTGCTGACTTCATCCAGTGGGCCAAGCGTAATGGCGTACCCGTCGGCCCGGGTCGCGGATCCGGTGCTGGATCATTGGTCGCCTACGCGTTGAAGATTACCGATCTTGATCCTTTAGCGTACAACTTGCTGTTCGAGCGTTTTTTGAATCCGGATCGTGTTTCGATGCCGGATTTCGATATCGATTTTTGCCAAGAGGGTCGCGACCGTGTGATTCAATACGTCAAAGATCGCTATGGCAAAGATGCAGTGTCGCAGATTGCTACCTTCGGTACGATGGCTGCGAAAGGTGCGGTGCGTGACATCGGTCGTGTGCTTGACTTTGGCTACAACTTTTGCGATGGCATCTCGAAACTGATCCCATTCAAACCGGGCAAGCTGGTGACTATTGCCGATGCGCTGGAAGAAGAGCCGCTGCTCAAGGAAAGACAAGAAAATGAAGAAGAAGTGCGGCAGCTACTCGCGCTGGCCCAGCAGGTTGAGGGGATCGCGCGAAACGTCGGCATGCATGCCGGTGGCGTGTTGATAGCACCGGGCAAGTTAACTGATTTTTGCCCGCTGTATTCGCAGGGTTCTGAGGGCGGCGTTGTTTCGCAATTTGATAAAGATGATGTTGAAGCGATTGGTTTAGTCAAGTTCGATTTTCTGGGGCTGACCACGCTGACTATTCTCGACAGAACAGTGCAGAGCATCCGGGCGCTGTACCCGGAGCACGCAGCGTTTGATCTGGATAAGCTTCCGCTTGATGATGCGCGCACCTATAAATTACTGACCGACGCAAAAACCGTTGCCGTATTCCAGCTGGAAAGCCGCGGCATGCAAGGCATGCTGAAAGATGCGCGGCCTGATCGTTTTGAGGACATCATCGCGCTGGTCGCTTTGTATCGTCCCGGGCCGATGGATTTGATCCCTGACTTTTGCAAGCGTAAGCACGGCGAGCGTTTTGATTATCCTGATCCGCGTACTGAATCTATTTTGTCGGAAACCTACGGCATCATGGTGTATCAAGAGCAGGTGATGCAGATGGCGCAGGTCATCGGCGGTTACTCGCTCGGTGGTGCCGACTTGCTACGTCGTGCAATGGGCAAGAAGAAGCCGGAAGAGATGGCCGAGCATCGCGAAATCTTCCGCGAAGGCGCAGCGAAGAATGGTCTCGCTAAAGACAAGGCGGATGAGATCTTCGACTTGATGGAGAAATTCGCGGGCTATGGCTTTAATAAATCACACGCCGCTGCCTACGCATTGCTGTCGTACCACACAGCGTATTTGAAAGTACATTTCCCGGCAGAGTTCATGGCCGCCAACTTGTCGCTGGCAATGGACGACACCGACAAGATCAAAGTGCTGGTGGAGGATGCTACCGGCCACTGCGGGCTGCGCCTATTGCCGCCGGATGTAAATCAATCGATGTATCGCTTCACTGCTGTCGCCGATCCGGATAAAAAAGCAGATCGTATCCGTTATGGCCTTGGCGCTGTGAAAGGAACGGGTCGGAGTGCCATTGAAGCGATCGTGCAAGCCAGAGCTTCGGGCCCGTTCAGCGACTTATTTGATTTCGTCAAACGCATCGATAAGCGACATCTCAGTCGGCGCGCGATCGAGTCGCTGATCAAAGCCGGTGCGATGGATTGCTTCTGCATCAACCGCGGTGTGCTGATGGCTTCGGTAGGGCGAGCTATCGATAACGCTGAGCAGGCTGAGCTGGCCGCGAATCAGGTCAGTTTGTTTGAGAGCGTCGATGTCGGCGTTGACGATCGTCCCGAGTATGTCAGTGCTCCCCTTTGGTCAGACAAGCAGCGCCTTGCCGAGGAAAAAGCAGCGCTTGGATTTTATTTTTCCGGGCATTTGTTTGATGCGTATGCTGCCGAGGTACGGCATTTCATTCGGGTCAAGCTGGCTGATATTGGGCCCACCCGCGAGCCTAAGCTACTAGCGGGTATTGTGGCAGGCATGCGCTTCCAGATGACGCAGCGCGGACGCATGGCGATCATCACGCTGGACGATAGCAGCGCGCAAGTCGAAGTCACCGTCTACAACGATTTATTCGAGCCTAATCGCCAACTGTTCAGGGAAGATGAATTTCTTGCGATACGGGGCAAGGTTTCCGAGGATCGGTTCTCGGGCGGGTTGCGTATTGTGGCCGAGAAGGTCATGGATATTGCTGCCACTCGGGCTGGGTTCGTCAAGGCGCTGCGAGTATCGATGAATGGGCAGGCAGATGCGGCCAAATTGCGCGAGCTGATCAAACCGTTTCAGCAACCGGGTGCTTCATGCCCTATCGTGGTTCAGTACAGCAAACAGGGCGCACTGGCAGAGATTCGTTTATCTGACGAGTGGCGTGTTCGCGCTGATGATGCATTGCGCACCAAGCTATCTGACTGGCTTAGTGCGGACAACGTCTGGTTCGAGTACTGATGAGGTTCTCGCGCTCGATGCAGCGCCTGTTCGGTCTGCTGACACCCTACAAGGGGCGGATACTGGTTGCGTTTACTGCTACTGCCATCACCGCAGCGACCGAGCCGACGGTTGCCGCGCTCATGAAAGAGCTACTCGACAACGGTTTTGTCCAAACCCGTTTTCCGATCTGGTTGGCGCCTCTGTTCGTCATAGGAATTTTTTTGATCAGAGGCATGGCAACATTTACTGCCGCCTATTTAATGGCATGGGTATCAGGTCGCATGGCGGCTCAGTTGCGGCAGCAAATGTTTGATCGTTTGCTCGAAGTGCCGATTGGCTTTCATGACAAGCATGCGACGGGCCATGTACTGAACACCATGATGGTCGAGGTGATACAAGTACTCGATTTATTTCGCAGTATCTTGGTGATTCTGATACGCGACAGTCTGACTGTGCTCGGCCTGATCGGTTACTTGTTCTGGCTGAACTGGAAGCTGACCCTGATCACGCTGGCGTTGGTCCCGCTGGTGACTATTGCGGTGCGCTTGACCGCAAAACGACTGAAGCGGCTGATCCGCGAAAGCCAGCAGCTGAATGGCGAGCTGATGCAGACCATTGATGAAACTATCCGTGCGCGTCATGTCATTAAAATATTTGGTGGCCAGCGTTACGAAGCAAATCGCTTTGCGCAGCGCGCCGACCGGCTACGTGGCTTCATCTTGCGTCAGGAAAGTACCGCGGCAACCACTGAACCTATTACCCAACTACTCAATGCGATATCGGTCGCAATCATTATTACGATCGCATTAATGCAAGCCGGCGACGGACAAATGACAGTGGGTGGGTTTACCTCCTTCATTATCGCGATGCTGCTGATTCTTACGCCAATGAAGCACCTGGCTAACATTAGCGCGCCGATACAGCGCAGCTTGGCCGCCTGCGAGCGCGTGTTTGGCATGATGGACGAGGCAATCGAGCGCACCGGCGGTGAGGTGCTGAAGCAACGAGCCAAAGGTCACCTGAGCTTTCGTCATGTGAGTTTCAGCTACCCAGACGCAGGGGATGCAGCGGTCTCTGATATCAGCATGGATATCGCACCGGGCGAGACCGTGGCATTGGTCGGCATGTCGGGCGGTGGTAAGAGCACCTTGGTGAATCTGGTGCCGGCGTTTTATCCTTTGTCTGCGGGCCAGATTCTGCTGGATGGACAGCCGATTTCTCATATCGAGCTGGCGAGTTTGCGAGCGCAGATCGCCATGGTCAGTCAGCATGTGGTGCTATTCGACGACACCATCTCAGCCAACATCGCCTACGGCGACCCTGCGCCAGACCCGCAGCGTATTGATTCCGCCATTCGCGCAGCGCACTTGGATGACGTGATCGCTTCCTTGCCGGAGGGGATTCATACCCTCATCGGTGATAACGGCATGCGCTTATCCGGTGGGCAGCGACAGCGACTGGCTATTGCACGCGCGCTGTACAAAGACGCGCCGATACTGATCTTGGATGAAGCAACCTCGGCGCTGGATTCCGAATCCGAACGGGCAGTGCAGCAGGCACTAGACTCTCTGATGCAGGGTCGTACGGCTCTGGTGATTGCTCATCGGCTATCTACCGTTGAGCGTGCCGACAGAATCGCTGTGCTTGAGCATGGCCGCTTGGTCGAGATAGGTAGTCATGCCGAGCTGCTGCAACTTAATGGTGTATACGCACATCTCTACCAGCTACAGTTTGCGAGGGAGACCTGACACCACCAAGCCTGCCGATTTCAGGTTTATCGATTCCCGAGATTAACGGCTTGCCTGATGATATTGATAAATCGGTATTTGCGGTGCATGTAAACACCAGTGGTGCACCTAAGCTTAGTGCGTGAGGGATAGATTGAGATAGCGTTGAATCACCAGGTATGACAGTAGCGCCTCGCGCTCGGCATCAAGAAATTGACGTGTATATGCATTGGCGTTTGCAATGATTTGCTCGGCTTCTTCGGGGTGATGCTCGTAGTAGTCGATCTTTTCTTCAAAGTCGGAGAAATCATCTGCGATCTCGACATAGTGTATGCCCGGCTGTAGCAAGCCTTCCATGTACCAGGTTTCAAATTTGAGTTTTTGTGAAAAGCATAGTGAATGTGACGACATAATCCATTTCAGATTTGTGGCGACATCAACACCCTCAAGCGACAAAATATATTTGTAGCGAAGCTGATCTGGAATCGACAGGCGCGCTTGACGAAATTCAGGAAAGACATCGCCCCGGTTAATGTGTCCGATATCAAATCTTGGCTTGCCCGTAAACTCGCGTAAAAAATCGAGCCGTCTTTCCTTGGCGATATCGAGATGAAGGCGGCCGCGCCATACCAAGGCGGATTGTTTTTGTCTAAAGCGAAGCGGGTCATCGACAAAGGTGAAGTGCCGGATGGCGTCTAGTTTCATCAGTACAGAGTTCTCATTAGCGCCGTCGATTGGCCGGCTTTTTACGAAGCTGGGCTGGTGAGGGATGATCATCACATCGCCAAACAAAGTACGGAATCGGCGATCTGCAGGAAAAGCCCGGATGAATGGGTAGAAATCCAGAAAATAGGTCGACCTGGGTTGCGTACGAAACTCGGACAAATGGGTAGCGCCGCTGAGGTGAAAGGGTGAGCTGAGCTTGCAGTAATACGCCAGCCGGTTTTGGACCTCGGCGCTGGTATGCGAATACCTGGCCAGCAGCTGATCAGCTTTTCGGCGAAAAAACTGGTCGGGAAGTAGTAGCTGACTGTAAGCTCGCGCGTAGTAGCTAATGCGATCGTTTTTGTGGCGTCGATCGACTGCGCGCCACAACTGAGTGATGAAGCCCATAGGTGCTTGGCCGGTTAGTTACCGATGGTTGCTGGTTTTGCGGGTATTGTATTTTGATTATTCAACTGTGGCGCCAATAAATGCGACTCACTTTTTTTTGTCCCAGTAGCAGGAAGCCGGTAGGCGGCATCAAGGTTATCTACCGTCTGGCTGAGCTCTGCGATCAGTTACTGGGCGATGTGGGCCAGGCCAGCGTACTCCATCCTAACCAGCCCTGGGTACAGTACGACTGGTTTGACGCGCGGCCCAAACAGCGACGCTTGTTCTTTCGCCTGCGATGGGTGGGTAAGCCTTCATTTTCTGATATTGGCCATGCATTTTTACCTGAGCAGGACGTTGTGGTGTTGCCAGAGATCTGGGTGAGAAAATACGGTGTCCAGCTAGCGCAGAAAAAAATACCTTTCGCTATCCTGGTCCAAGGCGGCTATATGATGGCAAAGGGGCGTAAATCCGATTTGGATGCGGCATTTGCTGCAGCAAAGCTGATCTGGTCGGTATCGGACAATACCAGTGCGTGCATACGGCAGGCTTTTCCATTCGCCGGCCACAAAATACGCCCACTACGATTGCATGTTGATGCAAGCAAATTCAAGCCCGCATCCGAAAAAGAAAATTTGATTTCGTACATGCCGCGTAAGCTTCCCGCGCATATCGATCTTTGGAAATTTTTTATTGCAGCACAGCTGCCAGATTCATGGAAACTTCAAGCGATCGACGGACAGGATGAAGCCGGTGTCGCACGGCTGCTCGGTAAATCAAAAATATTCTTATCGATGAGCTACCTTGAGGGTCTTGGGCTACCGCCCATTGAGGCCGCGCTCGCTGGTAACGTAGTACTAGGGTATACCGGCGAGGGCGGAAAAGCGTATTGGCAAGCGCCTTTGTTTCACGAAGTCCCGCATGGTGATTTGATCATGTTGTCTCAGAAAACGATAGAGCTATTGCCGCACACTGACGACCTGAATGCCACGACCTATGTCAGCGCGCGTCAGCATCTGGCCGGCCTGTTTTCTGCGGAGGCGCAGCGCAGTAGTGTAGAAAAATTTCTCGACGAGCTGATGTCCAGATAGCGCCATGCCGAATAAAGCGATGAACGGCGCCTTGCTGGTGGCGCCAGCCTTGGTGTTTGCTTTCCCGGGAAGCTACTGGCTCACCACACTGATTTTTTCAGTCATCGGTGTCATGGCACTACGCCGACCTCAGGCTGATTCCATGCCCCTGCGCCAATCAATGCGCGGTCTGCCGATGTTATGGGGATTTGCGATATTCGCACTCTTGCACATTGCTCTGACTGCTTATCACCACGAGCCTGCAAAAGATTTCGGTAATGTACTGCCTTTTGTTTTATCGCCGCTCGTATTGATCGCAGTGATACGGCATGAGCCTGATCCTCGTTATTTTTGGTGCGGGTGCGCAACCGGTTCTTTGCTCGGCTTGGTGATTGCGGTGGTTCAGGTCTACCTGCTGGATGCTGGCCGTGCTTATGGATTTTCCAACGCGATTACCTTCGGTGATACCGCAGTCGTACTCGGCACAAGCGCGCTGGTTGGTTTGTTTTATCGCTACGCCGACTTTCAGCATACGGCCCAACGCGTTTACTTGCTGGTCGGTGGCTGCTCAGGATTCATCAGCTCACTACTTAGCGGATCAAAAGGGGGCTGGCTCTCGCTAGTGATGGTGATTGTTCTGCTAGCAAGCACAGCGACCCGCTCATTAAGCCCGCTCAGACGGCTCTCAGTGGCGTTGGGGTTGTTGGCAGCACTGGTCATGTTTGTCACTTTGATGCCAAAGCTACCCGTGCTGGATCGTATCGTCAGCGCTTACCAGGGTGCCAAGGTGTGGATACAAACCGGAGAAATCACCGAAGGCTCAGCGAGCATACGACTGGAAGCATTCAAAGCGGGGCTATTGGCGGGGGCGCACAGCCCGATCGTCGGGCTTGGGCGCCAAGGACAGTTGGCAGTAATACAGCAGGCGGTGAACGATGGCCAGGTTAACGAGATAATGATTGAAAAAAAAATCATCGAGGGCAAGGCGTCTTATCATGTTTTTTCTATCGATAATGACCTCATCAATCTGTTTGCGCGTCAGGGTTTGCTTGGTGTTATCGGTGCGCTAGCCGTCCACATCGGTCTATTTATCAGCTTTTGGCGCTACCGTAATCAGACTGATGGTTCGATCAATGCGCTCTCTACATTAGGCTTGCTGCTGGTATTGCTGTATTTTGAATTTGGCCTATCGATCTCCGTATTTGGCGTCAGTATTTTCAGGGTAATTTATGCGACTTGGGCCGCGCTGTTACTGGGACTACTCATCGTTGAGCGAGGGCGGTTGGTAGATGCGACCCAACAGTAAGCTTGTTGCTGATGTAAAGAATGTTATTCACCATCTCTAAAGTCGACATTTTATTTTTTGCGAATCACGGTCCCCTGTGAATATCGTACTTATTTGTAATGCCAAGTTACCGGTATATGCCTACGGCGGTACTGAGCGCGTGGTATGGGATTTAGCGCAGGCATTGAGCGACATGGGTCATCGGGTTCATTTGCTTGCTGCAGAGGGCACCACCTGTCGCTTCGCTGAGGTATCTTACGTCGATCGACATCGTAGCCTGAAGCAGCAGATACCCGATAACGCCGACATTGTGCATTTTCATAATCGGCCGGATTTTGACCCGGATACCGATTTTTTGCCGTATCTGTACACCCAACATGGTAATGAAACAGCGCCACGCGAGATGCCTATCAACTCAGTATTTGTTTCAGAAAATCACGCGAGGCGTTTTGGATCTGATCAGTTTGTATACAATGGGCTCGACTGGACTGCCTATGGTGAGGCTGATCTACGCAAACCCAGGCAATGGCTTCATTTCCTGGGAAACGCGGCTTGGAAAGTCAAGAATTTACGCGGTGCGATTCAGGTGGCCCGTGATGCAGGTGAAACGCTTGCAGTATTGGGCGGTCACCGGCTTAATTTCAAGCGAGGCTTTCGATTCACCCTATCCCCCCGGGTGAAATTTTTCGGCATGGTGGGTGGTCAGCAAAAAATTGATCTGCTTAAGCTATCGCGTGGCTTGGTATTTCCAGTGATCTGGGATGAGCCGTTCGGGTTGGCGGTGATTGAAAGCTTGTATTTCGGGTGTCCTGTTTTCGCCAGCACGCGTGGCTCGCTACCCGAGTTGGTGAACAAGGACACCGGATTTCTTTCAAATGACTTACAGCATCTAAGTCACGCCGTACGTGTGCGCAAATTTGATTCTGACGCATGTCATGAGCGAGCGAAGTTAATTTTTAATGCTCACCGAATGGCGGAAGACTATTTGCAGAAATATCAGCAAGTGATCGCAGGCCAAGCGTTATCTATCCAACGGCCGCTTCGCTCACCGATGACAGTACCGTCCGATATCGTATCCATGGATCAGACGTCATTCAATCAGGCGTAATCCGGTCCGCAGTCATCTCACCCACGGTCACCTGATCCTCGTATCAGGTAAGTCCGCTGCGGGCTAATTCAAGCTCTGCCGTAGATATCTTCTAGCCTGACGATATCATCTTCACCTAGATAAGACCCTGATTGCACCTCGATCACTTCGAGCGGTACGCTGCCTGGATTCTCCAGCGAGTGAGTTTCGCCGACTGGAATATAGACCGACTGATTTTCTGCAAGTAGTTGCGTGTGCTCGCCAATTCGTACTTTCCCTGTGCCGCTAACTACAACCCAGTGCTCTGCGCGGTGATGATGGTACTGCAGCGATAACTTCGCACCAGGCGCTACCGTAATGCGCTTGACTTGGTATTTTTCGCCTTGGTCAATAGAATCAAAAGATCCCCATGGCCGAAATACCTCTCGGTGAAAATCAGTTTCCTTACGTTTGCTAGCCTGTAGCCGCTCAACAATTTTCTTCACACCCTGAGCGTGATCTTTGTGGCCTACCAGTACCGCGTCCGAGGTCTCGATCACAAACAAATCTTGCGCACCAAGCAGCGCCACCAAGCGACGATCGGCATGAACATAGCAACCCTCAGAATCTTCGAACATGAAATCACCGCGTCCGACATTGCCGGAATCATCTTTTACTTGTAACTCCCATACTGCGGGCCACGCGCCTACGTCATTCCAGCCGGCGTCTAATGGCACCATGGCTGCATTATGTGTTTTTTCCATGACCGCATAGTCCACTGAATCTGCGGGGCACGCAGCAAAGGCTTCTTTATCCAATCGGATAAATTCAAGATCTCTATTCGCCTTGAGCCATGCTTTTTCTGCACCTTCACCAATATCTGGTCGATGTATCGCCAACTCCTGAAGAAATACCGAGGCGCGGAACATGAACATGCCGCTATTCCAGCAGTACTGACCTGAGGCGACATAAGCCTGCGCTGCCTCAAGCTGGGGTTTCTCTACAAAGCGAGCGACCCGGTGGACGCCAGTGGGCTTAATCGCGTCGCCAGCCATGACATAGCCGTAGCCTGTCTCTGCTCTGTCCGGGACAATGCCGAAAGTCACCAGCAAGCCTTCAGATGCGGCTTCGCCCGCCAGTGCAACTGCGGCATTAAAAGCTGAAAGATTCTGGATGATGTGATCAGAGGGCATCACCAAAATCAAAGGATCCGAGCCATCGGCACGCGCCTGTAGCGCAGCGACCGCAATTGCCGGCGCGGTGTTTCTGCCGACGGGCTCCAGCAAAATAGCGCTTGGATCAACACCTAGAACACGAGCCTGCTCGGCAGCCAGAAAACGGTGTTCATGATTCGCAACGATGATGGGGCCGCCAGCAGCCTCGACTTGCTGCACGCGTGACAGCGTCAGTTGAAACAGGGTCTGTTGCTCGGTCACTCCGAGGAACTGCTTAGGCCGCATGGCACGCGACAGTGGCCAAAGCCGTGAGCCGGAGCCTCCGGAGAGAATGACTGGAATAATGGTGTCCATAAAAGCTGCTGATATCGATAACAGAAATTGGTCTCGGAGCCTAACATACCGGCCGCCGTTTACTCAACGTCACGCTGACTGATTTGCCTCGTACTAATTTGTCGCGTGCTAAATCGCGCTAAGCCCACGATGCGGCCAGTCAAACGGGCGAGATATTTTGGCTGTGGTAACAGCAACCTAGGAATCAGCGTCAGTATCGCTAAGCCTAAAGTGCGCCAGCGCAAATGCCTGGCGATCGGATCACCAAAGTGCTTATGGTGAAAAATTAGCTTCGATTGTGCATGATGATAGCCCCGGAAAAATTCAGCGCGTAGCGGATGATTGCCGCGAACCGAGCCACGCGCAAGATGCGTGAACCGGGATTCAGGCGCAACAATAATCTGGCCTTTAGCGGCGAAAACACGCTGGCACAGATCTTCATCTTCGTAATAAAGAAAAAAACGCTCATCAAAAAAACCTATATGACGCATGGCGTTCATATTCAAAAGCATCGCAGCGCCACTCACAAAACCAACACAACAGGCAGCACTGGCGACGGGGCCGCTAGACTGCCAAGTACCTGTAGGCCAGCGATAACTTACTTCAAGCAGTCCGTTTGATCGGATGAGTTGGGGGGCAATCACAGCCGCGTGCGGGTAATCATCGCTTGTCTTGAGTAATTGCCGTATGGCGTCTGGCGTCACGACACAGTCAGGATTCAGTAGTAGCGCATAAGAGGTGGTTACCTGATCGAGCGCGCGATTATTGGCAGCGCCAAAGCCAAGATTATGTTTGTTTTGAATGAGATGCGCCTGAGGCATCGCGTGCTTGATTTTCTCACTGCAGTCATCCGTGCTGCCATTGTCGACGATGATGATATGAGTAAACACAGCCAGGCTCTTGGCTAGAGCCTCAATACAGTGCGCGCTATTGTGCGTGACTGATATGGCGGTAACGGTATCAAAGCTCGACATAGGGATGACGTGCCTGATAATTACTGCAATTGGGCATAAACAGACTGAATACCGGCAGCCTCTTGCTCAATAGAGAAATGAGTGGCAACGCGCTCGCGTCCGTGCATACCCATCGCGACCGCTTGGGCTGGATCAGACAGAAGCTCACGCAAGGCTGAAACAAGTGCATCAACATCGTGGGTAGGAATGAGAAGACCGGTTTCGCCTTGCTTTACGATATGCTCGAAAGCGCCGGTACGACTAGCGATCACAGCGCAACCACTCGCCATCGCTTCTAGCGGGGTAATGCCAAAAGGCTCGTAGCGTGGGCAAGCCACCATCATGGTGACATTGCGATACCACTTCGGAATATCGTCGAGCGGCAGGTCGCCCAGGAATACAAGGCGGTCACTGAGACCGAGTGCAGCAATTTTGTCCAGCATAGTCTGCTGATAGGCGTGCTCAGACGGTTGGCACAAACCGCAAATAACGCCAGTGAAATCCGGAAAATCAGGCAGAACC
>Ga0163212_1000964_pt1 | contig 12755 bp, 8 predicted proteins | sample Malawi_45m_30L_FD_113532 | JGI IMG/M metagenome (GOLD analysis project Ga0163212, IMG submission 113532) | Freshwater microbial communities from Lake Malawi, Central Region, Malawi to study Microbial Dark Matter (Phase II) - Malawi_45m_30L | ecosystem: Environmental > Aquatic > Freshwater > Lake ...
CCGATCGGACTGAAAAAAGCATAGACCCATTTGAACTGTCCGAGCATGTAGCCCCATTGCGATTCGAGCGTGATGCCCGAGACGCTTCCCATGACCGAGACCTTCATGGCCGCGATCATCTGCCGGTCGAGGTAGTTGAGCAGCGCGACCGGAAAAAGCAGTGCCACGACCAACCACGCGTAGCGTCCGGGAGAGGGTGCGGGGGTGGACACTCGAAAAATGCGCGCCCGGGGAGATTCGAACTCCCGACCAACGGATTAGAAATCCGCTGCTCTATCCCCTGAGCTACGGGCGCGTTGCGCGGGGAAGTTAGCGCCGCGGAGGCGCGGTGTCGAACCGATCAGTTGTCGCGGATCGCGTTCTCGACGCCTCGGGCTCCCGCCGAGACATCGCGTCCGACAGCGCTGACGTCTTGACCGACGCCGCTCACGGTGTTGCAGGCACTCAAGCCGACCAGCAGGGCGGCTCCGACAATGGTTAGTAGAATTCTAGTCATACCGCCGGCGAAAATAGCGGTCTTTTCGCGGGGGTGTCGAGCCAACTTCAGTGCTCGGTCTCGTTGCTGCTCCTGCCAGTGGAATCGGAGAGGGCGCGTCCCAGAGCGCTGATGTCTTCGCCGACACCGCGGATTGTGTTGCAACCGGCAAGCGTGGCCAGAGACAAAGCGGCAGCGCCAATGAGCAAAAGCTGCTTCATAAGATCACTCTTACCGCGTTTCCCGCTCTTTTGTCGAACCGGTATCCGGCGCGGTTTCTAAGGCGCGGCGTCCGCCTTGGCGGCTACTGCCGGGTGGCCTTGCAGACGAATCTTATCAGCAATGATGCGGAGCGTTTCGTCGCGCACGGGATCGACGAAGACTTCTTCGCCGTCCGGTTTCGAGGGATCGTCCCCGGCGTCCAATTCCTCCATCGACGAGCGTTTGGGAGGCTTGTCGAGGGCGACTTGCTGGAGTTGGGGTGCGTCGATGGTGTCGAGGGTGACTTCGACGGCAGCGAACTCCTGATTGGACCTTTCCTTGCGCTCCTCGTTGCGCGACTCGCGCCGCGACTTTTCCTCGGCGAACTCGGCCAACCTTTTTTCTTTGTTCAGCGTCACGGCGTTTTCTTCCCTTTGCTTGCGGAAGCGCTGGAGATCCTCGCGGACGTAGGAGAACTCGGGGTCGGACGCCACGCGGGCTTCGCTGGCGGTGCGGAGGCGGGGGATGATCGCGGCGAGGTTTCCGGCCGGACGGAACTCCTGGGCGGGCACTTCGTCGTAATCGAGCGGGAACTTCAAGGAACCTTCGCCGACTTCCTCCTGGTCGGTGGTGGAGGGCAGCACGAGATCGGAAGTGACTCCGCGCAATTGGGTGGAGCCGCCTTTGACGCGGTAAAATTTTTGGATGGTCAGTTTCACTGCGCCCGACTTTCCGGAGGCGGCGAAGCTGGGCATGAAGCGATCGACCTCGACGAGAGTCTGCACGGTTCCCTTGCCGAAGCTCTGTGTGTCCCCGACGACGACGGCGCGGCCGTAGTCCTGCAACGCGGCGGCGAAAATCTCGCTGGCCGAAGCGCTGAGCCGGTTGACGAGAACGACCATGGGACCGTCCCAAAGGACACCCGGCTGCGGGTCTTTGAGTGAATTGATCGTCCCGTCCGTGTTCTTGGCCTGCACGACCGGACCGCGATCGATAAAAAGACCGGTCAGGCGGACAGCCTCGTCGAGCGACCCGCCGCTGTCCTTGCGCAGATCGACAACCAATCCCTCGATCCCTTCGCGTTTGAGGCGCTTGAGCAGGTCCGCCACGTCTTTGGTCGTGCTTTTGGCCGAAGTGCCGTTGCGCCGATCCATGTTGGCGTAAAAACTGGGCAAGGTGATCCAGCCGATCTTCGTGCTGCCGCCGTCGGACGCCTTCGCCTCGATAACCTGTGCCTTGGCTTCCTCATCCTTCAATTTCACTTCGTCGCGCACGATGGTGATGACTTCGACTTTCGACGGGTCCGCCGAGTCCGAGGGCAAGACCTGAAGGCGCACGGTGGTGCCTTTTTTGCCGCGGATTTTTTCCACGACCTTGTCGAGTTTCATGTCGACGACATCCTCGTATTCGCCGTCTCCCTGGGCCACGGCGATGATGCGGTCGTTTACGCGGAGATGTCCGCCACGCTCCGCCGGTCCGCCCGGCACAAGTCGCTGGATTTTGGCGTAGCCGTCTTCGCTGCGCAGTTCTGCGCCGATCCCGAAAAGCGAGAGGGCCATCTGGATGTTGAAATTGTCGAGAGCGCGCTGGCTCATGTATTCCGAGTGCGGGTCGTAGCTCTGCGCCAGCGCGGAGAGGAATGTATTCGCTTGGTCTTCGCGCGTGTCCTCGTTCAACGATTTGAGCAGGCGCTCGTAGCGTTTCATCACCGTTTCTTTCGGCGTGCGCTTGGGGGCGGTGATCTTCGGCGCGGAATCTTCGCTCTTCTCGGTTTTGCCCGACTTTTCCTGCTCCGCTTTCTTCTTGGCCGCGTTTTCCTCGAGCGAACGCTCGGCGATGATGGCCTGCAGAAGTTCCGCCTCGATGCGCGCCTCCCAGATGCGGTCCGCCTCGGCTTGGTCGGAGGGCCACGGAGCCTTGTCGCGTGTCAGTTCGGTCGTTTTGTCGCTGTCGAAAGCATATTCTTTATCCAACTGCTTTTTGATTTTGGCCACGCGGTCTTCCACGCGGTCGAGAAACCGGTCGTAGATCTCGTAGGCCGGATCGAGAATGCCCAGCAGGATGTCGTCTTGGATGGACTTGCCGTATTTGCCGGTGAACTCGTCGATATCCTCCTGCGTGAAGAACAACCGGTTGTAGTCGAGGATCTCGAAAAATTTACCCAAAGCACGTTGCGCCTGCGTGACGCCGGGCTCCACCTCCCGGTTGAGTTGCTGGCGGTTGTAGTGGGCGCTCTCCAGCATGCGGGCTACCGTGGAGGCGATATCGCCCATTTTGTCCTCCGTTTTGCCGGACACCGTGGCGGGCGACAGGGTCAGGAAGGCGGTCGCCGCCAGACCGAGAAATAGCCGCGATAATGTGCGAATTGACATGTGTTTATAAGTGGTTGCCTTGATTCGCGGGTTGCGCAAGGAAAATGAGGTTCGTAGCTTCGACTCCTTGGAGACGATGAAGTTCAAAACTTTTACCGGCGGCCCCTACGCCACCAACTGTTTCGCCGCACCGACCGAGGGCGGTTTGGTCCTTTTTGACGCGCCCGAGGGGGCGGACGAGGCGTTCGCCGGCGAGAAGGTGGGGTTGCTCGTCCTGACGCACGGGCACTGGGATCATGTGGCCGATGCCGCGGCGGTGCGCGCCCGCCACAAATGCCCCGTGGTTGGCCACGAGGAGACTGTTCCCATGGTCAGTGATCCGGACTTTTTCGCGCGTCAGGGGTTTCCTTTCCGCTGCGAGCCGGTGGCAATCGACAAAGTTTTGCGCGAAGGTCGCGACCAAGACCTGCTCGGCTGGAAAGTCGATGTGTTGGAAGTTCCGGGCCATTGCCCCGGAAGTCTGTGTTTTCACGCGCCTGGAGAGGGCGTCCTGATCGGAGGCGACGTTTTGTTCCAAGGTGGCATCGGCCGGTGGGATCTGCCCGGAGGCGATGGCGATCTGCTTCTGCGCGGAATCCGTCAAAAATTGTTCAAGTTGCCGGATGATACGGTGGTCTTGCCGGGGCACGGTCCGCAAACAACCATCGGCCAAGAGAAGACCTCGAATCCGTTTTTGCGAAATTGAGCGGACTCTTTTTTCTTCACCAGCCGCCGCCAGATGGCATGATCGTTACTCGAACCGTCTGAACATTTCCCCGCCGCCATGCCCAGCTTTTCCTACACTGCCCTAGATGCCCGCGGGCAGGAGGTTCGCGATGTTATGGAGGCTTCGAGCGAGCAAGAGGCGATCCAAGCGCTGAGGCAATCCGGCTACTACCCGACCAATGTTGGCTTGGCCGGCAAGACGTCGAAAGTTGCTGCCCCGGCCAAAGCGGCCAAGGGCACGGGGATGAAGAAGGAACTCAACTTCAGCATACCCTTCCTCGATCGCAAAACGATCAAGCCCAAAACGCTGATGATTTTCACGCGGCAGTTGGCCACCCTGATTGATGCCGGTCTACCGCTCCTCCGCGGACTCACCGTGCTCGGCAAGCAGGAACCGGATCCGGTGCTGAAGAAGACGATCGGCAAGCTGGGCGACACGGTGCAAGGGGGTAGCACGTTCTCGGATGCGCTCTCGCAACACCCGAGAATCTTCAACAAACTCTACATCAACATGGTGAAGGCCGGCGAGTTGGGCGGCGTCATGGAACTCGTGCTCGTTCGCCTGGCCGACTTCCAGGAGAAGGCGCAGAAACTGAAAAACAAGGTGGTCTCCGCGATGTTCTACCCGATCATCGTGCTTGTCATCGCCATCGCCATCATGGGCTTCCTGCTCGTTTACATCGTGCCGAAGTTCGAACAAATTTTCGCCGACATGTTGGAGGGCAAGCCGCTTCCGGGCCTTACCCAATTCGTAATTAGCACAAGCAACATCGTTAAAGATCAGTTCTTGCTGATTGCCCTCGCGATCGTGGGCGTTGTGGTCGGCTACAGCTTTTTGTCCCGTGTTCCCAAGGCCAAGTCGGTGCTGGACGGAATAAAGTTACGACTGCCCTTGTTCGGCAACCTGATCCGTAAGAGCGCGATTTCACGTTTTAGTCGAACGCTGGGAACCTTGGTTACGAGCGGCGTTCCGATTCTCCAAGCATTGAACATAACGCGCGATACCGCGGGTAATGATGCGATCTCGCAGGCGATTCAGAACGTCCACGACAGTGTGAAAGAAGGCGAGTCCATCGTGGCACCGCTGGAAAAGAGTGGCGTATTTCCGCCGATGGTTGTCAGCATGATCGACGTGGGCGAGGAGACCGGTCAGTTGCCGGAGATGCTGCTCAAGGTGGCCGACGTCTACGACGACGAGGTGGACAACACCGTTGCTGGCCTTACTTCGCTCCTCGAACCGGTTATGATCGTGTTCCTTGCCGTTGTGGTCGGAACCATCGTTATTGCTCTGTTCCTGCCGCTCATCAGCATCATCAGCGGCCTGCAGGGCGCAAGCTGACGCCCGCGGCTCAGTCAGCCAATAGGGAGGGCAGTCCGGCCAAACAGATCTGCGACCACACTTCGAGTCGCTCGCGCCGGGGTTCCAGCTCTCCCGCATCCAAAAACTCGATGTCTCGGATGGCGTCTTCCCGGGCGCGAATATCAGGACTGTCCACCTCGATGATGTGAACGATGCCGAGATGCACGCGGCCGACCTCGGTGGAATCGTCATTGAGCAGGGCCGCCACTTTTTTGCGGTAGCCCGGCGGAATGATCAGTTCCTCGTTGAGTTCGCGCTCCACGGCCCGGTCGTAGGCTGCGCTGTCGAAGTGAGCGGCGTGGGTGTCGCCGTCGTTGATGTGGCCGCCGATGCCGATCGAGCCTTTGGCGTGCAGGCGCGACTCGCCGCCTGACTTGCCGCGGACGTAATGCAGCACGCGGTCTCCGCAGCGGATGACCAGATAGGGTATGAGTTGTTTGTGGGTCGGATCCTGCTCCGCGGCCGAGCGGGGGAGAAAGAGGTTGTTGGCCGGGTCCAGCAAGGCCGGCATGTAGCGCTCGACCTCGAAGCTGAGGCCCTCGAAGGCTCCCAGCCCGTCGAGGACGGCGCGGGGCACGCAAAGGATGTTTTCTTCGTTTTCGGACATGGCCGGGGAGGGTAGCGCCGGCTTTTTTCTTTGCCATGCCAAAACCCCCTTTTGCGATTTCTCGCGCTTCACCTAAACTCGCCCGATGGCCAAGCCGCAGTTCGCGCACCTCCACCTCCACACCGAGTATTCCATGCTCGACGGGTCGGTGCGCATTTCGGACCTCGTGGCCAAAGTGTCCGAGCTGGGCATGCCGGCCGTGGCCATGACCGACCACGGCGTGCTCTACGGCGCGGTCGAGTTTTACAAAGAAGCGCGCAAAGCGGGCGTCAAGCCGGTGCTTGGCTGCGAGCTCTATGTCGCTCCCGGGTCCATGCGCGACAAAAAAGCATCTTCGGGCAAAGAAGCGGCTTTCCATCTCACCGTGCTGGCCGAGAACGCCGAGGGATGGGCCAACTTGGTCAAACTGGTCAGCGCGGGACATCTCGAGGGTTTTTATTACAAGCCGCGTGTGGACAAGGAACTGCTGGCGCAGCATGCCAAAGGCCTCATTTGTCTCAGCGGATGCTTGAAGGGCGAAATCAGCAGCGCGGTCCTCGCGGGCGACCCCGCGCGCGGGCGGAAACTTGTCGGCGAATACCGCGACATCTTCGGTGAGGATAATTTTTTCCTCGAGATGCATGACCACGGGATGGACGCGCAACGCGATCTGAACCGCCAGTTGCTGCGTTGGAGCAAAGAGCTCGGGATCGGGCTGGTTGCCGCCAACGACGTGCATTTTCTCGAGCGCGGCCACCATGAGGCCCACGACGTCATGGTCTGTATCGGCACCGGCGCCATGGTGCAGGACGAGCGGCGGCTCCGTTACTCCGCCGAGCTTTATCTCAAAAGCCCTGCGGAAATGGCGGAGCTCTTTTCCGAGACACCCGAAGCGTTGGCCAACACCCTACGCATCGCGGAGCGCTGCGATGTCTCGATGGAATTCGGAAAATCCCGTTTTCCTGTTTTCCACGCACCCGACAACCAGCCGCGCGAAGCTTATCTGCGTAAACTGTGCGAGGAGGGTCTGCGCAAACGCTACGGTTCGAACGCCGCACCCGAGTTGCGCGAGCGTCTTGATTACGAACTGGGCGTGCTCGAGCGCCTCGGCTTCACCAGCTACTTCCTCATTGTCTGGGATTTTATCCGCTTCGCCAAAGAGCGCGGTATTCCGGTGGGGCCGGGGCGCGGATCGGCGGCAGGTAGCATGGCGGCCTATGTGCTCGGCATCACCGATCTCGATCCGGTCCGCTACGGACTCATTTTCGAGCGGTTTCTCAACCCCGAGCGTGTCAGTCCGCCGGATATCGACGTCGACTTCTGCCAATCGCGCCGCGGCGAAGTGATCGAATACGTGCGGCAGAAATACGGCGAGCGCTGCGTCTCGCAGATTGTCACCTTCAACCAGCTCGGCGCGAAGAGCGTGGTGCGCGACGTGGCCCGCGTGCTCGGGCTGAGCTACGGCGACGGCGATCGCATCGCGAAAATGATCCCCAACGAACTCAACATCACGCTCCAGTCCGCGCAGGAAAAAAATCCCGATCTCAAATCGGCCATCGAGAGCGAACCGGTCACACGCCAGCTTTGGAGCTACTCGCTCGTTCTCGAGGGACTCTCGCGCAACGCGGGTATCCACGCGGCGGGCGTGGTCATCGGCGACCGCGATCTCTCGGAAACCATCCCGCTATGCCGCGGCAAGGAGAGCGAAGTGGTCACGCAGTTTTCCATGGAGCCTCTGGGCGATCTGGGAATGCTCAAGATGGACTTCCTCGGGCTGAAGACGCTCACCGTGATCCGCGATGCGGAAGAACTCATCCGGCGCAAGGAGGCCAAGTTCGATATCGAGAAAGTTCCGATCGACGACCAAGCGGCATTCGATGTTCTCAACCGCGGCGAGACGGTCGGCATCTTCCAGTTTGAAGGTGGCATGTCGCGCTATTGCCGGACGTTCGGGTTCAACAGCCTCGATGACATGAACGCGCTTTGCGCACTCTACCGTCCGGGCCCCATGGCGCTCATTCCGGATTACATCAAGCGCAAGAAGGGCGAGACCAAGATCAACTACGATCATCCTCTGCTCGAAAAAATCGCCAAGGAAACCTACGGCATTCTCATCTACCAGGAGCAGGTCCAGCAGGCGGCCAACCTTCTCGCGGGCTATAGCCTCGGTCAGGCTGACCTTCTCCGGCGCGCCATGGGCAAGAAGGACAAGGAGAAGATGGCCAAGGAGCGCGAGGTCTTCATCGAGGGTTGCCAGAAAACGAACAGCATCCCGGAGAAAAAAGCCGCAGCCATTTTCGATTTGTTGGAAAAATTCGCCGACTACGGCTTCAACAAAAGCCACAGCGCGGCATATTCGCTCATCAGTTACCGGACGTGCTGGCTCAAGGCGCACCATCCGGTCGAGTTCATGTGCGCGGTGCTGAGCAACGAAATCAACGACACGGACAAAATCGCGTTCTATGTCGACGAGGCCAAGCGCATGGGGTTGACCATCCTTCCGCCCGACCTGAACAAGAGCATGCTCAAGTTTGCCCCCGAAGAGCACGAGGGCACGATGGCTGTCCGCTACGGCCTCAGCGGCATCAAAAACGTGGGCGAGGGAGCCATGGCCGAAGCGGTCGCCGAGCGCGACAAGAACGGCCCCTTTGCCTCGCTCGAGGATTTCGCCTCGCGCATGGATCCGCGTGCGGTCAACCGCAAATCGATGGAGTGCCTGGTCAAATGCGGTGCGTTCGACTTCACCGGCGTGGAGCGCGCGCAAATGGTCGAAGATCTGGAGCCGGTCCTCGCGGCCAGCGCCTCGCAACATCGCGACCGCTCGGCCGGGCAGCAGAATCTTTTCGGCGCCGAAACGTTGCCCATGGCGCCGCGGGGAGGGGGACGCCGCGCGCAGCCGTTTTCCGAAGCCGAACTGCTTTCGTTCGAGAAGGAACTTCTCGGATTCTATGTCACGGCGCATCCGCTCGATGCTTACCGCGGATCGATGGACAACGGAAAATTCGCCACCGTCGCTTCGCTCGAGGAGTTGGACGACCGCGCCAATGTGCGCGTGGCAGGATTGATCGTCTCCGCGGAAAAAAAATTCACCAAATCAAGCGGCAAACCATGCGCGTTCCTTGCGCTGGAGGATTTCACCGGCAAAGTCGAGGTGCGCGTCTGGAGCGAGGCCTTCGAGAAATACACTTCGCTCCTGGTCCCGGGCAAAGTGGTCCAGATCGCTGGGCGCCTGGACAAGCGGGACGACAAACCGGCGGTTACCGCATCGGAAATGAAGGCGCTGGCGCCCGACCCCGGCAATGAAAGGCCGGTTATTCTGCGTCTTCCCTGCGGGCGGGCCGGCCGCCGCCAACTGGAGGATGTCCGCTCGGCTGTTCTCGATTTTCCGGGGCGCCGGCCCCTCGTTCTCGAATTCGTGGCCAAGGACGGGCGGGTCCGGAGGATGCGCACTGCGGACCAGTTCAAGGTGGGGAACGAGGAAAAGCTGCGGGCGGCCCTCAACGGATTGCTGGTCACCTGACAGCCCGCGCTTGCCGAGCGCGGCACAAGAGTGTTTGCTCTCCGGTTCTCTCTTATGGCCAACAACAAGCCCTCCAAGGAGCCCGTCCCGGGCACCGGAAGTTCGCCTCTTTTCGCGCGTCCCGACTGGGTTTCCGCTGCCGTCACCGCGGTGATCAGCGGCGCGGTCTATTTTTACACCGCGATGCCCAATGTCGGGTTGCTCGACTCGGGCGAATTCATTGTCGCGGCCCAGCATTTCGGCGTTCCGCATCCGACCGGATATCCTCTTTGGACACTCCTGACCTGGCTCTTCCAGTTGCTGCCCATCGGCAATGCCGCGTGGGAGGTCAATTTGTTCAGCGGTTTGTGCGGTGCGTTGGCCGTGGGTCTCGTCGCGTTGCTCGCCTCGAGCATGCTGCGCTGGATGATGCCCGCGTGGAGCGGCGGCAAGGACAATGACCGCGTCTGCGCCATCATCGCCGGTGTCTTTGCCTTGCTCTTCGCCTTCAGCTTTTCGTTCTGGACGCAGGCCGTCATCGCCGAGGTCTACACCCTACATGGTCTGCTCGTGGGACTCTTCCTGCTTTCGCTTTATTGGTGGGTGAGGCGACCGGAGCGCGATCTGCCGATTCTCTCCGCGTTCTTCACCTTTGCGCTCTGCATGAGCAACCACCACCTCACGCTCGCGCTGGCTCCTCTGCCTCTCCTTGTTCCGCTCCTCATCCGGCGTTCGGTATTCTGGGAAGTGCTCGTCGCCTCCCTGCTCAGTGCGGCCATCGTCTACCTCGGGTTTGCCATGCTCTCGAACGACGGCACCACGTGGTCCACGGCGATGCGTTTCTTCTATTTCGCCATGCTGGCGCTCATCGTCTTGCTCGTGCTGCGGTGGAAGCGCACCGACCTGCGCATCATTTTCCTCGTTCCGCTCGCTGTGATCCTCGGCTTGCTGCCTTACGCCTACATGCCGATCGCGTCCTCGACCAACCCGCCGATGAACTGGGGCTACACGAGCACGCCCGAGGGTTTCTTCTATTCGATCAACCGCACGCAGTATGCCGGCAGCCTTTCCGATCTCGTTGTCCGCACGCTGGGCAAGGCCATGGGCACTGCTCCGGAGAAGCCGCCGGAACCGGAAGATCCCGAACGCATTTCCACCTTGGAACTCGGACGCGAGTTCACCTCGTTTTATTGCCGCAAGCTCGTCGAAAACTTCACGCCTTGGTGCATCGTGGCCTTCATCGCGGCCGTGCTCGCCATCTTGCCGCTCGGTTTGCGCCAGAGAACTTTCCTCTACCTGCTCATCATCGGCTTTGTCCTCGCCGCGTTTCTGCAACCCATCATGGAGCGAACCGAGACCACGATCGACTCGTGGTCGCTGCAGTTTCCCTACCACGGGTATGCCTACCTTTTGTTCGCTTTGGTCTGCGCGGCCGGCACCGGTTTTGTTTTTGCCCAGGTTTCCTCCAAGCGCGCGATCCTGGGCGGCTTCGTTTACCTTCTGCCTCTGCTTCCGCTCTGGACTTCCATCCAGAACGCGCCGCTCTGCAGCCAACGTGATCACTGGTTCGGTTGGGACTACGGACGCGACATGCTCAAGGACCTGCCCCGCGACGCCTTTGTCTTCGGCGGCACCGACCCCGGGCGTTTCGTCCCGACCTACATGATACTCGGCGAGAGCTTCGTCGATCCCAAGCACCGCAAAGATCCCGATTTCGACCGCCGCGATCTCGTCATCGTCACGCAGAACGCCCTGGCCGATGCTTTTTACCAGAAATACATCCACGCCCACTACGCGCCGGGACGCCCCAAGGCCAAGGGCTGGTTCGAGCACTGGCTCGGACGCGACAAGCAATATCCGCCAGACGACACGGCCATGCCGAGCGAGGCGCAACTCATGGAGATCGTGAAGAACGTGTCCATGAACCTCCCGCCGGGGGCCAATCCGCAAGACCCGAACGTCGGCATCCTCTACCACGCGGCCATCGCCCAGTGGATTTTCGAGAACAACAAGCACAAGCGCGACTTCTTCATCGAGGAAAGCTTCCCCATGGAGTGGACCTACGCCTACGCCATTCCCAACGGCTTGAGTTACCGTTTGAACAAAGAACCGCTGGCCACTTTGCCGCCCGAAGTCGTCGAGCAGGACTTCAAATACTGGAACGCCTACGTCGACCGCCTGCTCGGCAACCCGAACTTCCACGAGGATTTCGACGCCAAGCGCTCGTTCTCCAAGCTGCGCAATTCCACCGGCAATATCTACCGCGCACGGCAGATGTGGAACGAGGCGGAGCGCGCCTACCGCCAGGCTCTCCAACTCCACCCGAACAACATGGAATCTCTCGTCGCGCTGAGCGATATCCTGCGCGCGCAGAAACGCTGGGACGAGATGGCCGAGATCTGGGATCGCGCCATCGAGGGGGATCCGAACAACCGCGCGGTCGGCAAAGCGCGCGCGCGGGTCACCCGTTTGCGCGAGGCGGACCGCGAGATCGAGTCGCTGCAGCGCGAGTTGGCGGCCAATGCGCAAAATCCCGAAGTGGTTTCGAATCTGCTCCGCCTCTACATCGAAACCGGCCAGCCGAATCTCGTCCGTCAGCAACTGGAACAATCGGCCGCCGCTTTCGGCGACAATCCCGAGTTTCTCAAGTTCGCCGTCGATTTCTGCAACAGCAACGGCCAGTGGCAGCCCGGCCTCGATTTCGCGCGCAAACTTTCCCTGGCGGCAACCAACGACCCCGGGGTCTGGCTCGCGCTCGCGCGCTTCGAGTTCGCCAACCGCCAGATGCAGCAGTTCCTCGATGCCGCGCGCAAGGCCGTGCAGCTCGGCGGCATGCAGGCCAAAGCGGCGTTGGCTCAAGACCCGCTCTACGGCATGGTCCGCGGAACGCCGGAATTCCAGCAACTGCTCCAGCGGTAGGAATTCAGAAAAACGGATTGTTCTCTTTTTCCTGGCCCACCGTGGTCATCGGTCCGTGCCCCGGACAGATGATCGTCTCGTCGGGGAGGGACAAAATCTCATGCCGGATGGCGGAGAGCGCCGCGGAGTAATTGCCGCGCACGCCCCCGATCGACCCGGCGAAAAGCGCGTCTCCCGTGATCGCGGCGGAAACTAGTTGGCCCTCGATCACGAAGGTTGTGCCGCCCGGACTGTGCCCGGGCGTGAGCCGCGAGCGGATGAAGTGGCGCCCCGCGTTGAATACATCGCCCGGTCGGAATGTCCGCGTGCCCGGCACTTGTTCCTGCTCCGATGACCATGCCTCCACACCGAGTTCGTGCTGCAGCACGGAAATCGCGGCTATGTGGTCCGTGTGGCTGTGGGTGAGAAAAATGCCGACGACATCCAACTCCTCGCGGTCCACGATCTCCAAGATCGGCGCGGCGTCCGCGCCGGTGTCAAAGATGGCCGCACCGCGGTTCTCGCGATCCCAAAGCACGTAAGCGTTCACGGTCATTCCCCCGTAGTTCGTGGTCACTTGCACCAGATTCGTTGTCTCGGGTGTCGTCGGGACATACTCGCCACGCCCGATCTTGGCCAAGGCGTCGGCGCGCAATCCG
>Ga0163212_1000972_pt1 | contig 12718 bp, 8 predicted proteins | sample Malawi_45m_30L_FD_113532 | JGI IMG/M metagenome (GOLD analysis project Ga0163212, IMG submission 113532) | Freshwater microbial communities from Lake Malawi, Central Region, Malawi to study Microbial Dark Matter (Phase II) - Malawi_45m_30L | ecosystem: Environmental > Aquatic > Freshwater > Lake ...
CTCTGGTTCAATAAATGAGGCCGATCGACGCGGTGTAGCCGTGGAGGAAATTCGAGCCTCCGACCGGGCCGATTTCGCCATTGCAGAAAAGACCGGCGGACGGAACTGCGCCGAGGCTGTCGGCCACCGCTTTGGCATCGTGGTTCGCGCTGCCGAAGAGATTTTTTCCTCGGCCGTTGCAACAAAAGAGAAGCGAGGCGATCGGCTTTTCCTCGCGCATGGCGAGGGGAGCGAGGAGCGATTTGAGTTCTTCGTCGGCGCTGGCTGCGTCGCGCAGTTGGTATTGCAGGGTTTGTCCGGTGCGCGGATGGGCCCCGACAACGACGGCACCCGTGGCGGGATCTGCGCCGAGAATGTTGCGCACGAGGAAATCGCCGCGACCGAATTGCTCTTTGTATTCGTCGACGGCGAGCCCGGCAAAGAGGTTGCCGCGGGCGCGTTGTTTGTCCGCATCGGCCAGAGTGTTGAAAGCTTGCTCCAGCACTTGATAAGCGGGGCGGGAGCCGAGTTCGAAGAGGAGATGTTCGTCGGCGCGGGTAACGGGGAGCGGTTCGCCGATGGGGCGGCAACCTTGGCTGACCACGGTTTCGAGCCGCACGCCGTCGAGGGCGATGGCCAAAGCGTCGGAAGTTTGGCCGATGGTCGGACCAAAGACGGTCACGTCTTCGTCACCGCGTGGCCCGCTGGCCAGTCCGCCCAGGATGGGTGTGCCGGCAAAGGCGGTGTTCCATTCGCGCAGCCACGTGTCGGCATCGAAGCGGAAGGGATTGGCCAAGGCCAGCCACGCGGCTGGCGAGATTCCTGTCCTTTCGCGCCAGAACTCATCGCCGGAGGATGTTTCCACGTCCGCTTGGGACAGCGGCACGGCGCGCACTCTGGCCGCGGGAAGGTGGAGGAAGAGGAGGGAAAATCCTTCGCTCATTTCCGCCTCGCGCCCCGTGCCGATCAATCCCGACCCGGTGCCGCCGCAAAGCACGGCGGCGTGTCCGTGCACGGCGACGATTTCCTGGAATTCGTCGAGATGCGGCGCGTAGCCGGTGGAAAGGAAGGCGAGGGCGAGCGTCGGCGCCGCCTCCAATTCGGCCCGCATTTCCTCCGCCACATCGCGCACGCGCGCCTCGCTGTAAGGCTGCAGGACGAGGCGGGACACGGCGCGATTCATGAGGGCGGAGAGCATTCCCGCCGCGAGCAGTCTAGTCAAACGGTTGTTTCAGCGGTATTTTTGTTTATTTCCGGCATTATTTGGTGTATGGTTTTCCCAACCCGGGGCTCTTTTTCAACAACGGGTTGCAGGATTCCCCCGCGGTGCTTTCTTTCACTGTGTTCCCCGCGTCATGAAACCGAAATTCGACAGACCGACTGCTTGGCGGATTGCCTTGTTGCGCATGGCTGGCTTCCTGCTCCCGCTCTGGCCCTTGGTCGTGGCCGGCCAGCAGGCTAACATCTGGCACATTCCGGCGGCCACGCAGGAAGGTATCCCCGCGACCATGCGCGATCCGGCCACGCCGGGAGCCGGCCAGAGTGTGACTTTCTACCAAGGTGTCTGGAAGGGTGACGGCTCCAACCAGACCGGAGGTTATCTCGTTTACCGCCTCAACGGCGGCGGATGGCAGTCGGTCAACCCCCCGTCCTTCGCTTGGCACTCGAATGCCGGTTCGGGCGCAAGTCTCAACCAATTCTGGAAGGCGTCCCTGACCATGCCGGCCGCGGTCGGTGCGACGGTCGAGTATTATTTCATCACCGATTTCACCAACCGCTCCCGCACCTTCGTTTACGCGGGCAATACCGTCGGAACCGACGAATCCGCGGCGCGGGCCAACCCCTTTTCTTTCACCGTGGCGCCGGCGCGTCCGGTTTTCACGGTCAACGGATCCGCCGGCGACTACTCGAAATCCAATTTTTACATCGATGAGAACAATGACACGGTTTTTCCGGCGCTGCAGGTCCGGGTGAATCCCGGGATCGCCGCGCAGGTCGAGGTCTTCACCAATCTGAACTGCCGCGACCGCGCGAACAACGATTACAACAACGACGGCATTGAGGACGGTATTCATCCGCCTGACGGAAACCTGACCACGACGGGCGACGCGGGGGCCTATTTCCGCGCTTACGCTATGGTCGATGCCAACGGCGACGGCACCTATGAACTCGACCTGCCGGTGCTCAAGACCGGGGCCTACCGGGTTACCGGCCGCTACCGGGCGGCCCCGGGCGATCCGTGGATCTGGTTGGGCAACTCGGGGATCCGCGACCATGCCGTGGTCGTCGCACCGAAGATCGCCCGCGACATGCGGGTCTATGAACTGAACGTGGCCAATGCGAACGCCACGGCGGCGAACTTCGCCGGACGCGGGACCTTCGAGGACCTCCACGATCCGGCCAAGCGGGTCAACATCACCTGGCTGCAAAGCCTCGGGGTCAACTGGATCTGGCTCCCGCCTCTCAATCCGCAGGGGCTGGAAGGAAGGCAGACCGACCCCGCGACGGGATCGCTTTACGATCCGGGCAGCCCCTACTCGATCCGCAATTTTTGGGAGATCAATCCCCTCTACACCCGCAATTACAACGGCGGGTTGTCCGATCCGGTGGCGAATCCGGTCAACTATGCCGCGGCCATGACGGCCTTCCGGAATTTCGCCGGCGCCGCCGACCAAGGCGGGGTCGGACTGATGCTCGACTTCCCTTTCAACCACACGGCACCGGATGTCGTCCTCGGACAAAAGGGTGTGGAAATTTTCGGCGGTTCCGGCAACTGGCAGCCCGGCGACAAAATCCGCGACCGCATCCCGGGGTTTTTCTCCACCGACGGAGGCGAAGGAACGCCGGCTTATGGCGCGCCGGCGCAGTCGGCCGTCCGCATTGCCACCGCCCCGGACCGCAATGATTTCGGCAAATGGTCCGACGTGCGCGATGTCTTTTTCGGCAACTACGCCACGCTGGTCACCGGATACCCGAGCGCCGAAACCAGCCGCGCGATCACGCGCAACGAGGATGACTGGATGGATTTCGGCGGGATGTCCGCCACGACTAGGGGTGTTTGGCGCTACTTCGGCGAAGTATTGCCCCATTGGATCGTCCAGTCGGGTCACCGCGGATACAACTCTGGCCCGGCCGATGGCGCTTTGCGCGATGCATTGGACGCGGCCGGGATCGACGGGTTGCGCAAGGACTTCGGTCAGGGCCTTCCCCCGCAACACTTGGAATACATCATCAACTGCACGCACGAGGTGAAGTGGAATTTCGTCTTCATGACCGAGAGCCTCGACGGCGAACAAGTGACTTACCGCTCGAGCCGCCACTTCCCCGTGCTCAACGAGAACATTGTTTTCCCTTTGCAAGGCGCCGCGACCACTTCCGCCTACCGCTCGATCATGGAGGGGCGCCGCGGCGCGTACGGCCAGAGCCTCGTTCTGCTCAACAACACCTCGCACGACGAATTGCCCTTCCCCGACCCCTGGCAGGCCCTCGTCCGCTACGCCACGGTTTCCACGACCGATGGCGCGCCCATGATCATGTATGGTCAGGAAATCGGCACCGGACAAAAAGTCAGCGACACCGTGCCCCAGGGCGGCTTCGACTGGTACGAGCAGAACTTCGGCAAGTTCATCCCGCATTTCAAAAAATGGAATTCCATGCAATCGCAGTGGCTTGCCTACGACGCGAATGCCTTCGGGGTCCAATTTCTTAAACCTGTTTACGCTGCCATCGGCCAGGCGCGTGCTTCCAGTCCGGCGCTGCGCAGCTCCAACCGCTGGTTCCTCAATCCTCGCAACAGCTCCGGCCCGGATCCCGAAATTTTTGCCGTTGCGAAATACACCTCGGGGAATACCCCGCTCGCCCAGCAGGACGTCGTTCTCGCCTTCACCAGCCTCGACCGGAACAACGCCCAAGCCAACACGTTCGGGTTTAGTCCGGAGTTGGCCGACATTCTCGGCCTGCAGAGCGGACGCGTCTTTAACGCGAGAAACATTGCCGCATACACCGGACTCGGCAACGAGCAATCCAGCAGGCGTCAGCAATGGCTCTGGGGTTCCGGTTTTACCCGCTCCCAGATGCTTGCCGATGGGATCTCCGTCTCTCTCAATCCCGTGCCCGCGTCGTCCGAAACTTGGTCCCAGGCACCCTACGAAGCCCAATTCCTCAAGGTCTACGACGTCACGGCTCCGACGGCGGTAGCCACCTCCGCTCGGGGGCCGAACACGGCTGCTTTCGCTGTCGGCAACAGCGTCAAATTCACTTGGTCTGAAATTCCGGCCGATGCGGCAGGCGTTGTTCCCAGCTACGAAATAATTGCCACTGTCAACGAGGTGCCGCGCGCGTCGGTGGTGGTCTCCATTCCCAACCACACCGTCACCGGCGTCAACGCCGGCGATCAGGTCGGCATCGAGATCCGTGCCGTGAATCCGCACGACACCACACGCAAAGCCGCCTCTGCGGCAACCACGCAGTCCATTCGTATTCTTTCCGTCGATGGAGATGAAGACGGTGATGGCATGCGCAATAATGCGGAGCAGATTGCCGGGACCAATGCCCTTGATGTCAATTCGCGCCTTGCCGCTGCCATCTCTCGCTCCGGTCACGATGTGACGGTAAGTTGGAACACAGTGTCAGGACGGTCCTACAAGGTCCAACACCGCGAAAGTCTCGGATCAGGAACCTGGACTGATGCTGCGACCGGCCAAACTTCGGGCATCTACACGCACAGCAACGCGAACGGCACCTCACGGTTCTACCGCGTGGTCGTGGAGTGACGGCCAAGACGGGCACGCAGAGCGAATCCACGATGCGTTGCCGCTTGGCGGAGCCGTCTTGGCAACCATGGCCAACAGCTGACGGTAAACTTGGCCGAAGCAAATTTGTGTGGAAAGTTATCGGAAGTTTGGTCCATTCCCTACAGCCCACCAAGCTCTGGTCCATGTCATGAAACTGAGAACAACCCCCTCTTCTGGGCGGCAGCCCTTGGCCTGAGATCCCAGCCATGTCTCGGCGAATCACACTGGTATTGGTGGCTGCCGCCTTGGTTTTGGCTATTGCGGCCTTAATCCTTTTTCAAGGCCATCCCGCCGGGACGGCTGAACCTGAGGCCGCGAACCTTGCTGCCGCCGCAGCCCCGACGCCGGCTGCCCCGCAAGGTCCTTCGTCGGCCGACTCCTCCGGACCTTTGCCCCTTCCAGCTGCGCCTCCCGTTGCCGCTGGCCCGCGCTCCGACCAACCGGAATATCTCCGGCCACGACCGCCCGCCGGCAGCCCTGATTGGCAGCTCCTCGACTGGTCAATCAAGCCCTTGCCGCAGAAGCCCGGCGTTCAGCTTCGCGCCGCTAGTTACCACGCAAGCGGAAAATATCCCTTCATCCGCGTGGAAGAAGAAATCCAAATTTCTTCCAACGGCACAGCCTCCGTTTTGCGCACCCGCGAAATGGTCGGAGACCAGATCATCGTCAAATTGCCGGAGGCTTCCTCGCAACCGCGCGCCGACGAGTTGGCCGGCCGCATTGGCGCCAAAGCTTCGTCGCGACCTTTCGCTCCCGACACATGGATCTTCAGGCTGGACAGGAAACTCGATGCGGTGCCCGAGGGTTTGGACAAGGTAAAATTGTCGGAGCAACCCTTCGATTATGCCGAACCGGACTTGCTGGTTCGCCCGGCCCGTCTGCCCAACGATCCCAAGGTGACGGACTTCACCGCATGGCACCTCTATAACAATACCCAAATCGACAAGGATATTCGCGCTGCCAAAGCCTGGGACCGTCGCACTTCCGCGGCGTATGGCACGACAAACAAGGTTATTGTCGCGGTGCTCGACACCGGAGTCAGATACTCGCACCAACATCTTTATGCCAACATGTGGCGGAACCCCGGGGAAATCGCCGGAGACGGAATTGACAATGATAACAACGGTTGGAGAGACGATGTCTTCGGCTTGGACGCCGCAGGCACGGAGGACTGGAATGACCGCGACAATGACGCGCGCAAAGACTCCGGCATCTTCGAAAACGGCTACTCCGACTCCAATGGGAACGGGGTTTGGGATGCCGACACCGACCCCATGGATACCGATGGCCATGGAACCCACTGTGCCGGCATCATCGGTGCGGTTGGCAACAACGGCATAGGCTCGGCCGGGGTTGCCTGGGCCGGAGTGGAAATCATGGCCCTTCGCTTTATTGATGGAACAGGCTCTCTGTCCGACGAAGTCCTCTGCATGGATTATGCGCGGTTGCGTGGAGCCAAGGTCATCAACGCCAGCTTTGGACAGGGCGGCGGCCAGAGCCAAACCGAGGTCGATGCCATCAACCGACTCAACACCATCGGGGTGATTCTGGTGGCCGCCGCGGGAAACGGGGGGACTGACGGCGTCGGTGATAACAACAACGGATCTGCTCCTTTCTATCCCGCGTCCTACACCAACTCTAATATTATTGCCGTCGGAGCCACTGATCGGAATGACGCCAGGACAGGAGTTTCCAATTATGGGGCCACGGCGGTGGATCTTTTCGCCCCGGGGGACAACATTTACTCGACGCGCACCGGCATCGACTCGTCCTACAGCTCGGGCAGTGGAACCTCGTTTGCCGCGCCCATCGTGTCCGGCGTTCTAGCCTTGCTGGTTGCCGAATACCCCAACGATACGGTGTCCCAACGCGTCGCCCGGATAGTCAGTGCCAACGCAGTGGACGCCATACCGGCTCTTGCCGGGCTCTGCGTCACCGGTGGGCGCCTGAATTTATCCAAGCTTCTTCCCGCGGCTCTCGGCCCACGCCCAGTCCTCGACCGATCTGGCCACGGGCTGGTCCGGCACGCCGCTCACCGGCACGCCGCACACCAACCAATCCGGTGTGACTGCGGGCTTCCAACGCCGCATCTTCACCATTAACGCTTCGTCGAACTCGCAGACCTTCCTGCGGTTGCGCTTCACCTTGCAACCGACGAACAGTCCCTAGGAAGTTGTCGCGGTGGGACGTTTCGGGCTCGCCATCTTTGCGGTATGCGTCTTGGCCTTGTCAGGCTGCCACCGCCCCGCTCCGCCATTTCCGCCAGCACCCGAACCGACACGTGTCCCCGCAGGGGTGATAGCGCCGCCCAGCCCGGGCGAGCAAGAGGCTATGGCCACCTCGGCGACGGAAGGTGCGCAGACCCTCGGGGGATTGAGTGCGCAACCGGACGTTCATCACGGAGCGACGTGGCTCAAAGGCAACGTGCCGGATGCCCGCAGCACCGCCTACCTTCTGCTCGGCAAGCTGGGCGAGGGAGGGGCTTCAACTTTGCGTTTTGTCGTCCGCTGCGAGGGAAAGCAGCCGGCCAACCTCGGTAGTTGCACGGTGATCGTTGACGGGGCGGATGTTGCCTCCTTCTCGCCCGCGCCGAATCGCGTGGACCAGCCGTCCGATGGATCCGTGCGCCAGCTGGCCGACATTCATTTCGACGACGTGCGCTCAATGGTTCTCGCCATGATCAACGGCCAGTCGGCTGTCATCCGCACCGCGGACGGCAAAGAAATCCGCCTCGGCCGCGTGGAATTGGACGAAATGCGCCGTGTTTTGTCCGCATATCTCCATCTGCAAGCGCAGCCCTGAGGCTACAACCTAAATCAATTCTGCCGCAATTTCGTCGGCAAGCAGGCGTCCGCGGGCGGTCAGGCGGACGCGCGGGCCGTGGTCCTCGAGCAAACCTTCCTCGCGCAGAGTTGTGACAAGATCATGGCTGCGCGCGAGGGTGGACGGATCGATGCCGGCGTTCATGCGCAGACCGAAGGCGATCCTTTCTGATTCGAGTGTCGCGGCGGGGAGTATTTCCTCGTCGGATATTGGGCGAACACCGGCTTGCATCGCGCGCACGTAGGCGGCGGTGTCGGGAACATTTTGCCAGCGACGCTCGCCCACGGTGGACCAGGCGCTGGGGCCGAGTCCGAGGTAACCGGCGCCTTCCCAATAGGCGATATTGTGACGGCAAGCCCGCCCCGGTTTCGCGTAGTTGGAAATTTCGTATTGGGCATATCCGGCCCCGGAGAGTAAATCGACGCCGCGCTCGAAGAAGCCGGCGTCCTGTTCGGTGTTTTCCCGGAACTCGCCGCGTTGCAACCGGTCGAAATATTCGGTGTCCTCCTCGTAGGTCAGGCAGTAGGCGGAGACGTGATCAGGCTGCAATCCGATGGTTTGTCGCAGGCTGTCTTCCCACTGCGCGAGGGTTTGCCCCGGCACACCGTAGATCAGATCAAGGTTGAGATTGTCGTAACCGGCGGCGCGCAGGATGGCGAACGACTTGCGGACTTGTTCCGCATCGTGGACGCGTTCGAGAACTTTGAGCAGATCCGGATCCCACGATTGCACGCCCATGCTGACGCGGTTGACGCCGTGGTCGCGGAGGAGGTCCGCTTTGCGCGCGGTCACGGTGGCCGGGTTCATTTCGATGGTGAATTCGGCAACATCGGAAAAATCGAGATGACGCTTCAGTCCGGTGAAGAGCTGCTCGAGTTGGGAGATGGAAAGTGCGGTCGGAGTTCCCCCTCCGATGAAGATCGTTTCCGGCGCACAATGGCCGCCGAACAACTCTGCTTCGCGGATGACCGCCTCGACCAAGGGGTCCGCTTTGCCCGGTCCCGCGATGTCCTTGTAAAAGCTGCAATACGGGCAGATCTGCAGGCAGAAGGGGATGTGGAGATAAAGGTGCTTTGCACCCGTGACGAGTGACGGGTGACGAGTGGCGAGTTGTTCTCCCTCAGCCCTCATCGCTCAACTTTCAACTAGGCGCGGATCGCTTCGATTGCCTCGCGCAGGTCCTGCTCGGAGATATTGTCGGCGACCTTGGCCTCGCCGAGACGGGGAACAACGACGAAGCGGATCTGCCCGGCGCTGAATTTTTTGTCTTTGGCGGCGGCGGAGATCAGGTCGTCCGTCTTGAGATGTGCGGGCAAGGTGAGGGGAAGACCGAAAGCGCCCTGCTTCGCCCGGACGCGGTCCGCTTCCTCCCGGGACAATCCGTGTTTTTTCTGCGAGATGAATAGCGCGGCAGCCAGTCCGATGCTGATGGCCTCGCCGTGGAGCAGTTCCCCATAACCGGCGACGTTTTCAATGGCGTGGCCGATGGTGTGACCGAAATTGAGCAGTGCACGGGTTCCGGATTCCTCTTTTTCGTCCTGGGCCACGATGGCCGCTTTGATCGCGATGTTGCGCGCGATAAGCGGGGCGAGCGAGGTGCGGTCCGCCGACGGATCGATTGACTCCAGCATGGCGGCATCGCGGATGGCCGCGTGTTTGACCACTTCGGCGAAGCCTTCGCGGTATTCCCGTTCGGGCAACGTGGCCAGAGTGTCGACGTCGGCCAGCACGAGACGCGGCTGATGGAAGGATCCGACCAGATTTTTTCCAGCGCGCAGGTTAACGCCTGTCTTGCCCCCGACCGAGCTGTCCACTTGCGCGACAATCGTGGTGGGAATCTGCACGAAGGGAATGCCGCGCTGGTATATCGCAGCGACAAAACCCGCGAGGTCACCGACAACGCCTCCGCCCAGCGCGACAACGAAAGATCCGCGATCGAGTCCGGCCGCCGCCATGCGTTCGAGCAGATCTTCCGCCACGTCGAGACTTTTGGATTTCTCACCGGCGGGGACGGACAAAAGAATCGGATCGAATCCTGCGGCCCGCAAGGAATCGAGAACCGCGGTGCCGTGCAGTTTGGCCACATTGTCGTCCGAAATGAGCGCGCATTTACCGCGCAGTCCGGCTTCGGGGCAAAGTTTGCCGGTTTGCGCGAGCAAGCCGCGACCGGCCAAGACACGGCAGGAAACACCCGGAATGTTGACGGGTACCTCGATGGATTGGGCGGCGCTCACGTCCGATGGATGTCGGCTGCCACCGCGGCGGCACCGACCAAGCCAGCCGCATTCTGCAGCTGCGCCGGAACGATGGGAGTTTTGACCATCGACTGGATGACGGGAATGAATTTGTCCGCCTTGCGGCTGACCCCGCCTCCGATGATGAAAAGGTCGGGGTTGAGCAACGCGGCGAGGCGAGCGACGACTTCGCCGACTTTCTCGCCCCATTCCTGCCAACCCATTTCTTTTTCCTCGCGGATGCGGGCGGCGGCGCGCGATTCCGCCGGTTTGCCGCGGATTTCCATGTGTCCGAATTCGGTGTTGGGCAGCAGTTTGCCGTCGAGAAAGACGGCACTGCCGATGCCCGTGCCGAGAGTGAGAAGAACAACGACACCCGGAACTCCGCGACCGGCACCGAAGCGCACCTCGGCAATGCCCGCGGCGTCGGCATCGTTCATGATCACCGCGGGTCGGCCCAGTTTCGCCGAAAAAAAGGTCGCGGCATCGAAGCCCTCCCATTGCGAATCGACATTCGCCGCGGTGAGGACGCGTCCCGCTTTGACCACACCGGGAAAAGTGATGCCGACGGGGCCGCCGACCTCGGGAAATTTGGCCAGGGTTTCGCGAATGACCTCGGCCACCGCGTCCGGCGTCGAGGGGTTGGGGGTGACGATACGCGACCGCTCCGCCTTGAGTTCGCTGGTGGTGATGTCCACCGGGGCGCCTTTGATTCCGGAGCCGCCTATGTCGATGCCGAGCAAGACCATGGGGAAATCATTGCACAACAGGTGCCCCCTTCCCGCAAGGGGGAAACTGCGGGTCTTTGCGCTTGGCAAAATGGCGCGTGAGGCGGGACTATTTCGCCATGCCCCTGCGGATCGATTTCCACGTCCATTCCTTCTTCTCGATGGACGGCGTGAGCAGTCCCGAAGATCTGATCGCCGCCGCGCGCGCCGCCGGGCTGAACGGCTTCGCCATCACCGACCACAATACCTGCGATGCGGTGGACTACATGCTCGGGCACGGCCTGATGCGGGAAGACGGGAAACCGGTCGACGGGTTCCTTGTCATCCCCGGAGTCGAGGTAACGACGGCCGACGGGCATTTGCTTTGCTTGGGCTGCAATCTTCCCTCCTCGCTCAAGGGCAAGTCGCCGACGGAAGTCTGTGATTTGGCCCATAAGGCGGGCGGCATCTGCGTGGCACCGCATCCTTACGATCTTTTCCGCGCGGGCATCCGCGAGGGCGTGCTCGATACGCTGCCTCTGGACGGACTCGAGGTTTTCAACGCGGCGACGACGATGAAACGTCACAACCGCAAGGCCTACAACTACGCGCAGAAGCGAGGCCTGCCCATGACCGCAGGAAGCGACGCGCACCATGCGGGTGCGGTCGGCGTGGCCTGCACTATCCTCGATACGGACGATTTTTCCGTGGCCGGCGTGCTCGCCGCGCTGAAAAAAGGCTCAGAGCTCGAACAGCAATACCTGAGCACGCGCCAGACGATCCGGAAAACTTGGAACAACTGGTTCCGTCTGCGCAGCAAGCCGCGCGGGGCGCGCGTCGCGCAAAAAGCCGGGCACTAAGCCATGATCTCTTCGTGGAAGAGGCGGCCTTCGGTCGTGGCTTTGACGTAACCGGCGCGGATGGTGAAATCGCCGAAGCGTTCGCCTTCCTGACGCTCGGTGGCGTAGCGGCGGATGATCGGGGCGAGTTCGTTGACGATGTCTTCCGACTTCACCGACGGCTTGTAGAGCTTGTTCAGACGCGATCCGTCGAAGGCGGCGCCGAGGTAGATGTTGTATTTTCCGGGGGCGCGGCCGACGAAACCGATTTCGCCGAGATAGGGACGCGCGCAGCCGTTGGGGCACCCGGTCATGCGGATGACGATCTCGCTCTCGTGCAGCCCGCACTCGTCGATCACTTGGTCGAGTTCACTGATGAGTGAAGGCAAATAGCGCTCGCTCTCGGCCAGGGCTAATCCGCAGGTCGGCAAGGCGACGCAAGCCATCGAATTGAGACGCAGGCCGGTGATGTGCGCCGGGATATCCAGCTTGTATTGGGCCAGCAGCGCCTCGATGCGCGGCTTTTGCGCTTCGGTCACGCCGCCGATGATCAGATTCTGGTTCGCGGTGAGGCGGAAGTCGCCAGTGTGGATTTTGGCGATCTCGCGCAGTCCGGTTTTGGCCGGCGACTCGTCGGTGTCGCGCAGGCGTCCGTTTTGGATAAAGAGCGTGTAGTGCCAGTTGCCGTCCGTGCCCTTGGTCCAACCGTAGCGGTCGCCGGAGCTGGTGAATTCGAAGGGACGTGTTTCGCCAAGCTTCCAGCCGAGGCGCGACTCGAGCTCGTTTTTGAACCAGTCCACCCCGCGGTCCTCGATGGTGTATTTGAGCCGCGCGTGCTTGCGGTTGGTCCGGTCGCCGAAATCGCGCTGCACGGTGAGAACTTTCTCCGCGACCTCGACCACTTTCTCGCGCGGAAAATAACCGATGACATTGGCCAAGCGCGGATACGTCTTGGTGTCGCCGTGCGACATGCCGAGCCCGCCGCCGACCGAAAGATTGTAGCCGAGGAGCTTTCCATTCTCGCCGATGGCGATGAAACCGAGGTCTTGCGTGTAGATATCCACGTCATTGCTCGGCGGGACGGCGAAACCGGTTTTGAATTTCCGCGGCAGATAGGTCTTGCCGTAGATCGGTTCTTCTTCGTCCTCGGGCGAGACGCGTTCGCCGTCGAGCCAGACCTCGTGATAAGCGCGGGTCTTCGGGGTGAGGTGGGCGCTGACCGCGCGCGCATCGTCGAGCACCGGGCCGTGCAGGGCCGACTGATACGGATTCGGATTGGCCATCACGTTGCGGTTCACGTCGCCGCAGGCCGCGATGCAGTCCATCACCGCGTCGTTGATCCC
>Ga0163212_1000984_pt1 | contig 12607 bp, 10 predicted proteins | sample Malawi_45m_30L_FD_113532 | JGI IMG/M metagenome (GOLD analysis project Ga0163212, IMG submission 113532) | Freshwater microbial communities from Lake Malawi, Central Region, Malawi to study Microbial Dark Matter (Phase II) - Malawi_45m_30L | ecosystem: Environmental > Aquatic > Freshwater > Lake...
ATGCTCTATCGCTCCGGCACGCGTTACTGCCGTCGGGATGTGCTCATAGACACCAAAGCTACCAACTCGGTCAAAGGTATCGGATGCTAGCGGGAGCATCGATAAATCGGCCTGCAAGAAAATGACATTTTCTGACTGTTTCGGGCTCAGCTTGGTCTTTGCCACTCGCAGTGACTCGCGGGAAAAATCCACACAAACCAGCGCTGAACAAGCTTCCACAAATGCAGGTGTCATCCGCCCCGTTCCGCAACCGCCTTCCAGCATCACATGCGTTGCTTGGAGGTCGAGAAAGGCCAGTGTCTTTGGAACCTCGATGCTGGTGAACAGCTTGAGGCCCATCATTTTGTCGTAGCTTCCGACCTGTGCATCCCGCGCCGCCATCTCGCTACGCTTCTCACGCAGCATTGGATCTTCAGGCGTCTCGTCCGTGCGCAACGCATCCGGAAGCAGATTTGGAATACCATCCACAACCTGATACGACCGACCGCAAGCCGTTTGCAGCGTTGCCTGGTCATCGATGCCATTCCAGCCGGTAAGCGGGTTTCCCGTCTCGGGACAGCGCAGCAGATTTGCCAAAACCTGTCGATTCAAATGCTCATTCTCTTTCCGGTTGGATGCGACTTTGCGGCGCTTTAGGATGGCGTATGTTAGCACACCGCCTATGACGCCCGCATTGAACAGACCCTATAGTGTGCCTCCGATGAGGCGCTCAAAGCGGGTTTCGTATTCCGCAAACAACGCCTCGATGGGCTTTAGGTAGTCTGTTTCACTTGTATCGAGAACCCCAAGTTCTTCTGCACATTTTGTGGCAACCACTCTCAGGGCTGCACGGCGCTCAAGGACCTTTGACAGCTTCTGATTCAGCGTCGCGCCTGTCGTTTGGCCAAGCTCCATGGTGATGTAGACATCCGATGTCTTCAAGTAGCGCTCCGTCAGCGATAGTGCTTTCAGGTAGCAAGCGATTTTGACATCCTTGGATGTCTCCGGTGCAGCGGCGATTTTTGCATAAGCAAAGACAGCATGCGTTTCGGTCAGCTCCGGAATAGCCTTGACTTTTCCAGGCAGTCCTTCTTCGACATCGATGAGCTTCCTCCAGGTTTCCAATGCATCCGCCGTATCCCCCGCTGCCTGCTGAGCTTCCGCAAGCGCATGGAGTACCTGTTGGTTGTTGCGGTCGCGCGCGACGGCATTGGATAGTGCGGTGATGCTTCCTTTAAGGTCGCCTTTTGTCTCGAGTGCCTTGCCAAGAACGTAGTAGCGCCGTGCCGTTGGCTCGAGGTTGACCGCAATGTCTGGATGTCCGGTAGATGCGGCTGTGGATGGATTTTGCGGCCAGCCAGTTGCTCCCGATGCCATCACAAGTCCAAGAACGGCCGCGATACCGAATCCGGGAGTGCCAAAACGGGACCGCCCGGCGGTGGCGAGTGCACATCCGATGGCTACCCATAGTATCAGTGCATTCCCGGGGATGGCGCTTTCTGAATCTAGGAAGCCACGTGCTGCGGCAACAATGATGACGACAGGGAGCGCCGATGCATGGACATCCGATGGGGCATCGGTTCCCTTTCGGGGACGACGGACCTGACCCGCAAGCGTCACGGCAAGAATCAAGAGGGTTCCCAGAAGAGCTGGGAAGCCGCATTCGGATGCAAGCTGTAGGTAGCTATTATGGGCCTGCCCTGTCCACTCAACGGTGGCGTATTGACCGTATGTATTTGCAAAATTGCCGGGCCCATGCCCGGTGATTGGGCTTGCCTGAATCATCTGGATGGTCCCATTCCAGGTCTCGCTCCGGAACGCACCGGAGTGATCCTGCGAGCTTCCACCTGTGGTTCTGGCCAGGATGGTCTTGCTTTGCGTTGCAGCGCCGATAGCGAAGAGCCCCAAACCGATGGCAATCCACTTGATGGGTACTCGGATGCCATCCCGGATGAAGGCAACAAGCAAGGTAAGGAGTACGCCACCAACTCCGAGTGCGATGCCTCCTCGTGACCCTGTGGCGACGAGTGCAGCACCGAGCATCGCGAGCGAGAGCAATGAAGTCAGCCGGCGCGGTGTGGCGGTCGCTCCGAGGAGCTGCACGATGACAAAAGGCAATGCGGCACCGATAAAGCCTGCAGCAAAGTTGGGTGAGAAAAAGGTCCCGACGCTTCGGTGCCCGGCATCTGGCGCGCTGATGGCTTCGAGGAGGATACTTCCGGCGGCAAGAGATGCTCCAAGCTGGATGACATCCACGATGCGCTGGCGTTGTTCAGGGACCAGCCAAAGGCCAGCGGCAACCAAGCAGGCGGCGATGTGGGTAAGGATATCCAATGTCCCGGGAAGCATCGTCCATAGGAAGACTTGGGATGTCAGTCCTTTTGAGTGGATGAGAAGGGATGCGACGGCGGAGCCACCGTAGAGGACGAGACCTAGCCAGGCGGCGCGCGCTGGCCAGCTTCCTTTGAGCAGGCTTGGGATGCCCGTGAGCGCGGCAGCAAGCAGCATCAGAAAGCGGAGCGCATGCAGGGCTGCATCCGCACCAAACTGTTCACCGGAAGGGCTGCCTCCAATCAGGGGGGAGAGCAGGATAGCCAGCAGGAACAGAATAGGTCCCAACTTTGTGGTGAGGTTTGATTGCGACTCTGATGTTGACATAGATTTTTCTATTGATAAGTTGTACTGCCTTTAGTGTTACCGACCGGCGAGTCTATAGCCATGTGAACCAAAGTGTGAGAGCAGTATTGCCAGCAGGAACAGAATAGGTCCCAGCTTTTTGGTGAGGTTTGATTGTGATCCTGATGTTGACATAGTCCGCTAGTCCTTTGATTTTGCTTTGCGCATTGTAAAGGCCTGGCCGGTGACGATTCGCTTGAGAATCCGGACGGATGCCCGAAGAACAGCCCACGGCCCGACAAGCGCTGTTGCCCATGCCGGCGTCCGGGATGCGAAGAATGCTTTGTGTTTTCGCCAGAAGCGCACCATTGCCCGGCTGTGCTCGACAATCATCCTCTCGGCGACCTGATCGCTTGAACCACCGATTTTGTGGATGACATCGATGACGGGCGCGTAGACAACCCGCCACCCTGCCTCGTGTACCCGGAGGCTCCAGTCCATGTCTTCGCAGTACATGAAAAAAGTCTTGTCATCCAGAGGGCCAACCTGTTCAAGACACGCGCGGCGCATTAGCATCGCGCAACCGCTCAGCCAGTCGACATCGAGTGGGGATGCATGGTCAAAATCACGCATCAGGTAATCTGCAGCAGGCTGGTTTTGCGGGAAGAGCTTGCCGAGGTAGACATTACGGAACAACCCCGCCTGGGGAGTTGGCCAACGGCGACACGAAAACTGCAGCGTTCCATCCGGGTTTATGACTTTCGGACCGATAAGACCGGCATCCGGCGTCGCATCTGCCCACTCAAGTAATGTGTCCAAACCACCTTTGGGTAACATCGCATCCGAGTTCAGAAGAAAAACGTAGTCACAATGGTTATCTGCAAGGGCTACATTGTTTCCGCCTGAGAACCCGAGGTTCGCGCCTGTTTCGCGTAATTGAACATTTGGATATTCGGTACGAACCATTTCTGGGGAGCCATCCGAGCTATTGTTATCCACGACGACCACTTCGACGCGGGACATTTCTGCGGAACTACCATCGATGCTTGCCAAACAGGCACGGAGGTCAGCTTTGGCATTCCAGCTGACGATAATCACTCTGACCGTGCTTTGCATCATTGCGAGGCTATTCTATCGGTCGGAAAGAGTGGGCTTCGCGTTTGCCATACCGGTGTTCGTACCTGTCTTGTGCGGATGCACGCTTCCATCCAGAGCATTATCGAAAGCAATGGCCGCAGTGAATCCGCAGCGTAGTGTTTCTTCCAAAAGCATGCAAATGCACGCCGGCTCTCCCAAATCGCATCCTTGCGGATGGTACGCGTTGTTCCTCCGTGGTCGTGGACAACAACAGCACTTGGGATATATCTAAATTCCCAGCCAGCCTGACGTGCCCGGAGTGCCCAGTCAACATCATTGAAATACAGGGGGAATGCTTCGTCCATCTCACCGACGGCATCCCATGCCGCGCGGGGAATCATCCAGCAGCTGGCCATCGGTTGTACAGCAACCTGTTCCCGTTCATAGTCAAACCAGCGTTGTTTCCAGCGGTCTAAACCACGATTTAGCCGCGAGAGCATTGTCATTTCGAGAAGCGTAGCGAGAGGATCCGGTACACCGGTGACTGCTGCTTGCGTACGACCATCCGGCCAGACCAGGCGCGGCGCGGCCAGAGACTGCGGGGTTGCGGAAACAGCATTGATGAGCATTGCCACCGCGGTTGGTTCAACACGGGCATCCGGGTTTAGGAAGAGCAGATATTTACCCTTCGCTGCGCGTGCTGCCTGATTGCATCCTGCGGCGTAGCCAACATTTGCGGAGTTTCGGATCAGGGCGATACCCGGGAAGTCGCGTTTAACGGCATCAATGGCACTCGGTTTGCTGGCGTTGTCAACAACGATGATTTCGGTGATTGATGCTGTTGAGCAGGCAAGGAGCGCCGCGATACAGCTTCGAAGGTCATCGGGAGTATTCCAGTGAACGATGCAGACCGAGATTTCAGGAGTCATTATGCCAACCTTGGGGATGTCTTCCCGGTTAGCGTCCGCTCAGTCATCCAGCTCCACAATGCCCGCTTCCCGGAGGACGCGTTCGGCCATGAAAACAGGGCATTTTGCGCGAACCGCGAGTGCGATGGCATCCGATGGCCGTGCATCAATATCAATCACGGTATCCGAATTGGATGGCTTCACACGGATGCGTGCGAAGAAGGTGCCTTGCCATATGTCATCAATGACGACTTCCTGAATCTCAGCGCCGAGCCGGTCAATAGTGATTCGTAGGAGATCATGGGAGAGTGGCCGGTCACTCGCCTTTTCGGCGAGCCCCTGAAGAACAGACATCGCTTCGAACGGTCCAATGAAGATGGTAACGGTTCTGCTTTTGTCATCCTGTATCCGGATGGCGGATTCGCGAATCGGCCGCATCCAAGGTGGGACCTCATCGTTTTCATCTTCATCCGGTGCGGCTTCGAAGACACCCAAAACCTCCACCGGATGAAGAATGCCTCCTTCTGGGTCGTTGACCGGCTGTTCCGGTTCGTTGAAGTCTTCGGGTGTCTCGTCGTCCATCGGGTTTATTCCATCGACTTGGATGCAGTTGCATCCGCCGGTTTAGCACCAACCATCGCGAGAAAGTCCTTATTGCTTGGGGTTTTTTCGATACGGTCAATCAGGAGTTCTGTAGACTCCTTGGTGCCGAGGTTAGCGAGCACTCTGTGCAGCTGCCAAATCTTCTTGAGCTCTGCATCCGGGTAGAGGAGCTCATCGTGGCGTGTACCGGATGCCTTAATGTCGATTGCGGGGTAAATGCGCTGTTCGGAGAGGCTTCGGTCGAGTTTAAGCTCCATGTTGCCGGTGCCTTTGAACTCTTCAAAGATGATGTCATCCATGCGCGAGCCGGTTTCAACGAGTGCGGTGGCGATGATCGTTAGGGAGCCACCATGTTCGATGTTGCGTGCTGCTCCGAAGAAGCGTTTTGGTCGGTAGATGGCAGCCGGGTCCAATCCGCCTTGAAGGGTTCGTCCACTTGGCGTGACGGTCAGGTTGGATGCACGGCTGTAGCGGGTGATTGAGTCGAGGAGGATAACGACATCCTTGCCTATTTCGACCAGACGCTTGGCGCGCTCGATGGCGACTTCAGCAACCTTCATGTGCTGCTCTGGTTGTTCATCAAATGGGGATGCAATGACATCACCTTTGACCGAGCGCCGCATATCGGTGACTTCTTCGGGTCGTTCATCAATGAGCAAGACGATTAGCGTGATTTCGGGATGATTTGCTGTGATGGAGTTAGCAATCTGCTTGAGGAGAATTGTCTTTCCAGCCTTTGGGGGAGCCACGATGATTCCGCGCTGGCCTTTACCAATAGGTGCAATCATGTCGATAAAGCGCATCGCAACCTGTTTGGTCTCCCGCTCAAGACGGATACGGGAATCCGGGTAGATGGGTGTAAGCTCATCGAAGGTTGGTCGAAGCTTGCTGACTTCGGTGTTCAGTTCGTTAATCGTATCTACGCGCAGGAGACCATGGTACTTTTCGGTGTCCTTGGGTGCGCGGGCGATGCCTTTAACGAGGTCGCCATTGCGGAGACCGTAGCGCTTGATATGGCTTTGTGAGACATAGATGTCATCGGAGCTCGCTAGTGTTGGCTTTTTCCGCAGGAAGCCAAATCCATCTGCATGTATCTCGAGCATGCCTTCTGCATCGATGCCATCCACGACTTCTGCATCTGCATCGAGATCTGAAAGATCCATATAGTGGTCACGGTTACCACGACCGCGTTGTTGCTTGTCGCGTCCGCCGGCGGATGGAGCGCCCCCTGGACGCATCCGGTGTCCAGGGCGCTCGCGTTGCTCGCGTCCCTGACCGAGATTGGCATTGTTGTTATTGTTGTTACGTCGGTCACGGCGGTCATCGCGCTGCGGGCGCTCACGCCGCTCCGGTAGGTCATCTGGTCCTGCAGAAAAGGATGTCAGCTGGGGTGCCGAGCCGCCGGGCGTTGAACTAGCATCGGCAGTTTGTGCACCAGTTGCATCCAAATCCGTTTGCGCAGGCGCATCGTAGCGTGGTGCACGGTCGCGGCCATAGCGACCACGGCGCTCCGGGCGAGGTGCGTCATCTGGGGATGCTCCGCGGTAATCTACAGGCGCATCAGCTGGCGCATCAGTGTATGCGACTTGTATAGGTGCAGGGGATGCGGCGATAACAGGTGGTGCAACTACTTGGCGTTCCGGGACATCGGTGATGTCCGGGGGTGGCGACTGGATCACACGTCGGGGACGACCTCGCTTTGCGACGGGAGCTGGAGCCACATCGGATGTATCCGGGTCCATGTTTAGCACCTGCTTCAGGGTTTCAGTTGGGGATACTACGTCAGTGGTTGGTTCAGTGTCAGTTGTCGCGGCAGCGCGTCGGGGTCTTGGCATGGATAACTCCAGGGGTGTCCACCTTGCTATGGTGGTGATGGTCACAAAGGGGTCAGGCAACGGCCTGCTCACGCAGTGAATCGGGCAAAATATGTGTGGAATGTGTGCGGAAGTACCATCACACTGTTGCAAGTTCACGCAGAGTGCCCAACATAAAGCACAGGCATGAGAAATATACCACATCCAGCAACTATGCGTGGATTATCGGCATTGGGGGTGCAAATCGTGCTTAAAAACTACCCTCCGCCGTAGATTTCAGGCTTCAGAACACCAATGTAAGGCAGTGCCCGGTAGTTCCCCAAGTAATCGAGGCCATAGCCAACGACATAGGCTTCATCGAGAGAAAATCCGCAATAATCGGGCCTGACGGTGACACCAGCCTTTTCACGTGCATCCGGTTTGTCCAGCAATGTACAAATGCGGACACTTGCCACGCGGCGCGCACGCATCACGTCCGCAAGGTACTCGGCACGCCTTGCCATCGCAGGATTAAGGACATCTTCAATAAGAACTACGTGGCGACTTTCCACCGGCGCATCGAGGTCTTTGAGAATCTTCACCACACCGCTGATTTTCGCATCCGGGCCATAACTACCCACAGCGAGAAAGTCAAACGAAACCGGGATGGACATGGCACGCACTAAGTCGGCGATAAAAATTGCTGAACCTGTCAGCACACCAATCAAAACCACATCTTTACCCGTATAGTCGCGGCTAAGCTGCTGCGCTAGCTCGACGACGCGGGAAGAAATGTCATCCGCGGACAGGCGAACCGATGCGATATCTGGGTGGAGCTTGATGGACATAGTACGCCTTCATTCTACAATCACCGAGGAGCAAGTCCCACCTGTCGCTTAGGGGATAAACGGTCCCGTTGTACCTGACATGGCATCCCTGAGCGCTCGCGCCAGTATGGGAGCCCGCGGTTCACTGCGTTTGCGACTGCTGCGGATGATTCTTCGACAGTCGATGTAGGCTCCTAGCCAGAAGGTCAGTCCCCGTTGCCAGCGTCGCGCCGTTCGGAGGCGATTTCGTAAGAGGTAATATTCACGCTCCAGTGGCATTTCTGATGTGTTTGCGCTGCCTTGATGGTGGACGATAACGCTGGGTACGATCACCGACCGTAAGTTGTGACTGTGTAGCCGAATACCAAAGTCAACATCCTCGTAGTAGAGAAAGCATCCATCATCCATCCCGCCAACCGCCTCCCATGCATCGAGAGAAACCAGCATTGCGCACGCCGGGATGTAATCGACATCCTGCGCACTCGTCCGGGAAAGATTCGAGACTGGATGTCCGGCATAGGCATTACCACCAGCGATGTTTGGGCCGACCATCCCACCCGCGGCCCATATTTTGTCTGGTGAATGAGCATCCACAAGCAAGGGACCTACGGCTCCAACACCGGATAATGTGCCATCGGTATCCGGGGCTATATGTGGGATCAGACTGGTCATGGTGTCTGCGGGCAAGCGGATGTCAGGGTTTGCGATGAATCCAAGTGACGCACCGCCAGCGCGCAGAGCCGCCATCCCGACACGGACCGCCGCAGGAAAGCCAACATTTGTTGCCTGTGTGAGAACAGTGACACTTGGAAAGGCGGTTTCAAGGCGCGGGGGAGCATCCGGTTCAACTCCTTGATTTACCACTATCAAAGGTGCGATGAAGTGTGTTTGATGAAGGATGTCATCAATGCACTTGAGTGTGGTTTCGATGCCCTTGTAGTGAACGATTACCGCACCCGTGCGTGGAATGTCCATGAGTTTAGTAAAGCCCTGCTCCGCCATCCACCGGGAGCTCGATGCCTGTGACAAACCCTCCTAGCGGGCTTACCAAAAAGAGTATGGCACCACTGATATCGGATGCAGCTGCCAGCCGCCGCAGGGGTGTACGCGCGGCGATTGGCGCGAGAAAGTCTTGGCCCTGTGCGTTTGCCCAGTCAGTTGTCACAACGCCCGGCCCGACTCCATTCACACGGATACCCTGAGGACCGAGTTCGCGTGCCGCCTGGCGTATCCATGTTTGAACTGCGCCTTTGGCGACGGCATGCGCTCCATGGCCAGTTACGGGGTGTTGCGGAAGGGTTGCGGTGAGGCAGGTAATGGATGCGTTATCGGATGCAATCAAGAGTGGAAGCAAGGCGTTGACAGGATTTATGACTGGCGCGAGGACAGCGGAAAACTCATCGGCATAGTCAGTAAACGAAAGGGATGTTAGCGCTGCAGCATCCCGGAAGCCACTTGCATTGCAGGCAAGTGCATTCAGCGTGGATGTCCTAGCTTTAATCTGGATGGCCATTTCTGTACATGCCAGTGGATTCCGTAGGTCAGCGGTGACTAAAAACGATGTTGGAGAGTGGATTTGAACATGTGTGAGTGTGTCAGTCAGCGCATCGGATGTCGTTCTCGCATGGCAGATAACACGCGCCCCGTGTTCGGCAGCGAGGATGGCAGTAGCCTTGCCGATACCCCGGTTCGTACCTGTGATGAGCAGTGTTACATCTTCAAGCAGTCTTTTGTTCGAGGCATTTATCATTGCACAGTCCAAGCGAGCATATCAAAATCATTGAGATTCGTGCCTGTCGTCTTGGCAAGATTCCAGTGCTTTAGGTAGAATATTTGCGTCCGATTCCTGGTGGTGTAACGGTAGCACAGAGGTTTTTGGTGCCTTTAGTTGGAGTTCGAATCTCTACCGGGAAACATAATGGGGCTGCATCGCAGCCCCATTTTTCATTTTGTCCCAGGACCATCCTTGTAAATTTTTGGGACTTGACGCGCTCACGTGACCCGGCTAGAGTTGGAGCATGTCCGAAAGCGATATGCCTCGCGTTGCTGTTCCGGTTGCAAAGCCATCCCCGATGCCTCTCTTGGGGCGCATTCTGTGGAACCCGACGACATTCATCTTCCGTGTTCTTTTTCGGTTACATGGTGGCTACCGGGTTGTTGGTAAACAGCACGTCCCACGACGCGGAGGCGTCTTGATTTGCCCCAATCATGTCTGCGATGTAGATCCACCGGCAGTCGCGGGAGCATTACCGCGGAAGTCACGCTTTATTGCCAAGCACGAGCTGTTTGAGATGGGTATTCTGACATGGGTGTTACCGATGTTTGGAGCTTTTCCGATTCGTCGAGACACGGCGGATCGGGCGGCTGTGAAGACGGCGATCAGTCATCTCAAAGCAGGGGAGGCAGTCGTTGTTTTTCCAGAAGGCGGTGGAAATCCGGATGGCGTATTGCAGCCATTGCAGCCAGGAGCATTAATGATGGCGGTGCAGGCGGGTGTGCCTGTTGTTCCTTGCGCACTCATTCACACGAATCGGGTTTTGCCGTATGGTGGCACCCGTCTGCAGTGCTCGCCGGAGCCGGTGGAAGTGATCTTTGGCGAGCCGATCGAGGTGTCGGAGTTCGGAACGGGTAAGGCGGGTGTCGAAGCCGCAACTCGTATCCTCACAGAGCGTTTGGCGAAGATGTTGAATCAGCCCATCCCGAGTGGTCCCCATATTCCACATGCGCTTCGAGCTGCGCAGCGTTAACGAAAAACGGGCCAGCAAAAAGCTGGCCCATCCATTTTGTAAACGACAGGTTGCGCTTAGGAACGCAAAGCGTCTGCACCACCAACGATTTCCGAAATTTCCTTAGTAATTGCAGCCTGACGGGCACGGTTAGCAATCAGTGTCAGGTTTGCAATCATCTTGCCTGCGTTGTCTGTAGCAGAGCTCATCGCCGTCATTCGGGAGCCATGCTCGGATGCAACAGCTTCAAGCAATGCCTGATAGACAAGTGTGTCAACAGAGCGTGGAACCATGTCTCCAAATAGGGTTGTTGAATCCGGCTCGAAGATTGCTTCCTCGGATGTCCCTGCTGCATCGTCAGCATCAGTCGACAGTGGCAACAGCTGAACACTGGTTGGCTTCTGGGTCAGTGCGCTAAGGAATTTGGTGTACACCAGGTAGACAACATCCACTTCACCAGACATGTACATTGCTTGTGCCTTGCGACTGATTTCAGCTGCTTCACCAAACGTTGTACCCGTCATGTTGATTGCAAATTCTGCTGCAACGGGAATTCCACGGCGGCGGAAGTATGCTTGACCCTTACGTCCGATAACAATGCCACGAATATCTTCGAGCGCCGGGGTTGAACCATCCGGCCCGCATGTCCTTACAACTTCGGCGGTTTTCTTAAGGATGTTCGTTGCATAAGAGCCACACAGTCCGCGGTCGGCTGTGATGGCAACGATGCCAATGCGCTTGATGGATGCCCTTTGTTCTAGGAGAGGGTGCGCAACGGATGTCCCGGCTGCATTTGCCAGTGAGCCCATTACGGTGCGCATTTGCTCTGCATAAGGACGAGCAGACTGTACACGATCCTGTGCACGCTTAAGGCGCGCGGCAGCGACCATTTTCATGGCCTTAGTGATCTGCTGGATATTTTTGGCGACCCGGATTCGGGCGCGGACTTGTCGCATTGATGGCATAATTGAATTCGGCTCCCGCTGAAAAAACGTAGGCAGTATACCATTGGACCCGGGCGTAGGGGTCGAAAGTGGATGGATGCAGCGGTACACTTGACGCCGTGAGTGAAAGCATCCAGAGTGTGGAGCCCCTAATGTTTTCTGATGATCCGCGAGCAGATGACCGTATCAATGATGAATGCGGTGTATTCGGGGTGTACGCACCAGGCGAGGATGTCGCAAGGCTATCCTACTTTGGCCTGTTTGCGCTCCAGCACAGAGGGCAGGAATCGGCGGGTATAGCCGTAACCGATGGCAATCGCATCCAAGTCCATAAAGAGATGGGTTTAGTTACCCAGGTTTTTTCGGAAGAAATTCTCCAATCCATGAAGGGCTTTGCTGCTGTCGGACATACCCGCTACAGCACCACCGGATCATCTGTTCTACGTAACGCCCAGCCCATCATGTGTTGCCTTGCAAATGGAGAATACGTTGCGGTTGCCCATAACGGTAACTTGATCAACACCGATGCGCTTCGAACAGAGCTGACATCACGTGGAGTCATCTTTGAGTCGACAAATGATTCAGAAGTGATCGCTCACCTCATCAGTGAAAATATGCATCTGGGGATAGTGGAAGCCGTCCGGACTGCTGTCGTGCAGCTCGAAGGTGCCTTTTCACTGGTCATCATGTCGCACGATACGGTTGTTGGCGTCCGGGATGCCTACGGTGTGCGGCCCCTCTGCCTTGGTCGCCTCGGGCAGACGCACTGGGTTTTAGCATCCGAGACCTGCGCGATCAACACGGTGGGCGCGGCATTCGTCCGTGATGTAACTCCGGGTGAGATGATAGTCATTGGCGCGGATGGTTGGAAGTCGGTGAAAGCCGTTGATATGCAGCGCCACGCGTTATGCATGTTCGAGACAATTTACTTTGCACGCCCGGACTCCGAAATGTTTGGTCAGAGCCTGCACGCCGCGCGCCGCCGGATGGGGGCTGAGCTGTTTGGTGAACATCCCGTTGAGGCCGATCTCGTAATTGGTGTCCCGGATAGCGGAACGCCGGCCGCACTTGGTTTTGCCGAGGCGAGCGGTATTCCGTTTGGCGAGGGGATGGTCAAAAACCGCTATATTCAGA
>Ga0163212_1000986_pt1 | contig 12559 bp, 12 predicted proteins | sample Malawi_45m_30L_FD_113532 | JGI IMG/M metagenome (GOLD analysis project Ga0163212, IMG submission 113532) | Freshwater microbial communities from Lake Malawi, Central Region, Malawi to study Microbial Dark Matter (Phase II) - Malawi_45m_30L | ecosystem: Environmental > Aquatic > Freshwater > Lake...
GCATTGTCGACTTGCTCACACAGTTGCGTGCAGTGCGCGCGATTCAGATCAATATCGAGTCGCGGCTCATCACGGTTGATGTGCAGTGGTTCGAGCAGATTGGTCTGGATTTCGACCTATACTTCAACTCAAATCCGGCAATGTTCGATTCAGCCCTTGCGCAGGATCCGAACTTCCAGCTGAAGAACTTCTTCTATCAGAACCCTCCTGGACCCGCGCCACAGTCGGGCAACCCGCGGTGGGGCACCCTGAAGGATCCGATCGTTTTCGGAGGTGTTGGTCAGGCTCAGACTCCCGCGAACGGACTGAACTCGACGGCAACCGGTTCGGCACTCGGAGTACCAAACCCGGCAGGCGGGATCACCTACACACAAACCGGGCTGTATGAGCCGATTGGTGTTCGGCGGGATGGGCAGTTGTATCCGGGGGCGGGCGAGTCCAATGGCATGTCGCCGATCAACGTGCAGCAGCAGGGATTGCCGCTCATTCAGTTGCTCGGCGCAGGACTGAAGGGCACCGTCGCCTCTGCCGCTTTGGCGAATCCCGCACTGAGCGTTGGATTCACCTATCTGGACGATGTCCAGGTCGATCTGCTCGTGCAGGCGACGCAGGCCGACCAGCGGTCCATGACGCTCGTTGCACCTCGTCTCACGCTCTTCAACGGGTCGCGCTCGTGGATCTCGTTCGGCGGTGCGCAGTCGTACGTGGCAAATCAACAGGCAACGACTGGTGATGGTGCGGGAGCGTTTACTCCGGTCATCCTTCCGTTGTTGACCGGATTTGTGCTCGACATCGAAGCTGTCACCAGTGCGGATCGGCGGTACGTGTCGATGACGGTCCAGTTTGCGCAGAACATCCTGATCAAGTTCACGACTGCATCGACACAGGGTGCGGTAGGAGGCGGATTCACCGGCGGTCGCGGTGATCAGTTCACGGCGACATTCCAGTTGCCCGAACTAGCCGTGACGCAGATCAACACCGCGGTCTCGTGCCCCGACAAAGGCACCGTGCTGCTGGGCGGCCAGCGGGATGTCGGTGAGACGGAGATCGAGGTCGGCGTGCCGGTCTTGTCGAAGATCCCGTTCGTGAATCGCTTCTTCACCAACTCGGTGACCAGCAAGATTGAGCGCACGGCGTTGCTGCTGATTCGTCCTGAGATCATCATTCAGCAGGAGGCAGAGGATCTTCTGTTCCCAGGGCTGGGCGATCAGTTGAGCGGCAGCAGCCAGGGAGCGCGTTACTGATCATGGCTGCCGAGACTTCACGGCTTCGGTTCTCGTCGCAAGGTGTGGTGTTGGTTGTTGAGTTTGCCGACCGCGATGTCCTCGACGAAGCCGCGATTCGCCAGATCAACAGCGAATTGATTCGCCAGATTGAAGCGGCCAAGACGCTGCATGTGCTCATCTGCTTCCGAGGAGTGGAGCACCTTTCATCGGCTGCGCTCGGGACACTGATCACAGTCAACAGTCTGGTGAAGAAGCGGAGTGGTCAACTCCGTCTCTCGAACATCAAGGGGACAATCCTTGAAGTCTTCCGTATCACCAAACTGGATCGACTCTTCCAGATCCATGACTCGTCTGAGCAGGCGTTAGCAGCGTTCCCGAAGGGTTGATCGCTGAGGTGTGCAGGTCGCACGCTGACTATGGGATGAGCACCGCATGAGCACGAGCAAGACTGAGTCGGACAGCGGCAGCGTGACGGTCTCCGCGTCGGCGGATGAGTTGGAGACGCTGCAGACTTCTGTTGCGTCCGCTCTGGCGCGTCATGTCTACGGCGAGCATGCCCTCTTCGCGATTCGCCTTGCCATTGAGGAGGCGGTGATGAATGCAATCCGCCACGGCAATCTTTCGGACCCCACGAAGACGGTAGAGGCTCGTTGGTCTGTGAACGCCGATTCGGCGGCGTTCCACATCATTGATCAAGGTGAGGGATTCGATCCAGGTGCGGTCCCTGATCCAACACTTGATGAGAACCTCGAGATCCCATCGGGGCGCGGTTTGATGCTGATTCGCGCTTACATGACCGAAGTCCGTCACCATGGCTTGGGCAACCATCTGGAGATGACCTTCCGCCGCGAGGCAGCCGCGTGAGTTCGGGTACCGCGGGTCGACTGCTTCGTTGTGGTGTCATCGGTGTGGGGCGAATGGGGCGTCACCATGCGCGTCTGTGCGCCACCATGGATGGACTTGAGCTTGTTGGCATCGTTGATGCATCCGAGGCGCGGCGTGCCGACATGAAGGAGCAATACGGCTGCGGCGGTTTTGAAGCGCTTGATGATCTCGTCGCAGCTGGCGTCGATGCGGTTGTAGTCGCCACCCCGACGGTCACCCACCGAGAGATTGTCGAGAGGCTGCTTGCAGCGGGTATCCACTGTCTCGTTGAAAAGCCGCTCGCCCCTGATGAAACCCAGGCGCGTGCGATGGCAGAAGCCGCACGCAGAAGTGCGGCGATTCTGCAGGTGGGTCATGTTGTTCGTTTCGACCCGGTGATGGTCGCCATACGGCAGTTGGAGGGTCTCACGCCGCGCTTTGTCGAGGTGGACCGCGTTTCGCCCATGACGTTCCGTTCGGTGGATGTGGGCGTGGTGCTGGACATGATGATTCACGATCTTGATGTGCTCATCATGTTGATGGGCGCGGAGCCCGAGGAGATTCATGCGAATGCTGTCAGTGTTCTTGGTGAGGCAGAAGATGTTTGCAATGCACGTCTGGTCTTTCCGCCCGGGAAAGACGGGATTCGCTGCACGGCGAATGTGACTGCCAGTCGGTTGGCGCTCAAGACCGAGCGAAAGATCCGCATCATCAGCGAGGACACCTATGTCTCGGCGGACTTTGGCGATCGCAAGGGAACGGTGGTGCGCAAGGCGGTGAACGCCGAGCAACTTCGCACGATCCGTTCGCGTTTCGAGGCGGGCGAGGATCTGTCTGGACTGAACTACCTCGAGCTTGTGAAGGTCGATCCGCTGCAAGTCGGTGCGGGGGAGCCCCTGAAGTTGCAGTTGGAGGACTTCGCGGGCGCGATCCGATCTGGAGGGCGTCCGCTCGTCGATGCCGAGGCTGGGTTTGCCGCCGTTCGCACCGCGGAGCGAATTGTGCAGGCCGCGCAGCGTGCCGGCGCGCGGCGGGTCTGACCATGCCGCGGACTGAGCGCCTGCCGCGGTACGGCAGCCACCTGTCTGTGGCAGGGGGTTTGCATCTTGCGGTCGAGGAGGCCAAACAGCTTGGGCTGCGCACGCTGCAGGTGTTCACGCGAAATCAGCGGCAGTGGAACGCACCGCCGCTGCGAGCGGATGAGATCGCAACATTCGCGGCTGCTCGCAAGAGTGCGGGACTCGATGCGCCGAGTGCCGTCGTGAGTCACAACTCGTATCTCATCAATCTCGCTTCGCCCGATGCCGCGCAGCGGCGCAAATCGATCGCATCACAGCGAGCGGAACTCGAACGCTGCGAGGCGCTTGGCATCGAAGCCTGCGTTCTACATCCCGGCGCGCATCTCGGAACGCCCCGAAAGCCGCGCGAGCCAAACCGCCTTGGAGAGTCGCCGACCACCGACGAACAGAAGGGGCTTGCACGGATTGCGGCGAGCGTTCAAACGCTGCTTCGCGAAACACGCGGAGCACGCGTGCGAATCTGCCTCGAGACCACGACGGGCTCGGGCACCAATCTTGGCTATGACTTTGCGCATCTCGGGCGCATTCTTGAAAATGTGGACGAGCCCGAGCGACTCGGCGTATGCATCGACACATGTCACATCGTTGCGGCTGGCTACGACATGTCGACGGCGCAGCGTGCGGCGGATGTGCTCGGGCAGTTCGACGCAACCGTTGGCCTTGGGCAGGTGCGCGTGGTGCATGTGAACGACTCCATTGGACCGCTCGCCTCGCGGCTTGATCGACATGCGCACATCGGTCAGGGTTGCTGTGGGGACGCGTGCTTTCGGTCTATTCTTACGCACCCAGCGCTTGCGAATGTGCCGATGATTTTGGAGACACCGAAGGACGACGAAACGGGCAGAGGCACGAGGGGAGAACCGTGGGACGCCATCAATATCCGTGCGCTCGAACGCATTCGCACGCGCAGCGCACGACGCACGGCGACGCTTCTGCTGGCGATCGTGTGCTTGATGCACGGGATCAGCGGTGTGGGCTGCGCATCAAAGCGGAATGTCTCAGACAGTCCCGCCACCTCGCAGGCGGCTGCGGCCCGCGGCGAGCCGAGCCCTACGGAGCAGCGCCAACTGCAAGAGGGTTCGCAGGCGGTCGCTGATGGTCGATTCGACGATGCACTCGCGCAGTTTCAGGCGATCCTGCAAAATAACCCCAAGTTGCCTGAGGCGTTCGTCGGCATCGGCGATGTGCGATTCGCGCAGGGGCGATTTGGCGAAGCCGAGCCGAGCTATCGCCGCGCGGCCGCGCTCGATCCAAAGGACTTCAACGCGCAGTTCGGGCTTGGGCGGTCGCTGCAAATGCTTGGGCGCAACACGGAAGCGATCACTGCCTATCACCGTGCGCTCATCGCGGATCCGCAGAGTGCCGAAGCAAACGGCAACATGGCGACCGCCTATCTGTCGCTCGGCGATTCGGCTGTTGCGATGCAGTTCGGGGAGCGTGCAGTCGCACTTGACCCGAAGAGTGGCGCGGCACATGTCAATCTTGGCGTGGCGTACGAGCGTCTCGGGCGACCCGCAGATGCAATCGCTCAGTACCAGGCTGCGGCCGAACTGCTCCCCGTTACGCCGCAACTCCTCATCAATCTGGTGAATGCATCCGTGGCGGACGGACGCTTTGAGGAAGCGATCGCGACCGCGCAGACGCTCACTCGGCTGTCGGAACGCCCAGAGTCTTTTGAGCGTCTCGGGTGGGCGCTGTTTCGTGCGGGGCGTTACAACGAATCAGGTGCCGCCTATCGTCAAGCAGCCACACTCGATTTGACATATTGGCCGGCGTGGAACGGCATCGGCGTCAATGCGCTCAATGCGTGGATCCGCTCCGACAAGCGCGACAGCGAGATGGGCAATGAAGCGCGTCGGGCGTTCCGATCGTCGCTTCAGGCGAACCCCGATCAGCCCAAGATCGTCAAACTCTTCACGACATACGGTCTCTGAGAACACTCCATGCCAAAGCCTGACCTCCTCGAATTCTTCGACAGTCCAGCAGCCACTCCGTTCCTCATCGAGCACGTGCAGGACGAGTTCACGTCTGTCTGTCCGAAGACGGGGCATCCTGACTTTGCGGCGATCACCTTGCGCTATCAGCCGCGCGCGGTCTGTGTGGAACTCAAGAGCCTGAAGCTCTATTACCAGTCCTTTCGGAATGAGGGGATCTTCTATGAGGCGGTGACAAACCGCATCTGCGCTGATCTTTCGGAGCTCATGAGCCCCGAGTGGCTACAGATTGTCAGCGACTGGCGCGGTCGTGGCGGCATCCGATCCCGCATCATCGCGTCGTCTGGTCATGTCCCTCAGGAGTGGCTGCGCGGTTGAACGCCTCGAGAGCGTTCGGGGTCTTCGCAGCCGAAATCGTCAGCGAACGAAGGTGCCGTATTCGGTCGGGTGTTCTCCGACATAGACGCTGATGTTGCCATCTACGGTGCGGAGCACGATGCGTGCCGTGCCATCGTTGAGCTGTGCACGCAATGAGTCGAGATCATTTCCATTTCGTGAGGAATTCCACTTGCCCTTGAGCACGTTGGTCCGGATGGTGCCGTGCAGCGCCTCGGCATCGAGAAGACCGCTCGCGTGCGGTCCGACTCGCCACGCGATCGAGCCATCCTGATTCAGAATCGTTGACGGTTGTTGCAACGCCGAACGGGTCGATGCCCGCACATCGCCGTTGCTGCTCTCGATGTCCACGCCATCTTCAAAGTCGACGACTTCCACCTGCCCATCCTTGGTTCGCACAACTACAACGCCAACTCGTTCGACGCGTACATCGATGTCCACTGCCTGAAACCATGGCTCAAGATGAGCAGTCTTTGACCGAACAATGAATCGTTGCCGATCACCCGCCGTCTCTACGAAGTAGTCCACGGAAATCTCGGGCATCGAGTCGGATGCTGTGTCACCTCTGCCGATGCCGTGGGTCGCACGACGGGTGATGTACATCGTCGGCGTGCTCCCCGTTCGGCAGCGCACAATTCGTACATGTCCGGCAAAGTTGTCGACTTCGACATCGATGAGACCCCTGACTGGGATTTCGATCTCCTCATCCTGATGGGTATGCCCGTGAAAGGTTTGATTCCAGATTCTCCCGAGGCCGTTCCCAAGCCCTGGCCTGCTCTGTGCCGTGCAGGCAGCCAACGAAAGCACCGTCGCGGCTGCTGCGGCGAAACACAGCGCAGGAATGCCCCCCGTCAGGCCAATCGGCACATTCGCGCCCCGAGCCTTTACTGCAATAAATCGGCGTCCCGACACGTCATGCAGTCTAGCGGGCAAGCCCTTTACGATCCCGCTCTCGCCATGCTGCTCGCCGCCGTCCTGTTGCCGATTGCGCTCCTTGGCCCGCCTCGAGCGGTACCTCTCCCGCAGCCCGCTGCAACGCCGATCAGGCTCCCTTCGCAGCGCGGCACTGAACTGACACCGCGCGAGCGCTGCGACAAGATGCCGATGTTCTCAGCGGCGGCGGATGGACAGGTGTTCCCGTCGGACGACCTTCAAGTGGATCTCGCACCATCTGTTCAGAAGATGCTGAAGGAGAGGGCACTTCCCGCGCGACTCATTATCTGTGTTCGTGCCGCTTCGACTGCACAGGCGCACTCGCCGGCCGCAACCGCTTTTGATGCGCCACTGCAGCCGATCGGATCATTCGCACTCCAGCCGAGCGATGTGACGGCGACGCTCGACTGCTCGCGTGATGGGATGTGGTGGCCATGTCCACCCGAGGCGCTCCATGGGATTGTTGATGTGCAGGCGGTCATCGTCGGTGGTGCCGACGAGTGCGCTCTCGATGCAGTTGGAAACTGGATTGGCGCTCCCGTGCGGGTCTCCCTGGACTCGGAGCTCGAAGATCGCATTCGGCTGTCAATCGATCGTCACATCATGGCGGGCGTGCGCGAGCCGATTCGAGGTGTGGAGTGGATCGAGCGGCGAAGCGCTCTTCGGTCGTCTGCGCTTGGCCGAGATGTCATCCACCGCGCAGCCGTCGTGTTTCCTGTGGAGTATTCGAATGTGTATGCACAGCGTCGAGTGTGGCCCACGGTGTATGTGATTCCTCCACAGGGCGAGTTCGTGACGCAAGTGGAGCACATCTCGCAGATGCTGAGGGTTGCCAGCGGAAGCGAAGCGTGGCCGAACGCAGTGCATGTGGTGCTCGATCCGAGCGGCGTGTTCGGTCATCACGCGTTTGTCGACAGCATGGCCAACGGGCCATGCGCATCTGCACTGGTGCAGGAGTTGATCCCCGCACTGGAGCAGCGCTTTCGGCTCATCCCCGAGCCTTCGGCGCGCCTGCTGCTGGGTCACGGTGCCGGGGGCTGGGCAGCGCTCTGGTTGGCAACCGAGTATCCACGGGTTTTTAGTGGTGCGTTCGCGAGTTGCCCGGATGCTGTCGACTTTTCAACCATCGTTGGCGTTGACATCTACCGCGAGGAGTCGCTGTTCCTGTCGCCGAGTGGTGAGGCGCGTGCAGCGCTTCGCGTTCCATTTGGTCCAAAGCATGATCTCGTTCCGCTTCGCATTTCCGAGGAAGTGCAGGCGGCGGCGGTCGTCTCTCCGCTTGGTCGTTCTGGCAACGCTTGGGATGAGTGGGCGGCTCGCTTCAGCCCAATGGGTGCTGGCAGCGGAATGCCGCGCAGGCTCTGCGATCCAAGCACGGGTGCGATTGATCCTGTAGCCGTGGAGTCGTGGAGTGCATTCGATCTCACACTTCGTGCGAAGCGCGAGCGCGATAGATCTGCACGGACGCTCGCCTCCGCAGCGCGCATCATGGTGGGAGGTCGGGACCGCCGCATGCGAGAGTGTGGAATAGCAAATCTTCAGGGCGTCCTCGTGCGGCACATGCAGACAGCCGTCATCGAAGGGGAGGACTTCCCGATTGGACCAGGATGGATCGAAATCGTTCAGGGCGCAGACGAGACCGATATACGAGTGCTTGCGCAGTTGCGCTTCGGCTGGGAGATGCGCGATCATCTCGTACAGTGCGGGCATCAGGAGTGATTGCGGGCGTACCCGCGAAATCTCGAAGGCAATCGATCCACCGCAATGAAAGAAGTGCAGGACATCTGGTTTCGTCGCGCGAAGGAGTCTGGCTATAGAGCTCGGAGCGCGTTCAAGCTGATCCAGATCGACGAACGGAAGCATCTTCTCAAGCGTGGGCAGCGCGTTCTCGATGTCGGTGCTGCGCCGGGTTCTTGGACGCAGGTTGCTGCCGAACGAGTCGGGCACGCGGGCGCTGTGGTCGCATTCGACCTGAAGGCGATCGAGCCGAAAGGGTTACCGCTTCATGTCACGCTCCTGCAGGCGGACCTCGAGAAGATCGGGGCGAGTGCGCTCGGTGGTGGGCTGTTCGATGTGGTTCTGAGCGACATGGGTCCCGATACCTCGGGTGATGCCGCGAGTGATGCGGTGCGGTCAGCACGACTCTGCAACACGCTGCTCGATCGCCTGCCGCATTGGCTTCGCAAGAAAGGTTCGCTTGTGATGAAGGTCTACGAGGGCGGTGAGTATCCCGCGCTGCTTCGCCGTACAGAGGGTCTGTTCGGCGAAGTCAAGGGGATGAAGCCCGAGGCGTCACGGCGCGAGAGTGTCGAGATGTTCATCGTTGGCAAGGGTTATCGCGGGGAGACTGCGCTCGGATCGAACGCAACGGGAGCAGCGCCGCGTGGCTGGTGAGTCTCGACCATCTTGTTGGAGTACTGCCGCGTGAGTCGCGCTCCCAACAGCGCTCTGCTGACCTCGCTGCGGCTATTTGGCGATGTCGTACTCATGTTGCCGCTGATTGACATGATTCGTCAGGATCATCCGCAGTGCGCGATCGACATGGTGGTCCCGAAGGGTGCGGCGGATCTCGTTCGACATGATCCGCGGGTCCGCCGAGTATTTCAGCAGCAGCGGGGGCGCGCTGGCTACATCCTGAGGACGCTGTTTCGCACGGATTGGGCATTGACGCAAAATCTGTCCGATCGCTCTGTGTTGAGCGTCGCATTTGCAGGTCGGCGGCGGCGTCTCGCGGCGGGAACAAATCACATACGCCCGCGAGAGTTCTGGAAGCGTCTACTGCTGACGGACATCGCGCCAGTACGCGGTGGCAAGCCGGTCATCAAGTGGTGTGTCACGCTTGCACAGGCCGCGGGCATCGAGCCGCGCCGCTGCGAGGCGCGTCTCTTCTGGTGTACTTCGGATGAGACAGCCATTGCCAAACTGCTTGATCCGTATGGTGGTGCTGAACGCTGCTTCGTGCTGCACGGATTCTCGCGCTATCCCTACAAGGAGTGGCCACTCGAACGATGGATCGCTGTCAGTGATGCCATCGCCACGCGCCACGGTCTGCAGCCTGTCTGGACGGGCGCACCGAGTGATGCGCAGCGCATGCGCGAGACAGCGGGGCGCGCAGTCGTGCAGCCCGTGCAGGCTGCGGGCGTACTAGGGTTGGCTGCAATCTCCTGCCTTCTCTCGCGCGTACGGTTGTACCTCGGTGTCGATACAGCCGTCACACACATGGCCGCTGCATGCAATGTGCCCATCGTGGCGCTGTACGGCCCGACGCCCATCCGTGGTTGGGCACCGTGGAACAACTTCGCACCTGTGGAGTACGACTTTCCGCACGACGGGGGTTCCTTCCGCAACGGACACATCAGCACCATTCAGGATCGATGGACCCATGAGCGCGATCTTGCGGCCGAGCCACTGGACATGCAGCGCCCGACCGCTTCGATGGCTGCGATTTCCATCGACGAGGTGCTCGCGGAGGTTGACCATGTGCTCGAGCTTCCAGATCCACGGGCAACGGCTGGTGCACCTCGGGGCGGGTGACCAGTCATTCACAGAGCACTACTATGCGCGCGACAGAGCGCCCCTGGGCGCGTGGTATGTGTCAGGGCTGAATCGCCATGCAAACTAATTCTCCCGAGACAGGTGGTACGGCAGCGGATCAACGATCCGTGTCCGTGATGTCCCTTGACTTCAAGTCAAAGACCTTCGACCCCATTTCGCTTGATCGAGTCCCAGATGCGGGTCGGTCGGGGAAGTTCTGTTGGGTCGATCTGCATCTCGATGCCGACGGAGGTGCGCCTGCGGATGCGCTCGTCGCACAGGGGCTTTGTCCCGCTCAGGTGCTGGATTATGCCCGCGCTGGAGAGCCTGCGATCCAGTTTTCCAGATATGAGCAGTGCATCCACTTGGTACTCGTGGGGTGTCGCTTGGACGGCGAAATGTTCACCCAGGAGCGGCTCGATGTGGTCATTTCAGCGCATGCGCTCGTGACCATACATCGTGGCGCACCCGAGTTTCTGCGTGCAGTCAAGCGCGAATATCTGACGGACTTCGTGCGCCATGCGGCAACCCCAAGCTTCTTGCTGTACGAGTTGTGGGATCACCTCCTCGACCACTTTGCATCGGTCCAGAAGTCCTTTGAGGATCGCGTCGTGCAAATCCAGCAGGCACTGGCAGGGAGCCCCGATGAGTCCATCTTCCGTGATGCATCTGGGTTGGGTTCACAACTCTTGCACTTCCGAAAGGTCGTACTGCCCGCGCGGATCGTGTTGACGGACCTCTCAACGCGGAAGTCTGCGTTTGTGAGCGAAGCATCGCAGGGGTTTTTGGGAAACATGGTCGGCACGGTGGAACGCATCCTGCAGGATGTGCTTGTGGACCGCGACATTCTCTCGGACTCGCTCAACAACTACATGTCGATGGTGGCACACAACACGAACAAGGTGATGAGCAAACTAACCGTCGTGAGCGTGATATTCCTGCCCTTGAGCTTCCTCTGCGGTATCTATGGAATGAACTTCGAGGTGCTGCCAGAGCTGAAGTTTAAGTGGGCATACGGTGCGTTTTGGTGCATCGTGATCATCATCACGCTGGCGTTGGTGCTCTTTATGCGGCGCATTCGGATGCTCTGATGCGCAAGCCTTGGGACGCACTCGTTACTGTCCTGTCGATTGCGGTGGCGATTGCCGTGCCTGTTCGGCTCGCGTTTGCGGTGGAGCATCCGATCGTCGCCGCTCAGGGTCTGCGTGTGGTGCAGTTGCTGTTTCTTGTCGATCTGATCCTGCGTTTCCGAGCACGAACGAAGCCCCGCGTGGGATCCGCTTATGCGTCTTCGGCGCTGGAGAGCAACGGCTGGCTCGTGATCGATGTGATTGCCGCCTTGCCGCTGCTTTGGTTCAGCGCCAATGCGAACGCAGCACTGCCGCTCATCGTCAAGGTACTCCGCATGGCTCGTTCCATGCATGTCTGGCGCGTCAGTCTGGTGCAGTGGGGCGATTCGCTGAAGCTGGCTTTCTTCACGTTCTGGGTTCTCATGAGCGCGCACTGGCTCGCATGCATCTGGTCGATGATCACGCCCACGTATGAGGATGACGGAACGACGCGCTACCTGCAGTCGATCTACTGGGTGATCGAGACGCTGACCACCATCGGCTACGGTGAAACGACACCAGTGACGAATGTGCAGCGCATCTTCGCGCTCTGCGTGATGCTGTGTGGTGTTGCGGTATACGGGTATGTGATCGGTAATGTCGCAAGCATGCTCGCGAAGCGCGATCCAGCAAAGGTGCAGTACTTCGAGAATCTCGATCACTTGAATGCGTTCATCAAGTACCGACGCCTACCGCCGGAAACTTGCAGGCGTGTTCAGGACTATTACACGCACATCTGGCAGGAGCGAGTTGGCTTCGACGAGTCACAGTTCCTCGGAACGCTTCCGAGCGGACTGCGGCGTGAAGTCGAGATACACCTCAAGCAGCAGATCCTTCAGCGAATACCGATCTTTGCATCGCTTCCCGCAGACTTTGTGGAGGCTGTTGCGCTGAGTCTCAGGCCGGACATCTATGTCCCTGGCGAGTACATCTGCCGTGCGGGCGAGGAGGGTGACCGCATGTACTTCTTGATCAAGGGTGTCCTTGAGGTGGTCAAGCCAGATGGGCAGGTCATCGGCACATTGCAGGATGGGGACTTCTTCGGCGAGATCGCGCTCTTCAAGCGGCAGCCACGCAACGCAAGCGTGCGCGCGACCGAGTACAGCGATATCTACGCGCTTGACCGCGCTGCCTTCGAGATCCTGCTCGAACGGCACCCTGAAGTTGCAGCGCAGGTTCGGCTCGTCGCCGAAAGTAGGAGCGGATGATCGAGACAAGTCCGACAATCCATGCATTCAACCTGTTCCATGGGCTGTCCTTTGTCCTTTGTATGTTTGTAGCGATCTTCTTGACGGTACTCGCTCGATGTTTCAAACGGATACTCGGACTGGATGTGGATGCCGGCGTAGTGCGGACGGCCCACAACGTTGGTGCGGCGATACTGACGCTCTTTACCTTTGTCCTTGCGCTGACACTCGATGATGTGCGCACCACCTTCGAGCGGGTGGAGTCTCATGTTCGGTATGAGGCGCTGCTGGCTCGCC
>Ga0163212_1000987_pt1 | contig 12556 bp, 18 predicted proteins | sample Malawi_45m_30L_FD_113532 | JGI IMG/M metagenome (GOLD analysis project Ga0163212, IMG submission 113532) | Freshwater microbial communities from Lake Malawi, Central Region, Malawi to study Microbial Dark Matter (Phase II) - Malawi_45m_30L | ecosystem: Environmental > Aquatic > Freshwater > Lake...
AAAGTAGCCTTTGCAAATGTTCGGGTTTTGTATTGTTTGTCAAACGCATCGGGAGCATCGGAATAGCGACCTTGAAGCATCCGCAGCTCGCCGATCGTTTATTGGCCATAAACACCGGCTGCAAATGTCGGGTTTTCGGAGAGAATGGCTTCCGCATCGTCGATGCGCCCCAGACCCCCGAGAGCTTAGATTTGTCGGCGTATCCCACGGTCTGTTTTTGCATATTCCGGGTTTGCGAGCAGGCGGATACGGGCTTTGTCATAAGCGTGCTGCCGTATCAAAGACCCCACTTCCGAGTTGATAGCAACATCCCGGTACATGTGCTGCAGCATCCCGATAAGGTAAAAGAGAAAGCTCCCGGCAAGGGCAAGCATCACGACAACGATGCAGATTCCGAGCTTTGCTTTGCGTGTCAGGGACATGTGGTGAATCGTATCAGGCAAGGCTTGACACCAATATTCGATGTCGGATATCGTCGGCGAGAGGTTATTAAAGATGAATGAAATTGACGAAAAAGGTAAGTCTATTGGCGAGTGGCTAACGAACAAAGTAGGCACGATGTGGTGTGCTGGACTGTTCGCTGTTATAGCGTTTGCAGGACTTCCTAAGGCGATTTCTGCGAGTAATTTCGTCGACTGATTTATCCAAAATTTTCTTCAGCTCGTCCTGATGTCCGTAATCCTTGTCGGTCAGGATGCCCAGTCAAAGAAGACAGAAAAACTTATCACGGAGACTCATAGGGCGAGTGTGGATGAGTTTGAAATCGCAAAGCGCAATCATGAACTGGCATCGAAGGAGCTCGAAGAGTTTCGCCTCATTTCCGCTGATATCCATCGGATTATTTCTGAGCTGGAAGCACGACAATCCCTTGAAGCGATTTCATTGGAAAGTGGGCGGCCACTCCCCGGCGTATCATCCCCTGAAAGTCAGCCACCCATCGGCTAGCCGTAACCTAATGATGTGACTGGCTAGCTTTCGTTTTCACCGACGAGCGACATCCTGAGACGCGCGCCAGTTGTTGGCTTGATCCACGTGCGCGGCGTACGTCCGACGTTGCCGGGGAGGCCGAACATCGGCCAGCCATCCACCCTTGTGATGGGGGACAGACACGTCAACCGCCCGATGGACTTGGCATCCATCATCGAGTAGCCCCACCACTCGCCATTCTATGTATCAACGATGCCGCCATGTTGGATGGCGGTTGCGATGCCATCCCGTCGAGGATCAGGTGCACTGATTTCGAATTTGCCACCTTTGTCTGACCTCAGGCGGTAGCCCTAGGTGATTGCTAATGCCTCTCCGGTACTGATGGAATCGATAATTTCATAGGGTCCGAACGGATTCTTCGCCCGGGCGCAGGGCATCCGAAAACCATCGGCGTACCAGGCACTGATGATGTAGTACATCCCGTTAATTTTTAGGAAGTGTGCATCTTCGCCCATGATGGACTCCCGGCAGAATGGAGGTGTTCAGTCCCCGGGATGATGTCATCCAGCGCGTCGTTTAACTGCGGGATGCGGATATCCCGATAGCCCCGAGAGAAGTACTTTTTTCCATCATCATCAAATAAGACGGACAAATCGTGGAACCCACGCTTCATTATGGGGCGCTTCCAAGGGCCGGCGGTCTTGTTTGCGGTGTAGACCAATGTTGGATGCCCAGTAACATTGGCAACGATGTACAAAGCTCCGTTGTGATGGCAAAAGCTTGGTGCCCAGATACCGCGTCCGTAAATGTCTTAGCCATTTTGAAGACAAAATTCGGGTCCGAGATCGAGTCGGTCACTTGCATAGGACACCAGTGTCCAGTTGACCAAATCCTGTGAATGCAAAACAGGCAATCCAGAACTAGTGTACATTGTCGTTCCGGTCAAATAGTAATCATTTCCCACACGGATCATGTCTGGGTCAGAAAACTCATCGAAGAACAAAGGAAAACTAAATGTTCCATTACCATTGTCGGCGGTCCGGGACAGAGGATGATTCGATATGGGCACGGGCGTGGGGCCCTAAAGCGATATTTGGATGGAAGATATTAACGTTGGCTCGATAAGCTTGCCATCGCTTCGGATGGCAAAACGTAGGATGGTGACATGCTTAACACGACGCATGACCACGGGCTGTTCACGTTCTTCGTAATGACTTCCGTGAAATCACGGTGCGTACCATTATGATTAAGGATTGTTCACCCAATAATAATGAAATACTGATATTGTGCAATTGCGCTTAATATCGGTATTATGCAAGCACTGACATTGACGTCAGGGTGTGCAGTATCTGTTCCATTTACTTGAAAGGATTCATAGCTATGAAGTCAAGATCCACTGCTGGATTCACACTCATTGAGCTCTTGGTGGTCATCGCCATCATCGCGATTCTCGCCGCAATTCTCTTCCCTGTTTTCGCCCAAGCCCGTGAAAAGGCCCGTGGCGCCTCCTGTCTCTCGAACATCAAGCAGCTGACCCTCGGCATGATGATGTATTCACAGGACTACGATGAGACCTTCCCAGAATGGCGCTGGGATCAGAACTTCTCCACAAGCTGGGGTGACGCTGGTTCGTACAGCCCGAACAACGCAACGACCATTTGGTACTACGCGATCTACCCATACGTCAAGAATGGAAAGGTTTATGCCTGCCCATCCGCAACGACGAAGGTGCGCTTCCGCGAGAACGGCTGGTTTGTGTTCAACAACACGGGCACTCTGCCAGTCGGTCGTAACATAGTCCTTGATAATGACTACCTGTCCTATGGGGCCAACGAGCCATTGACATACTCCTTCCCAAGCATTGCTGCAATGGATCGCCCTGCCGACACATTCATCATCGGCGACATGATCTCTGCTCTCTCGAGCTGGGACTGCTACGATGACTGGGTGAACTGGGAAAACGCCGGACGTCCAAACGATGCCCGCCAGAACTTCCGTATCCCACGTCTTGCATGGGCAAAGACCGATGGACGCATTCCAAACTACTATGGAAATGCTTGTTCAGGTTCTCCTGCTGGCTCCGGTCAGTTCCCGAATGCATGGGATGAGAACAGCACGCTTCACACCCGTGGATCGAACGTTGGCTTTGCAGATGGCCATGCCAAGTTCAACCAAGCTGGTCAGATTCGCGCAAGCCTCTACGGAGTTAAGTAGTGGTGAGTGCTGACCGCTGGACACTCGCGGTCGTGTTCGTTGTCGTGGCCGGTGCACTCTGCACCGGCTGCGGCAAGGACAGTGCGGCTGGTAGCGCGGGGGCCGCTGGATCCGATCAGTTGGCACCGGGTGCGACACCATCCCAAGCTGAAATCGCCCGCATCAGAGCTCAACGTATGCCTCCTGCCGGTCTGGCAAACCAGCGTCCTAGCGGAATGGGTGGCTCCAGTAGAGGTGCACCGTATGGCGCACCTGGTGGTGGTACTACATTCTTTAAAGGGAACTAATCCAACCGACCACTCGGATTAATGCTATAAATGACAAAACTGTCCAATGGCCGGGCACCCGATAGACGGGTTCTCGGCCTCTTTGCTTTTGTACTCATCGCGAGTATCGTATCCATTCCCTGGCAATTGAAGCAGTGGAAGGCAACATCCGATGCCCGCCGGCAACGCGAAGCTTACGAGAACCAACTTTCATCCCTAAAGTCGCAAAATGCTGAAGCAAAAGACATTGAGGTATCCCTTGCTGATCCAGCCGTGACGATAGAAACCAGAATGGAATCTGCACGCTTTTTCGTCTCGCATGGCAACTCAAAGCGAGCCGCTCAGCTCTTACAGGAGCTCAGTATTTCTGCCAGTAGAGATGCATCGCTAAAGAACGATGAGGCATTCCACGGGGGCATTTCGTCCCTATATGAGCGCATCGGCTGGCAGGATAAGGCTATGGAGCACGCACGGATTGCGCTGCGTATCGCTCCCGACAGCGTATCATCCATATTGCGTGTCGCATTTCTAGAGGCACTCCTCGGCTGGCAGAAAGACTGTCAAGCGCACGTCACAAAGGCGAAATCACTTGAGCCCTCCAGTGCTGAACCGTACCTGGCGAGTGCATTGGTGTTTGAGCAAATTGGAAGTCTGAAGGCGGCAGAGCAGGATCTGTTACGAGCCGACTCGTACAGACCGGATGATTGGCGAATCCACCTGCTGTTGTCACGAAACAGGATTTCTCAAGGCCGATTTGACGATGCCATTTCGACCCTCGAAAAAGCGGCGAAATTGGCACCGGATGAGGTCTCAATAACTGCGGCAAAAGTAGATGCCATCCTTGGCAAGTACAAAGCCCGCGCTGATGGCAGATCCAACCTCTTAAAGGATGCTGAGGTTGTTGCCCGATATTATCGGGAACAGTCTCCGGATTCCCCGGATGCTCAGTATCAGCTCGGTCGTATATATCAGTTAATGGGTCGGGATGCTGATGCGATAAAGCAGTACGAAGGCGTGTATGCCAAAAGACCGGATACCGGTCAGCTCCGAATCCAATACGGGACATTGCTTGTCCGGGCTGGTAATCGTGACCTTGGAAGTAAGATTCTTGAAGAGGCTAGCAAGGAGCAGACTCTTGGAGATGAATACATGAAGCTGGTCACGACCGCAGGGCAGGATATGCCAAATGCGGAGGCACACAAAGCTGTTGCGAGGCATTGTATGGTAAACGGACGCATACCAAGAGCCATCCTTGAATGGCAACATGTACTGACGCTCCTTCCCGGAGATAAAGAAGCCATCGCTGGCATCGCCAAGGCCTATAAAGTCCGGGGTGATATTTCAGTACCCGCTGAGTAAGTATAAAAACAGCCCAATAAATGAGTAATAGTGCGTGACTGCTTGGTTCTGCCAGCTTTCCTTTCGACAGACAAACACGAAGAAAGCCCCGGGCTGCGAACGCAGTCGGGGCTTTCTTTTTTGTTAAAGTCTCCTACTTTTTCGGCAACAAAACCCTATCCATAATGTGCATGATGCCATTGGTTGCCTTTTTGTCCGCTTGGTAGGGCTTGGACATATTGACGAGCAGTGTACCTTTATTGAAGACGACCAACTCCCCACCACCGAGCGTTGTCATCTTTCCGAGATGTGGGAGTTTACCGAGATCTCCCGATGTGTACTTGCCTTTGACGATGTGATTCAAGAGCACAATTTTGAGCTCTTTAGGGTCTGCTAACAGCGCAGCACTACGCTTTCGTCCAAGCATTTTGAAGGCCGCATTGCTTGGCGCGAACAGTGTAAAAGGTCCCTTGTCAGCAAGCTGTTTTCGTAGCCCTGTGTCATCCAATGCCTTTTCAAGCGTTGTCAATCCATACGCCTTAAAACTCTCAGACAGTATCTTCGGTGCAGGATCTCCGAACGGTACCTGTGCATGAACATGGGTGGACAATAATAATGCTGCGCCAAGCGCTAATGAAGAAGTCAGTCTTCGCATCGTGAGAAATCTCCTCGAGGTGTTCTGAATAACGATGCACCATTGCACCGAATACAACCGTAGCAGTTTAACCCGAACTATGGCAAAGCGTCACCGTCTGAAGGGAATACAGGTGTATGCTTATCTTAACAACTTTGTGGTGTGAGATGGAGTCGACAATAGAATCCCATCATGGATTTGTCGGTATGGGAACCTGGGAAACAATCGCCGAATACCGCAACATTCGCGTTGTCACCGCTGGAAAGTCCATCGCACAAGCCGCTCCTGGAACTGCCCTCAGCTCTTGTCACATCACCCGCGGAGACTGGGAAGTCATAGGCAACATTATCCGACAGTCAAGCTCGGCAACGGATACCGCTTTACATTTCGGCGGGCCAGAATAGCACGACTATGACCTTTCTGTTTAGGCCCGTAAAGTTTCCTGGAAGGAAGAATTTCTGATTTACTTTGCCACTCCTGATGTGGCATCTCAAAGTCGTTGGAACATCGGGGGCTGGGCAAACACTCGCCACGCACTCCAGTCTCCCGGAATACCGGCGAGCTCGACTGCTGGCAAAATCGATGCTGGACGCGGGTACAAGATTCACATCACACTGCGTGGCAACACAATCACTGCACGACTGGATGGCAAAGTCATCCATCAAGAGACCCGACAACAAGCCGATACCCGCATTCCAAATGCGCTGATTCCAGATCTCTTTGCTTATCCTGCAAGTGCACATTTCAATGGACGTTACTATTGCCACGGAACAACCGATGGCGCAGGCAAAGGCCTTTCGTCCAGCGGCATGCCGGTTGTATGGACATCGGATGACTTCACCACCTGGACGCTCCACGGGCCTATTGTAGACACCGACTTTGATGCAAAGTGGTGGGCACCAAGCACCCCGATATACCGCAACAGGCGCTATTACATTCTCCCAACACTAAACAATCGCATCACCGTCCTAGCCGCCGATTCGCCTCTTGGTCCATTCCGAACCCCAAGTGGTCGCCGCATCACAAAGACATCCGACTGGAAACAAAAGGACATTCCAGTGGGACATCCCATCGATGCCGAGCTTTATGAACACCCGGATGGCACCGTTTGGATGGCATGGTCGCAGAGGTTTATCTGCCGCCTCTCGGATGATCTTACACAGCTAAAAGGCAAGCCTCTCGAGATTCCAACGGGGCAAAAGGGTTACTCCGAAGGTCCGATACTATTTGCGCGTAAGGGAAAACTGTATTACCTCTACACCCTCGATGGCAGTGAGCGCTATCACTACGCCTATATGGTGTCGCCAAGCGGATCTCCCGAAGGTCCGTGGGTAAAGCCTATAAGGGACATCATCGCCATCACGGATGTCAAAGCCGGCATCATCGGGCCCGGTCACGGCTGTGTCATAAACCATCCGGGGACGGACAAGTGGAGCTTTGTCCATCTTGAGTTTGGCCGCTCCGGAACAAACCGACAAGTTGTCGCGCAGGGTATGACTTTTGACGCGGATGGCTGGATAAATCCAATCACGCTCACCCGACGGCACATTGCTGCTACCAAAAAGCCATCGTGGTCCGTGACAGCATCGAGTATTGCACCGCCAATCGAAATCCCTCCCGTTAACCGTCCGGAACTAAGACGTGTAGAGGCGTTTGATGCCAGTAACATGGTGGATAGCTCAAACGGCACACGTTGGATGGCCGCTCCATCAGATTCATCACCAAGTGTCGTCATCGATTGTCGGCAAATCCGCACTATCGGAGCTGTGCAGATCAGCTTTGTCAATCCGACTGGTGGTCATACATTTGCCATCGATATAGCGACTATCCCCGGCAAGTGGCGCGAGGTTTACCGTGTGGAAACCCCAGCAATAGGGTCTCCCCATCGGATTCCAGTAGGTGGCAGTGCCCGTTTCATCCGCTGCAGGATTACATCGGGCACTCCGGGGATTTGGTCACTTGACATAGTGAGTCCGTAGCCTCATCCCACTGAAGAGTGTGGGTGTTGCCGGGCTTGCTCGACCAAATGAGCAAAGTGCCCGTCATACAAATCAACGATTGAGAGATCAGATGAATCAATAATCCATTCTGGTGCGATCGCTGTGCTCATTAGGCAGCGTACCTGTTGCTCTGCAAAGCCACGTCTGGTTTCGAGCGGCACTTCGATATCATGCGAATTGCCTCTTTTTGCCTGTCGTTGTAGAAGCGTCTCAACCGCTGGACGAAGTACCCGAATGGCCACGCTGAATCCGTAAGTTTCCAGTTGGCGTTCATAAAACAGGATGGGTTGCGGCGGGTCTTCGTATACGATGAACTCGATTGCGACTCGAAATCCATGATTTAGGTGGTCAATCGCCGCCATTACGACCATGTCTTGAACGATGGCTTTTTCGTCATCCGTCCTGAATGTATGCGGTTCGCGTGGCAGTCTATCCCAAAATTTATCTTCTGAGAGAGCAATCCAGCCAGGTTTGTCTCCAATCAGATTGGCCATGGTCGTCTTCCCTGCACCAGCGGGTCCGGCCATCAGGATGACAGCTGGATATTCCTGCATCAGATCGCCTACGGCTTCACATTCGCGGTAACTGCTGGCTTGAATGCGCCTTGCAGAAACCAATAGAGGTTGTTACGCCAGTGGGTTGGGTCATGTGCATGCGCATCAACGTTCCAAAAGTGAGTGATTTTGTTGTCCGAAAGAAAGACGTGCATCTTACGACTGATGCCAAAGAGGGAGTCTTTTGACCCACAGGAAATGTAGATGTAGGTTGATCGCTTTCGTGTGGCATCCGGATCAGGGATGAGCTTTGTCGCATCCATGGTGTTCGGCGCGGATGAAAATGCGCCGATGGCGCCAAACTTGTCTGCGTTCACAAAACCAAAGTTGAGTGTTTGACCGCCTCCCATTGATAGTCCGGCGATCGCACGGTTTTCACGTCCCGGGAGAACGGAATAGGTCTTTTCGATAAACGGAATGACATCGATGAGCAAGTCTTTCTCAAAGACCGCAAAAGATGGCGCGGCAGCAAAGACATTTCCCTCTGCCTTATCGTTCTTCTGGGCACGGCCATTTGGCATCACGATGATGACATCCCGTAACTTCCCTGCTTGGATAAGGTTGTCGGCAAGGACATCCACCGTTGCAAAACGTTGCCACTCTGTCTCATTCCCTCCTATTCCGTGGAAGAGGTAGAGTACGGGATACTTTTTATCCTTGGTGTAGCCAGGTGGTGTGTAAATGTTGAGCTTGCGGGTGGTTCCAACGGTGGTGGATGTGTATTCAGCCAGTGTTAGCTTACCGGCAAAGCTGGCAGGGTTTCGTTTGGTGATGTCCGCTGGAGGCTCAGGGAAGGTCTGTTTGTCATCCTCAGCGAGCTGGACCTGTTGTTTGTTTGTAAGCGATGGTTCCTGATGTGCGAGCATGATTGCCGGGACAACGATTGGCAGCATTTTGCATCTCCGATATCGATTTTGTTCAGGCATCATAACCTTTATTCCGATGGATTTCAGTAGGGGTACGTATACGGATGCGTGTAGCGAGTCATGCGCCACGATATCTGACCCCTTTGCGACATTGAAAACTGACCCCCTGTCATATAACTATTGGCCGCTGTTTTGTGCCAATGACTCGTTATCGCTGGGAAAATTTGGCTACAAGCGTATTCAATACTCGTGGTGATGGATACTGCCATGACATCCGTTATTGTTGTCAATAACTGTAATCAAATGGTCGCGTGTCGCGTTTTGGCCAGAGGTTTGTCCAAATGTCATTGTCGATGCTACGGTAGGCGATACGGACTTTCTTTTCTACTTTGTTGGTGCCGAGGTATTTTCGAAATTTGGTGAGGATGGCATTCGGTGTGTTGGAGTAGAGGAAGTAGTTGACGGTTCCTGAGCCTGCATCATAGCCATCACATTCGTGTGTTCGTGGCATGCTTTCAGCGATACGTTCGCCAAAGGTCCCTATTGCTGCATCATCCGCGAAGAAAGTCGCTGGGAACTGGATGATGACTTGGTAGAGGTGATCCTTGTGGGGTTCCTTGGTGCCACGCTGTCTGTCTTGCAGTAGTGGTTGAAGCTGTGTGAAGTTGGAGAGCCATGTGTCGAAGGATGGGGCGACCTTGGATGTCTTTCCGGTTTCGTGATCAAGAAGCCAGATGGGGGCATCATCGAGGCGAGGTTCTGCCTTTGGAAGTCTCTTGAAGCAAAACAGGTTTCCAGAGCAGTCGTTTGCAAAGGCAACGCAGCCTTTTACACAATTGGTTTTACTGCGTTCGATGACATCGGCTGGCGCTAGGAGCTCTTGCACAGCGACAATAGGCGATTTCCGAAGGACAACGATGTCAAGGATGTCTGGAGTATAAACCGGGCCGAATGACAACAGAAACGTGCAATAAGCTTTGGGAAGAAGCAAGCCAGTGTTAGCTTCAATAATAGCGATGTCCTGTGTCGAAGCCACAGCCGGGCCATCTCCCGAATGAAATCGGACGACAAACGCAAGGTGGATTTGTTGCCGGAGAGTCATTGATTACGCTGTATGGTAACCGATAGATGTTGTTCGGTGTTTAGTGATAACGCCATGTGTTATTCTGACGTAGCTCAGAAAACACCTATAGCAGAAAATGGAATTTTGATAGCATAAAAACCCCATATTGGCATAAATTTGCCCATTCCAGCCGCCATTTTAGCCTATGGGGAACTACGGAGAGGGTGGGATTCGAACCCACGGTAGCTTGCACTACTTCCGCTTTCGAGGCGGACGCACTAGACCACTATGCGACCTCTCCGTATAAACACATGCAGGGGTCTAAGCTGCACGTACAAGGCACCCCGTCTGAGGGATTCGAACCCCCGACCTTGCCCTTAGGACGGGCCTGCTCTGTCCAGCTGAGCTAAGACGGGACATCCCAACACTGCACGAGTGCGAAAAAGAATATCATGCAAACCGTACGCAGTACCACTGTCCCCGGACGAATCCGGCATCAGCGCCGTCCACGGAGCTCTTTCCGAAGTACAAATTTCAGTGCTGACCACGTAGCATCCACCGCACAAACTTTGACATCAACCAAACCCGTCGGCAAAATCCACTCCCGCAGACGATCTTCCGTGATATCCGTCACAACACCACTAGACTTCTTTGGCCACGAAATCCATAGGACTTCATTTGAGTCAAACACTTGGCTTATATGAACGGCAAGCGCTCGGACATCATCAGCTGAGGACGCAAAAATATGCACGTAGTCTGCAACGTCCGGTTGTACGTGCTGGACTGTTTCCCAGACATCTTCAAGGAGCTTTGGAAGATGATCTGGAGCGTTAAGAAATGCCGCACGCGTATCCGATTTCAATCCCAGCTTTACTGAAAGCGGTTTTCCAGAATAACCCTCAGGTGAAATTTGCGTCATTGTGAGGATTCCTTTAAACGAAATCGCTCATCAGCAAGCTCATGGAAAAACTCACCCGATGTTGCCCAGAAACTCGCTGCCTTGCCAAGCAAAACGGTGAACTTAAACCCATGCCCGCTGCAACCGCTGACGAGTAACACATTCTTCCCAGTCGGTGCAGTGTCGAAGATGAAATCCTCATTCGGTGTGTTCGTGTAGAGACAGACCTCGGAGTGGATGACATTTCCCAGTGTGCCGTCGATACGCTTCTTTGCCATCCGTACCGCCGCATCGTCGTCGCTACCTCTCACAGCGCGGTCATCCAATACTGGATCAACCACATCCCCAGGGTGATGACGTGCAATCTTCACACCATCCATACGGCCATCGCTGGGGAAGCCATACCAATACGTTGATGCATCAATCCAAACCGGCATCCGCTCGGGATTGCATACACCCGCTGCCGATGCCTCGATCCCCACATAGGTAATCTGCTGGCGGGTAACCGTCAGCGGCAACCCAATTTCAGGGAACAACATCGGCAAATACGCACCGCCCGCCACAATGACACGGTCAAAGCGTCGTGTGTTCCCGCAGGCAGTTAAAACAACCACGCCAGCATCCGATTCACGGACATCCACAACCTCCACACCCGTCCTAACTTCAGCACCCGCATCACGGGCAAGCGCAATCTGCGCCTCAACAATCTCGCCACTTCGCAGAAATCCAGCATCCGCGTGGAAGGCAACCACCTCATCATCCAAAAAGCGAAATGCAGGAAAACGCTGCATCGCATCCGTTGCGGAAAGCACATCGTGGACAACGCCGGCACCCGACAGGGCCGCAAGCGTGGCCACCAGCTCGGGATGTCCATCTGGAGCGAATGTAATCCCTCCACACTTGACCATCAAATCCCGACCCGTCTTTACACAAAGCTGTTCCCAAAGGGGAAAAGCTGATGTCATCAGGTTTGTGTAAAGCGGATCCGAATAGGCATAGCGGATGATGCGGGAGTTGCCATGGCTTGATCCACGCCGATGGCCGATTTCATACCGCTCGTATCCCGTAACCGTATGCCCCGCCTCAGCAAGGTAGCGAAGCGCGGCCGAACCGGTTCCACCGAGGCCGATAACTGCGATGTTCATAGCCAATCACCCACGCATCAGCGGTTGCTTACCACAATCCAGACCGACCAGGCGATACCGCCAAGCACCGTCAAAATCGCAAGAATGGCAAATCCGCGTCCAAAGATCATTCGTGCCCAAAGCCAGGCGGCAACCTGACCTAGGTCCGGGAGTGCTGCAACTTTGTCAAGCTGCTGCATGTCCCAGTTCAACGCATGGAGGACATCCGGATGGCTTGCTTTGCGAATACCATCCCGAACCGCAACCCGAGCCGCATCCAGTCGCTCTTTGTACGTGGCAAAGCTTGGGCTGATTCGCAAGGCTGCGATGGCATCCTCTGGCGCGGAAACCGCTGCCGAAAGAATCCTGTCCGGGTCTGCCTGCGTAACCGATGCGTTATCAAGATGTTGCGATGCGCCGTCTTCGGGTGATGTCCCGGTCGCATCGTCATCCGCAATCGGATGTTCCTGGTGAACAACTTCAGCACGTACATTTCCACCAAAGTGAACGGGGAGGCCGCTCGGCGCATCCGGGACGAATACCACTTCGTCGGCCTCAAAATCGGAGGGCGTATTGCCCTGATTTTCATCCTGATTATTAGGGGACATCGTAGGCTCCTAAAAAAGATGGGGACCCGGGTGGGTCCCCAATCGCTTACTCGGCTGCCGAAAG
>Ga0163212_1000989_pt1 | contig 12524 bp, 9 predicted proteins | sample Malawi_45m_30L_FD_113532 | JGI IMG/M metagenome (GOLD analysis project Ga0163212, IMG submission 113532) | Freshwater microbial communities from Lake Malawi, Central Region, Malawi to study Microbial Dark Matter (Phase II) - Malawi_45m_30L | ecosystem: Environmental > Aquatic > Freshwater > Lake ...
GTGATATCAACCGTGACATCAACTGTGACATAAGCCGTGACATCAGGACAGGAATAGATTAGGTATGTGGCTGCGACGTTTCTTTATTTGGCGACCTTTGTCGGTGCCACGTTGCTTTCGTTGCTGCTCGTTCCACTAGTTCGGGAGTTTGCACAGCGAAAGGCAATTCATGACAATCCCGGTGGCCACAAGTCGCATACGACTCCCGTGCCGTATTTGGGTGGCGTGGCCATGGTGGTGGCCTTCTCTATCGCAATGTTCGTGGGTGTGTTCCTTCGTCGTAGCGCGGTAATCGATGGACGTCAGATCAATCTGACGATCGGCAATTTGTTCGCTCAAGGGGATGGTCTCTTGAGGGAACTCATGGTGGTGTTGGGTCTTGCCATTGCTTTTTCTGTGATGGGCTTGGTTGATGATCTACGTGGATTGAGTCCGTGGCTGCGTTTCTTCGCCGGAGTTGCTCTGGCCACCACCCTGGTGTCGTATGGCGTTCGTCTTGACTCACCATTACCGCTCGCTGCCGACAGCGTCGTTTCCATCATTTGGATTCTTGGAATCACCAATGCATTCAATTTGCTCGACAACATCGATGGTCTCGCTGCCGGCGTAGCCGCCCTGGCGTCAACCGCCTTCTTCTTCATCGCCGTCATAAACGACCAGCAGTACAGCGCGTTGTTGGCAATTGGTCTTGCTGGGGCGATGCTCGGGTTTCTTCGAAGCAATTTTCATCCCGCGACGATTTATATGGGGGATGCAGGGAGTCTTTTCATCGGTTTCATGATGGCGTATCTCGGCCTGAAGATGCGCACGAACGTATCGGAGATTCCTCAACTTTTCGCGCCGGTAGTTGTACTCGGCATCGCAGTACTGGACACCACGATGGTGGTGGTTTCACGACTTCGCCGTGGCGTGAGCCCATTTACGGGCGGTCAAGACCATCTGAGTCACAGACTTCGCAGACTTGGTCTCTCCGTACGTCGTTCTGTTACGACCTTGCTGATTAGTTCGACTGCACTCGGAGTTCTTGCCATCGGGCTCTCCGAAGCTCCAGCCAACGTCGGGTACTGGTTCTTGGGTGCAGTCGCAGTTTCAGCGGTGATGAGCGCCGTTGTACTCACCACGAAAGTGGCAAGCGGCGAAGAGGTCACTCAGACCAACGTCACTCCAATTCGTCGCAACGCTTAATCAACAACCAATTCGCGAAGTCGGGTTTCTGTTCTGGTGAACGGGTCGCGACCCACGAGTCGGCCCCATCGTGCTTCAAAGAGATTGCGATCAGGTCCGTCTCCGAGTACCTGATCAAAGGCGCGTACCCGCGCAAGTGGAGTGACGATTGCATGCTTACCTATCTGATGTAACTTGCAGGCCAAGTCGAAATCAAACCACCGTGTTGAATAGTTTGGGCTCAAGCCGCCCAGCCTTTTAATTTGCACTGCATCGATCAGTACGCATCGAGTACTGACCCCGAAACACTCACGGGCGATAGCGAACATTCCGAACGGACCAAGATCACTCGTATGTCTGCCACCCGCAATCTCGTGAGGCTCCGGAGTCATGCCGAGACCCGCGGACAGCAGTGTTCCAAACTCATCAACGATCACGGGCGCAACCATCGCCACATTGCTGCGATTGGCGTAGCCAAGGAGTGTTTCTACCCAGTTGCCGTCAATGAACTCACAATGCTGGTCAAGAAGTACCGCCATGGCCGTCTGGCAAGCAACGAGTCCGGCGTTGATCGATTGGGGTAACGAATACGTCTTGGGAACTCGCACCACATCTACACGCGGTTCAAATTGTGCTCGAATCTCGTTCAGTTCCACATCGCTGAGCTGCTCACTGGCAACGAGAACGACCGAGTAATTGTTGTACGTCGTCTTTTCAAGCAAAGAAGTTGTGACATTACGCGCCAAGGACGTGTCCACACCGTAGACACGGTGTTGTGTCGCGTTGAGGGGCAGAATGATGGTGATCAGGGGATTGTGCGCACTTGCGCGGTGAACTCGCGCAAGTGAAGGTCCTGCTTCTGTAACTTCTGCATCGACCCCCGTTCGTTCCAAGTGTTCTCGCACCGCCTTTAGTGCTGCTACGAAGGCATACGGTTTTGCACTGGCAGCCGACGCCGTGGAAGTTGGCAGTGTTCGCCAGTGGTACAGCACCCGTGGGACATGGGCGACTATTCGAGCACGCTCAATAACTCGGAGAATGAGGTCGTAATCCTGCGAGCCGTCGAAACCGGAGCGGAATCGTCCCACACGCTCGACCACTGAGCGACGCAGTACCGACAAGTGGCTGGTGTAGTTCTGGGCGAGCAGACGTTCTGGTGACCACATCGGCTTTTCGAATGGGTCGAAATGTCCGCCTTCGGGTGTGATTTTGTTTTCGTCTGAATAGAGATAATCGCACTGTGGTTGGCGGGCAATCTCTCCGGCAACGAGGCGTAATGCATCATGGTGCAACTCATCATCGTTGTCGAGCAATACCAAGAACTCACCGTTCGCTATGGCGATTGCATCATTTGATGCGGCGACGATTCTGGCGTTTGTCGATCGATTCACCACCCGAATGCGATGATCTTGAATTTGTAGCTCTTGAAGGCGCGGTGATACCCACTCATCAGTGGAGGCATCGTTGGCAAGACACCATTCCCAGTCGGGGTTGGTCTGTTGCAACACCGACCGAACGCAGTGTTCGAATGCCTCACGCGGTGGGTTGTAGACCGGCGTGATGATGCTGAATTGCGGCATCGGCTGCTAGCCGCGACGCAGGAGACGCTTCAGCAGTCGCGCTGGCAACATGACAAGTCGCCCGATTCTCCACGTCGTGGAGCCACGCGTTGCTGCCAGCTCACGACGCAAAGATTCGGCGAGTGCCGCAGTACGCGAAGCGTCGGCAAGTGCGGATTCGAGTCTGGCGATGTGCGCCAAGTGGTTCTCACGATGAATCGAAAACTCACTTCTTCGTGTTTCCAGAATGGCCGCTTGCTTGACTAGTCGGTGACGCAATTCACCTATCTGCGCAGCCTGGGCGATCGCATGATCACGCGAATTCAAGACTTCAAGTTCGAACAAGGCTCGTTGTTCGAGCGCTCTTCGTAGTTCATGGGCCAGTCGCGAGATTGCGGCTTCTCGGCGATCTGCGTCATTGAGCGCGTTGTCACTCACAGCGACAACACTACTGACTTGGTACCGTGAATATCGGTGCGACAGGTTGCAGAAATCATCCGTTCGCGAAACCTGTTGTGGAATCTCACACTTCGTGAACTCCGAGCAAAGTATCGTCGTTCGATCCTGGGCTGGGGTTGGTCGATGCTCAATCCGTTGTCGCAGATGCTCATTTACACGGTGGTATTCGGTGCCATCTTCGGCATTCGAGCGCCGCTTGGTGATCCATCCGGGATCAATGTCTACAGCCTCTATCTGTTGAGTGGGATCCTCCCATGGGGTTTCATCAACCTCATCTGTGGATTGGGGTTGAATTCCCTCATTGGCAATGCTTCGCTCGTACGCAAGGTTCGTTTTGCGCGCGAGACGCTCATTTTCTCGGAAGTGCTGTTCAGCCTGGTGCAATTCAGCATCGAGATGACCCTGTTGTGCATCGTTCTTGTGATCTTCGGGAGTCCGTTGTTGCCGTGGCTTCCGATGTTGCTGTTGTTGATGGTGCTACTCGCAATGTTTACTTCAGGATTGGCGCTCATTCTTTCGGTTGGAGCGGTGTTCTTTCGCGACTTGAAGTACCTCTGGACCATCATCAGTCAGATTTGGTTCTTTGCCACCCCAGTGATCTACGATCCTGCGCGGGTTGAAGACAAAGTGTCGAGTTTCTGGTACTCGATCTACCACTGGAATCCGTCGACGGCATTCATTCGGTCATTCCGCCACGTCACGTTTGATGGTCGTGCTCCAGATTGGTCGGATCTCGCCGTACTCGTGGTGATTTCCTTTGCATCGTTGGCGATTGGCCTGGCGGTCTTTGGTCGATTCTCGCGTCGAATTGCCGAAGAGCTCTAGGAAGTTGTTCCGCGAACGTAGCGGTGTCTTGTCTCAGGTTTTCTGACGACCAATCGCCCAGTTCGACGACATTGCCACGATGCCACCGTCGTTGGGTTGGCCGTCAACGACATGCAGTTTTGCCCAGTGTTGACAATGGTCGTACTCGGTGTTGCCTGTCGCATCAGTTATCACCACCGAGATGTAATACGTGCCTTCAGCCAATGGCACGTGAGGTATGTGCAGCATGGCTCGCGCAGGACCATCAAGCACACGTAACGTTGCGGCACCACGTTGTGTTGATGTGGACCAAACAAGCTCGCCAGTCATGGTCTCTAGGCGCACATGCAACACCGGTGACTCAAGGCGTACATGTGAGTTGAGTTCAATCGCCATACGCAGTTCGGATCCAGATTTCAATGCGTCAAGCGGTTGTTCGGCCAAGTCGGTAATGGTGATTTGTGTTACTTGGGCGTCTCCCGAGCCCCAGCGAGTTTTCGACCCCGAGTCTTCGTGCGCGAAGTTGCCGTAGGTATTGCCGGTGTAGGCAGCGATTACTTCGCTGGATGGCCCGATCATCTTGACCGTGCCCTTTTCCAGCCATACGACGGTGTCGCAGAGTTGTTGCACCAACCCAAGCGAGTGGCTCACCACCAGAATCGTGCGACCTTCTCGACGAAACTGCTCGATTTTCTCGGTGCTCTTGCGTTGAAATGCTTGATCGCCCACGGCCAAGATTTCGTCGATTAGTAACACCTCTGGCTCGACATGCGTAGCGATCGAGAATCCGAGGCGAACCACCATGCCAGAGGAGAAGTTCTTTACCGGGGCATCAATGAACTGCCCAAGCCCCGCGAAGTCGACGATGCTGTCGAACTTCGAGTCAATTTCCTTCTTCGACATTCCGAGAATCGAGCCATTGAGGTACACGTTTTCACGACCCGACAGCTCGGTGTGAAAGCCAGCACCAAGTTCGAGCAGTGCTGCCACCGAGCCATCGATGGTGATTTGACCTCGTTCAGGCGTGTAGATACCCGTGAGGCACTTGAGGAGTGTGGTCTTGCCTGAGCCATTTGATCCGATTACGCCGACGGTTGCACCATGTGGCACATCGAGCGAGATGTCTTGTAGCGCCCAGAACTCTTCATATCTGGCGCGACGGCCGCGCAACATTGCCGCCTTGATGTAGCGATTGCGTTCGTGATACAGCCGGAAGTTCTTCCAGACATTTTCGACGCTGATGGCTGGTGTGGTCATTGTGGGTTGTCGGTGCCGTTACCACCGAGATGCTTCAGTTTTGCTCGAACATTCGCCGGAATGCGGTCAGAGTTCCAGTTTGATACCAGTCGGTCTGCGTGTGCAACGTAATAGCGGTGCTCTTCACTTGGTTCACGTGTGTCTTCGTACCAGGGCAGATGACGGGCGTCGTACGGTGGCTGTGTCCTCAACGAGCGACTGTTCTGATGCGCAAGCCCGGGTCGGTAGACAGCGAACGTCGTATCAATTGGCGCGAAGAAGAAACCTGGCTTGAACTGGTTCGTCCAAAACTGCTGTTCCCAGGCGATAACGCTGTCGCGATGCAGGAAGTGTTGTGGAAGATCATCAATACGCAGGGAGAATCCCACCTTGTCCATATCGTGGTGCGTGCGAAGAGTGTCAGCAAAGTAGTCAAGGGCGTCATATGGACACGTCTCAGACGGGATGACGTCTGGATCTGTAACGACGAAGTGGCGGTCCATGCCGAGCTCGGCCACCAATCCACTCAGCCATGGTGCGCGGTGTCCAAGATTCTGATGGTTGAACACCACTCGGTGTGAGGTGTTTGCGAGGAACTTCACCATCGGCTCGTAGCTGCTGTTGTTGTCGCACAGCCAGATTTCGCGCTGTCCGACACGTTCAAGCCACTCAAGCAATTGCAGCAGTGGTGACAGTCGGTCTCGCACGATAATGATCACTGGATACTGGTGATTCATACCGCGACCACGCTCATGTCTTCGGAGCAACACTACTAAGTGAAGATCGTTGGAATTCTGCGTGACAAAGAGCCGCTTGTACAGTCATAGATGGAGATGAAAAAAAACATTGATGGCCTAATTTCGAATAGATATTTCGAGAGCTGTTATGCCATTGTTCTTTTGTTCACACTCACACAGGGCCCTGTGTATCGCGCTTGGTATGAAAGCGGGAAGTCTGCTGCCTTGGTTGCTTTCCCCCCTGTGTCGCTCGCACACTACGCAACGTTTCTGGCGATACAGATACCAGCACTAATGATGCTCGGTAGACGACTGAATATGCGGATACTCGAGAGTCGTCAGGGAGCATTTTTTATACTCTTGCTCGCTTGGATGCTCCTGTCCACACTTTGGTCAGTCCTGTCGCGACAGACGCTTGTGGAAGCGGTGACGTTCACGGTGACGGCTCTCTGTGGGCTGTATTTTGCAGCGAGTTTCGACAGTCTCGTGCGAATTTTTATAACGTTCGTGGCGATGCAGCTAGGCGTTGTGACCTCGCTGCTTGCAATTTTTCGTGACTGGAGTCTCAGTGTTTCGGAAGAAGAGGGTTATTGGATCGGCATTTATCTGAATAGAAACTCTCTAGCACCGGTGGCCGCAGTAGGCCTAGTTGCGGGATTGTTCTTGATTTTTTCACTCGCACGCATAGGTGGCCGGGGGATGTGGACGAAAATTGCAATAGTCGCCTGTGCAGCGTTTGTAGTGGTTGATTGTTGGACAATCTGGCGTAGCCAGTCGACAACTTCGCCGGTAGCGATTGGTGTTGTATCTGCCGGCGCTATCTATTGGTGTTTGGTTCGAGTTGTATCTCGATCAAGAGTCGACAATCCATTTGCAAGGTACTCGGTAGCCGCATTTTTTGTCTGTATTTCAGTTTGTCTTGGGCTGCTCTTCGTATTCCAGAGGCGGTTTCTTTCGATGATTGGAGAATCATCTGACTTTAATGGCAGAGTCGCACACTGGAAGTTCAGCTGGAATGGTGTACTTGAACATCCCGTGCTGGGCTACGGGTGGCAAGCGGCCTGGCGAGATCCCAACTTTCTACGCGGGCAAGGATGGTGGACGTTGCCGAACTTGAGTCGGATCGTTGACTCGTCTGGCAGTGAGTCAGTCGTCGTAGATCCATCTAAGAGCTGGTCGCACAGCGCATACTTTGACTTGCTATTGGGTGGTGGCGCTGTGGCCTTCGCAATGTTTCTTCTTTTGATTGGGTGGGCTGTTTCTGTTCAGCGTGGAAAGATTTTGTATCACAAGGAGTCGCTATTTGGGTTATCGATTCTGCTATTTGTTCTTGCAGCGTCAAGTCAGGAGTCTTTCTTGACAGGAAATCACTTCCTTTGGATGCTGCTTGCTTCAGTATTGTGGCAAAGTGATTCAGTTTGTGAGAATCAGCGCAGGTTGAACTCCACTTGATATAGACAGGCTCTGCCAAGCCATTTGGAGTTCACGGCCGTCGGTCCTTCCACGTTGCGCAAGTAAACAATTGACCAGATCGGTGCGTGCGAGATCAGAAACAGACAAATCCGAGAAGGCAGTAAGGATTATGTTCGCTTGAACGAGCTGAGTTAACTTCGCCAGCGATTCTGAAGAGACTGACTCGATATGAACTAATCGAATTGACTCATGACCCACTGCAAGACGACTCAGTGCAGCCGCGACGGACAAGGTGTTTGTTTTGTCGTTCTTTCGACCGAGGACTCCGAGCACGCTGGCCTCGTCAGTAAGCCGGGCCAAGCGTTGCACACCGAAGATACGTTTATCAATAATCGACCACTGGAGAACAACGAGCATCCCAATGAGGAGCGCGATTGCCCATGCGAGACCAAGGCCGAGACTGCTCTCGGTAGTGAGCTCGTTCTCGACAAAACTTGATGACTCAACTAGATCTAGCCTGATGAGAGACTGCTCGGTCATTGCTCTGAGCGCAGACTCTGCTGCCAGCAGCTTCGTCACGTACGCGGCGTTGACACGAGAATCTCGTCTCAGTAGAGACACCGTCTCTCCAAAATGTTCAATACCCCTCCGTTGAGCAGCAACGAAGCGATCCAAGAGTATTTGGCGGGCGCCATCAATAGCTTGGGCACATCCACGGAGCTCTTTTTCGGTGCAGAGAATAGCGAGCGAAGATTCAAACTGACCTTCAATTTTCACCAATCCGTTCGTGCCGTCGTCTGAATGAAGTACGACTGACGGGTTACGCAATGCGATTCGCAGAGAAAGTAGTTCGAAAGTGGCACGAAGTTCCCTGAGATCTTCTGAGTCGTTAACCACCTCAACAAGTTGCGGAAGGCTCGGTTGGGGCTCCGCCAGCTGCGCAGGAAGGTCGACAAACCTGAGTACGTCAGTGGAGTCAATTGCGTGGAAGATCCGTTCCTCAACGTAGTAGCCGTCAGCTGCACCATCGTCTGTAACTGCAAGCGCGAAGAAAATTTGGGCTGCGACTATCGCTAGGGGAAACACCCACCAGCGCCGCCGGAGCGTCCCGGCGATGGTCGCTAGATCGGTATCCAGAGAGAGAGGGCCACCCGAGGCTGTGACAACCGACGACACGTCCCCCCGAATCTATCCGATACTTGTCCCGGTATTCGACAGGAATCCTCGACGAGGCACTAAGCATGTAATGCAGGCCAAGGATTGCGTAGATGACCAAACCGCTCATTGAATTCTCGTTCCATCGCGATCCAACTGTCGTTGAGGTCAATCGATTACCGATGCGACCATCGCTAATGGTCAGCGAGTCAATTGAAGGCTCACGAAGGTCTCATCCTTCACGTCGTGCTCAGCTTGACGGTACTTGGCGATTCCGTTTGTTCGATCGCCCTGACGATATTGACGACACCGATTTTCGAGGATCCACCTCAAAACTCAGCTCTGTATGGCGGAAAGTGCGGGTACCCGGCAACTGGACCATGCAGGGAGTCGGTGACCATCCGCAGTACACGAACATCGACATGCCATTCGATGGACCACCTCCACGCATTCCAGAAGAAAATCCGACGGGGGTGTATCGGCGCACGTTTTCCCTTCCGGCAACATGGCTAGACAAACAGGTTGTTCTACATATTGGTGCGGCTGACAGCGTGCACTATGTCTACGTGAACCGCAAGTTCGTCGGCTATGGCACCGACAGTCGTCTCGCTAGTGAGTACGACATCAGTCGATTCGTGAAGTGGGGAAGTAACGAGCTTGCAGTCGTGGTGGTTCGCTACAGCGCACAGAGCTACGTTGAGGACCAAGATCAATGGTGGATGGCGGGTCTACACCGCAGTGTGTTCATTGAGGCTCGATCAGTGATACATGTTCGGTCGGTAAATTGCCTCACTGACTATGACGCGGTAACCGGGCATGGAGCTGCGACTATCGAAGTTGATGTCTCGTTTGTGAAGTCACCCCAACCTGGAGTTTCGGTTCAGTTGTGGTTCGAAGAGATATCAGGCCGCCGGGTATCTGAGTCGGTTATCTGCGACGTTCCCCATGACTATCTGCAGCGCTATACCTTCATCGGTCACCGAGTGACGGCAAAGTTATCGATTCCAAACATCAGACCATGGTCTGCCGAAGATCCTCGTCGGTATCGACTCATTGTCAAGCTAATCGGACCAGTACGGGAATATGTTTCGATCCTCATGGGCTTCCGTCGAATCCGTGTTGAACACGGCGAGGTGAGAGTGAATAACCGGCGTGTCACCATCATGGGTGTGAATCGACACGATCACCATCCCGACCGAGGTAAAGCCGTCACCGCAGACGACATGCGAGCAGACATCATCGCGATGAAGCGGCACAACTGCAACGCAGTTCGCACGAGCCACTACCCGAACGATCCGGAGTTCCTCGATCTATGCGACGAATATGGGCTGTACGTGGTGGCGGAAGCAAACATTGAGTCGCATGCATACAACACCTCGCTTTGCAACGACGACCGCTATCTCGCAACGTGGATGTCGCGCGGAATGCGCATGGTTGTGCGTGACCTCCACCATCCGAGCGCGGTGTTTTGGTCGCTCGGCAATGAGTCCGGCTTTGGCACCAACCACGATGCTCTCGCCTCTTTGATTCGTTCGCTTGACCCAACGCGGCCACTCCACTACGAAGGCGCAATCTTCCACGCGCGAAACGGTGATACACAGCCATGGCGCAATGGTGGTCGCAATGCCACCGATGTCGTATGTCCGATGTATCCGCCAATCCCCGCAATCGTCGACTACGCGCGCAGTGGAGCCGACCGTCCGCTAGTGATGTGTGAATACAGCCATGCCATGGGCAATTCCAATGGGTCACTCGCCGACTACTGGACAGCCATCGACAACGAGCCGTTGCTAGCCGGCGGTTTTGTCTGGGAATGGAAAGACCACGGACTTCGCCAGAGGATCGACCCTCGGAAGAACGCAAGGGGTTTAACATGGCGATTCGCATATGGCGGGCAATTTGGGGACGTGCCGAACGACGGCAACTTTGTCGCTGATGGATTGAACTCGTCCGATTTGATTGCACATCCGGCGATGCGCGAACTGGCATGGGTTCATCGACCGGTGGCGGTGTCACGAGCAAGCGACGGTTCCTTCACCGTCAAGAACCGTCGATCGCACGTAGGCATCAGTGATCTTCGTGGAACGGTGAGTCTGTTGGTTGGTGGCGAGACAATCCATGAAGAGGAGCTTTCGCTTGATGTTGAACCACTGTCACAAGTGACGGTGCCGTTTTCGGCGGGCGTTCGTAATCACCTCGCATCAGCGCCGACCCATGCAACCATCACGCTGCAGTTCCGTTGGATGCTTCGCTCAAACATGTCGTATGCAGAAGCCGGACACCTCGTGGCGTGGGATGAAATCATAGTGAGGGCTCCGCAGCTGAAGGCACCTCCCCTCGACCGAATGGGGTTCGAGACACGGGGGCTGCTCGGCGAAACCGCTGATGCATGCTTTGCTGAGCCGGTTCGTCTTGCACTCATGCGCGCGCCAATCGACAACGACGGATACAAAGTGATGCCTGGTTTTGGCGAGCTTCATCGAATTGGTGGCCGCTCAATGTCGCGCTGGAAACGTCTCGGCATTCTCGCCGACGCGATTCCGCCAAGCGTGCAGCACGTGCAGCAGCGAGAAGTTCGTCGTGACGGTGGAGTCGTGTACCGTCACCGCGTTGTGATTCCCGAACCTCTCACTGGGCTGCCGAGAATCGGAGTGCGGTTTGCTCTTCCTGCTGAGTTTGACTTCATTCGCTGGTTTGGTCGAGGACCACACGAGAACTATCCCGATCGCAGCGCGGCAGCGTTACGCGACGTGTGGGCACGCGTGCCTGATTCGCAGCCTTACCTCGTGCCGCAAGAGTTCGGGTTGCGCACCGAATGCGAGTGGATTGAATTCGTCGCCGACACCACCACCGTGCGAATTGACGTGCTCGAGCCCGCCACACTGCACTTCAGTGCGGTGCACCACACGCCCTTACAGCTCTTCGAAGCGCTCGATGCAACCCAGTTGGTTACGTCTGAAAATCTCATCGTGCATCTCGACGTCACCCACCGTGGTCTTGGTACGGCAAGTTGCGGCCCCGACGTATTGCCGCACTACGAGGTGTCGGCAGGCACCTTCGAGTTTTCTTACTTGGTTCGGCGTACCTGAAGCCGACGATCGTCGGCGTTCACGCATCCACCGTCTGACGTTCGAAAGCGCCATCCGTGCAAGGTGCAGATGATTTCGTCACCCTCTAGCCGACCAAACACTGAGAGATCGGCTTTGCGATGCGGACAGTAGCGCTCGACGGTGAACTCACCGATGCGAATCTCTTCTGACGGCGCGACGAGAGCCCCGAGTCGTCGCTGCGCCTCGGCCTCGGCACGATCGATTCGCTCGACCGACAAACTCTTGAAGAAGTTGTAGAGGTACTCGTTGAACGCACCTTCACGCCAGGCAACGAATCGACACGAGAGAAACAGTGAGTTCGACCAGTCGACTGCATATTCGGAAAGTACTCTCTCCAACAGACGAGGGTCGATATCGAAGCAGAATCGGTATGGCTCGTCTTCGTGTGCACGAACGGCACCGTTCACAAAGTCGATCAGTATTGCCTCATCGCCCGTTCGAATGAGGCATGACGCCCCGATACCGCTACGCAGTGTCGGCGCACGAAGCAAGAGCGGCTCCCACCACGCGGCGAGTCGCGGTGCGAACGGCGAGGTGTTCTTCGGCCACGAGGCCTTCTCTCGTGCCAGCCAGTCAACCCAATCGTGCTGATACTCGAGCAGATACTCGCGCTTGTTTCGGAAGGGTCGCTGCGGGTCGGTCACCGCATGGCTCACGGTCACCGCGCCATGTTGAGACTCGATAGTGGTGCCCGGAAGATTCAACGCGGCTTTCTTGCCAAGTTGTGTGAGTCGATCAATGAAGTGAGTCTGGTCGGGAAAGATCGAGATTTCATCTCCGGTGATCATGTTGAAGCCGAAGAGTTCAGGGTCAAGAAAGCAGGGTGGCCCCGCCGACGGCACGACAACGGTGGCATTCACTGAACTGACGTACTGCTCAGCCCGTGA
>Ga0163212_1000994_pt1 | contig 12511 bp, 13 predicted proteins | sample Malawi_45m_30L_FD_113532 | JGI IMG/M metagenome (GOLD analysis project Ga0163212, IMG submission 113532) | Freshwater microbial communities from Lake Malawi, Central Region, Malawi to study Microbial Dark Matter (Phase II) - Malawi_45m_30L | ecosystem: Environmental > Aquatic > Freshwater > Lake...
ATGAGCGGCGGGACGCTGATCGGCATGTTGCTGGTGGCGCTGATTTGCACGGTGGGCGCGAAGGCGCGACTCGGGGCGCTGCGGCTGTGGACCATCGGCGGTTGTGTCGCCTCCGCGCTGATGTTGATCACGCTCGCTGTGGCGGGTTTTGTCGGCCCTGACTGGCCCATCAAGCCGACAGTATTTTTACTGGGGCTCGCCAACGGGGGCTACGCGGTGGCCGCCATAGGTTCGATGATGGGCCTCGTCGGTCGCGGTCGTGAGGCCCGCGAGGGCACGCGCATGGGGTTGTGGGGTGCTGCGCAAGCCCTAGCGTTCGGTATCGGCGGCATCGCGGCAACCGCCGCCGTCGATCTGGCGCGCGCACTCACCGGATCTTTGCCTGCTGCCTACGGCGCGGTGTTCGTTGCCGAGGCCGCACTCTTCATCGTGGCCACAGCCTTCGCCGTGCGCCTCAGTCGTGAGGACACGCAGCCCACGATGAAAATCGACGTTCAAGGTACGACCGCCGCCTACGTGGTCGAAGCGGGCAGGGGGTAGTCATGGGTAGCGCGGATTTGGCTGACCTCGATCGGGAATTCGATACCGTCGTGGTGGGCGGTGGCCCATGCGGCGCAACGGCCGCCGATGACCTCGCACGAGCCGGCTGGCGAGTGTTGTTGCTCGATCGGGCAGGGCGCATTAAGCCCTGCGGCGGCGCCATCCCGCCGCAACTCATCAAAGAATTCGATATTCCACCAGAGCTGCTCGTGGCCCGTATCACAGCGGCGCGCATGGTATCACCGACCGCGCGAGAGGTTGATATGCCTATCGAGGGTGGCTATGTCGGCATGGTGGATCGTGATGTATTCGACGAATGGCTGCGCGAGCGCGCGCGCGCGGCAGGCGCCATACGTGTCGAGGGTACCTACACGCGGATCGAGCGCGATGCCGATGGCGATGCGATCCTGCACTTCAACGATCGCGCGAGCGGCGAGTCGCGGCAGGTACGTACACGGCTGGTGATCGGCGCCGACGGCGCGCGCTCCGAAGTGGCGAGGCAGTGTATCTCGGGTGGCCGCGAGACGCCCTTTGTCTATGCCTACCACGAGATCCTGCGGACACCCGCCGCCGCGCCAAAGAATTACGATGGTACTCGCTGCGACGTCTACTACCAAGGCGAGTTGTCGCCGGACTTCTACGCCTGGGTGTTTCCGCATGGCGACACCATCAGCGCGGGTGCTGGTACGGCACATCGTGGATTTTCGATTCGCAACGCTGTGGGCGGTCTGCGCAAAGCGGCAGGTTTGGAGCACGCCGAGGTGGTACGCCGCGAGGGCGCGCCGATTCCGCTACGGCCGCTCGCCCGCTGGGACAACGGACGCGATGTACTAGTCGCGGGCGATGCAGCAGGCGTAGTGGCCCCTGCCTCGGGCGAGGGGATCTACTACGCGATGGCCTGCGGACGCATGGCCGCCATCGCGGTCGATAAGTGTCTGGCGACGCGTAACGCGCATGCATTACGAGAGGCACGGCGCGACTTCATGCGCGCACACGGCCGAGTGTTCTGGGTGCTCGGTTTATTGCAGAGGTTTTGGTACGTCAATGATGAGCGGCGCGAGCGTTTCGTGAAGATGTGTCGTGACCCTGACGTGCAGCGTCTCACGTGGGAGGCGTACATGCACAAGAAGCTGGTACGCAAAAGCCCGATGGCTCACGTGCGTGTGTTCTTCAAAGATCTTGCGCACCTGCTTGGTATCGCGAAAGTCTCGAGTTCGTAATGTCGCCACTGGCGGCCGCCTTTGCCGACGGCAGTGTGCCCGCCCTCATCGCTGCCTTGGTGACCCTCGAGGGCGTAGCGCTTTCGTTTCTGTGGCGTACCCGCGGTATCGGCATCGCCCCCCGAGCACTGATCGGCAATTTGCTGTCAGGCGCCTGTCTCATGCTGGCGGTGCGCGCAGCGCTCATCGATGCGCCCTGGATGCATGTGGCTGCGTGGTTGCTGCTGTCGTTGGTCGCGCACCTTGCAGATCTGGCGCTGCGCTGGTCAGTTCGCGCCTAGATTTTCTTGGCGACGCCGCTCGTCAGCCAGCCCACGATCCGCGGTATTCTCGGCGCGTAGCGCTGTTCGAATTTTTGCGACTCGATGGCGAGGCCTGCGGTCTCGATCAGCTCGCGTATCGGTCGATCTAGGTGGCATCCACCCCCAATTCTTTTTTGCAGCGGTGTCAGGCGGCGCTGCCAGCGGGCGATCGCGGGTTCAGACGACAGACCATGCTCAAGAAAAAGAAATCGTCCGCCGGGTTTGAGTACTCGCCGCATTTCCTCGAGCGCGGTACCGACGGCTGGAATCGAGCACAACGTACATGTGCTGACTACAGTATCGAAGCTTCCTTGATCGAAGGGCAGACGCTCTGCGCTGAGGAAATGCGGTAGAATTTCGATGTCGCTCGCCGCAAGATGGCGACCCGCGCGGGCGTTGATTCCTGTATGCGGCTCGACAATTTCGAGCTGTTTAATGTGCGCGGGGTAGTGCGGGAGATTGGCTCCCGTGCCGAACCCGATTTCCAAAACGCGTCCGCTGGCCTCGGCGAGGACAGGTTTGCGATAGCGGGCAATCCGCCGATCGTGCATCGCCCACTCGATGACTCGCGGCAGCACATGGCGGTCATACCAACTCACGGTCAGTTTGCTCTCAAAGAATCTAACGGGCGAGTTTCGCTAGCTTAGCGCGAAGCACTGCGGTCCATTCGCGCGCTTTTGCGGGGATGGATAAAGGGTCAGGGAGCTGCGGGTCGAGCGGCGCAAAGGGTATGAGCAACATCAGTACGCCGTACAGCAACAGTGCGGCGCCGCCGGTGAAAAAAAGTAGTACGACTGCGATCACGCGGACCAAAGTGACCTCGAGGCGCAGATGCCGCGAGAGCCCAACGCACACGCCGCTTATCCACGCGCCCTGACTGATCTGCTGGAGGGGCGGAGTGGACGAGGCTGTCGGGCTGCAAGGCGTCGCGCCCGCCGATGAGCTTGGATTCACGGGACCGATTTCTTCGAGCGCAGGCCTAAGTTCTGCCATCGAGATGACCGCTGCGTTCGCCGACAGCCGACGCTTGCACTGCTCGGCAATTGCCTGCTCGAGATCCAGCAAGATTTCGTCGCGATCAGGGTCGCTTGCCAGCGCCGCAGCGGACTCGCTGAGGTAGACCTCCAGACGTTCGTGGGCGTCGACTTCGATAGACCATGGATTGCGGTTGAGACTGACTTGAACGATGCGCTGCATGGCTTATGACTCCGTGACCAACCCCGATTGACGCCCCAGTTGCCGCAGCGTTTGGTCGATGATTTTCCAGTACAGGTCGAGAGCCGCGATTTGTTTGCGACCCAGATCAGTCAGTTGATAGTACTTGCGCGGTGGCCCGAGCTCCGACTCCTGCCACTTGTACACGACGAGGCCATCACGGCGTAACTTGCTGAGCAGGGGATAGAGCGTGCCTTCTTGCGTTGCAAATTCGGTCGCTTGTAAGCGATACAAAATATCGGCGGCGTAAACGCTGCCCATACCGACCACTTTGAGCACTGCAAACTCGAGTAGCCCTTTGCGGATGGCGATTTGTTGGGATACTGTAAGCAAGAAGGTACCTTCATGAGAAAAGGTAAGGGACCGGATAACGAATGTCAATCCGACCTGAGAGTCGAGCAGCAAATCTGGTGTTGATGTGGCGATAAGACAGCACTCGGTATGGAAGCACTGTCCTGCCTTGCCCCTCGTCGCGAAAACGGTTTGAATAGTTGGGTATCCCGCTTTTCAGCGGGCAATCTGTTGGGGAGAGAAAACGATGTCGAACAAGAAGTTGCTGGTGGCTGGATTCGTCGCCAGCATACTCGTGAGCGGGTCCGCGTTCGCGCAGCAGTCGGGTGGCATTCGTGGCACCGTGAGTATCGAAGCGGCAGGGGCAACCCCCGTAGGAATCATGGTCACCGCCGAGAGCGAGGTGATGCCCCGGCCCCGTTCGGCGACGGTGAGGGCGGACGGCTCGTTCGCGCTATCGGCGCTGCTGCCTGGCCAGTACACGCTGACTTTCAGCAACGCGCAGGGTGTGTTGCGGAAAGTCGATGTCGAAGTGCTGCTCGATCAGACCTCGATCGCCGATGTCGCCATCGCTGCGACTCGCCCCGAAGAATTGCAGACCGTGCGCATTGTGGCGACGGGTCTCACTCGCGAAGGCAACGCGTCGCTCGCCAACTCGCTCGGCTCGAAGCAGGTCGAAAGGTTGCCGGTCGGCCAGCAGTATCGCGATCTGCTCAAACTGATTCCGGGTGTGCAGTACTCGGAGAACTCCGTGCTCGGTCCATCAGCGGGCGGCTCGGGTGTCGACAACAAATACGGGTTCGATGGCATCGATGTCTCGCTGCCGCTGTTCGGTAACTTAGCCTCTGAGCCCTCTACCCATGACGTCGAAAACGTATCGATGGAGCGTGGTGGCGCCAAGGCGATTGGCTTCAATCGCGCTGGCGGCTTTGCCATCAACACCACGTCGAAGTCGGGCACCAATGATTTTAAGGGAACGGTGGAGTACAAGATTCAGCCGAAGAGCATGGTGGCCAAAAAAAGGGGCATAGTTAGTAGCTCTGACTACACTTTGGACCAGAGCTGGGTAAACGTGGGGGTGGGTGGACCAGTGGTTGAGGACTCCTTATTTTTCTATGCTTCGTATTATCGGCCCGAGCTTACAGAGCAAAATTCCAGCTCGGTCTACGGGCGAGTTAAGGATGGTGAAACCGTTCGTAACGAGTATTTTGGCAAGCTCACGTGGGCACCGATCGATAATATTCTACTCAACCTGAGTTTGCGTGGTTCCGATCGAGATAGCTTTGGCGCAGTCACTGTAGGAGCCTCTTCCGCGGACTCTCTCACTCGCTCAGCCACCTCAGAGCAAAATATTCTGTCTTTGGAGGGCTCATGGCTCATCAGCGAGAGTACAACGCTCGCTGCACGGTTGGGCTCATTTGAACTGGTTACGACGGAGGTTCCCGATACGCTTTTCGGGTTCACTGGGGTTGCACGAGCGGGGCAAAAACTCAACCTTTCAAACCTTACTCAAATGGGTCAATTCTCCGTGCCGCTTCTCCGAACGACCGGCACGGCTGCCAGCCAAGCACTTTTTAACCCCACCGCGCAAAGCCTAATTAATCAGTATGGCTTTACGAATTCCGCAGGGGTCAAAGCGGGCGGAGGTGTGGTGGGGGGATGGAACCAACTCAACTTCCAGAGCTTTTACCGAGACACAGCGGAAGCAACCCTCGATACGAAGGCCGAAATTGGAAACGTCTCCCATAGCCTTCACTTTGGTATTAAGTTTTCCGAGATTTCCGAAGAGCTAATTCGTACTAGTAACGGGTGGGGAAGTATCAGCTATCTCGGCGGGACCTTGGCGGCAGTACCTACGGCTTTTTTCCAAGCAACCTTTCTGGATCCGCCAACCGACTCCTCAGGTGCATCGATTTTTAGTCCGAAAATTGTCTCTTCATCAAAGTCCGTAAATTTAGAGATCAATGACGAGTTCTCGATCGGCGACTTTGACTACAACCTAGGTGTACTCGTTAGTGAGGATGTTTACTACGGTCAGGGACTTAGGCGGTCTGCTGACCGCATTTCCGGTTTTACACAGGCGCCGGGTAATAAGTACGAGATGTATCGTGTTGGGTGGGAAGACATGCTTCAGCCTCGCCTGGGCGTTACATGGCGTTACAGTGACGACGCGACTGTGTTCGCGAACTTCGCGCAATACCACCCGGAGGCAAGTTCACTCGCTCGCGCAGCTTCGTGGGATAGAAATAATCTAGGACGCTTCGTTGATGCGCGTTTCGATATAAATGGAAATTTTATTACTTCCACGCTTCGGGCGGGATCGTCGGGAAAGGTCTTTGCAGAGGACCTCAAGCCACGACGTGTGGATGAGATCACCTTCGGTGCGACCAAGGCTCTTCGTAATGGTCTATCGCTAAGGGGTCATCTCCGTTATCGGGAGGGGTCGCATTTTTGGGAGGACATGCCAAACAATGCACGTCTTCAAACCTATGCTGTCAATGGGGTAAGCGGTGTTGGCGGGGCACCCACCGATATTCGCGCCAAAGGATTATACGTGCCCTACTTACCAGCGATTCAGAGCGAGATCGGCGGGTCTTCTTTTGTGATCGCGGAGGTCGACGGGGCTTTCACTAAGTACTATGAGGCGAGTTTTGAGGCAGAGTGGCAAGGTGAGCGAACATTTTTTAATGCGTCGTACACCTGGAGCCAGTATCGTGGAAACTTTGATCAGGACAATACTAACCAAACGACGGATGCTAATACCTTTATTGGTTCATCGAATTACGCAGATGGACCGGGTCAGTATGTGTGGGATAACAAGCGGGGAACGCTCTCGGGTGAGCGACCGCATATCTTTAAAGCTTATGGCTATTACACTACTAACTGGAAGGCGAATATCGGCGCATTTTTAGTCGCACAATCCGGAAAGCCATGGGAACCGTGGTCCGGTACGTTTTACGGTCAGACGCCATTTCTATCCACTGCGTACGCAGAGGCTGCGGGCAGTCGACGTAGCCCAAGTCACTGGCAGCTTGATTTAAACTATACACAGGATTTAAAAATTGGCTCAATGCCGCTTGTGAAGTTCCGCGCAGATCTCTTTAACGTTCTCGATAAGCAGACTGGCTACAATTTCGACCCGTACGATACGAACGCGTTTTTTGGCCAGCCTCGTAGCTTCTACCTGCCGCGTCGTCTGCAGCTGTCAGTGCGCGTCGACTTCTAAGAAAAAGAACGCATTGGAAAAAGCGCCAGCGAGGTTGGCGCTTTCTTTAATCAATCAGGGCAGCGCAATCGTGGTCTCAAACACCATGGTTGCGCTGCCGATGATCCAGACTCCGAGCAGCATACCGTTGGCAAACTCGAGTTCCACGTCGACTCTTCCTGGGCGCTGCTGGTAGTGACCCTGTGCTCCCGAGAAGCGCGCCCAATTGCCGTTAGCTGGCAACAAACCGCGGTGCAACAAGTAGGCGCCGAGCAAGGCGTGCGCGTTGCCGCTAACCGGGTCTTCCGGAATGCCGATCGCCGGGCAGAACATGCGCGACATGGTCAGGCAGTCATCGACACCCGATTCGGTGGTGAAGACGAAATGCCCCGAAGCGCCGAGTTGTGCCGATAGCGTGGTCAGTCGATTGAAGTCGGGCTTCAGCTGCTTCAATTGTTTGATGCCGCGTACCCCGACCAGCAAGCGATTGCCCGCTGAGCCTACGATCCGCATCTCGCAGCGCGGATCGAGATCAGCGGTTGAGAGCGCGAGGGCATCGAGCACCGCCAGACGCTCGCGTTCGTTGAGTTCGCGACCGAGTACGGGTGCAGGTTGACGCACAGCGATTCGGCGCTCGGGGCCTTCGCCGCGAATCTCGATATCGACGATACCGGCTCTCTGTCGCTGCCGTAATTTCTTTGCTGCATCGGCGAAGGACGAGAGCACGTACTGTGTGGCGACGGTCGCATGACCGACGAACGACGATTCGGTGCGCGGCGTGAAAAATCGTACCTGGACATCGTGATCGTCACTCTCTGGGGGCAGCACAAAGGCCGTATCGCCGTTATTTAGTTCGCGGGCGATCGCCAGCATTTCATCGTCCGAGAGCACTTCAGCACCGAGTACAACGCCCGCAGGATTACCGGTGCACAGTCGCCGGGTGAATGCGTCGACCTGAAATACCCTGATCGCTCTGCCCATCGTGACCCTACTCCGCGGGCCAGGCGGCCCGTGCGCAGCGATCCATGAGTGTAAGGAATTCAATGCATGAGTTCATCCCCCAGTGCCATCGCCACTGAATCTCGGGTGTGAATGGTTGCAATGAAGCCACCGCTATGGATAATTCGACATGCCTAGGGGTGGTCCGGAGGGACCTGAGATGTCGCGCGAAGGCGACGAACCCGTCGAACCTGATCCGGTTAGTACCGGCGGAGGGAGCAGGTAATGCATGGTCGATGCCTCGCGATTTCTTTGTCGGTGCTGATCGGCGGGTTGCTCGTCACTGGTCCGTCGAGCGGCGCCAACGCCGAGGATTTGCAGGAGGTTGTGATCACCGCGACTCTGCGGCCGCAGTCAGCGCTCGATCTTGCGGCGAGTGTCACGGTGCTCGATGCGCGTACGCTGCGCGAAGCAGGGGTGCAACATCTCGTTGACGTGCTGCCGCTCGTACCCAACCTCAATTGGGCATCGGGCAGCTCGCGGCCTCGGTATTTTCAGTTGCGCGGCATCGGCGAGACCGATCAGTGGCAGGGCGCACCCAACCCCTCGGTGGGTTTTTTGATCGATGGTATGGATTTCTCCGGTATCGGTATGCCGGCGACTCTACTGGATCTTGGGCAGGTCGAGGTGTTGCGCGGTCCACAGGGAACGGTGCTTGGTGCTAATGCGCTCGCCGGACTCATCAATGTGCAGACCCGCGGCGCAGAGCCCATGCAGTCGCTGCGTTTTGAAGCGATTGCGGGCGACTATGGCGTCCACGCGCTCGGTATGGTTGCGGGTGATGCTTTGGGCGAGGGCGCCGAATCGGCGTGGCGATTGATCGCACAGGGTTTCAAAGGTGACGGTTCGCGGCGCAATACGACACTCGGTCGCGATGATACGAACGGCTTCGATGAACAAACGCTGCGCTTTCGCGCAACGCATCAGTTCGGCGAGCGCTGGCAGGCTGATCTCTCGCTGCTGAATGTTGATCTCGATAATGGTTTCGATGCGTTTTCGACTGACAATTCACGAGTGACGCGATCGGACGATCCGGGTCGCGACCGGCAGCGATCGCGTGGCGCCTCGTTGCAACTGCGCAGCAGCGGTAATGACTTCGAGTTCCGCAGTGTGACGGCACTGGTGGATGCCGATATTCTCTATTCTTTTGATGGCGATTGGGCCGCCGACCCAAGCTATGATTTCACTTCGCGATTCTTCAGAAACCGGCGGAGCATCACGCAGGATCTGCGCTGGTCTTCGCTCGATGAGTCTGCATGGGTGGCGGGTCTTTACGCACAGCGCCTGCGCGAGAGTAACGACCAGCTCGATCTTTACGATGGCGAGGTCTATCGCGCGCTGGTAAGTGACTATCGTGCCGATACGCTTGCGACCTATGCAAGCCGAGGATACGTCATCGCTGCCGACTGGCGATTGAACCTCGGCGCACGCATCGAATATCGCGATACCCAATATCACGACACCGACGGCAGCAATCTCGCGCCTGCCGAGACCATGGCGGGCGGCAATCTGTCCATCGAATATCGGCCTGACCCTCAGCGCAGGGTTTATCTTGCCTTGGCGCGCGGCTACAAAGCGGGGGGATTCAATATCGGCAGCGTGGTCCCCGTCAACCGCCGCGAGTTTTCTGCCGAGTTGCTCGACAGCATCGAGCTTGGCTACAAGTTCTTTGATGCAACGCGAGGCCTGCGTTATGAGCTTGCGGCGTTTCATATGCGGCGTCGCGACCAGCAGGTGAGCACTTCTGCCCAGCTCGATCCTGGCGATCCCCTGTCGTTCATTTATTTGACCGATAACGCCGCAGCCGGTGTGAACGAGGGCGTGGAAGGCAGCGTATCTGCGCCTTTAGGCGAACGTTGGCGGTTCGGCGCGACGCTCGGGCTATTGCGAACGCGTTTTGTCGACTATGTGGTGGCCGGTCGGGACCTCTCCGGTCGAGGGCAGGCGCACGCGCCCCGGCATCAGACTTCGCTTTCGCTCGAATATCAGCATCCCCAAGGCTGGTTCGCCCGTGCGGACGCGCAGCACGTGGCGGCATTTTTCTTCAGCGATAGCCACGCCCAGCGCTCACGGGCCTATGCTCTCGTCAACCTTCGTGCGGGCTACGCGGGCGAGCGCTGGCGGGCCGACGTTTGGGTGCGCAACGCGCTCGATGAGAGCTATGCGATGCGGGGTTTTTTCTTTGGCAACGAGCCGCCCGATTTCCCTGATCGGTTGTATATACAACTCGCCGATCCGCGCATGTTCGGTCTGACCGTGAACTGGCAGGTACGTTGAATGAGCTCGATCGCCGAAGTGTTCGCGGTTGCCTTCGGCGTGGGTTACGCCCTGCTTGCCGTACGCCGCAATCGTTGGGCTTGGGCCTTTGGTGCAGTCTCCTCGGCGCTGCTCGCCTGGCTTGCAGGACGATCAGGTCTGCCTTTGCAATCGGCTTTGCAGACGCTGTACGTCGGCATGGCGATATACGGGTTTTGGCAGTGGTCGGACGCCTCGCCGCCATCGGACCGCGCTAGCGTGATCCGCCGTTGGCCACTATCCCTGCATTTCGGGATAGTGGTGGTGATCGTTTTGGTCGCGATATTTTTGGCGCCGTGGCTGGCCGTATCGACGGGGGGCAGTTGGCCGCGGCTCGATGCGGCGGTGACCTGCGCAAGTCTCATCACCACCTGGATGACAACGCGCAGTGTGCTCGAGAACTGGCTCTACTGGATGGTCGTCAATACGGCATCGATGTTTCTCTATGGCGCGCAAGGTCTGAGGTTTGTGGTTGGACTCTACGCAGTGTATTTCGTGATTGCGGTCATCGGCTGGCGAGAATGGCTGGCACGCTATCGACTGGACGAGTCACGCAAACTCTAGAATGCGCGGCAGCCAACTCAACCGGCTATCGATCCTCAATGATTTGCGTGGGCGGCTCGTTCGTCGCGAGTGGCCTATGGTCGCGGTTGCGCAAGCGCTAGGTATCTCGCCCGAGGTCGAGGTGGCGGCGCAGCAACTTGCCGCCGCGCAGGGCGTGGCGCCGCCGGTTCTCGAATTCGATCCCGCTCGGCGCTTCCTGCTCATGCCGTTTATCGAGGGTTCGATGCTCGAGGTCGATTGGATGTTGCGGCCCGAGCGACGAGCTGCCGTCCGCGAGCTGCTCGAGCGTTTGCGCATGATATCTTCGCTCTCTTTACCGACCCTTGATCTCGCGCAGCGTCTTGGTGAGTTGCAGCAGCGTCTAGCGATGGCCAGTCCACTGCACGCTGCGCATTGGGCGCAGCAAGTCAATCATGTGATTTTCGAGGCCGAATATACGGAGGTTGCCGGTGAGGTACTGGTACACGGCGATCTCAATCCGTCAAATATCATCGTACGATCCGATGGCTCACTTTGTCTGCTCGATTGGGAATACGCCCACCGTGGGCACGCCGATGAGGACCTGGCTGGCCTTGCTGCAGACTTACCTGCGCATGCGATGGAGTTCGCGTCGTGGAGTCTGCAACCCGAGTGCTTTGAACAACGCCGGCGTTTACGGGTATTGCTCGACGCTGTTTGGCGGGATTTGGCCGCCGTGAGCGAGTTTTTGGCCTTCGAAGGCTGAATCTCGCTGCGGGGTGGGTGGCGGATGTCGCTCGAGCCGGGCAAACTACGCGCCCCAACAGCGTCAGTCTCAAGTTTGGAACACGCTCATGCCTACGCTCAAAGTTGTTGATCGCGATGGAAAAGCACACGACGTACCGGCGCGCGTCGGCGTAAAGGTGATGGAGACCCTGCGCGAGCTCGACTACGGTATCGCAGCGATCTGCGGCGGCATGTGCTCCTGCGCGACCTGCCATATCTACGTCGATCCGTCGTGGGCGGCGAAGATCTCGGCGCCGATGTCGGACGAGCGCGAGCTGCTGCACGAGTTGGCGCATTATAAAGAGGGCTCACGTCTGTCTTGTCAGCTGGACATGACCGATGAGCTTGATGGTCTGCGTGTAACCATCGCTCCAGACGAGTGATGGATTGGTTCGTCATTTTTTTGATCGCCGGCGCCGCTATCGCGGTGTGGCGTATTATCTACCAGATTCGTCGCGCATCGAGGGTGCAGTTCGACGACTGGGATACCAAGCTCATCGAAAAACTGCGCCGCAGTGGCGTCGATCCTTTTCAGCCGGTGGATGTCGATTTTTTTGTTGCACTACCGTCGCGCGCAGTAGCCGACACCGTGGCTGCGCGCCTGCAAGCCGAGGGCTACACGGTCGACATCCGTGAGCTCGTGGACAGCGTCGATCACCCGTGGAGCGTGCATGCGCTGAAGAGCATGTCGCTCAACGTGCATGCGGTCCGTGAAGTGTCGACGCGCATGCGCGGCATCGCCGCCGAAACCAACGGTCGTTACGACGGCTGGGCGCCCGGCCCCGGAAAGCCCATCGGCTGAGTCAGCGCTCCTCGGTCTGCTTTCTGACGGCTTTAGCTGCGGCCTTGATGGCCTCGGCATCGCCCAAATAGCGGCTGCTTCGGGGCGTCAACGCATCGTCGAGCTCGTATAGCAAAGGTACGCCGGTCGGAATATTGAGGTCGACGACCTCGCTCTCGGGTAGCTTATCGAGCATCTTGATCATAGCGCGCAGGCTGTTGCCGTGCGCGGCGACGAGTACGTTACGACCCGCGCGTAATTCTGGTGCGATATACGCGTCCCAATAGGGTTGGACTCGCGCCAAGGTATCTTTGAGTGATTCGGTCGCAGGCAGCAGTGCGGGATCGATCGAGGC